>ERZ650309.1128-NODE-1128-length-12727-cov-7.817866_pt1 | contig 12727 bp, 9 predicted proteins | sample MGYA00376245_ERZ650309 | MGnify/ENA primary metagenome ERZ650309 (study PRJEB26733, sample SAMN07839294) | wastewater metagenome | biome: urban; feature: wastewater treatment plant; material: waste water | place: USA: North Carolina | collected 2016-04-26 ...
GAAGGAGGAGAACTGGGTGCGGCACATCATGCCACGGCTGTATTTGAATACGAACCTTTAGACAGCAATTATACACTACCAGCCGATGCTTCATTTGCCGATATAACCCTGCATTATAAACCGATTAATAGCAATTCAGATACCACTGTACTTTGGCAAATGCCCTACAACTATATACCTTGGACAAAAACGGATAGCACCATAAAATTTGCTACAAGCATAATCATGTTTGGAGAATTACTCAAGAAGAGTAAATTAATAAACGGCTTTAGTTGGGATGAGCTCATTAGTTTTACCACACTACATACCTCAAAAAATAGCTTGCTTCAAAATGAATTGATCCAACTGATGCAGGCTGCCAAAAAAATATATGCTGACACCCCAAAGCATAAAAAGAAGAAAAAAGATACAAGTGCTGATGAGAGATAGCAAGCACACTCACAAATCAGCAACCACTAAAATGGTGCATCACCTTCAAAACCTTCATCATATTCATCTGCATTCATTCTACTTTCCTTTTGAATGAAGAATCTGGCTGGGTCATTGCCGCCATTGACTGTGTTTTGTGGCATTGGTGAAGGGCCAATTGGTTTCCAGTTTCCACCCGGTGTAAAGCCACTGCCCGCAGGGCCATCATCCCATTCTACAAATTTCTGTATATGCAATAATGCTTTTAGCTTTATGATGTCCAAAGCACCATTTCTATGCTTGGCTATTTTAATATGTGTTTCTCCTTTGGTACTTTCTCCATTTTCATTCATCATGTTTTCATAATACTCCGGTCGATAGATAAACATAACCATATCTGCATCCTGCTCTATGGCACCAGATTCACGCAGGTCACTCAGTTGAGGCATTTTACTTTCTTTCCTTGTTTCTACGGCACGGCTCAATTGGCTGAGGGCAATGATGGGAATATTGAGTTCTTTGGCAAGTGCTTTAAGGTTTCTGGAGATATTACTGATTTCCTGCTCACGATTGCTATTTCTATCTCCACTGCCACTCATCAATTGTAAGTAGTCAATGATGATAACGCCTACATGATGCTTGTTTACCAATCGTCTGGCTTTTGCTCTGAATTCAAAAATATTCAGCGCAGCTGTATCATCAATAAAAATAGGTGCAGGTTCTAGTCGTTTCAATCCTTTATTGAGCAATTGTTGGTATTCATATTCTTCCATTTTGCCCCTTGCAATTTTTTCAATGGCTATTTCGCTTTCAGCGGAAAGAATACGCTGTACCAATTGTGCAGCACTCATCTCCAAGGAAAATACTGCAACCGGAGTTGGCTTTTTTGGATGCAAAGCTGCATTCCTTGCTAAGTTCAATGCCAATGCGGTTTTACCAACTGATGGCCTTGCGGCTACGATAATTAAATCCGTAGGTTGCCATCCATAAGTAATGCGGTCCAGCGAAGGAAAACCACTGGGCACTCCGCTTATATCATCAGTTTTGGTCCGCATTTCATCAATCCTATTGATGGCTTTGGCCAGCACATTTCCAATATCCTCATAGTTCTTTTTGAGATAATTATTGGTAATGTTAAACATCTTGGTTTCACTATCATCAAGCAAGTCAAATACATCTGTACTATCTTCATAAGCATCGTGAATAATTTCTCCACTGATGCGTATCAATTCTCTTTGAATAAACTTCTGTAATACAATGCGGGCATGGGTTTCAATATTGGCAGTAGATACAACAGTGTTTGTAAGTTTACTGATATAATAAGGACCGCCAATCAGATCAAGTTGTTCTTTAAATTTCAATTCTTCAATCACCGTAAGCATATCAATAGGCATGCTCTTTTCTGCCAGTGATTGAAAACATTTGAAAATAAGCTGATGCGCATCCACATAGAAACATTCCGGTTGCAATATTTCTATTACAGAATCAAAGCCGCTTTTTTCCAACAATATACCGCCTAGTACTGCCTCTTCCAAATCCCTTGCTTGTGGTGGTATTTTTCCATAAAGCATTGCAGCACTTACATCTGGTGCCACCTTTCTTTTGCGTCTATTTTTATTTAAGTTTGTTATCTCCATTATATTCGAAAAGGGATTTTAGATTGATTGAAAAAAAACGCATTGTTGTTATCGGATTATCCATACATCAACAAATGGTGGCGACAAAAGTAATTTTCTGAAAATGTTTAATCAGCAATTAGAATATTTACTTATTGTTAATTCATGCACATCATATTTACATGAAACACATACTTATTCCATTAAAAACCCTCTTTTCACACAAAGTTCAAAGATTGCCCACAGAAAAATCCAGTTTACTAACAATTTGTTGGGAGTAATTTTAATTATGCACAATGCTAGTGTACATGCATTTTTTCGAAGATTAAGGCGGGGTGGGCTTTTAAGATGATCCATTAATTCCAAATGCCTATTCAACTCTTTTTTTGATGTACTGTGTATAACCGTTTCCAACATTGGAATAAATAAAAATTAAAAAAATGTTGATTTTTTTTCCTTACCGCTACAATATTAACGCATAAAATAACTGGATGAAGCAGCAGAATGGCTAGTATCCTGTCTAAGCATGTAAAGCCCTACATTTGCGGGTTTTTATTATAGATATGAAATACATAATCATTTTAGCTTCGCTAATGTTATTTAACTCCTGCACAAAAACATCTAAAGAATGTGAAAAAATAACTGCCGTGGCTCCGGCTACAGAAGTAGAAAATTTGAGAACATTTTTGAGTTCAAGGGCTATAAATGCTACAGAAGATTATCGTGGTTTTTTCTACACCATTAATAGCAGTGGTACAGGTGCAAACCCAACCAGTTGTGACAATATTACTGTCAACTATATTGGTAAATATACTGACGATAGCATTTTTGATGATGGAACAGAAGTACCTATTAGCCTTCCTTTTACCATCATTGGATGGCAAGCAGGTTTGCCCTTAGTAAAAGAAGGGGGCTCCATTACATTATACCTGCCACCAAGCATGGGTTATGGTGCGGGTCTGCAAGATGGGGCTGGCAATTATATCATACCGCCAAATGCTATTCTCATCTTTGATATTAGTTTATCTTCGATTAATTAAACCATTTTATCAAATGGTTTGAAATATCTAATAAGCTCCATATTTTTGCAACATGACATTATCAATTATACATCATCATCATTATTTCTCCGTACAGCGGTAAGTATTGATATAGGTGTCAAAATATATTATAGCAGCTTACCAAAATGGTAGGCTTTTTTATTTTATAAAACTATGAAATTAAAATTAGCAATTCAGAAATCAGGGCGCTTGCACGATGCTTCATTGCAGCTGCTCAAAGACTGTGGCATACAAGTAAGCAATGGCATACATAAATTGAAATCGGAGGCCACTAATTTTCCTTTGGAAGTTTTTTTCCTGCGGGATGATGATATACCGGAGTATGTGCAAGATAGGGTGGCTGATATAGGATTTGTGGGTGAAAATGTAGTGGCTGAAAAGCAAAAACAAGTGATTACAGAAGAGCATTTAGGATATGGCAAATGTAGGTTGTCTATTGCTATAAAAAGAAATGAAAACTATGCAGGTCCATCTTTTTTAGTAGGAAAAAGAATTGCAACCAGCTATCCAAATATCCTGCATGAATTCCTCAAACGGCACAGCATATCTGCCGAAGTGCATGAGATAAGCGGTAGCGTGGAAATAGCACCCGGCATTGGGCTTTCGGATGTTATTTGTGACTTGGTAAGCAGTGGATCCACTTTACTCATGAATGGATTAAAAGAAGCCATCACCATTCTCGAATCAGAGGCGGTGATGATACGGCATAATCATTTTTCTGCAGAGCAGATGGCCTTGCTTCAAAAATTACTCTTTCGCATAAGGGCAGTAAAAAAAGCGGCAAACAATAAATATATTTTGCTCAATGCTCCAAATGAAAAACTCGATCAAATCATATCACTGCTGCCAGGCATGAAAAGCCCTACTTTACTGCCATTGGCAGATAAGGGCTGGAGCAGTGTACACAGTGTACTGAATGAAAATGATTTTTGGGAAATCATAGAGCAGCTGAAAGCAGCTGGTGCCGAAGGCATCTTAGTAGTTCCAATTGAAAAAATGATAGTATAAAAAAATCTATGCAATTATATCACTATCCATCACCGGGTCAATGGACTGAAATTTTAAAAAGACCGGCTGCGGATGTAGCGGCACTTTATACAACCGTGGAGCCTATTATGCAGGCTGTACGTACAGGCGGTGATGCCGCTGTTCAGAAATATACCGCAGATTTTGATCAGGTACAAATAGCAGCATTGCAAGTAACTGATGAAGAAATAACCGATGCTGTAGCACAAACTCCACAGGTATTGAAAGAAGCCATTATGCTGGCTGCAAAAAATATCAGCGCTTTTCATAAGGCACAGGTGAAAGATACACTTCATGTAGAAACAATGCCCGGAGTATCTTGCCAATACAAATCTGTACCATTAGAAAAAGTGGGCCTCTATATTCCCGGTGGCACAGCACCATTGTTTTCTACAATTCTTATGCTGGCGCTACCCGCAAAAATTGCCGGTTGTCATGAAGTAATACTTTGTACACCCCCTGCAAAAGATGGGCAAATTAATGCGACTATTCTTTATACTGCCCATTTATGTGGCATTCATAAAATATATAAAGTAGGCGGTGCACAGGCCATTGCAGCCTTATGTTTTGGCACAGAAACGATACCTGCGGTACATAAAATATTTGGTCCCGGAAATGCTTATGTTACTGCGGCTAAGCAGCTTGCACAGCAATATGGTATAGCCATAGATATGCCCGCAGGACCCAGTGAAGTATGTGTGCTGGCAGATGATACCGCAAATGCAAAATTTGTGGCTGCAGATTTATTATCCCAAGCAGAGCATGGTAAAGACAGCCAGGTTGTTTTGATTACTACTCACGAAGAATTATTGCACGAAGTGCAAAAAGAAATAGAGCATCAAATGTCTGTACTGCCACGTGCCGACATTATAGTACAAGCATTGCAGCATAGCAAAGCTATACTGGTAAACAGTTTAGCACAAGGCATTGAAATGGCCAATGCGTATGCTGCTGAGCACCTGATCATTTGTTGTAAAAATGAGGACGACATAGCTGTGCAAATACATCATGCAGGTTCTATATTTTTGGGAAATTATTCCCCCGAAAGTGCAGGTGACTATGCAAGTGGAACCAACCACACATTGCCCACCAATGGCTATGCACGCATGTACAGTGGGGTTAATCTGGATAGCTTTATGAAAAAAATCAGCATACAAAAAATAAGTCAATCGGGATTGTCCGTTTTGGGGCATGCCATCATTACAATGGCAGAAGCAGAAGGCCTTTCTGCACATGCGGCTGCCGTTAAAATCAGGTTAGAAAAATGATACAAACTATAGAACAATTGGTAAGGGAAAATATTAAAACACTTACCCCATATTCCTCAGCAAGAGATGAATTTTCAGGCAAGGCATCAGTATATTTAGATGCAAATGAAAACAGCTTAGGTTCACCTTTGCCCAAATGGTATAACAGATACCCAGATCCACATCAGCAGCAATTAAAGGAAGCTATAACCGTCGTAAAGGGCATTCCTACCCAGCATATTTTTTTAGGTAATGGAAGTGATGAATGTATAGATATTTTATATAGATGCTTTTGTAATCCTGGAGTGGACAATACGGTCATTTGTCCACCTACTTATGGTATGTATGAAGTATCAGCACAAATCAATGATGTGGAGGTACGAAAAGTGCCACTACTTCCTGAGTTTGAACTGGATTTGATCAGCTTAGAAAATGTGGTGGATGCACACACAAAAATACTTTGGTTATGCTATCCGAATAACCCTACGGGAAATTGTTTTGAAAGAGCAGATATAGAACTGATCCTGAATAATTTTCCGGGTATTATTGTAATTGATGAAGCCTATATTAATTTTTCAAAATACAGAAGTTTTACAAATGTTTTAAGGGAATATCCAAACCTAATCATACTCCAAACATTTAGTAAAGCATGGGGCCTTGCGGGTTTGAGGCTGGGTATGGCCTTTGCATCAGAAAAAATTATTGATATTATGAATAAGGTAAAACCACCTTATAATATCAATCAACTTACACAAGAGCTTGCTATAAAAGCATTGTTACAAGTAGATGATGTAAATACAATGATTTATGAAATAACTGATATGCGCACTGCACTGATTAATGTATTTCAACAGATGCCTTTTGTAAAAAAAATATACCCCTCAGAGGCTAATTTTCTTTTATTAAAAATGGAAAGAGCCAGAGAGATATATGAGTTTTTAATTTCCTGCGGAATAGTAGTAAGAGATAGAAGCAAAGTGGTGCTTTGCGATGATTGCCTGCGTATAACAGTAGGTACCGAACAAGAAAACACAAAACTCGTAGATGCATTGGGCGCATGGCATCACCAACTTTTAGCACAAAATAAAATTGCTCAATAATTCAATATTTTAAAGGATCAAAATCATGGCAAAAAAGGTTTTATTTATAGACAGAGATGGTACCATCATCAAAGAATCACCACCCACCTATCAAATAGATAGTTTTGAAAAACTACATTTTTATCCGGAGGTGTTTAGATACTTAGGTCATATAGTTAGAGAGTTGGATTATGAATTAGTAATGGTTACAAACCAGGATGGCTTGGGCACGGAAGGATTTCCCGAATCCAGCTTTTGGCCTGTGCACAATCATATCATGACGAGTTTTAAAGCAGAGGGAATCTGTTTTTCACAGGTATTTATTGACAGAACATTTCCACAAGAAAATGCACCCACCCGAAAGCCCGGCACAGGTATGCTTACTGATTATGTAAACAATTTCAATTATGATATTGAAAATAGTTTTGTCATTGGTGATCGCATTACAGATGTACAACTGGCCGCAAACCTTGGGTGTAAAGCCATTTGGTTAAACAACGGCAATACATTAGGCGCAGCCGAAATAAAAGATACAATTGCTCAGCTGCAACCTGCAATTGCGCTACAAACAATCGACTGGTCAGCAGTGTATGCTTTTCTTAAAATGGGGCAGCGAGTAGTGCGGCATCATAGAAAAACAAATGAAACAGATATCTTCATACAACTCAATTCAGATGGTACAGGACAATCAACAATAAATACCGGCATAGGTTTTTTTGATCACATGCTGGAGCAAGTGGTGCGTCATGGAAAAATAGATCTGGAAATTTCTTGTATTGGGGATTTACACATAGATGAGCACCATACTATTGAAGATACCGCCCTTGCACTTGGTGAAGCTTTTGCCATAGCATTGTCTGATAAAAGGGGAATGGAAAGATATGGTTTTGCACTGCCAATGGATGAAGCTTCAGCCCAAGTTCTACTTGACTTTGGTGGGCGCAATTGGTTGGTGTGGAATGCTATATTTAGCCGTGAAAAAATTGGTGATATGCCCACAGAAATGTTTTATCATTTTTTTAAATCATTTAGTGATGCAGCTAAATGTAACCTACACATTACAGCCTCCGGCAGTAATGAACACCATAAAATTGAAGCCATATTTAAGTGCTTTGCAAAAGCTATTAGGATGGCTGTAAAAAGGGATCCTTTACACAATTATTTGCCGAGTACAAAAGGAGTTTTATAACTGCTCATAGCATTGCATGATGCCATCATTTGGCACTAATCATTTTATAAATCATCTCTTTGAGTAGTGAGGCATTGTCTGTGCCCGTATCTCCTACACCAATGCTGCGTAAATTATAATGCTGTAGGAGTAAAATACATTTTTCCACACCGCTATATCCATATAATTGAAAGCTGTGCATGGCTTCTTTTGCAGCAAAACTATTGTTGTAAAATAATCCTCTTACTGCGGCCTCTGTGGGCTGCTGCATAGCGGCTATCATACAGAGTTTGCTAAAAAAACTATAGAGAGTGGGAAGGATAAGTTGTATAGGACCCGCCTTTGGGTTTGCTTCAAAATACTGCACTATGCGTATGGCTTTTGACAGATTTTTGGCAGCGATGGCAGCCTGTAATTCAAAGGCATTAAAATCTTTACTGATGCCGGTATAGCGCTCAATATCTTCTTCCGTAATATTTGATTGACCTTTTAAATTGAGCTTCATTTTTTCCACTTCATTGTGCAACCTGCTCAGGTCGTTTCCGGTATGATCTGCAAGCAGGAGTTGCGCTTTGGGGCTCATGGTTACACCCTCACTTTGTAGCATTTGACTGATCCATTTTGGCAAATCCCAATCGCTAAGTTTTTTGCTATACAGGTACTCTTTTGTCTTCACCAATTTGCCAAAACTGCTGCGCCCATCTACTTTTTTTTCTTTGTGGGCCACAACAAATATTGTGCTTGCCAAAGGCTTTTTAAAATAGGATTCAAATTTTTCTACATCCCGCATCATTTGAGCTTCTTTCAGGAGTACCACCTGCCGCACGCCCATCATTGGATACTTCATACAGCTATGCATGATGGTAACAGGGTCGCTGTCTTTACCATAAAAAATACTCAGATTAAATGATTGCTCAGCTTCTGTAAGAATATGATGCTCTGCATAATCCATTACTTGATCTATAAAATAAGATTCTTCGCCCTCAAGCCAATACACGGGTTTAAAAATGCCCTGTTTCCAAGCAGCTATTATATCGGTTGCACTCATCCAGCAAATATAGCCGAGGGCTATATCACAATAGTTTTTTTAGTATAGGGCATTTTTGGTGGAGGTAGGCATAGCAACTAATTTACGGCATTTATATGCAAATACGCCAGTGTATCCGGTACCCCATATTCTTTGTGAACTTACACTTTTTGTTTTAACTACAATAAATAGTAAATAAAGAATGAATCCATAGCCATATCGTCAGCTATTTCACATAAAAATATAAGGAAATATATTAAGATACTTATTTAGAATAATCCCCAATTTTAATTTATAAGGAAACACATATAAATGATATATCTACAATAAAAAAGGGTCATCATTACATTCGACAAAATGATAACCCTTTGCAGCGGGATTACTTTCCGAGATAAATTAAATTGGTGCTTTCCAGGGTTATCAACGGTACTAAACTTTCTTTAGCAGGATTATTTCATACCGGTTAGTTAGCGCTTTCATAAGTTATAACTAATGTTGATTGAATTAGAATATATTCATGGTGCAATGAATATTTTAATTTATCTCAAAGATTATTCTCGTGCTACTGCAAGATAATTTTCACCATTAATTACAGAAAAAGATACTTCATAACTGTATGCAGATTTCCAATAACTGTTAAAATAGCTTTGAAAACAGGTACTAAAACCGGGCTTTTATAAACTCTAAAAAATCGGGAACCCGTCTTACCGACACTTGAATTGTAGTGTTGTCTGTAAGTATAACTGAGGTTGCTTTGCCTTTTTTTATATTACTAATTTTATTTCGATTCACCATTACGGAGTGGTGTATTCTAAAGAAGATGTGCTGAGGCAATAAGTTTTCATAGTCTTTTAAATGTCTGCTGCTATATATCGGACTCTTGTTTTCAATATATAATTTTGTATAACTTCCATTTGCTTCCAAATAAATTAAATCCTTAATGGAAATGGTTTGTATAGCATCTTGAGAATTGACGATGATATGCTGCTCATCTGGCGAAGCCTCTAAATTTCTTTTTAGTTGTTCAAGTTTTAGATGTAAAGTTTTTTGCTCAATGCTTTGTTTTGCTTTTTCTATAGCTGAGCTTAATTCCGAAATGGAAACGGGTTTCAACAAATAGTCAAGCGCACTGTATTTTATTGCCTTTAATGCATAGTGTTCAAAAGCTGTTATAAAAATGATAGCAAAATCGCAGTTGTCAAAAGCATCAAGAATGCCAAATGCATTACCACCGGGTATTTCAATATCCATAAAAACAAGTGCTGGTTTTTTTTGACGAATCAATTGAATGGCATTGTCTAAATTTTCGGCTACCCCCAATATCTGTAAGCCTGCATTGCTTCTTTCAATTTGTCTGATTAATACATTCGCACTATGTATTTCATCTTCTACAATTATGGATGGTATCATATTAGTTAGCTTATATAAGTGATTGTTTAAAAATGAAAATTGATTTGGTCCCACATATCACTTCATCAACAATAATGTCTTCTATATAAAAATTTATAGCATCATTAAAAACGGTATTGTGGCTGCGTATGCGCTCTTGAATTAACTCTACTCCTTTTGATTCATGTGTGGAGTAATGCTGTTTGTTTATCATTGATGAAGCATTTCTGCCGATACCATTATCCTCAATGGTGCAGCATAGTCTATCCCCTTTCATTTCAAACACTATTTTTAGAAGCCCTTTCCTTGTAGTTAAATGCCGCAAACCATGACGAATGCTGTTTTCAATTATAGGCTGCAATAAAAGGGGAGGCAAAAATATATCTTCCTCATCGTGTATATGCTGATGCAATAGGAGGGTTGCAAATTGTTTATTAAACCTTATTTCCTCTAAATGAAGGTAGTTTTTCAAATAGCTCAATTCCTGATGAACAGTGATGCGTTTTTGCGAGGATAAATAAAGTGTATCTCTAATAAGTTTTGAAAATCTTGAAATAAAATCTTCTGCTTTTTCAATATCGTTTAAATAGATAAAATCCTTGATGGCATTCAAACAATTAAAGATAAAATGAGGATTCATTTGGCTCCTCAATGCCTTTTGTTCTAAGGATGCAATCAACAATTTACGTTCAGCCTCAGCTTTTGCTTTTTGATTGCTTCTCTTTATTCTATAGTAGAGGAATGAGGCAATAGCGAATAAGGATAAAGCAACGAAAAGGAGTATAATTCCTGTTTGCTGATACCAAGGTTTTTCTATAGCCATGTTTAAGACAATTACATTGCTTTTAATGCCTGTATTGCTTACTGCATAGATGGATAGTTCATACTTTCCGGGAAATATATTAGGAAACTCTAATGATTCATCAGAAGTTTTAAACCAGGTATCAGAGCTTACATCTGTTTTATAAAAATAGGTAATGTCCGAACCTGTAAAACTGATAGCAGTAAAGGAAACAATCAGGTTTTTTTCACCGGGTTTTAGCGTGATGGATTTAGCATCAATTGGCCAAGAAGAATTTAAGCTTTGAATTTTGGTAAACATTAATCGGCAGGAATACTTGCTGTTATTATTTTTATTTTCATACAACTGAATTCCTTGTGAGGTAGCTGAAAATATTTTATCGCCAATCACTTCAATATCATATACAGACACAGGGTTTAATCCAAATGGCAAACCTTGTTTTTCTATAATAAATCTTCCATTCTGAAACAACACAAGGCTGATGCCCTTGTCTGTACCTACCCATACTGAATCTCCATAAGTTTTAATTCTGTTACAATTATTACCGCGCAGCCCATCTATTTCTGTAAAGTGTTCTAATAGTTTATCATTCTTAATGCAGACAATACCAATACCTGCAGTGCCTACCCAAATTGTATGATCAGGACCTTCTGCTATCTGTGTAATTTTTGTTTGCAAAACAGGAATGGTATTGCCTAAAAAGGTTTCCTTTAAATTTTTATCCAGCACATACAAACCAGAAAGATCACCTATATAGTATTTATCACCAATTTGTATTGCAGAGTTGCCTCTTTTTTCCCATATAGTTTTGAGTTGTTTTTTTTCAATCAGGTTCCATGTAGATACTCCACTACTAGTAGCAATGAGTGCATTGGTATTAGAACCTGAAACGCTTTTGATGGATGCAAACTCAAGAATGTTTTCACTCTTGTTATTAGATATTGCATTTAATTGTCTTCCGTTTTGATAAAGGATGTTTTGCTGAAGGGTGGTAATGAATTTCATGGAACGGCTATTGCTATCAATTGCCTGTATATCCTGAATAATACTTCTTGACTGTATATCAATGCCCTTTATTTGGTTGGCAAAATTTAAAAAATACAACATATTATTTTGGTATGCAAACCGATAAATGCCGCCATTCTTATTCCGCGTATCAGCTATTTCTTGTACTGATCTATTGGATAAAAAAAACAACCCATCCGCTGGGGTTGCAAACCAAAAACTACCATCCCGATCTATCATACATCTATTGATGTATATATGGTTTAAAAAACTATCAACATATTTTTTTTGATGATAGTCATATAAATAAGTGCCATGGGATGTATTAAAAGATATAACTGATTGATTGAGCCGCGAAGTAGTTACTATATTTGAAATTTTTTTTACCTTCCAATTTTCATTAGCCGCTATATCCGTAATATAAATTTTATCATCTTTTTCAGAGAGATTTAATACAGAATCATAAACTGATACATTTGAGTTGTGATTAGTAATTGGCTGACCCTCCTTTTTTATCAACCCCAATTTGTTTTGATATCTATATTCATCTGTGTAGTCAGGTGACGCACTACTGTGAATATTAAAAACAATTTGATTTGCTTTATTATTCCCAATGCCTAAAAAGGTTTGCTTATCTTTATTGTATGTAGTAAGCATGCGTATTTTTTTGTCTAAAAAAATAACCTGCTGGTCTGTATTTATCGCAAGATTTCCATCCCCATCTGTAGCCATACTCAGCGGCATAGCGTCAATCTTTATTTTTTTTAAAGCACTATCATTTTTTTGGTTATAGATTTTTCCATTCTTGTAATAGCAAATCGTATTGGCAAATGGAAGCATCCAAATTCTGTTGTTTCTGTCTATAAATAATTGATTGATATCATTATCCGGTAATCCAT
>ERZ650309.1129-NODE-1129-length-12724-cov-3.424027_pt1 | contig 12724 bp, 11 predicted proteins | sample MGYA00376245_ERZ650309 | MGnify/ENA primary metagenome ERZ650309 (study PRJEB26733, sample SAMN07839294) | wastewater metagenome | biome: urban; feature: wastewater treatment plant; material: waste water | place: USA: North Carolina | collected 2016-04-26 ...
AAATGCCACCCGCCGAAACGCTTTTGCGGTAATAAGAATATTTGAGCTGCACCGAAAGGTTGCGCAGCGAATAGGTCGATTTGAACGGCCTGAAATAAGTACCGAGACGATAGACCTGCAGGTTCGCGAGCCGCGGTTTGAGCGCGAGACCACCCGAAAAACTGCCAAAATTCTGGAACGCAGTGTAGTTGCCGGATGTATTGCTCTGCGAGCCATTGTTAACCCGGCTGCTGTCGGCGTCTCCGGTTCCCATGGCAAAATCGGCAGTGAGTTGCGGGTCGATCTTCTTCATCATGGGCAGAGTCCAGGTGAAATTTGCCAGCATGGCCATCGCCGAGATGCTCGTCTGCTCTGAGCTGCCGTTCAGCACCCGGTTATAGGTACTGCCGCCCTGGTAGATAAAGTCGCCGCGATAGCGGTAGTTCGAATTGAACACATAACCCCTGAGCCCCGCGCCGCCATACCAAGGATTGTACTCGTATTTCGCGTTGACACCGTCTTCTTTAATCAAGTCGCGCGAGATGAGCGTGTAGGCGAAGAGTTGCCCGCCGAGATACTCGGGGGAGAAATATTCGCCTGCAAAAAACACGCGCTTACCAGAATTTTGTATGCCCGCATCGGGCGCGAGATTCGGCGTATTCACAAACGGGCTCGGATCACCATTGCAGCCAGTAACGTTGAGTCCGCAGAGCGATGAGCCATAGTCGCCTGAAAATACCGCAAAGGCGCGCACGCTGCCAAAAGCATATTTCCCTGTATAAGAAACGCCGTCGGCAAAGTTCGCAAATAACAAACCCTGTTCGATGGCGTAGAAGTTTCTGCCGGCCATTATATGGTGCGTGCCGAACTTTGTTTCGCCGGCAAGAATTTCCAAACTACCAACCACGTTTGTCTGCTTGAGCGTACCCAGCGGTTCAATGTAATGCTTCACGGTCATGAGTCCGCGCGCGCTGAATTCCCATTTCTCATCGTAGGTATATTTGGCGAAGGGACGGAAAAAGCCCGAATACAACCCCGGGTTGATAGTCGGGTCCATGTAATAGGTGTTGGTGGCGATGAGCCCGCCGCGGATGTAGTGTTTTTTGGCGACTTCGTCGGTGTCGGGGGGTGGCACAAAGACGGCCGTTGCAACCGGCGGGGTCTCAGTCTTTTCACTGGGTTTATTTTCTGCCGCTGGCGCCTTCTTTTCAAACTCCGCGGCTTCGCGGTCATGGACGCTCTTTTCCACCTGCGATTGCGGTGGCTTCACGGCGTCTTTTACCGCTGGCTTTTCCTCGTATGTTTCGTCTTCGGTATCTTCGTCGACCACCTTCACCGGCACTGGCTTTTTCTTCTTAGCTTTCGCCTTTTGTGCTGCGAGCGGTGCGAGAGTAAACAATAGCAACAATACTGCCAAAAACTTCGATCTCTGTTTCATGGGTGAGTCCTATGGATTTTCGGGTGCTGCTGGCTTCTGCGCGGGTTTGGTGTTCTTTTCCATTTCCTGGTATGAATCGAAGCCAAACTCTTTGTAAGGATTTTTCTCTTTCATCCAGTCGTTCATCTCTGCGGCGCGGACGAGCCCAAGGTCCATGACGGTGACCAGCTCTTCGCCGGAGATCTCATCCCATGTATTAGAACCCTTTTCCATGATGCCGAGTGTCTCCGCATTTTGCAGACCATACCATTCCCAATTGGTCAGCTGGAACAGCAGGGTCTTTTCGAGCTGGTGGTGGTTGATCGCCGCTTTGGCCACCGCGCCCTTGCGCAGCGGCGTCAGGTGTATGTGGTTGACCGATTTGGTATTGTAGATACCGAGTTCTGCGAGTCGCGCGCAGCGTTCTTCGTCGGTCGCATATTTCTCGAGCTCGTTGCGCTGAATCAGCACGATTTTGCACAGATCGCCAAACGTCGCTTTCTTGGTGACTGTGATCGCGCGAATGGTGGAGAGTTCTTCGTCGAGGATGAGGTCAGAGACTGAATCCTGTGCCATAAGCATGCCCGCACAAGCGAAGAACGCTGAAATAATAGCGAATCGACTTTTTTTCATATGTACAGATTTTAGCTCCATAAATTTTCTACCTAAAAAATGTTACTGTGAAGTGGCTGCTGCATTCGACCCAGTATTGATAGCCGCAAAAACACTGTTACCATACGCGACCGAGAGCCAGTTGGAACCTCCGCTGAGGGTTTGCGCCGTCCACGTAATTGCATCAGGAGAGTTCATCGCATAGTTTGGTCCACCTGAACCTACAGCGATGAAATAGCCATTTCCGTAAGTTACTGATTTCCATGTTGATGAGGGCATGGTTCTGCTAGTCCAGGTGATACCATCAGGCGACGTAGCCCCGGTTGTGCCGGGGAAACCAGCCACGGCAATAAAGAGGCTACCGGCATAATTTATTGAAGTCCAGTAAGCTGAAGCCGACATAGTCTGATTAGTCCAGGTGATTCCGTCAGGTGAAGTGGCGGCTCCGTTAGTGTTATCAGCAACCACGACGAATGTGCTGTTCCCATATGCTACCGATGTCCAATTTCGGGAAGTCGGCAGGGTGCGCGAAGTCCAGGTCACCCCGTTGGGCGATGTCGCCGCGACAGTACCAGCTGCGACAGCTAAAAAAACCCCGTTTCCATAAGTGACGCTCTGCCAGCTTGCTAAAGGAACAGTTTGAGCTGTCCAGGTTATTCCATCAGGTGAAGTGGCGGCCGAAGTGCTGCTATTTGCAATTGCAACAAAGGTACTATTGGCATAGGTAACGGTTTGCCAATTCGCTAAAGCGGGTAGTGTGCTCGAAGTCCAGGTAACTCCATCTGCTGAACGAGCTGCTGTAGTAGTACCATTGCCCACCGCTACAAATACGCCATTGCCAAATGCTATAGATTTCCACGAAGCAGATGCAGGCAGACCATTGACGGTAGACCAGCCTGATCCAGGGGTTGTTGAGTAGGTAATATTGTTATTGGTAACGGTAGTCGCAGCATTTCCGGCTGCGTCAGTTGAATTGAACGCCACCGAATAGATTGTTCCGTTCACCAGCGTTGGATTGTTTGTAAGAGTGATATTAGAATGCGCCCCCGAATTCAACTCCGTCCCGGTGAGCGTCTGCACATGAGGCGAAGCGGCGTCAGCGGTTCCACTTGTCCGTGTCCAGGTAATACTTCCAGATGCGACAGTTTCCGACAAGGTATAACTGACTTTGGTGTTATTAACTCCTGTACTCGATGCCGGCGCTGTTGCAGAAATTGTCGGCGCAGTTGTATCAATAACGATGTTCTTATTTGCAGCAAGTGAACCAGCACCACCCGGTGCAGGCAAAGTCAGCACCGCGTTATTCCCCGCGGCGTCTTTGATCGTTGCACCGGCGATGAGTGAAATTGCCGTTGTATTCAAGTAATCAAGATCTGCTGTGTTATGCGCACCAGAGACTGTATATGTGCAGTTCATTGTATTCGTACCGCTGCCCGATGAACAAGTTGCATTCCACGAGGTGGGAACCGCCATCGCAAAATAGATAGCACCGCCACCAACGACAACATTGACACTTTCAGAGAAAACGACCTGCACATTGATATTCTGGCCGCTTTTGTATGAACCATCCGCGGTAGAGGAACTCACATTGACAATTGTCGGTGGTGTGGTGTCAGCGCCCCCACCTCCGCCGCCCGCCGGTGCACCCGGTGGTTTCGGTTCAAGATCCTGCCACATCTGCCAAACTGTCAGCCCATCGACCACGAAGAGATCTTCGCTGGTGCCGCCCGCCTCGGTTCCGGAAATAAACATCAGTGGCCCGGTCGTACCGCCACCCTGCATCAGCGTCATGCTCTGTGGCGTGATTTTGGATTTTACGATCGCTGTGTTGACCGCATTGATTTTGCCGCCGCTGCCATAATATGACATACTGGTAATTTGCCCGCCGACAAGTGCAAAAAAACCATCGTAGCGTGAGGTGAAGGTAGAATCGACGGCGGCAATCGTCGTCGCGCTGCCAGCATCGGGTATTGCCGTGAGCGGGTATGCCGCAAGACGGCTGTACGCGTTGATCGTGCTGCCCTGGCGGGAAATAATTTTGTCATCGCCGTTCGAATAGCCAATCACCGTACCGGTCTGGCCCGAAGCATTGGCAATTGTGGCGAGCGTTGTATCATAAGGACCATCCGGTGCAATGTTCGGCGTGGCCTGAACCGTACCGCCCGCATTGGTGAGGTGAATGCGCACATTGTTGCCTACCGCGGTTACTGCAAAATTGATGCGAGCCGAATAATTGAGCGGCGTTGAGGCAACAGTCATCACCGTGGGCGAATTAAAGGCCGGGAAGACGGAGTTATTATTGTAAGCCGAAACAGACTTCGCAATGAACAGGTTATGCCCCGAGCAACCGCCGCAAGAGCGGTTTGAACCGAAGACAAGCACCAGGTAGTTGTCACCCATTTGAATCACGTAGGGGTTATACTCGTCGCTGTTCGCCTGCGAGATTGCGGCGCCGCCATTCAGCGCAAACTTTGCAAAGCCGCGGACTTTTTCTTCGGGAAGAGCACGTTTCGCACAGGCAGCGAATAGCACCAAGGACATAATCAACGCAAGAAACTTTGTTAAGACCCCACCCCCTAACCCCCTCCCCATGATATGGAGAGGGGGAAAGGAATACAGAACCACACCCTCTCCACATTGTGGGGAGGGTCGGCGATCCTGCGCCGGGGAGGGGTTGAGATTTTTTTTGCGCATATTTCCTCAAAATTTCTGCAAAGTCGGCCCGCCCGCATCGGATGGTTGCGTCACAGAATTGATCGAATTGTATAAGCCCTGTACGTCATTGCCAAAACCCGCCTGCGAGTCGGTGTTGTTGCCCAGGAAACCCTGTTCGACCGCCGACGAACCGGCAGAATATTCGCGCTGCGCGCGCGAGTCATAGACCCGCTTCACCAGCGGGTTTTGTATGTCACGCGAAGCCGCGGCCGAGTCGCCTTCGGCAATGACTGTTAGGCCAATAGTGTTTAGAAAGGAATCTTCCTCTTCATCTTTGTCGGTTTTCTTTTTTTCGGCATTCTTCAACGCAATCAGGTGCGCTTCGAGCTCGGCCCTGTACGCAGCTTCTGCCCAACTCAGCTGTAGCAGCGTCAAAGCACGCACGGCCAGCATTGCCTGCACTAGCTGCTTGCGATCGCCACTCACCAGATAGATTTTTTTCTGCCGCTTAATGAGCTCCTTCACAAGCGTCTTATGGTCTGCGATGCCCTTGATGCCCTCTTTGATTTCTAAAGTTTCGAGAGTGGGATTAATAATCGTGCGCAAAGCCTCTGCGTCATCCGCAGACTTTGTTTCACGGATGCGGCGTTCGACGCGGCGCATCTCATCCCTGTCTTGCAGATAAGCACGTTCGAGAACTGCAAAAGCTTTTTGCAACCGCTCGCGCGTCGTTGCCGCCGTCGGGTCATGCTTAATAAATGCGGGAGACTGCACCGCATTCACCAGGTGCTGTTCGCCATTCTTTGACAGTTCGACAAAGGAGCCGCGCACACCCACAATCATCGTCGGCGTGCGCACATGAAACACATGCTTCGCATTACCTTCCGGTTTTTTCACGTACGCGCTGAGAGTCCCCTGTACCACAAAGACTTCAGTGCGCGGTTTCTTCGTGTCTGTGCCGAGAGTATTAAAACTCACCACTGTGTTGGATTTCAAAGAAACCTGACTGCCGTCTTGCAGGCCGACGATCGCGCCGCTGCGGTAGCCAACCTGAACGCTCGACTGCTCGGTGATTTTGCTGGTGAGTTCAGCTTTTGCCCAACGGCCGTTTTCGAACACCTGCACTTTGCCATGCATGGAAAGAATCCGCCCGTCGGCGAGCAGCGCCGAAGAGAAGAGCATTGAAATCAAAAAGAATGATGAAACAGAGAAAATAACTGATTCTACAACGCGACGCATCGACCAACACCGGTCTCGCATTATGCATCGTGTAAAGCAGGTTTCTTACAATTTTTTCAAGACGTACTCTTTTGTACTCTGCGACTGATTCTCAGAAATATTTGCGCAGCAACTCGTTCGCTTCTTGCCGCACAATCACACTCTGGCTGCGCGTGAGCGTTTTGAGGCGCACCTGCGCGTCGCGTGTCTTTGTGCGTGCGAGTTCACGCATCACCAGAATGAGTTCCGAAGCAGATTTGCAGTGATAGCTGCGCTTCATCATATACGGCCATGCCGTCTCGTCATCATACCAGACCAGCGTACGGTAAATCTCCGCCACGACCTGCGGATTTTTCTCGTTCAGATGAAACAACACTGTGTAGAAATAGGCCTTATTGCTGCGCTCGGGCTTAAACCTGCGCACGGTACGGTACGCGGCCTCGCGCACGAGCCATTCTTTATCTGTGGTGAGTTTGATGACATCGGGCAACACCGAAATGTCTGAACGCATACTCTCGACAATCAACAAGGCACGCCAGCGCGTGATCGGATCTTCGCTGGTGAGGAATTCGACTGCCTTAGGCAAATAGTTGTCCAGTTCGAGGCGCAGAATAGCCTCGAGTGCACCGACAACGACAGCGCTGTCGTCATCACTCAGTGCCGCCGAGATAATCTCTTTATCGCCGCGCACCAGATTGGAGTTCGTGATCGATTCGAGATATTCGACCTGCCGCTGCCAGTCGAGTTCAAAAAAATCTTCGCTGGTGAGTTTGGGTTGCTCGTTCGCCTGCAAATTCGACGACGATTTGCACGCAGCAAACACCATCACCAACAGCGCAATAAACAGGTATAAGAACCGTGTTTTCACGGCAGCACGAATACTTTCTGCAATTGCAGGCGGCGTTCATCGCCGTACTGTACCGAGTTGGTATTCAGTTGCATGCGCGTAATTCCATAGGCGATCGCCGAGCCCACGATTGCGCCGGTGAGCACATCGGTAAGATAATGTTTGTCCGCTGCAATGCGCAGATAGCCCGGCAGCGCTGCAATGAGCAGGGAGGTAGCATAAATGCCGGCGCTGTACTGAGGATATGATTCGCTGAGCAGCATTGCGCTCGAAAGCGCGAGTGCGAATGAATACGAAGTGTGGCCGCTGAAGAAAGAGAGTCTACTGTCGGGCGATGAATAGTCGTTGCCGTAATAGGCAAATGGGCGCCCACGCGCGACCGAGAATTTGGCGACCTGCGTGATGACCCCGGTCACCACGGCGGCTTCGCCGATCGTCAGTGCAGCCCGGCCATAATCATGGTTCGTGGCAAGCGGCGAGGCGAACGCGGCAGCGGGCATCACGCCAAAAAGGAATATATCGCTCATGGTCGCAGCCAATTTGGTATTCGACCAAACGAGCGCGTTTCGCACACCTGCATCGATTGCCGGCGGAGTCTTCCAGCGCGGCTCTTGCGGCACTAAATCCGCCTTATAATATTCGCTGGCGCCAATACCCACGGCGCCGGTAAACAAGCCTGCCATTTCAGATACCGGCAGCGCAGCCCGCACGGGAAACGCGCCGAGAGCCGTCGCAAAAAACAGGAGCGGTAAACGGATTTTACGCATTATCATCTGTCAAATTTGTCTGTCCGCCGCGACGCGGATACAAAGCGTTTCCCTGAGTCACAACCGCTATGTCAATTCAAACTCCGCGTTTCATCGATAACCTCGAACGCCGTTTCCATAAACTCGGCATCGAAAACCTTGGCCTCATTTTAGTCGTCATGCAGGCATTCGGCTTTCTGGCCTACCAGATTTCGCCGATGGCGAAACTCAAATTTATGCTGATTCCCGAACTCGTCCTGAGGGGTGAGGTTTGGCGCATTGTGACGTTCATTGCACTGCCCCTCAACCATGATTTCTGGATTATCATTGTATTATTCTTCCTGTATTCAATCATGCAGATTATCGAACAGGCGTGGGGGCCTTTCAAGACAACGCTTTACTTTCTGGTCGGATTGATTCTGTCGGTAGCGTATTCGCTCGCAACGGGTCTGGCAATCGACACTTTTATGCCACTTGAAATGTCGTTGTTTTTTGCCGTTGCCGCACTTTACCCAACAACCGAAGTACTGCTTTTCTTCTTTATTCCCGTACCCATGTGGATTCTCGCGGCGTTCCAGGCATTGATCGTGATTTACCTGATGATCATCAGCGACTGGATCCAGCGCGGCTATTACCTCGTCGTCTATATGAACTATTTTCTCTTTTTCGGTACAGAGCACCTGTACCAATTAAAAACCTGGTTGCGCCGCCGTAACTGGCGCGCCTGAATAAACGGAGGATTTTGTATGAAAATCAGAACAATAACACTGCTTGCGGTCTTGACCCTCACCAGTGCGCTCACCGCGCGTGCGCACTGGTATGAAATCGACTATGCAAAATCCCAGATAGGTTTTCTCTCAAAGTCCCGCGTCGTGAATGCGAACGGCCTGTTCCGCAAGTGGAACTTCAAGGGAAAAGTGGCTGGCAACCTGCACGTCGTCGGCGATATTGCGATCGATTGTGCTTCCATCGATACCGATAACGAGCGTCGCGACAAACACCTGCGCAGCGCCGACTTCTTCGACTGTGAAAAGAACGCGCAGCACACATTCCGCATCAAAACAGCCAAGGCCGACAATGCCACACCCGCCAAAGCAACAAAGTTTGATCTGACAGGCGATCTGACAATACGCGGCATCACACAACCGGTTGAACTTTCGCTCAAGCGCGAGGGTGGCGAAAATGCATTCGTGCTGACCGGCAGCGTGCTCATCGACCGCGAAAAATTCGGCATCACCTATAACAGCGCGCTCAACCCGATCGATAAAATCGTGCGCATCGACGTGAAAATAGCCCTGACAAAAAAATCTGAAAAGTAATTCATGGCTGCGAAGCTGAAGCACCGCGGCCTGCGCACGATCGCCACGATTGCGATCATCTTTGGCCTGATCACCTTCTGGGTGCTCAGACCAATAAAAGACACCGACTTCACGACACCCGGCTTCACTCCGCTCAGGGATGATACACTGGCCGCTAAATTTGCGCCGGTCGTTCTGGGCCACGAACTCTATGGCTCACCCACACGGCTGCTCTATCGGATGGCGCGCAATACGAAGGGTGAAATTTTCATCGCGTACCATCCCTTTTATTCCGCTGAAGAAAATCCACACAAGGGCTTTGGCGCTTTGATGAGCCGTATCATTTACACGGGCTGGCTGCACATAAAAGATATTATGTTTGGCCCGGCGGATATAGAGCTGATAGAGGTGGTGCTTGATAAGGATGGCAAACCCAGCCTCATGGCTTATGAAGATGCAGAAAAATACAATCCATCTGCATTTTCGGTGAAACACTTGCCCAAGTCGGTGAACAACCCGAGGCAGCCGTTCTGCTTCACTACGCCCACCTGGAACCACATGTTTGCACTCGCGGATGCATCGCTATGCGCAGGCAAAGCAGCACTCAAGGCAGAATATTTTTCAGAACCGGAATGGAATCAATACCGCATGGTGAAAAAAACCGAAGCCATTCTGCGGCGTAACCGCATGCACCGGGTGTACGAACGAAATGCGGCAAATTAATATTCTGCTGCGCAGAAGATTAATTTGCCCGTAACGATTGAATGGCTTCCTGCGCGGCGCCCTTGACATCTTCGTCATAGCGCGACTGCAAAAGCTTCAACAGCGGAATAAATGACTTACGCGCTTTCATGATAGCGAGCGAATGGCAAACCTCGCGCAGTGCTTTTTCGTCTTCAGAACTATCCTGAAAATCTGTGAGATACTTTTCGATTTTGGCGAGTAACGCAGGCACTGCGAGATCGGCCGCCTTGGTATAGACACCAATCGTGTGCGCGCAGGCATAGATTACCATCGGGGAATTCTCTTCTTTCAGGGTTTTTGCCACACTGACAGAAATTTGCGGGGCAACGACAGAATCTTTAAACACAATCGCGGCGTTGCACGCGGCCTCGCGCACGTCGGGGCTTTTGTGGGCCAGACCGACATTAATGCCATCGAGGTAACGGGTAGCTACACTTTCACCCTCGGCTTTAGATTGCTGGTAAATAACAGACATTTTTTCGAGCGCACGCACCTTGGCGTAGCGCAGAGTTTCAGGGTCTTTGACGATTTTGACCAGCAGGTCGCTGTGGCGCATGTCATAGTCGCGTATGCGATCCAAAATTTCGGGGCGCGCCGAATCAGCCAGAACACCACCCGCCGAGACTGCCGCAAATACCAGTGTAAGACTCAGGCGCATGGGTTACTGGTTATCGGGGTTAGCCGCGGAACTACTTTCGTTGCCGTGTTTATGTTCGCGCCGGTGCATCGCATGGTTAATCAACCTTGCCACTTCGTCGAAATTATCCCGCGGGCGCAGCTTGATATCTGTGTATTCTCCCGTTGCGAGATAATGATTCAGCGTCTTACGGATTTTGAAAATCGGCCCCGCAACCTTGTGTGAAAAGAACACGCTGTAGATCATAATGATCAGAATATTGAGAATTGTCACCGCGACGACTGGCCACAGATACAGGTCGAAAGCGTTATAGAACTTGTAGCCACCACTCGTGATTTTCAGAGGAAAAAATTCTTCACCCTCGCCTTCTGCCACAATCTGCCATTTCCCTTCTTTATCTTTGGCGAGGGTTTTGTGATTATTGACATCCATCTGTGCGAGCACAGAGGCCTTATCGGGCAGAAGACTGTAGGCTTTGTTTTTGACGGCAAACAGTGCACCCAGAACCAGCGCCGCAGAAATAGCCACGACAATCGAATAGCGCAGAATAAACTTACTCTGGAAGCGTTTATCGATGAAATATTTGCGCTGCCAGAAATAGGGTTTCTTGCCGGGTTCGTTAGTGCCTTGTGCCATGGGCGTACAGCTTTCGAGTGCGAGACGGCGGAGTCAAATGTTTTTGCAGAGATATTCTTCGGGCATGGGCTGACAGCCTGTTTCGGGATTTTTCCACGGAGGTATGCTGCGCTTTCCTTTAGACGCTGAGCTGATCGCCCGCCATGAACGCATCGGCGACCCACTGGTTGACCCGATTGCTGATCTCATCATCGAAAGGAAACCGCCGATGCATGACCTGCTGGCCTTCGTCGAAACTGAGGCTGAAAGCGGCAATGTCAAATGCCGCACGTTTCTCGCCGAGGTGCACGATGTGCCCGTATGGGTAAATTTCGCGGCAATGCAGCCCGGGGCCGAACTATTTCTGCGCAATTCGTTATTGGCTACCGCTGTCTTCGTCTTGCACAGCCTCGTGCTCACCTATGTGCCGGTCAACCAGGCGCGCGTGCTCGTGCACACGGGCCGGTTGCGCGGCCAGGTGCTGCGCCGCCTGTACGAGACGGCAACGCTGGTGCGCGATGTGCTTGAAAGCGACGCACTCAAACCCGGCGCGCAGGGCTGGCGCTCGGTGTTAAGGGTACGCATTCTGCATGCACTGGTGCGCAGATCGATTCTTGCAGCAGGTCGCTGGCAGCATGAAATTCAGCCGATCAACCAGACCGAGCTCGCGCAGACGGGCACCCTGTTTGGCTATATCGTCGCTTCTGGCCTCGAAAAACTGGGTGTGCCGGTAAGCGCCGAAGAAAAAGAATCTTACCATCATCTGTGGCGCTATGCGAACTGGCTGCAGGGCGTACCAGATGCACTGCAGGTGGCGTCTTACGCAGACGAAGAACGCCTGCACCGCGAGCTCGGGGAACAATTCTATTTTCCCGACGCGAACAGTTTTACGCTGATCGAATCGCTCTTTGACGCACTCGACATGCAGGCTCCGTTCCTCATGCCCAAACCACTGCTCAAAGCATTTATGGCGAACCTGATGCAGCCCGCCGTTGCAGAGCGCATTTCACTCACCGTCGACCCCATGTCGCTGCGCGCGGTGCAACTGTTACAAAACGCGCTGCCTGCTGCCGGCATGCGTTACCAGCTGGTGCCCTTTCTGCGCGACATTGAACTCACCATTGGCCGTGCCTATTTTCATAACCTGATCGCACGGGGCCTGGGTGGTGTTGAGGCGGATTTCAAACGGCAAGGCGCGGCGTAGGCATCTGAACTTATTTCAGATTTTTAACTTCGCCGCGAAAAAATCCAGATCGTCTTTGCGCTCCGCGCTCAGCTCGTGGTGTATAATTTCGGTCAGATAAGGGCGCGTGAATTCGGCTGGAAAGCCAAATCGTTCTGTTGCCAGTTGCAAGAACCGGGGTAAATCCGCCTTATAGGCATCGTACGCATTGCTCAACAGGGGCACGATGCTTGCACCCAAATCGGTGCGAAACACCCACAATGCATAGACAAAACCATGCGCAAACAGCCCGAAATATTCGCGCTGCAAATCGTAGGAGGGCTCGTTCCGGTGCGAGAGCGCAGTGTCGCCGATCGACAGCAATGCCTCATCTTCTTTGAGCTGGGCAATGCGCTCGCCCGCACCGGAAATTTCTTCGAGCACGGGGGCTAAGCTGAGCTCGCGCAGCATTACCTGCAACTGCGCCACCGAACTGCGCGATGAAATATCGGTGTAGATTCTTCGGATATTTTTGAGCTGCTCGGCAAACGGCTGGCGCACAGTCTGCACAAACAGGCGTATCGATTTCACTTCGCGCGCTGCAGAAATACACAGACCGGGATGAAAGCTGAGCCCCTCGCGGTGGCGTAGATATTCAACAGAAGAAATCAGCGCCGCATCGACGCGCCCTGCAAGCAGTTCACCGGCCAGAAACGACGGCACTCCCCTGACGAGCTGCACTGTACCCGCGAATGCAGGTTCTTCGAGGGCCGCCCACAGGGGGTATGCATTCA
>ERZ650309.1130-NODE-1130-length-12722-cov-5.008526_pt1 | contig 12722 bp, 9 predicted proteins | sample MGYA00376245_ERZ650309 | MGnify/ENA primary metagenome ERZ650309 (study PRJEB26733, sample SAMN07839294) | wastewater metagenome | biome: urban; feature: wastewater treatment plant; material: waste water | place: USA: North Carolina | collected 2016-04-26 ...
TTTGCACACCCGGCCGGCTACGGCGGCGCGGAGCGGTGCTCCGCGAAACCCCGCCTCCGCCCCGGCGGCCGACCTTCTTCTTTGCTGCGCGGCACGCTTTCAAACTCTTTACGGTGTTTCCACGACAAGGCAAAAGCACGACCATAACGGCTCAGCAGTTCACCAAAGGCAGCTAAATGTAGTTTCATGGTTCACTTATCCTTGTTGTAAGCGGTGCAAGTAGGCATACAAGCCATTGGGTTTGGCCAACAGCTCGGCATGGGTGCCGACTTCCACGATTTGACCTTTGTCCATCGCCACAATCCGGTGGGCATCGCGGACTGCCGACAAGCGGTGCGCAATAATAATCACCGTGCGGTTTTGGCAAATGATCTTCATGTTTTGCTGAATGATCGCTTCGGATTCATAGTCGAGCGCACTGGTCGCTTCATCCAAAATCAAGATGCGTGGATCACCCATCAAGGCACGCGCAATCGCAATCCGTTGGCGCTGCCCACCCGATAGGGTCGAGCCATGCTCACCGACCATCGTATCGTAGGCATCAGGCAACTCGGAAATAAACGCATGCGCCCCTGCCATCTTGGCGGCTTGCATGACTTTTTCGAGCGGTGCGCCCGGATCACCCAAGGCGATGTTTTCGCGAATGGTTCGGTTAAACAGCATATTTTCTTGGAGTACCACGCCAATTTGACGCCGTAACGACGACGCATCGACGGTAGACAAATCCATGCCATCGACCATCACCCGACCGCGTTCGGGCACATACAGGCGCTGGATCAAACGGGTCAGGGTGCTTTTGCCAGAACCACTACGCCCGACAATCCCAATAATTTCACCCGGTCGGATCGCCAGCGACACATCACGCAGAATTTCATTGCCATCGGGTTTGTAGCGAAAGCCGACTCGCTCAAAGGCAATCGCGCCTTGCAAGCGTGGCAGCGAGCTACGATTGGTGGCAATCTCGGTTTTGCTATTGAGAATATCGCCCAAACGTTGCATCGAAATACCGACTTGCTGGAAGTCTGTCCACAGTTGCGCAATCCGCATGACCGGCTGCGCCACTTGACCGGCGAGCATGTTGAAGGCAATCAACTGACCCACCGTCAGCTCACCATCGAGTACCAAACGCACGCCATACCACAGCAGCAGCAAGGTGACCCCTTTACTGATCAAGGTCACGCCACTATGCGCAATCGTGCCAATGGTGACGGTCTTAAAACTCGCCGATACATACGCGGCCAGCTGGTTGTCCCAACGGCGTACCAATTGAGGCTCGACCGCCATCGATTTGACGGTATTGACCCCCGAAATCGCTTCAACCAAAAACGCTTGATTCTCCGCACCACGGTTGAATTTTTCCGACAAACGCTCACGCAGCACGGGCGTGATCATCACCGAAATCAACACATATAAGGGCAGTGAGCCAATCACAATCCATGTGAGGGTGGTGCTGTAATAGAACATCACTGCAATAAACAGCACCGAAAAAATCAAATCGAGCACTAAGGTCAGTGCTTGGCCGGTCAAAAAGTTGCGGATGCTCTCAAGCTCACGCACCCGCGCCACCGAATCACCAACTCGACGCGCTTCAAAATAGGCTAGTGGCAAACTAAACAAATGGCGAAATAAGCGGCCACCAAGTTCGACATCAATCCGGCTGGTGGTGTGGGCAAACACATAACTACGCAATGCCGTGAGAGACACTTCAAAAATAATCACTGCCGCCAAGCCGATGGCTAACACATCAAGCGTGGTCAGCCCCCGATGCACCAGCACTTTATCCATAATCACTTGGAAAAATAGCGGCGTGACGAGGGCGAGCAGTTGAATAAAAAAGCTGACGATAAACACTTCAATCAGCAGTTTGCGGTATTTGACCACCGCCGGAATAAACCACGTAAAGTCAAAGCGGCCAAGCTCTTGCGCGAGTGACGCTTTGGAATTCATCAAAATGATGCGACCTGTCCACTGATCCATCAGTTCGTGTAGTGGCAAAATGCGCGGACGACCGAGTTCGGTATCATGGATCAAGGCTTGAGGGACGCCATCTTTTTCTTCGATTTTGGCTAAGATGGTAAAACGACCATCGTTGAGTTGAATCATGCCCGGTAGCGGCAAACGTTGTAGACGTTCGGGGCGTGGCTTGAGCGTGCGTGCATGTAAGCCCATGCCACGCGCTGCCAACACAATTTCTTGTTCATTGATGGTGTCGCCCGCACGATGTTGATGAGCGACTTGTGCCGGATCAACCGCGACGCCATGTAGACGCGCCATCATGACCAAACAAATGAGTCCGGTATCTGGTTTTGGTGGCGTCACATCAATGGTGGCGCGGCCTGTATCCGTGGTCGGAGTTGCTTGTGGATTGTTCATGTAACCAACAACAAAATCAGTTTTCGATTGGGGAAGGAGTGTAGTCGAAATGAATGATGTGCGATATGACCAAACATCCTACACAGCAGCCATTCATACCAATCACCCAGTGTCGCGATGGATTGTGGAGCAATATGTTAAGTACCAGTGACTTGCTCAAAATAACGCTGTAACCCTTTGAGCAATAAATCAGGCTCAATCTGCGCAGGATCAGCCGAATCAATAAAACGCGCAAATAATGGCGCATCACCGCCCGTCAAGACCAGCACTCGGTTGGGCGCAGCATGTAGCAGCTTTTCAATCGCGCCAATCAAGCCAAGCATAATCCCATGATGCACCGCTTCACTGGTCGAGCGTCCAGCATCCAGATTTTCAAAGGCGCTTTCGGGCACCTGTACACGGCGGGTGCCTTGGGCGAGGGCTTCACGCTGCAAGTATAAACTAGGCAGAATATAACCCCCCCGATGAATTTGATTATCCAGCAAATCAATGGTCAGTGCCGTGCCACAGCCGACAATACAATAGTCTTGACCCTGACCCGATAGCGCCAATACCTGCAACCAGCGATCAATCCCCAAACGACTGACATCGTCGTAGCCCGCCTGTAACCCCTGACACTCCGCTTGTACTTGGGCAAACTCAACCGGAATCCGTAAACGTGCCAAAATCTGCTTGACGCGTTGATTGGCTTTGCTATCGAGAACCGAAGAAATCCCGACAAAATTGGCATCAAACCCCGCAAAGCGATCCACCAACCCCAGCAGCAAATCGGCAGGCGATTGCAAATGCAGCTCTGCACCATGCGCTAGTAGCACGTCGTCTTGGGTGAGCCAATATTTGAGGCGGGTATTGCCTAAATCGAGCCACAAGCACTTGTTAGTCATAGCGTCTGACCTGCCCACTGTAGATCCGATGTAAGCCGTCGCTATTGATCAGACGCAGTGCGCCATCGGCTTCAATCCCATCAGCACGGCCAATCAATTCTTGTTGGGGCTGAGTGACTTTGATCAAGCGATTAGCCAAGCCATCGACCTGACAAAAACGTGCCGCAAGCTGCGGGCTGCTTTGCTCAAACTGCACAATCGCTTGCTGACAAGCCGTAGCGACTTGGCAGGCCAAGCGCATCAGATCAGGCGACTGACCCAATATGGTTGCAAGATCGCTCACGCTTTGATCCGCCACTTGATCTTGCATTGGCATGCAGTTGATGCCCACGCCAATCATCACCTGTTGGTCGGGCAGGGCTTCGATCAAAATGCCGCCCCATTTGGCCGACTGACCGTGCGAGAGATGATGCAAGTCGTTTGGCCATTTGACCGCAAGGCTAGGGACATGTGCAAAGTCGGGCTGTGCCAATAACGCAATCGCAACTTCTAACGCTAGGCGACCTTGCAGTGGCGTATTGAGGGCTTGTGCATAAGAAAAATACAAATTGCCACGAGGGCTTTGCCAAGTTCGACCGGCTTGACCACTACCTTGCTGTTGTTGTTCGGCCACCACCACTCGAATCGCGGATGACGAAGGTGCAACGCGTTGCAACGCAAAACGGGTCGAGTCGGTACGATCCAGCCAGCAGGCCTGCACAGCAGACGTGTCCAAGGTCTCGACTAAGCATTGCACAAATCGTGCGCTTTGGTCGGTGTTGACCTGATCTATACTGTCGGGCTGTGCTGAAGATGAGATGTGTAGGGTCATGGCAATCGGGTTATATCTGCTACTCGGAGCGTTTGCAGGGTTTATTGCAGGGCTGTTTGGGGTTGGGGGTGGCTTGATCATTGTGCCGGTGTTGCTATGGGCATTTACTGCGCAAGGTTACGATCCAACCCATTTGACCCATTTGGCGGTAGGGACATCGCTGGCCACCATCATGATCACATCGATCAGTTCGGTCAATGCGCATCATCGGCGTGGCGCGGTGCGCTGGGCAATTTTTCGGCAGTTGGCACCGGGTTTGATGATCGGGGCAGTGGTGGGAGCCTTTATTGCAGATCAATTGTCTGCGCCAGTGTTGCAGCTGGTGATTGGCTCGTTTGCGCTGTGGGTGGCATGGACGATGTTTGCAGGACGCAAACAGGTGCAGCAAGCGGAGCATTTGCCCTCGGTGAGCGCGCAGCGGGCAGCCGGTGGGGTGATTGGCATGGCCTCGGCGGTGTTTGGGATTGGCGGCGGCAGTTTGACCGTGCCGTATTTGACCCGTTATGGCGTGGTGATGCAGCAAGCAGTCGCAACCTCTTCGGCCTGTGGTTTACCAATTGCATTCGCGGGTGCGTTGGGCTTTATGTGGTTTGGGCATGATACCGGCGGCAATTTACCGGCAGGCTCATGGGGTTATGTCAATGTGTATGCGTTTTTGGGGATTAGTGCAGCGAGTTTGATCACGGCGCAGTGGGGCGCAAAATTAGCGCATCATTTGCCTGCTCAAATCTTGCGCAAATTATTTGCGGCGCTATTATTTAGCGTTGGCGTTGCCTTTGTTTATCGTGGCAGCAGCGGATTTTTTTAACTCGTTTAAGTTTTCTTGGGCTTTTGCCATACAATCAGACAGGCTGTCTCCCTTTTCCTGTCGATTTGTTGGACAATTATACATAAGCTCTGGCAAGCGGTTTGTTATACACAGAGATGAGTTTTGGCTGATGTCTGTGGTCGATTCAACTTGGCAACCAAATTGCACAGACATCAGCGTATCACCACCACCCACTTACAGGTGTCGCATGGGATTTCAGGCCGCAGAGAGTCTGTCCGAACAGATTGCTCGTCATATCGCCGAGCAAATCATCACGGGCGAGTTGGTAGAGGGCGAACGCATCCAAGAGCTGCGCATTGCGCGTGACCTTGATGTCAGTCGTGGCTCAGTCCGCGAAGCACTGCTGATTTTGGAGCGGAGTTACCTGATCGAGATTTTTCCACGTCGCGGTGCGATTGTGGCTGAAATGTCGGTGCAGCAAATCAAGTCACTGTTTGATGTCAGCATGCTGATCTTGGGCAATATGGTGCAGCGTACCAGCGAATGCTGGCGACAAACCGATGGCGAACTGATGAATCAATTGATGGTGCGTTTGGCAGATCAAGTGCGCGCTGGCGATATTGAGCAGTTTTATGATCAGGTGTTTGTGTTTTTGCAGCAAACCCACAAGATGATTGGCAATGCTTATTTGGCGGATATGTTTGAAAATTTGCTGCCCGCCCTGCGCCGTAGCTATTTTCTGACGCTCAATACCTCACGGCGTGAGTTGCAAGAAGCCTATGAGTTGTTTCGACATGTGGTCGATGCGGTGTTGATCCGTAAGGGTGATCAAGCCGCTGCATTTATGGAAGATTTTTGTCGTCATCTGCGCAATTTGGTGCTCGATTCATTGGCGCGGATGAAGCAAATCGAATTGGCATGGGCGCAACGTTCACGCCGCTAAGGACAGTGTTACCCTCTCTATGCGTTTACAGAGCCTCAAGCTGGCTGGGTTTAAATCGTTTGTAGACCCAGTCACGCTGCGTTTCCCCGATGCCATGACCGCGATTGTCGGCCCCAATGGCTGTGGCAAATCCAATGTGATTGATGCGATTCGCTGGGTGATGGGCGAGTCGTCGGCACGTCAGTTGCGTGGCGAGGCGATGAGCGATGTGATTTTTGCGGGATCATCGGCGCGTAAACCGGTGGGGCAAGCCAGCGTCGAGCTGGTATTTGAAAATACCTTTGGCAAGTTGGGCGGTGCATACAGCAGCTATACGGAGTTGTCGATTCGCCGCCAAGTCACCCGTGATGGGCGCTCGGATTATTTTCTCAATGGCACGCGTTGTCGTCGCCGCGATATTACCGATATTTTTTTGGGGACTGGCCTCGGTTCACGCTCGTATGCGGTGATTGGGCAGGGCATGATCAACCGTTTGGTCGAAGCCAAGCCTGATGAGTTACGGGTATTTTTGGAAGAAGCAGCGGGCGTATCGCGTTATCAAGCGCGCCGCCGTGAAACCCAAGATCATCTAGAGCATACACGGCTGAATCTGTCGCGGTTGCACGATGTGGCCGAAGAATTGTCGGCACAAATGCGTAGCCTCAAACGGCAAAGCCAAGCCGCCGAACGCTACAAAGCCTTGCAGCAAGAACAACATGAGCTACAGGTGGCGATTTGGTCGGATGATCATGCACGGCTACAGCGCCGTCAGGATCAACACACTGCGCTGTTGACTCAGCAAGGCGAGGCGCTGCGCGAGTTACGCAGTGAGCGGCAAGCCACCGATCAAGCATGGGATGCGATCCATCAGCAGCTTGAGCAAGCATTGGCACAGGCCGAACAACAGCAGCACCTCTGGCAAGCCGCCGAACAGCAGTTTGCCAGCACTGATGCAACCAACCAAGCCTTACAACGCCAAATCCAACAAGCCCACATTGACCAACAGCAACTCGCGCAGCAAATTGCCCATGCTGCAGACCAACAGGCCACCGATCAGCAGATGGTGGCAGGGCTACAGCGCCGTTTGGGTGAATTGACCGCTGAGTTGGCTTTATTTGATGGGCTAAGTGGCGATGAGCAGCACACGCAAGTCCTCAAACAACAGATTGAGCATAGCCAAAGCACCCGTCAGACCCTTGAACAACAGTTGCGACAGCTTGATCAACAATTGCAACAACTGCAACACCAACAACAACTGCTCAGTCGCGACCAAGAACGACGGCGTATACAGGTGGCAAACGCGCAACAAGAACTGCAAAAGCTTGATCTTGTCCGTGTGCAAGAGGACTTGGCGGATCTCGACGCCGAGCTGGATGACATTCATCTGCAACAGGCCAAACATCAGCAACAGCATGATGAACAGCACAGTCAACAGCAACAACAGCTTGCTGCTCAACTTGAAGGCAAACGCGTGCTCGATGATCTGATTCAGCAGCAACGCGCATTACAGACCGAATTGCGTGCCAGACAAGCGCTTTTGCCCGTGGATACCATCAAAACTGAGCATCCAACCTTAGCCATGCAGCTACAGATCCAGCCTGAAGGACAGCATCTGCTAGCATTTTTGGAAATCATGTATGCCGATTGGCTACAGGCTATCGACACCGATCGGTTGCCACAATTACAGCAGCGCTGTTATCAGCCGCAAGACATACCAGATACTGCGGTTTGTCCGATGGATGGTGCAACGCCACTGTCGGCATGGGTGATCGCGCCAATGCTCAGCCTGTGGCAACAGGTGTGGGTGGTGGCGGATGTGGCATACGCCATGACCGTGCGTGAGCAGTTGAGCGTTGGACAGTCCTTGCTGACCTGTGATGGCTATTGGGTCGGACGTGATTGGCTGGTCAATGTGCAGCCCAAAGCAATCGATCAAGAGGGTGCAATAGGGCAAGGCGAGCTGTCGCAGCGGGCGCGGATCGACGTGCTCACCGCAGCGCTAGACGGATTGTTGCCCCGTATCCACAGCCAGCAAGCAATGCTTGATCAACTCAAACCACAAATTGATCAGCAGCAGCACCAACTTGAGCAGTTGCGCCGTGATCAGCAGCAACACCAACAGCGCCAACAGCAACTCCAGATCCAACGTGCACGACTCGACAGCACCTTGCAGGCGCGGCAGCAGCAGGCCAAGCGTTTGGCTGAGCAAATCGCCAGTCAACAACGCGAACAAGGTGATGACGACGAGAGTGTACAAGAGTTGAATTTATCGCTCGCCGCCGTACAGATAAAACGCCAGCCTGTAGCGGCCTCATGGCAACAGCTTGAGCAGGAGCTTGGCACCCTGCAACAGCAATATGCCAGCGCACAACAACACAGCCATCAGCAACGCCAACAGCAGCAACGTTTGCAGCTTGAGCAACATACCGCCCAAACCCGCCTAGAACTGCTCGAACAAGCGATGACTCGCCAAGCCGAGCAACTCACACTCTGGCAGCAACAACAGCAACGCCTACAGCAAGACTATGCCGAGTTATGTGCTGAGCAACCGATATTGCAAGCAGCATATGAGCAAGCCCTCCAGCAAGTCACTCAACTGCGCCAACTCAATCAAAGCCGCCAGCACACCTTGCAACAACAACAAGCCGAAAGCCAAGCCTTGAGCCAACGCCGCAGCCAACTCGAACAACACGAGCGGGATTTGCGCGATGCGATGGAAACCGAGCGGCTGGCGTGGCAAGACTGCAAAACTCAAATGCAGCATCTGATCGAGCAGCTCGGCAAAATTGACGCAACGGTACAAACGGTTGAGCCAGATCAAGGTCAACGACACGAACGTTTGGCTGAGGTCGAACGCCATATCACGCGTTTGGGTGAACTCAACTTGGCAGCACCTGCAGCACTCGCTGAGATCACGGCGCGGTATGACGAATTGCAGCATCAAATCCAAGACTTAGAATCGACGATCAGCCAGCTTGAGCAGGCCATGCGCACCATTGACCAAGAAACGCGCAGCCTGTTTATGAGCACGTTTGATCGGGTCAATACTGAGCTACAAGTGTTGTTTCCCAAAGTGTTTGGCGGTGGGCAAGCCAGCCTGACTTTGGAGGAAGGCTGGCAGTCGGGTGTGCGCCTGATGGCACAGCCACCAGGTAAGAAAAATAGCAGTATTGCCCTACTATCTGGTGGCGAGAAAGCCCTAACCGCTTTAGCATTGGTGTTCGCCATTTTTCGCCTCAATCCAGCACCATTTTGCTTGCTCGATGAGGTGGATGCGCCACTTGATGATGCCAACGTGCAACGATTTTGCAATTTGGTACAAGAGCTGTCGGCGCAAGTGCAGTTTATTTACATCAGCCACAACAAATTGGCGATGATGATGGCGCATGATTTATTGGGTGTGACCATGCCAGAGGCGGGAGTATCGCGTTTGGTGTCGGTCAATATTGAACAAGCCGCCGCGTTTGGCGTCGCACAGGAGTAATCCGTCATGGATCTGTTGTTTATACTGGGTGTCGCGATGGCTGTGCTGATGATCAGCGCGGGACTGTTTTTGATTGTGCGCAAACCCAAGCCGCAACTGAGCGATGCGCAAGCACCATTGCCCGAAGTGCCCGCAGGTTTGCAGCCCCCTGTCGTCCCCCGTGATCAACGTCCGGCGTATCAGGTGGGCGAGAGCACCCCTCAGCCAGAGATGGTGCAAGACATGGCGGCTGATGCGGTGCCACTGATGCCCAGCCCAACGCCAACCCCCACCGCAGCCGATTTTTTTGATGATGTGAAAATCAGTGCTAATCGCGACATCCCGACCATGGATGATGTGTCTGAGCCGACCGTGCGTCCTGCCCAAGAGCATCGCCCTGTCACGCCTGTCACCGAATCTTTGGATAGTATGTTGAGCGAGCTAGACGAAGCGACCGCCAAGCTCTCACCGCCCGTCGAACGCGCTCAAGTGGATGATTGGGATGGTGAAACTGATCTGATTGATGCGCACCTTGACGATCAAGCGCGCCGTGATGAAAGCAGTGTGTTGGCGCAAGCCGAGCAAATTATTGCCTTATATTTGTTGCCACCAGTGGGTCGTACCTTAGCCGGTGAGCGGGTACTGCATTTGCTACGTCAATATGGCCTTCGCTTTGGTGAGATGTCGCTGTTTCACCGCTTTGAAGAATCTGACGGTCGCGGCGAGCTGATGTTTAGTGTGCTCAAATACACCAGTGAAGGCCCTGCGGGTTTTGATCTTGAAACCATTGAGCAAGAAAAAATCGAAGGCTTGGCGTTTTTCTTGGCGCTGCCGAGTGCCAAACCGGTACACGGTTTTGACATGATGAACAGCATCTCCAATTTGCTGTCGCGTGATCTCAACTCCGAAGTCTATGATGAGCAAATGAATCCGCTGACCAAACAATTGCGTGAGCATTATCGCCATCAAGTGTTGGAATTTCGTCCGAGTGCCTAAGTCGGTGTGGGATTGATCGGCTGGGCATTTGCCCAGCTTTTTTGCAAAAGCGCACGCCACAACTCGACTCAGTCCTGCAAACCAGATAGTCGTTTTTACCTCGTTCACGTTATCATGCCGCCAGCGTTTTTGATCACAGGCAATAGGCATGACCACCGCAGATCTGTTTGCAGACCTCACAGACGAAACTTCCACATCCAAGCCAAGCACCGCCGATGCTGCGGTGGTCGCACAGATGCGTCAATTGATCCGCCTGATTGGTCAACACAACCACGCCTATTATGTGATGGACGCGCCACAGATCAGCGATAGCGAATATGACCATCTGTTTCATGGCCTCAAAGCTTTAGAAGACGCCCATCCCCACCTGATCCAGCCCGATACCCCCACGCAAAAAGTCGGTGGCGAAGCCCTCGGTCAATTTGCCAGCATCACCCATACTGTACCGATGCTATCGCTCGGTAATATTTTTGATTACGACGACTTGGTCGCCTTTGATCAACGCATCCGTGATCGACTGCCCAACCAAACCATCCACTACGAACTCGAACTCAAGCTCGATGGCCTTGCGGTGTCACTGATTTATCAGGATGGCAAACTGACTCAAGCGGTGACCCGTGGCGACGGTGAAACCGGCGAAGACATTACCCACAACGCCCTCACCATCCGAAATTTGCCCAAAGTGTTGAGCGGTGAAGCAGTGCCCGCGCTGCTTGAAGTGCGTGGTGAAGTATTGATGCCCAAAAGTGGCTTTGAAAAGCTCAACCGCGAGGCGGCAGCGCGCGGTGACAAAACCTTTGCCAATCCGCGTAACGCTGCTGCGGGTAGCCTGCGCCAACTCGACCCCAATATTGCTGCATCACGTCCATTGGCGTTTTATGCCTACTCGATTGCACAAAGTGAGCCTGATCATGGGCAAGACACCCAATCGGCGAGCCTTAAATGGCTGGAATCTCTCGGTTTTAGCATTGCCGAACGTCAGTTTGTGGTGGAAGGCGTGGCAGAAGTGCAGCGGGTCTATGAGCAGATCCAAACCGAACGACCTGACTTGTTGGTTGAAATCGACGGCATGGTGGTCAAGGTCGATAGCCTACGCCAACAAAAACAACTGGGCTTTTTGAGCCGCGAACCGCGCTGGGCAACCGCCTACAAGTTTCCCGCCCAAGCGGCCTTGACGGTGGTCGAGCAGATCGACTGGCAAGTCGGTCGTACCGGTACACTCACCCCTGTGGCACGGCTCAAGCCCGTATCAGTCGGGGGCGTCACGGTCAGCAACGTGACGTTGCACAATATTGGTGAGATTTATCGGCTGGATGTACGGCTTGGCGATACGGTCAGTGTGCACCGTGCTGGGGATGTAATCCCCAAAGTGGAAAAAGTCTGGCTGGAATTTCGCCCCGATGCAGTCAAAGCCAACGACCAACACGTCAAACTGCCCACAGCCTGTCCGGTTTGTCAGTCGCCGGTGGTGATGCCCGAAGGCGAAGCCTTGGCGCGTTGTAGTGGCGGACTGTATTGTCCGGCGCAGCGGATTGAAGCGATTCGGCATTTTGTGTCGCGTAAAGCGATGGACATCGAAGGTCTAGGCGACCGTTGGGTCGAAGCCTTGCAAAACATTGGCTTACTCAACAATGTCGCCGATATTTACCATTTACATGAGCACCGCGAGCAGTTGCTTGGCCTTGAAAAAATGGGCGAAAAATCGGTGCAAAACCTGCTTGATGCGATTGAGAGCAGCAAAGACAGCACCTTGCCGCGGATCATTTATGCGCTCGGTATTCGTGGCGTGGGCGAAACCACTGCACGCATGCTCGCCGATACCTTCCAAACCCTAGACGCCTTGATGGCGGCTGATCTTGATGCGCTGCAAAAAACGCCGGATGTGGGGCAGACCACCGCCGCATGGATCGTCGATTTTTTCCGTGCCAGCCATAACCGTGAAGTGCTAGATCGCTTGATTGCTGTGGGTGTGCACTATCCACCGCCTGCGCCACGTACTCGTCAGCCGCTCACCGGCGAGAGTTGGGTGATTACCGGCACGCTCTCTGGCCTCAGCCGTGAGCAAGCCACCCAAATTTTGCAAGAACTGGGCGCTCGGGTGTCGGGCAGTGTGTCGGCCAAGACCAAAGCGGTGGTCGCTGGTGAAAAAGCCGGTTCAAAGCTGGAAAAGGCCGAAAAACTGGGCATTACCGTGATGAATGAAGCGGAATTTTTGGCCTTTGTGGAAGGGCATGGGGTGGATGTGCGGGTGTATTTGGAGTAGATTTTCAGGGCTTGAAAAAATGGTGATCATTTTTATAGAATCAGGTATGCAAGTGAGCATACCTGATTCTATTACATCCCCATCAGCAGACATCTCCAAATCTAGTGCTGGTCACAACACGATGATAGGGCTTGATCTTCAAAGACTTTTCCGATTTATGTGCGCTCTAATTCATATAAGTATCGCTTGTAAAGATCGGAAGAGCACACGTCTGAACTCCAGTCACTTAGGCATATCTCGT
>ERZ650309.1131-NODE-1131-length-12716-cov-5.665192_pt1 | contig 12716 bp, 12 predicted proteins | sample MGYA00376245_ERZ650309 | MGnify/ENA primary metagenome ERZ650309 (study PRJEB26733, sample SAMN07839294) | wastewater metagenome | biome: urban; feature: wastewater treatment plant; material: waste water | place: USA: North Carolina | collected 2016-04-26 ...
GTTGGAAGCGCGGCGGGTCGAAAGGCCTGTGGGGGTTCGAGTCCCCCTCTCTCCGCTCCCGACTTAATCTCAGTTCTTGAGATTCTTATCAGGCTCCGGCCTCCGTGCAATCTTGACCGCATGAACCCCGCCAGGACCGGAAGGTAGCAACGGTAGTGATGTTCGGATGTGCCGCGGTAGTCACCGGAGCCTGTCCTATTTCCAAATTCAAATCAGAAAACAAATAGCTCCTTCTCAGATACTGAGAAGGAGCTATTTGTTTTCTGATTTGGTAAAGAGTGAGCTACTTACCTTCCTTCTCCGCGCGAACTTTTGCCCAACGAGCCTTGGCGGCTTCTTTGAGTCTCTTTTTGGTAGCTGCCGACACCACACGCTTCTTCTTTGATGCGGTGTTCACAACAGATTTGGCTGCGGGCGCAGCGCCAACAACAGAACCGCCCTTAGCATATTGCTTGCGCTTTTCGCTCAATGCATCAATCTGGGCCTGAAGCTGTTGAATCTGGGCATCAATCCCCGCAAGTGCTAACGTAACCAGTTCTGAACGATTACCACTACCTTTTGGTCTTGGCATGACTTTCTCCTTAAATTTTGGATATATGTGCCGATATTTGAGTAATGAAAGCTCAACATCATCGGTAACAAAAGTACTACTATATGCATTCTAAACTAAACTTACCGCAAAAAGCCAAACTAAATCCAAGTAACATAGCAGATTAGTAAAATAATCTTGCCCTAACTTTACTGTGCATTAAAACCTATCTTCTTCTATTCGGCCTCGCTTGAGCGCTTCAGTTCAGTAAGCTATGCTGTTTTTTGTAAGCAGATCACATAATTTTCACAATTTCAGGTTGGAGTCGCACCAGTGAGCTATCAGGTCATCGCCAGAAAATACCGTCCACAAACATTCGCTGACCTTACAGGCCAGGAACACATTACGCGCACTCTGACTCGCGCACTGGATCAGCAAAGACTTCATCACGCCTACCTTTTTTCCGGGGTCAGAGGAACCGGAAAAACAACATCTGCTCGCATTCTGGCCAAAGGATTAAATTGTCACCAAGGAGTCACCAGTCAACCTTGCCTGCAATGTCCCTCCTGTCTGGAAATCGCGACCGGCAATTCTTTGGATGTATTGGAAATTGATGCTGCTTCTAACACCGGAGTGGATAATGTGCGCGATGTAATCATCAATAACATCGCCATGGCGCCTGCGCGCGACCGATATAAAGTATTTGTTATTGACGAAGTTCATATGCTTTCCAACAGTGCTTTCAATGCATTGTTAAAAACTCTGGAAGAACCGCCGTCGCATGTTGTCTTTATTATGGCAACTACGGAGTTGCACAAAGTACCAGACACCATTCTTTCACGTTGTCAGCAATTTGAATTTCGGCAGATTCCAACTGAAAAAATCTTTTTACGACTGCGTGAAATCGCCCAAAACGAAAACATCAATATCAGCGATGAAGCCTTGCGCGAAATCGCTCGTGCCGGAGCAGGCAGTTTGCGCGATGCTCAATCAGCTTTTGATCAAGTTATCGCTTTCAGCGGAACTGTAGTCAGCGAGGAAGATGTAACCGCCTCTTTAGGACTTGTCAGTACAGCAACGCTCGGCCGGTTTGCTGAAGCAATTATCAACCGGGATACCGCTGGAACCATAAATCTGGTTGAAGAGGTATTTTCCCGTGGATACGATTTGCGCAACTTCACGCGCGAACTGATGGCCTACTTGCGGCATCTTCTAGTCATCAAATCAGGTCTTGCCAATAGCGAGTTACTTGGTGTTGCAGATGTAGAAATAACAAAACTAACTAAATTGGCTGCACAGTTTTCCGAAGAAGACTTAGTTCGCTGCTTTCATCTGCTGGCTGAAACCGAAAAGGAGGTAAAAGATTCACCACATCCGAGGTTTCAACTCGAAATAGGCCTGGTTAAATTAGCTCACGTTACACGATTGCGAACGCTGGATGAGCTTATTGCTCGACTTGAACAGCTTGAAACTGGACAGGGTTTTGCGAAAAACAATACCGACTTAAATGCTAAACCTGTTACCCAGACTCGAATTACCAGTAACGTTGAGTCGCCCGTTAAGCCTGAGCAGTCGATAAGTAGGCCACAGCCAACAAAGCCCGTCTCTCAGGAAAAACCCGCGTTACAGCAGACAAACAGCCCCTCAGAGCCGCCTGATTTTTCGGACTTCGAACCGGTCGAGTACTATGACGCTCCTGACATACCTGATACGGAAGGGGCTTTTCTTGCCAATGCTCCGACAAAACTTTCTACGCCAGCAACCAATATTTCGGCTCCTTCCCCTTCGCAGGTAGCTTCGGGCAAAGAGGTCGAAGCTATTTTGAAAGAAATTCAAAAGCTCAATCGCCCATTGGTGTTGATTGCACTCGAAGACGCGCAAAGTATCAGCTACCAAAACGGAACCCTGACCGTTACGTTTGGCAACGAAGGAGGCTCCCCCAAACGTATCCGCGACAGCGCAGCGTTATTCCGCACGGTTGGGGAAAAGGTTTTCGGCCAGCCAATGCGTGTCGAAGTGCAAATCACAGGCGGCAATACGGTTGAAAAACCTGTAGATGAAACCGAGGTGAAGCGCCAGCAGTTGAAAGAGGCAGCCATGCAAAATCCGGCCGTGCGGCGTGTTTTGGAAGAATTCCGTGGCGAGGTTGTCTGGGTGAAAGAAGCAGGCGAACCGAATTCGGCGACATAAAAACTTGATGATGGTTTCATTCAACCACCAGTTTTTTCTGCCGGTCAGCCGCATGCTATGATGCCGACGATTGAAAATAATCCCTTTCGAGTTTTGATTTAAGGAGAAATGAAATGAAACTTCCAGGCGGTATGAACCTGCAACAAATGATGAAGCAGGCGCAAAAGATGCAAGAACAGATGGCGCAAGACATGTCCTCGTTGCGTGTTGATTCAACCGCAGGCGGCGGAATCGTCAGAGTCGAAATGAACGGGCACAAAGAAGTTCTTTCGATCAAAATTGACCCGGAAGCGACAAGCGATGTCGAAATGCTTCAGGATTTGATCGTCGCCGCCATCAACGAATGCGGACGTAAGGCCGATGAAGTCATGCAAAGCAAACTTGGCGGAGCGCTTGGCGGCATGAATATTCCGGGGCTGATGTAATTTTTGATTTTGGGTTTTGGATTCTGAGTTCAGACCTGAAACGACCAATCCAAAACAAAATTCAGATCCACCTTTATGCTTGATTACGCAGAGCCAGTCACCAAACTGATAGACGAATTCAAACGGCTCCCTGGCGTAGGACACAAGTCAGCCCAACGGCTGGCTTTTCATTTGCTCAAAGTGTCTGCAGACGAAGCGGAACGCTTGATTACCGCCATTCGCGAAGTCAAAGAAAAGATCATTTTCTGTTCGATCTGCAATAACCTGACCGACAGTGATCCTTGCCGGTTCTGCGTCAGCCCAACTCGCGATCGTTCCGTTATTTGTATTGTTGAAGAGCCTCATAACCTGGTCGCCGTCGAAAAAACGCGCGAATACCATGGCCAATATCACGTGTTGCACGGTGCGCTTTCACCCATTCGAGGCATCGGGCCAGAAGAATTACGGATCAGAAACTTGCTGGAACGGCTTCGCCCGGATGAAACCGGCGAAAGCGTCGTCAAAGAAATTATTCTGGCGACCAATCCAAACACCGAAGGCGAAGCGACCGCCAATTACCTGAGCCGACTGCTGAAACCTCTAGGCTTTCGCGTGACGCGCATTGCCATGGGCTTGCCCGTCGGCAGCGATCTGGAATACGCCGACGAAGTGACGATGCACAAAGCTCTGTTGAATCGCCACGAAATTTGAATCTAGTTGTCGGTGGCCGGTAATCGGTTGTCGGTTGAACAACCTGCCAAACCTCACCGACAACTTACCACTACACGATGCAGGAAAAAGATTACGCCGCCGAATACCTGGCCTTGAAGGCCGCAAACGATCAACTGCGCGAACGTGGCAAACAATGGTTGTTTGACACGCTAACGCAGCTTTGCGCCGACGCCAACCGCAACTTGATCACTCAGCCCGATCAACCCGGAATTCAAACTGGAATACAGGAATGGGAGTTCAAAGTTGAGAACTCGACGATGGCCGGCGAACGGTTCGGCGCGCGGTATCGCTATCGTACGCTGACCGTTGAAGTCGGCTGGCCGCGTTTGCCCGAACATGGTTTTCTGACCGACAACGCGTTGGCTCGCGCACGCGTTAGCTTGAGCCAAAACACGATGCTTCAACCGGAAGTGATTGCCGACTTGGTTTTTAAGAAGGTTGGGAGCGGCGAACCTGCCTGGTATATCTTCAATAACAAAAAACTTGGCGAACAGATAACCGAGTCTCGATTGCGCGAATATCTGAGTTCAGTTTTGTCCGATTAGGCTGAAGATTAGCGCCTCGCCTCTCACCGACAAAGGAGCAGAAATCTCATCCGAAGAATGAGGGACACGCAAAATGGAAGACAGAATTACTGCAGATGACCTGAAAAACTTTCTTGACGACCTCATCTCAGAACTTCAACAAGAATACACTCTCTCATTAACCAAAGAGCAAAGCAGTAAAGACTCTGAGGCAGATATTGCTTTTAAGCGAGGACGTAACATCGCTTACTACGAGGTTCTAGACTTGATCCAATGTCAGTTGATAGCTTTTGGCATTCAAGGAAGATTTGAAAGACGGATAGTTCCTGAGCTAGAAAATCCAGCAAAGAGAAACGGCGCTTAGCCCGTTATTGAAGATGAGAACGTGTAAGGAATGCCGCCTAACCTGTTGTTAGGTTTCTTAGCCTCCACATCATTCAGGTCTCACTTCTTCACATCCCGATGAGTCACACGTGAACGAAAGCCTTTGCGGTTGAGGTGTTGATTCAACGCGTTGGCGACGGCGACGGAGCGGTGTTTTCCGCCAGTGCAGCCGATAGCGACGGTGACGTAGCTTTTGCCTTCGCGCTGATACAGCGGCATCAGGTAATCCAGCATTTCATTGAACCGCCGAGTCGTTTCGACGGCTTCTTCGTTTTTTTCCAGGTATTCAATAACGGGCTGGTCGTTGCCGGTCAGTTCACGCAGTTCCGGCACGAAGTAAGGGTTGGGAATGAATCGAACATCAAATAGCAGGTCTGCGTCCAGCGGGACTCCGTATTTGAATCCGAAGCTGACGACGGTAATGTCGGTTTGCTTGTCGGCGTTTTCGGGCGCAAAGCGTGTTTTCAGCCAGGCGCGCAAGCTATGAACGTTGTGATCGGAAGTGTCAATGACGACATCAGCCACAGCGCGAATCGGTTCCAGTCGCTTACGCTCTTCTGAGATGGATTCCAACACTCGGCCATCTCCGAGCGGATGCGGACGGCGCGTTTCGCTGTACCGGCGCTGAAGCGCGGCGTCGCTGGCTTCCAGAAACAGCACAGTGGTTTCCAAATCGCCGCGCGCACGAAGCTGTGCATACACCTGCGGAAAATCCTTCACGAATTCGCCATCGCGGATGTTCAACCCAAGCGCCGCGCGGGTCACCCCAAACTCTTTGCGTTCAAATAGTTGAACGAAACTGGGAATCAACTGAACCGGCAAGTTGTCTACGCAAAAATATCCCAGGTCTTCGAAAACGTTCATCGCCGAAGACATGCCTGATCCACTTAAGCCGGTGATGATGAGGAGTTGAGGAGTCATTGCGAGTTCGCAGTTCGCAGTTGGCAGTTCGCAGCTCACTTATCCGAAACAGATACTGCGAACTGTGAACCGCCAACAGCGAACTGATTTACGGTTCAATCAATCCGAAATTTCCGTCTTTCCGTTTGTAGATCACTGCGATTCGATCAGTTTCAGAGTCGCGGAAAACCACAAATTGATCGGCGGATTCTTCGACGCGAAGCACAGCCTCTTCAGGCGTCATAGGTTTGATGGAATAACGGCGCGAACGAATGATGCGCGGCGCCTCTTTTTCCAGTTCAGCAGGAGGCACAGGGCTTGGCGCGACGGCTTTGGCAGGTTTGGCATGGTGAGCGCGGTCAATAATTTTGCCTTTGAGTTTGAGTACCTGCTTGTGCAGCTTATCAATTGCCTGCAACGACGAAGCGTACATATCCGTCGTGTCAGCTTTGCTGGTCAACGAATGGTCTTGCCAGTTGACGACGATCTCGGCAACGTTTCGATGATGTTTTCCAACGCTCAGAATGACGTGCGCCTGACTTGCTCCATTGAGCAAAGTGCTCAGCTTTTTGAAATGATCGTTGATGTGTTTTTTGATGGCCGGAGAGATGGTGAAGTTTCTTGCTGTATATTCAATTTTCATCTCTGTGCTCCTTTTTAAAATACGGATCGCGGAATGCGAATCCATGGAATATTGCGAATATGTAATTCGCTGCTAGCAAAGCTTTATCAAACAACTTGACGCCGTTCACGCGAACCGGCGATTTTCATCTGGTCGCGGTACTTGGCAACAGTTCGGCGGGAAAGCTTTTGACCTTCTTTGGCCAGAATGTCTGCAATCTGGTCGTCGGTTAAGGGCGAACGCGAGTCTTCGGCTTCGATCATCTTTTTGATCTTGAGTTTGATGATGCGGGTCGAAACTTCTTCGCCGTCGTCGTTGGTCATGCCTTCGGTAAAAAAGCGGCGGAGTTCGATGACGCCTTGCGGGGTATGGGCGTATTTTCCGTTGACGACGCGGGAAACGGTGGACAGATGCATGCCGATGTCTTCGGAAATGTCTTTCAGCATCATCGGTTTGATATGTTCGATGCCTTTGTCCAAAAAATCGCGCTGGCGTTCGACGATGCGTTCACAGACTTTGTAAATCGTCTGTTTGCGATGTTCGATGTTTTTCAACAGGTCCACCGCCGAGCGGAATTTATCCTTGATGTAATCGCGCGTTTCTTTCGAAGTGTCTTTGTTTTCCAGCATCTGCCGGTATTGCCGATTGATGCGAAGTTGCGGCAATCCGTCGTCGTTGAAACGAATGATGTAATCGTCGTCGAATTTTTCGATGTACACTTCAGGCTCGACGTAATGAGTCGAAGGCGGGGCGTATTTGCGGCCTGGTTTCGGTTCCAACTGGCGAATCAGCTTCATTTCCTGAGCGATGTTTTCCACTGTTGTGCCGAGTTCTTTTGCCAGTTCCGGCCATTTGTGATGCTGCAACTTTTGGAAATGGTCACGAACCAGCACCGCTGCCAATCGGTCGCCGTATCCAAAATAGTTCAACTGAATCAGCAAACATTCCTGAAGATTGCGCGCGCCGACACCAGTCGGGTCGAGTTGCTGGACAATTTCCAGCGCTTTTTCCATCGTTTCGGCAGACCAATCACCAAACTGCGCGATTTCTTCCAGTGGTGAATCCACAAATCCGTCATCGGTCATATTGCCGATAATCGCTTCGGCAGCAGCCTGAACTTCGGGCGAAGTAATTGTCATCCGCAATTGCCAGTTCAAATACTCCGACAGATTCGTGCCCGAAGACAGAAACTGTTCAAAGCCTGGCTTATCATCTCCGCCGACTTCGGTTTCGCGCGTGCGGTATCCCGGATCGAGGTATTCTTCAAAGGTCGAACCGAAATCAATTTCGTTGAACGAATCGCGGTCGCCGATTTCAGCTTCGCGAGCTTCGCCGCCATCGAATTCCATGGCTTCACCGGGCGGCTGGGTCACGCTGGTTATCTCTCCGGCGGTGGCGCTGAAATCTCCATTTTCAGAAAAAGCATCGGGTTGCGAATACGAACTATTGGGGTCTAAAGACTCAAAACTGCTGAGCGGATTTTCAGGCAACTCCGCCGCGCCGTTTGTTTGTGGATTCGGCGTTTCACTGTAATCAACGTTGGCCATATCCGCCGGAACGCCGATTTCATCCGGAGCTAATTCTTCCAGCACTGGATTTTCCGCCATCTGTTGCGTGACCAGATCGCTAAGTTCCAGTTTGGTCATCTGCAACATCTCAATGCGCTGACGCAATTGCGGAGTCAGCACCAATCGCTGAGATAGTTGGGCACTTAGTGTGGGTTTGAACGACATAACTCTTCAGGTAACAGGTGACAGGTTACAGGTGGCAGATTCGACGACAGTCACTTCCACGGAAACGACCAGGTCTATAACCTCCAAACAACCTGTTCACAATCTGAACTTTTCTCCCAGATAGACTCTTCGGACTTCCTGATCTTCAGTCAACTCGCGCGGCGTGCCAGAGCGGAATAGCTTTCCTTCACTGATGATGTATGCCCGATCTGTAATTTCCAAAGCTTCACGAACATTGTGATCCGTGATCAAAATGCCGATCCCGCGCGAACGCAATCGCGCAATGATCTGCTGAATATCGTCAATTGCAATGGGGTCAATTCCGGCGAATGGTTCGTCCAGCAAAACGAATTTCGGCTCCAATGTCAGCATGCGGGCAATTTCGGTTCGTCGGCGTTCGCCACCTGACAAAGCATACCCTTTATTCCGGCGAACGTGGCTTAAATGAAACTCTTCGATCAATTCTTCCAACCGTTCCTGCCGCTGTTCGCGCGTCAGATCCAACGTTTCCAGAATCGCCAGAATGTTCTGTTCGACAGTCAATTTACGAAAGACCGACGCTTCCTGCGGCAAATAACTCAATCCCAGTCGTGCGCGTTTGTACAACGGCAACTTAGTGATTTCCTGATCGCCAAGCCAAACGCGGCCTTCGTCAGGCTCTTCCAGTCCAACAACCATGTAAAACGTCGTTGTTTTCCCGGCTCCGTTCGGCCCCAATAACCCCACAATCTCACCGGTGCGAACAATGACCGAAACATCACTGACGACACAGCGACGCCGGTAAGACTTTTTCAAATTCTCGGCTCGCAAAGCGCCAAGATTTACCGAAGCATCTGTCAGGGATGACGATTGGCTAGCGAGTTTGACCATCGGATCAACCGTGTCGCTTACCATTTCCATCCCTCCTGCATCAGAAACTTCTCCATCAATCTAAATATGCTTATCGAAACCTTGTGGAAACTGCGCTGAACTTCGCGATGATTTACGTCCTAAGAAGCGGATTGGGGGTGACCGGCAACGGCTCAGTTTTGCCCATTCTGAATGCGATGAGTGGTTTTAACGCGCTTTTTGCTGCCGCTCTCACTACCGGCTTCGATCCTAGCATCGCGTAAATGCAGAGTCAATTTTTCGCTTTTTGTCACCGCTTCACGCTCCCGATCTTCAATCATTGCTTGTTTTCCAGCCGTTCCAGTCAAGATTGCCGTGTCCGTTGCCGCCGTGTAAACCATCAAATCTCCCGTCGCACGACGCTGCGGTTGAGTCATCACCACATTGTTCGTCGCCGTCAACTGAACCAGTTTGTGCTGTTCATCCATGACTGCGTCGGCGACGGCAGCATCAACCTGATCCGTTCCCTGCTTCACTTTCACGTTCCCTTCGTAATGGGCTGTACGGTTGGAATCCGTGTAAACCAGTTTGTCCGCCGTGGCAAAAACCGGGACGACTTCCTTGCGATTTTTCTCTACTTCGCGCTCGAAATCGTAAAACGCCGATTGAGCATTTCCCCAGGCCGTCAGCGTTCGCTCTCCGTTGTCCAGTTCCATGTTGTCTGAACGAATGAAATCATTGTCTTGCCAGGCGCGAACATTGCCCGTGTAACGCGCAGCCCCTTCATTGTGTTTGACCACGGCGCGATCCGCAGCAATCGTCACCGGAGCTTTGTCTTTTTTGAATGGCGCAGCGCCGCCAGTTTTTTCGCGGCTGTAATAAGTTGAACGCACCTTGCCGCGCAAAAAGCTTTCGGAGGTTTCCACGTTGGCGTCAATTTCGTCCGCATTGGCGCGCGAAGTCGAATCCCACAACAGCGGCTTGCCGCGCAAGGCAACCATTTGATTCGCCGCCGTGTACACAGCTCGATCTGCCGTCGCATTGCGATCAGAAACTTTCGCCCCTTCCGGAAATCGCTCGACAAATTTGGCGTTGCCTTCGACCGTCAGCTCGTCAATGTCCTGAGTTTTTTCCTGCAAATTGGCCGTCAGCTTTTTCCCTGTCACGGTTCGCCTCGACCGTTTGGTCTTTTGTTCGACCGGCTCGAATTCAGCGACAGCATTTCCGTCGGCCAGAAAAGTTTTGATCGCATTCCCTTTGGGAAAAAAGTCAGTGGTGAATTTTGCGGCGTTCAACCTCTGGCGGTCAGATTTCGCTTTGACGGTTTTCGGCGTGATGGTGAGAACGGCGTTGCCAGTCGCTTCAGTATGAGCCAGATTCACACCGTCTTCCCTGAACGCGGCATTGACCGAATCGGCTTCAATGACTCGCTCAGAAACTTCCCTGGCGTTCGGAGCGCCTTCCGCCACTTCAATCTTCATCGTCGTGCGACCTTGAGTCACGACCGATTGCAGCAAACTCTCTTTTTCGCCGGGCGTGTAAAACGCTTCGATCTTTTCAGCGCTGATTTCGCGAGGCGAATCTTTTTCCAGCGATGTGGCGTGGGCCGAGCCGATGGCAACAGCTTGTTTCAAATGCTGAACTTCGTCGAAATAAAAATCCAGATCGCGCGCCTGCAACTCTGAAGTCTTCGTTTTCTCGTGAGACTTCATCAGCGAATTGCCACGCATTTCCACGCGTTCCAGCTTTTTGGTTTGGACGTTGACGACGCCCGTAATCAAATCGGCGTGAGCGAGTTTTTCGCCTTGAGTGATCGTCGCGTTCCCTTCAAACCGTGCGACTCCTTGCAGTTCAGCGTAGCTGGCTTTTTCGCTTCGCATTTCAACGGGCTGGCCATTTTTCTTTTTCGAGTCTTTCTGGTCTTTTGGATTGGGCGAATTTGGTGGAGCAGCGACAATGCGTGAATCTTTCAGCAAATTCAGCAAATGATCTTTGGCGTAAAGCTGAGCGCCGAACGAAGAGCCGCTGATTTCTCCGTGTTTGAACTGTACTGCGACATCCGTGCTGGCAATTTCGGCTTTCTGGTCGTAATTCAACTTTTCGGTGGTGACTTCCAACCCATCGCTGCTGGTAACAATGACGTTAATTTCAAAGCTGACCAGGTTCTGCTCCGGCGTATAAGCGCCGCGCTCTGATGTGATTCGCACGGATTTCTGCTTGCCGTCTTTTTCAGTTTCGCCGAGCGCGGTCAGATCAACTTTTTCCATTTCGTGCCGCCCGTCGTCATAAGCCGTGTCAACCGCTGCTCGCAAACGATATTTTTCATGCCCATGTTCGTCCAGCATGACGCGTTCATACCCTTCCACACGTGAAGTGACATTGGCTTTAAGCTTGGCTTCGGCTTTGATCGGCCCTGGAGGAACGGGCCGTCGTCGGGCCCGAATGAACGCCGAGACGATGACGGCAATCGTCGCCACCAATAACAACAAGGAAAGCGCGCGACCTATGGCGGGAAGTTTTTCTTTCAGCATAAAACGATGACTACACCTCTCGAAATGATGGCCGGATTATAGCACTTGCGAAATGATGTGGGGCGTATTGTCCGTTATTCATTTTTGGCGCAAAGTGGCTGACAAACTTCAGTCTGTCGTAGTCTTGGCCAGGAAACTGATTCTAAATGAGAGCAAGCCACATCGAGACAAACGAAGAACCACAGATGAACGCGAATTCACTTTGAAGACCACAGATACTTGCAAAGAATCGCTTCGTGTTTCTCTGTGCTTATCTGTGTTTTTTTCTGATTCTCTCAATGTTGTTTATAAACCAAAGTTTGCCGAATATATAAAACGGCGCGGGTGACGAAAAGTTTTCGCCACCCGCGCCGTTTTTCATTCTGTGAAGAATTTCAGCCTTTAGTTCGACTTATCAAGGCTGAAGCTGAATTCAATGTTGCCGCGCACACTGATCGGCTGGCCGTCCTTTATCGCCGGTTCAAAACGCAAAGCTTTGGCGGCTTCAATCGCCGATTCGGTCAACCCGTAAGGCAGGCCACGCTCGACTTTGATTTTACGGATGACGCCGTCAGCGCCGAACTCAACATTCAAAACAATTGTGCCTTCGACCTTCTGGTCACGGGCTTCTTTGGTGTATTCCGCGCGTTCGCGGTAAGTGATCTTCGGGCGCAAGTTGGCAGTCATTGATTCGACTGGGCCAGGTTCGTTTATAGCGGGTGCTTGGCCATTTATGGGGCGAAAATTCATCACCAATCTATTGGGCGACCTCCACTGTGAAGTCATCGTTGTCAGGGTTCGTTTTTGGTTTTCATCTTTCTGGACGTAGCTCATTCCGTCTTCGCCTTCAAATTGAACGCCCCGCAACTCCAGTCGAAAACTCTTCAAATGATCTGCCAGCTCTAAACCATTCAACCTGCTTTCCAGACGCAAACGGCTGGTAATCGCAAAGCTATTCAAACCACTATTCTCACTTACCTCTGCAAAAGCCCCCGCTTCTCGCGCCCCCCAATACGGAAGATTCGTCAGCAACAATGCCAGGTTTGTGATCCGGCGATTGCCCGGATTGTGAAGTTGAACTTCCAGTTTCGCTTCTCGGCCATCAACTAAAAGATGATCTTTGTTCTGAAATTGTGTTGCGTTGCCGATGGTTATTTTTGCGTGTGTGATTGTCACCGAAAACTCTGGCGCGTTTTCAAAAAACAGTTCAGCAGTAACAGGTTCTTGGGGTAACGGCATCGGAGTTTCGCTTGGTTGACTGGCTGGCATTGATGTTGGAGTTGGTGTCGCCAAAACAAACAAACCAGCATTTTTTTCAGGTGGCAAATGTATGGGTTAGGGTATTAGGAGCAAAGGCAGT
>ERZ650309.1132-NODE-1132-length-12706-cov-3.506126_pt1 | contig 12706 bp, 8 predicted proteins | sample MGYA00376245_ERZ650309 | MGnify/ENA primary metagenome ERZ650309 (study PRJEB26733, sample SAMN07839294) | wastewater metagenome | biome: urban; feature: wastewater treatment plant; material: waste water | place: USA: North Carolina | collected 2016-04-26 ...
ACGAGATATGCCTAAGTGACTGGAGTTCAGACGTGTGCTCTTCCGATCTGGCGTCGATCATGATCAACTGCTCCATCACCCACTGGTTGAGCGGGGCGGGATGACTCTGCAGGACGAAGGCGTCGCAGCCGCGCACCGATTCGTCGAACCGGACGAAGATCTCGCCGTTGGCGAAGTCGCGTGCGGTCTGCGTGGTGACGTTGACGTCGAGTTCCTTCGCGACCTCGTCGGCCAGATCGGGATGGGCCCGGCCGGAGAACAGCATCAGGTTCTTACGGTTGTCGCTCCAGTCGTGGGTCACAGTGGACTGCCCTCGCCGCCGTCGGGGATCGATACGGAGCAATGGTACGAGGCCGGGTGGGCGGTGCGCGGTTGGGTTGCTCGATATCGGACGTTCGAGCGGGATTCAATCCACGTTCTCCCGCGCCCGTCGCGCGGCGTCGGCGGCCGCGGTGCCCGGACGCTTGCGTTCCACCCAACCCTCGATGGTGTGCTGGGCGTTCTCCGAGATCGCGAGTGCACCCGGGGGAACGTCGTCGCGCAGGACGGTGCCCGCGCCGGTGTATGCGCCGTCGCCGACGGTCACCGGGGCGATGAACATGGTGTCCGAGCCGGTGCGCACATGGGAGCCGATGGTGGTGCGGTGCTTGTTCTCGCCGTCGTAGTTCACGAAGACGCTGGAGGCGCCGATGTTGGATTCCTCGCCGATATCGGCGTCGCCGACATAGGTCAGGTGCGGAACCTTGGTGCCCGCGCCGATGACGGCGTTCTTGGTCTCGACGAACGCGCCGAGTTTCCCGCGGTCGCCCAGCACGGTGCCCGGCCGCAGGAAGGTGAACGGGCCGATGTCGGCGCCGGCCCCGACGGTGGCGTCCGACCCCTGGGTCCGCACTACCGAGGCCGCGTCGCCGACCTGCACGTCGGTCAGTGTGGTGTCGGGTCCGATGGCACAGCGTTCGCCGATCCGGGTGGCGCCCAGCAGCTGGGTGCCGGGCCGGATGACGGTGTCGCGGCCGACGGTCACGCCGACGTCGATCCAGGTGGTGGCGGGGTCGATCACGGTCACCCCGGCCCGCTGGTGCCCGGCGACCACGCGCCGGTTCAGCTCGGCGCCCAGCGTCGCCAGCTGCACCCGGTCGTTGACCCCGGCCACCAACGCGGCGTCGTCGATGTGGTTGGCGTGCACGGTGCGCCCGTCGGACCGCACGATCGAGATCACGTCGGTCAGGTACAGCTCCTGCTGGGCGTTGTCGGCGGACAGCCGGCTCAGCGCCGAGCGCAGGGGGGCGATGTCGAACGCGTAGACGCCGGTGTTGACCTCACGGATGTCCCGCTGCGACGGGGTGGCGTCGGCCTGTTCGACGATCGCGGTGACCTCGCGGTCCTGGGTCCGCAGCACCCGGCCGTAGCCCGTCGGATCGTCCAGCGTGGTGGTCAGCACCGTGACGGCGGCCGGCTCGGCGCTGTGGGCGGCGATCAGCCCGGCCAGGGTGTCGGCGTCGAGCAGCGGGGTGTCCCCCGGGGTGACGGCCACGACACCGTCGAAGTCGGCGGGCAGCACGGCCAGCCCGCACAACACCGCGTCGCCGGTGCCGAGCTGCTCCTGCTGCACGGCCACCTCGATCGGCCGGCCGAGGGCGGCGGCCAGCGCAGCGACCTCGGGTGCCACCTGATCGCGCTGGTTGCCCAGCACCACGACGAGATGCTGCGGGGCGACCTTGGCGACGGCGTGCAGGACGTGCGCGATCATGCTGCGGCCGCCCAGCTGGTGCAGGACCTTCGGGGTGTCCGAGCGCATCCGGGTCCCCGATCCCGCGGCCAGCACGACAACCGCGGATTCCCCGTGTGACGTCATTGGGACAGCGTGACACCGTTGCGGCGGTCCGGGCAAACGGTCCTCGGGCACTAGCATCGCGGGCAGTGTCTGGACAATACGAAGCGGTCGATCTCGACCTCGCCCACCCGTACGCGGCCGATGAGTTCGCCGGTGCGGTCCTGGCCGAACTGCGGACCCGGGGCTATGCCGCCAGCCGGTTCGACGACACCGGGTTCGTGGTGGACCCGGGGGACGGCAGGCGACTGCTCCTCGACCGGTTGTACACCGCGGTCCAGGAGTTGTCCGACTCCGTCCGAGCCGATCGCATCGCGGCCGGCGTGGACGCCGCGCTGCGGCCGCCGCCACAGACGTGGGCGGAGGCGCAACCGATGCTGCGCTCCGTGCCGCGGCCGTCGAGCTTCACCGCGGCGGTCACCGGCCCCGACGATCGGCCGTGGATCCGGCCGCTGTGGCCGTTCGTGCACGAACTGGCCGTCATCGATATCGGCGCCGCGCGGGCGGTGGTGACCGAGGCCGACACCGCGCGGTGGGGCGTCTCCGGTGAGCAGATGTTCGCTGTCGCGCGGGGCAACATCGCGGCCCGCTATCCACCCCAGCCGCAGCAGGAACGCATCGGGCACCTGCGCGGGGACGGCCACAGCTACTGCGACTCGGCGGTCCTGGTGCCCGGCTGGCTGAGTTCGTTCGCGGACGGTTCGGGTGCGCCGCTGGTGTTCTTCCCGGGCGACGAGGTGCTGCTGGTCTGCACCGACGACCCGGATGTCGCGCCCGCGTTCTTCGCCGCGGCCGAGCGGATCTACCGGCAGGCCGCCGTGCCGATCTCGCCGCAGGGCTACACCATCGTCGGCCCCAGCATCGTCGGCCTCGACAGCACCGGCCGGTCACCGCTGCGGGCGCAGGCGGTGCGCGCCCGTTCGGTGCTCGCCGAACACGAGTACGCGGCGCAGACCCGGCGGCTGCGGCAGCACTTCGCCGAACAGGCGGTCGACACATCGGTGGCCGAGGTGCAGGTGATCGAGACGCCGCGCGGGTCGTGCACCATGACCGTATGGACGCAGGGCACGCCGTGCCTGCTGCCCGTCGCCGACTACGTGACGTTGCTCCCGGCCGACCGGACCGACCACATCACCACGCCGTTCCCGGTGTTCGCCGACGTAATGGGCCTGACCCGGGACCAGAACCTGCTGCCGCGGCGCTATCCCGTCGCGGACTGGCCGTCACCGGCGGAGTTGACCGTACTGCGCGAGCATGCGGTGGCCCTGCCCGGAATCTGAGGAAGAGGGCTCCGTCGCCAGGACTCGAACCTGAACTATCTGAACCAAAATCAGAGGTGCTGCCGATTACACCACGACGGACTGCTGTTGCGGCTGGCAAGTCTATACGCTGTGGGAGTGGCAGCCCCGGACAAAGAGACCCGGCCCCCGCGGGCCCGGATGACCGGCACCGAACGCCGTCACCAATTGATCGACATCGCCCGCTCACTGTTCGCCGAACGCGGCTATGACGCGACCTCGATCGAGGAGATCGCGCAGCGCGCCAACGTGTCCAAGCCGGTGGTCTACGAACACTTCGGCGGCAAGGAGGGCCTCTACGCCGTCGTCGTCGACCGGGAGATGTCCGCGCTGCTCGACGGCATCACGTCGTCGCTGACCAACAACCGGTCCCGGGTGCGGATCGAGCGGGTGGCGCTCGCGCTGCTGACCTACGTCGAGGAACGCACCGACGGATTCCGCATCATGATCCGCGACTCCCCGGCGTCGATCTCGTCGGGCACCTACTCGAGTCTGCTCAATGATGCTGTCTCCCAAGTGAGTTCGATCCTGGCGGGGGACTTCTCCCGCCGCGGCCTGGACCCGGACCTGGCGCCGCTGTACGCCCAGGCGCTGGTGGGTTCGGTGTCGATGACGGCCCAGTGGTGGCTGGATACGCGCGAACCCAAGAAAGAGGTGGTGGCCGCGCACCTGGTCAACCTGATGTGGAACGGCCTCACCCACCTCGAGGCCGACCCGCAGCTGCAGGACGAGTAGCCGCGGCCGAACTCTCCCCAGGGGCGGGCTGCGGCGTTCCACTAGGATTGGTCGCATCATGACCGAACCGGGGAACAGCCATGTCCAGACCCCGATCGCGGGTCTGATCGAGCTCGCACTCACCGCACCCACGTTCGCCGAGCTGACCGAGCGTGCCGCGCAGCGTCCCGCCGAGCTGCGCCTGGTCGCGCCGGCGGCGGCCCGGGTGTTCGCCGCCACCGCGCTGGCGCGCGGAGGTCCGCTGCTGGTGGTCACCGCCACCGGCCGGGAGGCCGACGACCTGGTGGCCGAACTGCGCGGGGTGTTCGGCGCGTCCGCCGCGATGTTCCCGTCCTGGGAAACCCTTCCGCACGAACGGCTTTCGCCCGGCGTGGAAACCGTCGGGGCGCGGCTGCTGCTGTTGCGCCGGCTGGCCTTCCCCGACGACGCCCGGCTCGGCCCGCCGCTGCAGGTGGTGGTGACCACGGCACGATCGCTGTTGCAGCCGATGACCCCCGAGCTGGCGCGGATCACGCCGGTCACGCTGGCCGTCGGCGTCGAGGCCGGCTTCGACGCCGTCATCGAGCGCCTGGTCGAGCTCGCGTACACCCGGGTCGACATGGTGGGCAAGCGCGGCGAGTTCGCCGTCCGCGGCGGCATCCTGGACATCTTCGCGCCGACCGCCGAACATCCGGTGCGCGTGGAGTTCTGGGGCGACGAGGTCACCGAGATGCGGATGTTCTCGGTGGCCGACCAGCGGTCGATCACCGAGATCGCGGTCGAGCATCTGGTGGCGGTGCCGTGCCGCGAGCTCCTGCTGACCGCGGACGTCCGGGCCCGGGCCGCGACGCTGGCCGCCGAGCGGCCGCCGACGGAGAACACCGCCGCCGGCGGCGTCGGGGACATGTTGGCCAAGCTGGCCGAGGGCATCCCGGTCGACGGGATGGAGGCGCTGCTGCCGGTGCTGGGGGCCGACGACCTGGTGCTGCTGACCGATCAGCTGGCCCCCGGCACGCCGGTGCTGGTGTGCGATCCGGAGAAGGTGCGCACCCGCGCCGCCGATCTGATCAAGACGGGCCGGGAGTTCCTGGAAGCGTCGTGGTCGGTTGCGGCCGTCGGCGGTGCGGCCCCCGTCGACATCGAGCAGCTCGGCGGTTCGGGGTTCCGGGAGCTCGACGACGTGCGGGCCGCGGCGACGGCCGGTGAGCATCCGTGGTGGACGCTGAGTCAGCTGCCCGATGAGTCGGCGACCGCGCTCGAGGTGCGGGCGGCGCCGTCGGCAAGGAGCCAGCAGAGCCTGGACGAGATCTTCGCGATGCTGCGCGCCCACTGCGCGACGGGCGGCCTGGCCGCCGTGGTCACCCCCGGTGCGGGCACCGCGGCCCGCGTCGTCGAGCAGCTCGCCGAATCCGACACGGCGGCAACGGTTCTCGAACCCGGAGCGACACCCAATCCCGGTGTTGTAGGGGTGCTCAAGGGCCCGCTGCACGACGGGCTCGTGGTCGAAGGCGCCAACCTGGTGGTGATCACCGAGACCGACCTGACCGGCAATCGGGTGACCGCCACCGAGGGCAAGCGGCTGGCCGCCAAACGGCGCAACACCGTCGACCCGCTGGCGCTGACCGCGGGCGACCTGGTGGTCCACGATCAGCACGGCATCGGCAAGTTCGTCGAGATGACCGAACGCACGGTCGGCGGCGCGCGCCGCGAGTATCTGGTCCTGGAGTACGCGTCGGCCAAGCGCGGTGGTGGGTCCGACCGGTTGTTCGTGCCGATGGACTCCCTGGATCAGCTGTCCCGTTACGTCGGCGGCCAGGCGCCGACCCTGAGCCGGCTCGGCGGCAGCGACTGGACCAACACGAAGACCAAGGCGCGCAAGGCTGTTCGCGAGATCGCGACCGAGCTCGTCGCGCTCTACGCCAAGCGTCAGGCCGCCCCGGGCCACGCGTTCGGCCCGGACACCCCGTGGCAGGCCGAGATGGAGGACGCGTTCGGCTTCACCGAGACGGTCGACCAGATGACCGCGATCGCCGAGGTCAAGTCCGATATGGAGAAGCCGGTCCCGATGGACCGGGTGATCTGTGGCGACGTGGGCTATGGCAAGACCGAGATCGCGGTGCGGGCGGCGTTCAAGGCAGTGCAGGACGGCAAGCAGGTCGCCGTGCTGGTGCCCACCACGCTGCTGGCCGACCAGCATCTGCAAACCTTCACCGAGCGGATGGCGGGCTTCCCCGTCGTGGTCAAGGGACTGTCCCGGTTCACCGACGCCGGCGAGTCCAAGGCCGTCATCGACGGGATGGCCGACGGCACAGTCGATATCGTGATCGGCACGCACCGGCTGCTGCAGACCGCGGTGCGCTGGAAGGACCTCGGGCTGGTGATCGTCGACGAGGAACAGCGGTTCGGCGTCGAGCACAAGGAACACATCAAGAGCCTGCGTACGCACGTCGACGTGCTGACGATGAGCGCCACCCCGATCCCGCGCACGCTGGAGATGAGTCTGGCCGGCATCCGCGAGATGTCGACCATCCTGACCCCGCCCGAGGAACGCTTCCCGGTGCTGACCTATGTCGGACCGCACGACGACAAACAGATCGCGGCGGCGCTGCGCCGGGAGCTGCTGCGCGACGGGCAGGCGTTCTACATCCACAACCGGGTCCGGTCGATCGACGAGGCCGCCGCCCGGATCCGCGCGCTGGTGCCGGAGGCGCGGGTGGTGGTGGCGCACGGACAGATGCCGGAGGAACAACTCGAGCGCACCGTCGAGGGATTCTGGAACCGCGAGTTCGACATCCTGGTGTGCACCACCATCGTCGAGACCGGGCTGGACATCTCCAACGCCAACACCCTGATCGTCGAGCGGGCCGACACGTTCGGGCTCTCTCAGCTGCACCAGCTGCGGGGCCGGGTCGGCCGCAGCCGCGAACGGGGCTACTCCTACTTCCTGTATCCGCCCGAGGTTCCGTTGACGGAGACGGCGTACGACCGGCTGGCGACCATCGCGCAGAACAACGAACTGGGCGCGGGCATGGCGGTCGCGATGAAGGATCTCGAGATCCGCGGCGCGGGAAACGTGCTCGGTGTCGAACAGTCCGGCCACGTGGCCGGCGTCGGGTTCGACCTGTACGTGCGGCTCGTGGGTGAGGCGGTGGAGGCCTATCGGGCGGCCGCCGACGGGCAGACTGTCACCACCGCCGAGGAACCCAAGGACGTGCGGATCGACCTGCCGATCGACGCACACCTGCCGCCGGAATACATCGGCAGTGACCGGCTGCGGCTGGAGGCCTACCGGCGGCTGGCTGCGGCCGCCTCCGATGGTGACGTCCGTTCGGTGGTGGACGAGCTCGTCGACCGGTACGGGCCGCTGCCGGAGCCGGCGGCGCGGCTGGTGGCGGTGGCGCGGCTGCGGTTGTTGTGCCGGCACTACGGCGTCACCGAGGTGTCGGCGACGGGCTCGGCCGGGCAGCCGTCGACGCTGCGGCTGGCGCCACTGCCGCTGGCCGATTCGGCGCAGATCCGGCTCAAGCGGATGTATCCGGCGGCGAACTACCGGGCGACGACGGCCACCGTGCAGGTTCCGATCCCGCGGATCGGCAACGCCATGGGTGCACCACGGCTGCGTGACCTGGAACTGGCCCAGATGGTCGCCGATCTGCTGCTCGCGCTCGACGGCCGGCCGCAGGGCGAGATCGACGTAACGGCCACCCCGGAGCCTGCGGGATAGGGGAGGATGGAGCCGATGACCGTCATCCTGATGGACCCCAGACGTCCCACCCTGGTGCCGGTCGACGCCGTCGGATTTCTCGGCGGCGATGTGCAGTACACCGAAGAACTGCCCATTGCGGTGGCGTGGTCACTGCCCGGGGCCCGGCCGGTACTCCTGACCGAAGGGCCCGAGGACAACCCGGCGCCGGTGTTGCTGTCGTCGGATCCCGGCCATCCGGCCGTCGCCGACCGGGTGGCGGCCGGCGAGCGGGTGTTCGGTCCGCCGCCCGCGGCGTCCGGTGAACGAATTCTCGACGCGGTGGCCATGATGGACAAGCTGCGCACCGACGGCCCGTGGGAGAGCGAGCAGACGCACGAGTCGCTGCGTCGTTATCTGCTCGAGGAGACCTACGAACTGTTCGACGCGGTGCGCAACGGCGACGCCCAGGAACTGCGCCAAGAGCTCGGAGATGTGTTGCTGCAGGTACTTTTTCACGCCCGCATCGCCGAGGACGCACCCGCTCACCCGTTCGATATCGACGACGTCGCCGACGCCCTGGTGCGCAAGCTGGACAACCGGGCTTTCGGTGTGCTCGCCGGGGAGCAGATCTCACTGGAAGAGCAGCTGGCCCAGTGGGAGGAGCGTAAGTCCGCCGAGAAGGCGGCCAAGGCCCGGAACTCGTGCACCGATGATGTGCCCACCGGGCAGCCGGCGCTGGCGCTGGCCCAGAAAATCCTGGAACGTGTATCGGCGGCCGGGCTGCCCGACGATCTGGTGCCCTCTGCGGTGCGCAAGGTGCGGATCCGGCCCGGCGGCGACGCCGAGAACGACTTGCGCAGTGCAACTCTGGAATTCATCGATACCGTGCGCAGTGTGGAACTGGAGATCGCGGCCGCCCGCCGCGGTGACGCCATCGCCGACGCACCACCTGCGCCCATCACCGAGCAGGAGTGGCGCGCGCACTGGCCCAGCGGCGGTTGATCGGGCGGGCTGATCAGCCACTGGCCCGGACGAATTCACGCTGTTTCGAGCTCTTCGCCGTTGCCACGCGTGACATTTCGTCGCATATGCGACGCAGCGACCAGAGGGTCACTCGAACAGCGTCGAGCCCCAGTAGGCCTGGGTGTCGCCCTCCCGGATTCCCGGGGGCACCGCGAATATCCCCGAGCCGTTGTGGGTGATGTACTCGTTGAGTAGGTCACGCCGCGACAGTTCGGTCTGCATGGGGATGAAGTGTGTGGTCGGGTTGCGGACGAACGCGATGAAGAACAGCCCGGCGTCCAGATGACCGAATCCGTCTGTGCCGTCGGTGAAGTTGTAGCCGCGGCGCAGGATCTCGATGCCGTTGTTGAGTTCCGGCGAGGCCAGTCGGACGTGGGAGAACTTGTCGATCGCCGGCTCGCCCTCGGCGTTCTTCAGCTCGAAGTTCAGCTTGTCGAACTCGTCGGACTGGCCCAGCGGCGCACCGGTGCCCTTCTCCCGGCCGATGACCCGCTCCTGTTCGAGAAGCGTTGTACGGTCCCAGGATTCGATCCGCATCCGGATTCGGCGGGTCACCATGTAGGTACCGCCGGCCAGCCAGCCCGGGCCGTCGCCGTCGGCGACCCAGATGTTGTCATCGAGAACCTGGGTCTCGTCGGACTTGATGTTGTTGGTTCCGTCCTTGAACCCGAACAGGTTCCGCGGGGTCGCCTGATCGCGAGTGGTCGACGAGGTCCGCCCGAAGCCGAGCTGCGAGTAGCGCACCGACGCCGTGCCGAAGCCGACGCGGGCCAGGTTGCGGATCGCGTGCACCGCAACCTGCGGGTCGTTCGCGCACGCCTGCACGCAGATGTCGCCACCGGTACGGCCCGGATCCATCGTCTCGTTGGGGAACTTCGGCAGATCCCGGAGCGGCTCCGGACGCTTGCCCGCGATGCCGAACCGGTCCTTGCCGTCCTTGTCGAACAGGCTCGGGCCGAAGCCGATGGTCAAGGTCAGTTGTGAAGGCGCCAGCCCGAGCGCTTCGCCGGTATCCGACGGTGGCGCATAGGGATTCAGGCCGACCGCGCCGTCCTTGGCAGCCTCCTCGCCGCGCGTCATCCGCTCGGCCATGTGCGTCCAGTCCATCAGCATGGCGATCAGATCGGCCTTGCTGTCGGTGGTGACATCGAAGGTGGCGAAGTGCATCCGGTCCTGGGCCGCGGTGATGATCCCGGCCTGACGTTCGCCACGGAACGGCACGGGCAACTGCAGGTGGTCGTGGGTGGCCCCGGCGGCCGACGCCCGGCCGGCCCATACCCCGGCACCCGCCGCGCCGGCGACGGCGGCCCCGACGCCCGCGGCACCGAGCAGCCGGCGCCGGGAAACCCCGGACGCCGGGCGCTCGGTCACTGCGGCTCGGTCCGCGTCACTGTCGACGTCATTGATGGGCGATGACACCTTGCACCTGGCTGACTTCCTTGCTCAACGCGTCGATCGCGTCGGAGAGCGCCTTGCGCTCGGGGTCGGTGACCTTGTCGTACAACACGAAGCCGTCACCGTCGCGGTACTTCTCGAGCAGCTGCTCGACCGCGGCGAAGCGTTCGTCGACCCGCTTGCCCAGGTCGGGGTTGCGCTCGTCGGGGATCGGGCGGACCGAGGCGACCGCGGTCTGCGACCCCTGGACGTTGGCGTTGAAGTCCCACAGGTCGGTGTGGCTGAAGATGTCCTCTTCACCGCTGATCTTGGAGGAGGCGACCTCGTCGAGCAATCCCTGTGCGCCACCGGCGATCTGGGTGGAGTCGATGGTCCACTTGGGGTCCTTGACCCCGGCGTCGAGTTCCTTCACGTCAGCGAGCAGTTGATCGGCCAGCGCGTTGGCGTCGGGCTGCAGGCCGGTGACCCACAGCTGCTTCTCGAGGGCGTGGAAGCCGGTCCACTTCTGGCCGGGTTCCAGGTCGGCCTCGCGCAGGTCGATGCGGGGGTCCAGGTCGTCGGGGAACGACTCGGCGACCGGCTCGATGCGCTCGTAGTAGGTGCGTGCGATCGGGAACTGGGCCTTGGCGGCCGCCACGTCACCCTTCTTGACCGCGTCGACGAACACCTGGGTGGCCGGGATCAGGGCGTCGGTCTGGCTGTTGACGTAGCGCTTGTAGGAATCGGCGGCTTCCTTGAACTTGCCCTCGGTGTCGATCTTGACCGCCTCGCCGGTGACGGTGAAGTCGCCGCGGATGCCGTCGCCGACCATGCCGGGCTTGCATGCGGTCTGGTAGGTGCCGGGCTCGGTGAGTTGGACGATCAGTTTGCGGGACAGTCCGGGGGAGATGTTCTCGACCTCGCCCATCACCCGTTCGCCCTCGCCGTAGACGTAGAACTCGGTGACCTTGTTGCCGTTGTTGGTGATCTGGAAGGTGTTGGCGCCGGTGGTGCCCTGGGTGGCCGACAGCTCGCAGGTGGTGTCGGTGGCCGTCACCGTCAGCTCGGCCGGCGCCCCGGCGGCGTTGGTGCCGCTGGTGGTGGTCGCAGCGTTGTCCTTGGCGGTGCAACCCGCCAGGGTGGCGCCGGTGATCAGGGCGGCCGAAGCAGCGATGAGCGGAACAGAGCGGTTCACGTAGTTGACCTTTCACTTTCCTGGGTGGGTTCGGGTACCGGAGCGGATCCGGAGGTGCGGGCGCCACGGCTGGGGCGCAGGAAGAGGACGAGCACGACGACGAGGTAGGTGAGCCAGCCCGCGAACTGCAGCACCGTCGGGGTCGGGGTGACGTTGAAGATGCCCTGGATGGCTTCGCCGTACCAGGACGACCAGTTGAACCAGGACGTGATGTCGAACGCCTTGTGCGCCAGGCCGGGCAGCCACCCGACGGTCTGCAACGCCCCGATGCCGTAGGACAGGATGCCGGCGGCGACCACGATCAGGAAGATGCCGGTGTACTTGAAGAATTTCGCCAGGTTCATCCGGACGGCGCCCTTGTACATGCCGTAGGCGATCGCGACGGCGATCAGTACACCGACGATCAGCCCGGCCAGCGGCCAGAAAGTGGATGCTTCGGCGTAGCCGACCATGAACAGCGCGGTCTCGACGCCCTCGCGGCCGACCGCGAGGAACGACAGCGTGACGACGGCAAGGGCACCGGTCTGCAGGGCGTCGGCCATCTCGGCCCGCAGCTGCCCGGAGATGCCGGCGGCCGCCTTCTTCATCCAGAGGACCATGGTGGTGACGATGGCGACGGCGACCAGTGAGGCGATCCCGGCGATGGCCTCGGCGCCCAGCCCGGAGATGGTGTTCTCGCCGAATTGGATCACCATGAACACGCTGATGGTCATTGCCAGGGCCGCACCGACCCCGAGCCACACCCACTTCAGCGCATCGCGCCGGTCGGACTTCACCAGGAACGCGACCAGGACCATGACGACGATGGAGGCTTCGAGGCCCTCGCGCAGACCGATCAGGAGGCTGCCGAAGAACTGCGACGATGTCGAGGGTCCCGCGGCCAGGACCGTTATCGGAAGGTCCCCGACGAAAGCCATGACATTCCTTCTGAGGTCCAGACCGGGTGTTAGCCCAGCCAAAGGTAGGTGTGGCTCACCTTAGCAGCGGGCCGATCAGGACGTTACACGTTCGGCGCCACACCCCGGCCAGGGACCAACGGCTCCGAACACATGGCACGATGGCCCTAACCGAAGTGGGGTGTTAGGGAGTCTTGTGGCGGATCGTTGGCTGCGGGCTGTGGGCGTCGTCGGCGCCACAGCCCTGCTGATGGTTTTGCTGTTGGCCGGCTGTTCCTGGCGAACCAGCGCGCCCATCCCGGAGGGTGTGCCCCCGCCCGCGGGTGACCCCGTGCCGGCCATCGACACGTATGCCAAGGGCCGTCCGGCCGATCAGCTGCACGACTGGGCCTCGGCGCGGGCACCCGCGCTCGGCATTCCCGTGACCGCGCTGGAGGCCTACGCCTATGCCGCCCGGGTGGCCGAGGTGGAGAACCCGAAATGCAGGCTGAAGTGGACGACGCTGGCCGGGATCGGCCAGGTCGAGAGTCACCACGGCACCTACAACGGAGCGTCGATCGCGCCGAACGGGGATGTCAGTCCGCCGATCCGCGGGGTCCAGCTCGACGGCACCGACGGCAACCAGCACATCGCCGACACCGACAAGGGCAAGCTCGACGGCGACCCCGATCTGGACCGCGCGATGGGCCC
>ERZ650309.1133-NODE-1133-length-12703-cov-5.646426_pt1 | contig 12703 bp, 8 predicted proteins | sample MGYA00376245_ERZ650309 | MGnify/ENA primary metagenome ERZ650309 (study PRJEB26733, sample SAMN07839294) | wastewater metagenome | biome: urban; feature: wastewater treatment plant; material: waste water | place: USA: North Carolina | collected 2016-04-26 ...
GACGAACACCATCAACACCAACAGCAAGCTGATGGCGAATACCGTGCTACCCATATCGGCAGGAACAGCGTGCATGATGTCGGAGCGTTCGATCAAACCACCGATACTGACCGACAAGGCCATCAGCATGATCAGCGCACCAATATGACCAATGGTCTCGTTGGTGGCAAACCGGATCGCTTGCTCAAAGCCCACGCGACGGTTGCTTTCGGCAGGGCCATCTTTGCGCAGGTATGGTGATTGATCTGGCGTGGTGTTGGGCACGTCATGCGCAGGCACAGGTGTGGCTGGATGCATCGCAATCTCAGATTCACCCAAGCTTGGCTCACGACGGATTTTGTCGAAGAATACAATCGCCAACATGATCAACGGCATCATCATCGGTGCAGTAAATTCATCAAGCTTGGTGTCTAGACCAAACTGATAGAACAAGATCACGGCGATGGTAATCACGATGTAGGGCGATACTGGTACAAATGCACGCGCAGAGGCTGGCAATGCCACACTCGGTGATGCAATACGGAACTTCTGCTCTGCCAAGATCAACGAGACGATCAAGAACATGGTCGAAGACAACAAGAATACCCACACGCCTTTGCTATACAGCAAGTCGGTGGTGACTTCTTTGTTCATCGATGCAATGACCACGATCAGCAAACATGGACGCAACACGACACCGAGCGAGCCGGACATGGCTGCCGCTGCAAGGGCGTACTGACGACGTGCGCCGGCGTTGTAGACTTCTTTGTAGATGATCGCACCCGCTGCAATCACGAAAATCCCTGATGCGCCGGTATAGGCGGTTGGAATTGCCGCAGCGAGCAAGATGATCCACGTCAGGGTTTCAGGCGAGAAGTTCCATGGACGCAAGATGTTCAAGAACAAATCGACCAAACGGGTTTGCTTGAGCAACATCCCTGCCCAGACGTAGAGCGCCAGATTCAAGAAAATTTGTGAAAACTCAATCATCTGACCCAAGTAGATCGCCTGACCAGTTGGGTAGCCCATCATCAAGGTGAAGATACCACCCGACCAAATCGACATGGTGGCATACAAAGGGACGGATAAGGATGCCATCCCATAGCTTCCCCCTGGTAGGGCATCTTTGGGTGGTTTGATCAGCTTGTAGGCACTAATCAGGGTCAACGTCGCAAACAGTGTCGTCCACACCACGTTGATCACAATCGCAATGCCTTCGATCTCAACGCCTGATTTTTTCTGGGAGAAATAGTAGGCAACCGATGATGAAGTCAGCAACAAGTTGGCGAGTACCATGCTCACCGAATAGACTCTAAAGTCTTTTTGGGTGGATGGTGGACGCAGTGCAATATGGTGCAAGCCCAAAGTCGTGGTGACTGCCGCAATCGCCACCATCAACACCAAAATCAACGCACGGTTTTCTGTCCCAAAACGGAAGACAAAGAAAAATGCGGTTTCAAAGGTGCGGTAAGCTTTGACGGTTGGGGTAATGTGAGAAGTGATCGCATCGTATGACGCAAACTTTTCTTCACACAGTGCCTTGGCTGCCTGCAAAGATTGACGAATTTGCTCAGGATCCTTCTGAGTATCACCGAATAACCCACCAAAATCATCATCGGCAGGTTTGGCCATTTCGGCTTGAATCATTGCGTCAGTGACATCCCCACGATGACAGTCCGGTTTGGCCGGATCTGCACGCAAGAATGAATATTGAATGCCAGCTGCAGGATCACCGAACATCCGTTCGCCAACCCGCAACAACTGACCATGAATCATCTCACCGGTACCAATGACCAGCGTCAGAATCAAAAGAAGGAAAACCGGTAGGGTGGATAACCACTCCGACCATGACCGGTTGAGCGGCCCGTTTGGCCGCTGAGCATCATCAGGGATCTGCATGACATCCTGCTTTTTGTTTTGACCGAGGAATATGAATGGAAGGAAGTACCATTCGCCCAAAACCAATCGCTAACCGAACTCGATGCCCCTTTTGTTGGACGATCATGGGCATTCTGATCGATTAGTTCACTTATGATGCACTACTTTGTCGATATTTTGTATGACCTGAACGCAGCATAGGTGAAATTTTCTTGCCAGCCCCCATATTAGTCTTTTTGTTGTTTTTTCTATACATGTTTAAGGCGGACTTTATACACCTTTTTTGACGATTTGTGCACCACCTTGCCATAAAAACGTGAATGCCATCACACTCAATAAACCGATGGTATGTGCATCGTACAACACGTCTACCTCAAGCATCTGACCAGTGGCACGCCAATACCCGCTCTGCTCTGCACCGACCTTGACCATTAAAACGATCATTATGACTGCTGCAAACCATTGGGCGCGACGCGGCGGCTGCCATATCCCCCACATTGCCATTCCAATATACCAACCGTGCAGTACACCAGATAATCCCCGATAATACTGGTATTCGGGTAAATAGACATTAATGTACAAACTGATACACCCTGCCGCAACTACACCCGCGCTATAAAACCACCCCCAATGAGGGGGATGAAATAGCAAACTTAAACACCAGAGGGCAGCAATATTGAGAACCAGATGCAGAAAGTTAATATGAACCAAATGGGCAGTCCATATACGCCACGGATCAACGAATAATCGGTCTTGATGGTATTGAAATAGATCTGCGTTGATCTGAAGGCCGAGCATCAATATGCTCAGCCCCATCAGATGGATAAACCAACCTTGATCAAGTTTCACAATCGACAACGATCTAGACTATTCACCTGCTAGACTGCATTCAGGGCGGGCAGGCTCGCGCTGACAACGAATTTTCTTGAGCAGTGCCATCATGCGTTGGTCATAGATGCCATCTGTGATCAAATTGATACGCGACTGACGTGACATTTCGTCATAGCGTCGCCGGTCGCTATCTGAGACTTTGATCCAGTATTTGGGATCAATGTCGCTCTCAAAGCGCTCAATCAGCTTGAGCTGTCGATCAAATAAGGTTTGTACATACTCACGCGAAGCTTGCCCAAAGCCAGTGGGAAACCGCTCAGGATGAATCAACACTTGTAAGCTGACCTGTGCCAACACATAGTCGATAATGCCGCCTTTGCTACCTAAGCCCCGATACAACTCCAGAGGACGATAGGCGGTACTCGGGGCGACCACAATATCGACGGAGCCGCTGTTGAATTTGCCCGAAAAGTTGGTCACATCTGAGGGATCTGAACGCGCCCCGAGATCGCGCACCAGTTTGGCTTGTGCTTTGTCATAGTCAAAAATCGCAATCTTCTTGCCTGGCAATTGCTCAGGTCCCTGAATTTTGCGGTCGTTGACGAAACCGTAGACGCTACCAAATGGCAGTACCCCCGCAACTTCATAGCGTTGGCTATCGAGTTCGGTCAACATGTACTTGGCACTCGCTGGCGCACTGAGCACATTGACGAGGGTGCGCATGTGATCGTAGCTTGGAATCGCTCCCACCGCTTCAATGCTACCGGTGAACGAATTGTAGGGGCGAATACGCAGACCGGTCATCACCACCGCATCGCAATAACGCACGCGAAAGTCTTCACTGGCGACTTTTTCTTCTACATAAGCTTTTAGCTCAAAATCAACGCCTAAAGTCGCCGCTTTGACTTGATAGTCTTTCATCAAGGCGACTGCTTCGCCGTTTTGTCCCATGATGTCCCAGACGCACAAGCGACGTTTGACCATCTCTTTGGGAATCGTCACAACCGGTTGCGGTTTGCTGCGGGTCGGTGGGCGAATGTCGGTTAGTGATGTTGGGGTAGCGGCATATGTTGTCGTCCCCATCATGGTCAGTACGATCCATGTACAAGTAGGTAGGTATTTCATAAAACGTCCCTAGTGCGACCAAGGTGATTCAGTGCTGCCCCACTCTAGCCGAAAAACACAAAACCGCCTATGGGCGGTTTTGCAAAGATCATGCTGCAATTGCGTCAATCAAAGCAGATCGTCCACATTGATCCCCGAATCATCAACTGCTTTTTCATCCCAGAAACGCATCAGGCCACCATCTGGTGTACGCGTACCGGTTTTTTCAGTCCAGTAGCGATCGGAGATGCTGTAGACCAATTCGCCACCCATCGCATCAAACAGGCGATACTTGGGATTGACCGGCATGTTGTCTTCAATCGATTTGCCGTAGGTACGCAACGCGTCACGAATCAGCTCATCTTTACCGGTGGCTTGTGCAGCCAACGCATAAATCGCATGTGGCAAACGCACACCGGTACGTTCACCAATCCGAGTGGCGTCTTTCATGGTTTGGAATGGATCAGGCTTGCCTTCGGATGCACCGGGCAACAGCGTCCAGATCGCTGCACGGATTGCCAGAGGCGTACCCCAGAACTTTTCGTTGTCCAGACAGCGCATGCCACGCTCAACAATTGCGGCAATGTCTTTGGGGACGTTGACCGCGCCTTGCGCGTTGATGTCGTTGATGACCGCTTGTAGACCAGACACCATGCCGAGCAGGTAAATGGTTTTGTCGAGATCAGTCTTCATGGAGGGGCATTGATCACCGAGTTTGATGCGATAATCACGCTCCCACTTTTCGGCAAACATTTGATAGCCCGCATACTGACGGCGTGCAGCGATTTCAGCCCAACGTTTTTGGGTGATCCGCGCATCTTGTGCTGCTTCGATTTTGCCTTCACGCGAGGCGCGTAGATACAACAGCTCTTGCTCAAGTGCTGCTTTTTCAGCACACAAGCCCGCACTGGCATACAACAAGACTGACATCTTGGTGGGGTCTGCACCCAAATTTTGGGTGGCAACAATCAATGGGGTCAGTGCTGTACCCGACTCGCAAGCCATCTGCGTATCACTCATTGCAATAATGGGTGGTACGAAATAGCTCTCACTAAAACGCAGCGCAAGATTGCCCCCAGTTTTATAGATCTGTGAACAACCAGACAGCAAAAATACAGCGCTGGCGATAACCGCCACACCTTGGCGGATTTTGCGGACGGTAGACATACCCTAAGGTCCCCTATTGTTGTTGTCCTGCTAGCTCGTGAAGATAGCATGAAGGTACAGGTCGTGAAAGCATCATGACGTTGAGGTCATGATTGATCGACGGACGGGAGGATGATTCCTCCCATCCTTATGCCACAAACACTTAGGCTTGTGGAATATCCTTCATCGACAGTTTAATGCGTCCGCGTTGGTCAACGTCCATGACTTGGACACGAACTTTTTGACCTTCAGCAAGGACGTCTGCCACATTAGCAATGCGCTGATTGGAGATTTGCGAGATGTGCAGCAAACCATCGGTACCCGGCAGCAAGTTGACAAATGCGCCAAACTCAACAATACGAACAATCGTACCGTCATAAATGGTACCCGGTTCAACTTCGGCGGTCAGCGCTTGGATCTTGCCAATCGCCGCTTGAGTAGCGGCTTTGCTTTCGCCAAACACGCGCACAGTGCCATTGTCTTCGATGTCGATGCTGGCTTTGGTTTCTTCGGTCAGGGCGCGGATGGTCGCACCACCTTTACCAATCACGTCACGGATCTTGTCTGGGTTGATCTGGATGACTGCATAGGTTGGCGCGTGCATGCTGATTTCTGGGCGTGCGCGTGACAACACTTGGTTCATCGCGTTCAAGATATGGATACGACCGGTATAGGCTTGATTGAGGGCAATCTCCATGATTTCTTCGGTGATACCTTCAATTTTGATGTCCATTTGCAGTGCGGTGATGCCGTTGGCCGAACCCGCCACTTTAAAGTCCATGTCGCCCAAGTGATCTTCATCACCCAAGATATCGGACAATACTGCAAAACGGTCGCCTTCTTTGACCAAGCCCATCGCGATACCCGCAACCGGTGCTTTGAGTGGGACACCCGCGTCCATCAAGGCAAGGCTGGCACCACACACCGAGGCCATCGAGGATGAGCCATTGGATTCGGTGATGTCAGATACCACACGCAGCACATACGGGAAGCGGTCAGCCGGCGGCAATACCGCTTGGACGCCACGACGTGCCAGACGACCATGACCGATTTCGCGGCGTTTGGGGCCTGATTCACGGCCAGTCTCGCCCACCGAGTACGCTGGGAAGTTGTAGTGCAGCATGAATGGATCGGTTTTGGTACCAGCAAGGCTATCGACCATCAGCGCATCACGGGTGTTGCCCAAGGTGGCGGTGACCAGTGCTTGGGTTTCACCACGAGTAAACAAGGCTGAGCCATGCACACGACCCAACACACCGACTTGTACATCAAGGGCGCGGACGGTCTTGGTGTCACGGCCATCGATACGCGGTTTGCCGACCAAAATATTGTCACGCACGGTGCGGTATTTGAGATCTTCAAACAAATTCAGCAATTCGTTGGTATCAACGCTGCTGCCTTCACCAGCAAATTCAGCCAGTGCGGTTTGCTTGATCGCAGACAGGGTGTCATAACGCTGCTGCTTTTCACGGATGGTATACGCTTCGGAGATTTGCTCAGCAAACCGCGCTTTAAGCGCTGCTTTGAGTTCTTCGTTTTGGGTGGGCGCAGTCCATGTGCTGGCTGGTGTGCCCACTTCAGCGGCAAACGCTTTGATGGCCTCAATCGCCACTTGCATTTCGTCGTGACCAAACAACACCGCACCGAGCATTTGATCTTCAGACAGTTCTTTGGCTTCGGATTCGACCATCAACACCGCACGGTCGGTGCCCGCAACCACCAGATCCAAATCACTGACTGCCAGTTCAGCAATGGTGGGGTTCAAGATGTATTCGCCATTGATCATGCCGACGCGTGCGCCAGCCACTGGGCCTTTGAACGGAATGCCAGCAATCGCCAAAGCCGCCGAAGTGCCGAGCATCGCCGCAATGTCGCCTTCGAGGGTTTTGTCGGAAGACACGACGGTGGCAGTCACTTGCACTTCGTTGACATAGCCTTCGGGGAACAACGGACGAATCGGACGGTCGATCAAACGCGAAATCAGGGTTTCGTTTTCGGTTTGACGGCCTTCACGCTTGCCATAACCACCAGGGATACGACCCGCAGCATATTGCTTTTCTTGATAGTTGACGGTCAGTGGGAAAAAGTCTTGACCAGCTTTGGCTTCTTTGGCGGCAACCACAGCCACCAGTACCGTGACGCCACCCATAGTGATCAGCACCGAGTTGGCTTGACGAGCAATACGACCGGTTTCTAAAACAACGGTGTCACGACCATATTGGAATTCTTTACGAACGATATTAAACATTGAGCTTCCTCAGATTTTGAATCAGTGGAGGCCCCTAACGGGTATCGTCCATGTCATGATTTTCATCATATCCATCGCTTTGAACGACAACAGTTAGAAGCCTCTCCACGCCTACGGTTGAAAAAACAAAAAGAAAAAGGGAGCGAATCAGTCGCCCCCTCTTTTTTATCCCTTAATCGGCATACTGCCTAGACCTGTGCGCAAAATTAGCGACGCAGACCCAGTGCACCGATCAACGCTTGATAGCGGCTGACATCTTTACCTTTGAGGTAGTCAAGCAGCTTACGGCGTTGGTTAACCATACGGATCAGACCACGACGGCTGTGGTGATCATGCTTGTGCGCTTTGAAGTGTGATTGCAGGTCGTCGATTTGAGCCGACAACAGCGCAACTTGGACTTCGGGGGAGCCAGTGTCGTTTTCGCCACGAGCAAATTTTGCGACGATCGCTGCGCGATCAGCATTGGTCAGTGCCATGTTCATCTCCGAGATGCGAATATAGATGCAAACAGAAAACGCCGTGCATCACTACAGCGAGACGCGGATTCTAGCCCAAATTTGCCAATATTGCCAAGTGTTGGATGTCATTCGTCGTATTCTGTCGTAGGCATTGACGCATTTTTACAGTACAACAACGGAGTCCTTTTATTTGTGTCTGGATGTGACTGTGAAACTCTTTTCCACCAACACCATTGCCGTCCCACATGATTTATCAGCCGTGACCACACGAGCCAACAACGAACAAGCCGCCGATTTGGGCGGGATGACCGACCAACAAGTACAAAAAATTTGGCATGCCGTTGAAGGCGTGTACCGCTCGGGCAATCATCCGATGGTGTCGATTTGTTTGCGTCGTCAAGGCAAAGTGATGCTCAATCGCGCCATCGGGCATGCTTATGGCAATGGCCCCGATGACACGCCAGATACGCCTAAGCTACTGGCGGCTCCCACCACCCCCGTGTGTTTGTTTTCGGCGTCCAAAGTGATTACCGCGATGCTGCTGCATTGGCTTGATGAACAAGGCGAGCTGAATTTGCTCGATCCGGTCAGCCACTATGTGCCTGAATATGGGGTCAATGGGAAACGTCGTGCCACCTTGTTTCACCTGCTCGCCCATCGTGGGGGGATTCCTCGGATTGACACCGAAGTCACCCCTGAGCTGTTGTTTGATCGTGCAGCGATTTTAAAATTGTTGTGTGCCGCCAAACCCACCTCACCATCGGGTCATCGGCAGGCTTATCATGCGGTGACTGCGGGTTATATTTTGGGTGAAGTGATTGAACGGGTGACTGGCATGGATCTGCGCCAGTTTTTGCATCAAACCATTGAAAAACCACTGGGCTTTCGCTGCTTTAATTATGGTTTAGCCCCTGAATTTCGGGCAGAAGCTTCGGTCAATTACGCGACCGGCGTACACCCTGCGCTTGGCACGGATTTGTATTTGAATCATGTGCTCGGCGGTGGCTTACAATTGGCGGTCGATGTGACCAATGACACCCGTTTTATGGATACCATTTGTCCGGCGGGCAATGTGTACACCGATGCCGATCAAGCCTGTCAGTTTCTTGAAATGCTGCTCAATGGCGGTGAGCTGAACGGCACGCGGATTTTTAGCCCCGAAACGGTGTTTCGTGCCACTCTTGAAACCACCCGTCCTGCGATTGATTCGACCCTGCTCATCCCAATGCGCTACGCGCTCGGCCCCATGCTGGGGGCTAATCCGGTGGGGATTTTTGGCCCCATGACCACTGAAGCCTTTGGGCATTTGGGCTTTTCCAATATTTTTTGTTGGGCAGATCCTGCGCGTGACATCAGCGCGACCATCATGACCACTGGCAAATCGGTGGTGGGCACGCATATTCCAGCACTGGGCAATTTGCTGTACCAGATCTCAAGCCAATGCCCACGCGTTGAACATCAACAGCGTCGCTCCGTGTTTGGTCAATTTGGGCATCACACAACAGCCGTTTGAGACGATCGCACTCAGGCATGATCAGCATGCCTGAGGATTTAGGGTCTGTTGACATTTCATGCGTGAGCCGCGTTGCTAGGCAAAATCGTGCCAGACAAGGCGGAACATGCAGCCAAGGGTCATTCCCTTGGCAAATGTGACAACGATGGCTGGTGCGATTTTGCCAGCAACCCGAAGGGACATGACGATTTTTTGCCGCTACTGCGTTGCATCTTGCTCGCTTAGAGTGACTAAGCCGCACAAGCTGCGCCTTGTATCGTCTAAAAAATCGTCTATGTCGCGACCACGACTGAAACGTCAACAGACCCTAGATTGTACCAGTCGGTACAGTTGTGGATTGTGAATTTTTCTGGATGGTGAATGTAGTCAGCCTGATGACTGTCCCATCTTGTCGCCCCATAGTCAGCCGCCCACCCAAGCCCCTATAATGCGCTCCGATTCTCGGAGATCAGATCATGAGTGGTCATCACGCCAAATTGTCGGCGCTTAACCCCCGTCAACAGCAAGCCCTTGAATACGTCAGTGGCCCACTCTTGGTACTTGCAGGCGCAGGCTCGGGCAAAACTGCGGTGATCACCCGTAAAATTGCCCACTTGGTACAACACTGCAACACCCCAGCACACCGGATTGTGGCGATGACGTTTACCAACAAAGCCGCCCGCGAAATGAAAGAGCGGGTCAGCAAATTGCTGCCGAGTGATCAACTCAAAGGGCTGACCGTCTCGACCTTCCACAATTTTGGCCTCAACCTGCTGCGCTTTGAACTCAAACATACGCCACTCAAAAACAACTTTTCGATCATGGATGCCGACGATTGCAAACGGCTACTGATGGATTTGATGCATCGCGACAATTTAAGCGGTGCCGACAGCAAAGAATTGATTGGCAAAGCCATGCGCCGCATCAGCGACTGGAAAAACGACCTGATCGAACCGGTGCAAGCGGTCAGCACTGCCGAAACGCCCGAAGATCTGCAACTTGCCCACCTGTATGAGCTGTATGAGCGCAATATCCGCGCCTACAACGCGGTGGATTTTGATGATTTGATTGTGCTGCCGACCAAGTTGCTGCAAAACAATCCTGAGCTGCGCGACAAATGGCAAAATCGCGTGCGCTATTTGCTGGTCGATGAATATCAAGACACCAACACTGCCCAATATATGCTGGTCAAATTGCTGGTCGGCGTGCAAGCCCGTTTTACTGCGGTGGGCGACGATGATCAGTCGATCTACGCATGGCGCGGGGCAAAACCGGAAAACATGGCACTGCTCGCCGAAGACTTTCCGCAGCTCAAGGTGATTAAGCTGGAGCAAAACTATCGCTCCACCACCAGCATCTTGAAAGCCGCCAACTCGGTGATCACCAACAATCCGCATATTTTTGAAAAACAATTGTGGTCAGACAAAGGCTTGGGCGAGCCGATTCGGGTGATCACTTGCCGCAATGACGACGACGAAGCCGAACGAATCGTGCATGATCTGATGAGCCATAAATTGATGAATGGCAAAACATGGCAAGATTATGCGGTGCTGTATCGCGGCAACTTCCAAGCGCGGGTGCTCGAAACACAACTGCGCCAAATGCAAATCCCCTACAAGCTCTCCGGCGGCACCTCGTTTTTTGCCCGCGCCGAAATCAAAGATGTGATGAGCTATTTGCGCCTGATCATCAATCCAGACGACGACAGTGCATTTTTGCGGATTATCAACACCCCCAAACGCGCCATTGGCCCCGCCACGCTGGAAAAATTGGGGCTGTTTGCACAGGAATACACCATCTCCTTGCTGATGGCAGCCGGTGATTTGCGCTTGGGCATGGCGATGCCGAAAAAAGCCGCCGCGCAGCTGCATGAGTTTGCCCAATTCATTGAGCACTACACCCGCGAGCTACATGATCACAGCGAACCGGTGCCGCTGATTCGGCAAATGATCAATGAAACCGGTTATTTGGATTACGTCAAAGAGCAATCCGCCACGCCACAAGCCGAGAAAAACAAGCTCGACAACATCGACAACTTGCTCGGCAGTATCCAAAACCTGATCAACAAAGCCGAAGACGAAAATGACCGTAATATTGACAGCGCGATTCGCAAACTCGTATTACTCGATTTGCTCGATCAACAGCAAGAAGAGCAAGACACTGACAAAGTCAATTTGATGACCTTGCACGCCGCCAAAGGGCTAGAGTTCCCGTTTGTGTACATCATGGGACTCGAAGAAGACCTATTGCCACATCGCAACTCAATTGCCGCCGAAACCATCGAAGAAGAACGCCGCTTGATGTATGTGGGCATTACCCGCGCCCGTCAAGGCTTGACCTTGACCCTCGCTGAGCAGCGCCGCGCCGGTGGGCAAATGCGCCACACCACGCCAAGTCGTTTTTTGGATGAATTGCCACAAGATGATCTCAACTGGCTGGGCAAAAAGAAAAGCGCAGCGAACAGCGGCAACGCCAAGCAACAGTCAGCAACGTATTTGGCGAATCTGAAGGCACTACTTAAATAAAGATACGGATGTTTGGGCGCTTCACGCGCCCAAGTGTTTAGAAGGCTTGGGGTTTTTCTACCTCAACGACACCCTCACCGCAGTCTTGATTGCCCACTTGGGTGGTAGGCGTCCCAACCACACCAAATCGAATCTCACTACCATGCTTGGAGCTGACGTAGGTCACCACCCGATAGGTGCAGTTTTCATACGCATAAATTGGGATCGTTTGATAGGCATAATAGTCAATGCCGGTACTTTCGCCGTGTACATACAGCACTTTGATCAAATGAGGGCCTTCCAACACCGCCACACTATTGGCACCTTCAGCAACGCCCCATTGGCGCGGTACCGGTTTGTGGTCAACTTCAACAATGCGGATCATTTCATTGGCCAGCGAGCCACGCCGATAGTTGTTGTGTCCTTCAATTAAGGCGCGTTTCATCGGGGGCAATGCGCTACCCACATGCATGTTGACGTGTCCCCGATGTCCACATCCACTGAGCACTACCCCACACAGCATCACGACCGCCATCAGTCGCCAATGGTTTGTCTTTTTTACACGCATGATCAATCACATTGATGTTCTTTCAACTCATCTGAACTGTAGGCATGTTGATCATCCGACACAAGCCTTACGGGGTCATTTTCAGCAATCACGCATTTTCCTTCACACTTTCTTGCTATGATCTGCACCACACAACACACTGCAAATTGAGTGCAAGATGGGTCAATTCGTCGATCACGCCACTGTCGCTATTGTGGGCTTGGGTTATGTCGGGCTACCGCTCGCGCTCGCCTTTGGTCGGGTGATGCCCACCATTGGTTTTGATATCAACTCGCAAAAAATAGAAGCCTATCAGCGTGGTGTAGACCCCACCGCCGAAATGGACGCCAGCAAATTTGCCGCAGCCACTCAGATCACCTTTACCGCTGATCCTGCCGATTTGGCCACTGCTGATTTTATTATCACCGCCGTGCCCACCCCGATCAACAACGCCAAACTGCCCGACCTCTCGCCAGTCGAATCGGCCAGCCGTTTGATTGCCACCCACATGAAGTC
>ERZ650309.1134-NODE-1134-length-12688-cov-4.440434_pt1 | contig 12688 bp, 9 predicted proteins | sample MGYA00376245_ERZ650309 | MGnify/ENA primary metagenome ERZ650309 (study PRJEB26733, sample SAMN07839294) | wastewater metagenome | biome: urban; feature: wastewater treatment plant; material: waste water | place: USA: North Carolina | collected 2016-04-26 ...
GAAGACCGCAAAGGTCACGCCCGAATATTCGACGTGAAAGCCGGCGACAATTTCAGACTCGCCCTCGGCAACGTCAAACGGATGGCGATTGGTTTCAGCCACGCCCGAAATGAAGTACACGATAAACAGCGGGAACAGCGGGATGAAGTACCACTGGTGCAGCCCGCCCGACTGCGCCTTGACGATGTCGCTCAAGTTCAGGCTGTTGGCCGCCATCAAGACGCCGACCAGCGCAAAACCCATCGCAATTTCGTACGAGACGATTTGCGCTGCCGAGCGTAGGCAGCCCAGAAAAGCGTACTTGGAGTTGGATGCCCAGCCCGCAAGGATGACGCCATACACCCCCACCGACGTCAGCGCGAGGATGTAGAGCAGGCCGGCGTTGACGTCCGCGAGCACCAGAGTGGGATCGAACGGCACCACAGCCCACGCCGCGAGCGCAGGCCCGATCGACAGCAGTGGCGCAATGTAGAACAGCCACTTGTTGGCTCCGGTCGGTACGACGATTTCCTTGAAGATCAGCTTGACCGCATCAGCAGGAATCTCTCGTGGTGGGACAAAAAGTCCGATCTGGACCAGCGGCTCGCCGAAATTGGCTTCGATGCTCAGGTGCATCGCGTTCAGCAGTTGCTCAAATACACAGCCGAGCTACGCGGTTTTCCCCGACACCTCTCGCAGCACCCGGGGGGCTTTGTGCTGGCCGAGCACCGGCTCGACAAGAAGGTCCCCATCGAAAACGCAACGATGCCCAACCGCACCGTGATTCAATGGGACAAGGATGACATTGAAGAGCTGGGCATGATGAAGGTCGACATCCTCGGGCTCGGCATGTTGTCCTGCCTGCGCCGCTCCATGGCACTGGTCGCACAGCAGACCGGTCAGCCGTTCACCATGCACGATATCCCGAAGGAAGATCCGGCTGTGTACGAGATGCTTTGTTGCGGCGAGAGTACGGGTGTCTTCCAGGTCGAATCCCGCGCGCAAATGAACATGCTGCCGAGGCTGAAGCCCGAAAACTATTTCGATCTGGTCGTACAGATTGCCATCGTTCGCCCCGGGCCGATACAAGGTGGCATGGTTCACCCCTATCTCAAGCGTCGCCAGGGGGTTGAGGCTCAAAGCTACCCTTCGTCGGCCGTCGAGAGCATCCTGAAACGTACGTTGGGCATTCCGATTTTTCAGGAGCAAGTCATGGAGCTATCCATGAAAGCGGCCGGTTTTTCAGCCGGTGAGGCCGACAATCTGCGCCGCTCAATGGCAGCCTGGAAACGCAAGGGCGGCCTGGGTCATCTGAAGGAGAAATTGATCAATGGCATGCTTGAGCGCGGCTATACCTCCGAGTTTGCGGAATCCATTTACAGACAGGTAGAGGGCTTCGGCAGCTACGGCTTCCCGGAATCACACGCAGCGAGCTTTGCCATTCTGGCCTACAACTCGGCGTGGGTTAAGCGCCATCATCCTGCCGCCTTTTGCTGTGCCCTGCTCAACAGTCAGCCGATGGGCTTCTATTCGCCATCACAGTTGATACAGGACGCGCAAAAGAATGGCGTACAGATATTGCCCGTTGACATCAATGCGAGTGACTGGGATTGCGCACTGATCTTTGATCATCCGGATCCAGAAAAAAGAACCGCAGGCAAAACCATGCTGCGCCTCGGGTTACGCATGGTTAGCGGCATCAGCGAGACGGTCGCTGGTGACATCGTCAGGCTACGGCAGGAGATTCCGTTTTCGAGCATTCGCGACGTTGTGCAGAGAACGGGTATTGGCACCAAAGTCATCAACGCACTGGCTGACGCCGACGCTTTCAGGCTACTGGCCGGTAACCGGATCCAGTCAAAGTGGATGGCCGCCGCTTCGAAATTGCCCGATCTTCCGGCGGCACCATCAGACATCAGCAACGCAGCAGCGCCGCTCAAGCCCCTCACGCTTGGCCAGGAAGTCATCGCCGATTACCGCAGCACCGGACTCACACTGCGCGTGCATCCCCTGAAACTGCTGCGCGGTCTGCTGGCTGGCACCCAGCAGGCTGCGAGTCTCAAAAAGATTCCCTCCGGTCGCAATATCCGTGTGGCAGGGCTTGTTACCTGTCGCCAGCGCCCCGGCACAGCCAGCGGCGTCACCTTCGTCACGCTGGAAGACGAAACCGGCAACACCAACGTCATCGTCTGGCGCGATCTGGCCGAGAAAGAACGACGTGCGCTGATTGCTTCCCGGCTGATGATTGTCCACGGCAAGCTTCAACATCAGGGCCCAATCAGCCATCTTGTTGCAGCGCACATGGAAGACGCCTCGCATCTGCTTGCTGATCTTGCCGTGGCCTCGCATGACTTTCACTGAGTCCGCCATTGCGCATTGCACAACAGAAAAATGGAACCTGTTTTCAGCCAGCTACGGGTAAGCCCTGAAACAGCATGTTGAGGCGAGTTTCAGAATTCTATTGCCGCCACTGATCGTTTGCGTCGCCTGCGAAACGCAGGACTCGTAAGAAATTGCGTCGCATGCGTCCAATGGCCCGAGCGCTTCCGGCTCGACACTTACTCAACAAGGTCCACTGCGGATCTGCATACAAGGAGGCTCCCATGTCCGATGAAACAACAATTGATCGCCGCAAGTTTCTGAAGTCCGCCACCATCGTCGGCGGTGCCGTCGTGGGCGCCGCGCCGATGGTCAGCGTCGCACAATCGCCGATCACGTTCCGCTGGCAGTCCACCTGGCCCGCGAAAGATATCTTTCACGAGTACGCGCTCGACTACGCGAAGAAGGTCAATGACATGTCGGGGGGGCGCCTCAAGATCGACGTGCTGCCGTCAGGCGCCGTGGTCAAGGCATTTGACCTGATTGATGCCGTATCCAAAGGCACGCTCGACGGCGGTCACGGCGTACTCGCTTACTGGTACGGAAAGAATTCCGCCATGGCGTTGTGGGGCTCCGGCCCGGCATTCGGCATGGACGCCAACATGGTGCTTGCCTGGCACGAATACGGCGGTGGTCGTGCTCTGCTCGACGAAATCTACAAGGGCCTCAACCTCGATGTGCAGTCGTTTGTCTACGGCCCGATGCCAACACAGCCACTGGGCTGGTTCAAGAAGCCCGTCACCAAGGTTGAAGACTTCAAGGGCCTGAAGTACCGCACGGTCGGTCTCTCCATCGACATTTTCACTGCGCTTGGCGCAGCCGTGAATGCACTACCAGGCGGTGAGATCGTGGCGGCGATGGATCGTGGCCTGCTCGACGCCGCCGAGTTCAACAACACCAGCTCCGACAAGGTGCTCGGCTTCCCGGATGTATCGAAGGTCTGCATGCTGCAGTCCTTCCATCAAAGCGGCGAACAGTTCGAGATCCTGTTCAACAAGACCAAATACAACGCATTGCCGGCTGATCTGAAAGCGGTAGTCAGCAATGCTGTACAGGCAGCCTCGGCCGACATGAGCTGGAAGGCCATCGACCGCTACTCGCAGGACTACATCGAGCTGCAGAAGATGGGTGTCAAGTTCTACAAGACACCCGATGCCATCCTGCAGGCGCAGCTCAAGGCCTGGGACGACATCACCAAGAAGAAGTCGGCCGAGAACGCGATGTTCAAGAAAGTGCTGGAATCGATGGAGAAGTTCGCGATGCGCGCCTGCCGCTGGCAGAACGACACCAACGTCGACTTCAAGATGGCGTTCCGCCACGCCACCAGCAAGAAGTCATAAATCACGGCTCACGAATCAGCCCCCGCAGTGCAAGCACCCCGGGGGCTTTTTTATGTCGGGCGACCGCCAGGTCGCCGGAAATACTGCGGTCAGCGCAATTGCAGTGCACCGTGTCCGAGGAGATCTGAATGCAATCCGTTTTGCTGTTGGTCGACAAAATCTCGACCCGCGTGGGCCAACTCGCTGCGTGGAGCATTGTCGCGCTGACCCTGCTCATTGGTTGGGAAGTGTTCTCGCGGTATGTATTGTCAAATCCGCATCCGTGGGTGATGGATGCGAGCAACATGCTTTACGGGGCGCTGTTCATGCTGGCAGGTGCCTACACACTGTCGAAGAACGGCCATGTGCGAGGTGACGTCCTGTATGGTTTCTTCCAGCCACGCACCCAGGCATTTTTTGATCTGATGTTGTACCTGCTGTTTTTCGTCGGCGGTATCGTGGCACTGGTCTATGCCGGCTGGGATTTCTTCACTACTTCGCTGGCGCAGAACGAACGTTCGTCGATCGCCGCCGACGGCCCGCCGATCTATCCGTTCAAGGCAATCATCCCGGCAGCAGGCCTGCTGCTGCTCATTCAGGGTCTGGTGGAGATCGTTCGCTGTGTGATCTGCCTGAGAACAGGCGACTGGCCCTCGCGCGAGGAGGACGTCGAGGAGGTCGATGTCGACAAGCTGAAAGCGATGGTCACGTCACATACCAGTAGTACCGACGCTGGCGCACAGGGAGCACGGTAATGTTGAAACTGCGCAAGGAACTCTGGTTCGGGCTCATCATCATGGCGGCCATCGCGCTGCCCACGCTGATCCTCATGCCGTGGAGCAGCATGACCCTGGGCCACTATGGCCTGATGATGCTGGCGCTGGTGGTGGTCGCCATCATGCTTGGCTTCCCGACGGCGTTCACGCTGATGGGTATGGGCGTAATCTTCGCTTTCATCGCCTACTTCGCCCAGAAAGGTGGTGACCCCAATGTCGCCGTGAAGCACACGCTGGACCTGATGGTGCAACGCACTTACGGCGTGATGACCAACGAAGTGCTGATTTCAATCCCGCTGTTTGTTTTCATGGGCTATCTGGTTGAACGCGCCAACCTGATCGAGAAACTGTTCAAATCACTGCACCTCGCGCTGGCCCGTGTACCCGGTTCACTGGCGGTCGCCACACTGGTGACCTGCGCGATCTTCGCCACAGCGACGGGCATCGTCGGCGCCGTCGTCACTTTGATGGGGCTACTCGCGCTGCCCGCAATGATGCGCGCTGGCTACGACATGAAGCTCTCCGCTGGTGCCATCACGGCCGGTGGCTGCCTTGGTATCCTGATTCCGCCGTCAGTCATGCTGATCGTCTACGGCGCCACGGCAGGCGTGTCGGTGGTCAAGCTCTACGCGGGTGCATTCTTCCCCGGCATCATGCTCGCGGTGCTCTACATCGTCTACGTGATGATCCGTGCGAAACTCAATCCGAAGCTGGCGCCGCCGCTGTCGGCCGAAGACCGTGTGGTGGCGCTTTCTGCAGTACCGGCAGCTGTTGCCACTGCGCCGGGCCAGCGAGCGCTCCCGGCGCTGCTGACCGCGGTTCGCGGACACCGTGCGGCAGCCATCGGGCGCAAAAGCCTGCTCAAGGAACTGCTGGTGGCGCTGTTGCCGGCCATCGTATTCGGCCTGTTGCTGCTGGCAATTCATCGCGCCGTGACCACGGAACCTGCCGCCGTCGAAACCACTGGTCTGGTCGAAATGGGCAGTGCGAGCGACGCTGCGAAAACCAACTCAGGCAACGATGCGGCGGGCAGCAACGAACTCAAGGAGCCCACCGCCGACGGTGTCAAGGAACCGCCAGCGGCCTCCTCTCTTTCGGAGCTGAAGGAGCCGCCCGCCGACCTCAAGGAACCGCCCACCGATGGCGCCAAGGCCGGCAGCGACGCACCTCGTGCGGCGACGCCACCAGCCGCAGAAGGCGCAAAGACGGTGCCTGCCCCAGGCTGGTTCTGGTGGACGCTGGGCATTGTTGTCGCGGCGCTGGTGCTGCTTTATGCGGTGCTCGACTGGCAGCGCTACGAAGTCTACAAACTGCTGCTGGCCTCGTTCTTTCCGCTGGCGTTCCTGATTCTGGCGGTGCTCGGCACCATCGTATTTGGGCTCGCCACGCCGACCGAGGCCGCTGCGGTGGGCTCGATCGGCGGCTTCGTCCTCGCTGCAGCCTACCTCGCCATCGCGCGCCCCGCAGCCGAGCGGACGAAGATACTGCGCCTGTGGCTGCCACTGTGGGCCGTGGTGCTGGCCGCCGTGGTCTGGTTTGCGCTGCTGAAGTCCGAGTTCATCGTCAGTCCGGTACCGATGTGGCTGGGCTGGCTGTCGATGACCGCCTTTGTCGTCTGGTGCGCGCTGGCGACTGTTCAGGTAAAGCTGCAAGGTGTGCTGTCGGAATCGGTATTCCTGACCGCCAAGACGTCGGCGATGGTGTGCTGGCTGTTTGTTGGCTCATCGATCTTCTCGGCCGCGTTCGCGCTGCTGGGCGGGCAGGAAGTGATCGAAAAATGGGTGCTTTCGCTCGGGCTGACGACGACACAGTTCATGCTGCTGTCGCAGTTCATCATCTTCATCCTCGGCTGGCCGCTTGAATGGACCGAGATCATCGTGATCTTCATGCCGATCTTCATCCCGCTGCTGGCCAAGTTCAACGTTGATCCGCTGTTCTTCGGGCTGCTGGTCGCGCTCAATTTGCAGACCGCATTCCTGTCGCCACCGGTGGCGATGGCCGCCTTCTACCTCAAGGGCGTAGCGCCACCGCATGTCACGCTGAACCAGATTTTCGCGGGCATGATGCCGTTCATGGTGATTCAGGTAATCGCGCTGCTGCTGCTCTACATCTTCCCGGCGATTGGTCTGTGGCTCCCCGAGGTGCTCTACAAGTAGTCCAGGCACTCAGCTTTCGCACGAAATGACCGCTACTCAAGGACTGAACGGTCATTTCGTGAAAAGTCGATAATTGCCGGAAATCATCTTCCAGCCCTTATTCAATGGGGCTTTCAGCTCAAAGCTGATCGTCGGCATGAGCTTGGCCTTTGAGCTGGCTGGCGGGCTGCTTCGATCCCGCCGACGTGATGGCACGGCAGCGGCGGGGGCCGATCAGTTGGGCGTTGCGGTCACGGCAGAAGAATCCGCTTGCTTCGCGCCCTGCCTGCGTGCCAGCCGCATCCCCAGCAGAAAACTGGTGAAGATGACCAGCATGACGAAGGCACCCAGCCAAAGCTCCTTGCCCTCGGCCCAGGCATCCAGCTGCGGCAACAGCAGCTTGCTGGCACCGAACGCCGCCGTGAGCAGGCTGACCGCTGACACCGCGACCGCCATGACCCGTGAAGCGACACGTGCAGTTTCATCGGAGCGGCGAATGAGACGCGAAATCCAGATGCCGTTCAGGCCGTCCGACAGCAGCATGCCGACGACAAACAGACTCGCCAGCAAGAGCGCCGTCATCCAGCCACCAAACGGGTTGGCGGCCACGGCAAACAGCGAAGCCTGGCTCAGGGTATCGAACGAAAACGCAAACAGCGCACCAATCGCCGCCACGGCCAGAGGATTGCCACTGGTCAGCAAACGCGAGAAGCGGCGGCTTCGCCAGCCAACCAGCCGGGCCACATGATGTGACGGCGTCGAGAGCGCACTGTCAATGTTCAACGCCGCGAGCAGGCAGAGCACAACAATCGATACCCAGGCGCCGAACGACTCCAGCCATTCGGGCACTCGCCACGCCTGCGCCAGCGTTGCCACGATCATCGCCGTAGCGACGACAACGGCGCCGTGTCCGAGCGAAAACAGAACGCCGGACAGGCGCGCGAGGCGCGGGCGCGTGGCGTAGTTGCAACGGGTCAGGCCGTCGATGGCAGCCAGATGATCGGCATCAAATCCGTGCTTCATGCCGAGCAGCAACGCCACGGCAGCAACACCGCCGAGATCGTGCGGAATCTCCGTTGGGCTCATGGGCAACCCGGCCAGCAACACTGACTATCCACGGTACGGCTCCTTATGCTCAATAAGATCCGCTTGCTTGATACACAAATCGTGCCACCCTTGTCACCAATGTGCGTCAAGCGCGCTTGCGGTTCACCGCGGCCGATGGCGTCTGTGTACGTTGCCGTCGAGTTCGAGTCGAAGGCGATCCACTACAGCAGAAGCAGGCGCCAACCATGTCGTGGCGTATGCGCTTGCCAGTCCAGGCTCCGCGAAAGCAAAAGCCCCGCACTGCGGGGCTTTTTGCGATATATCTTGGCGGAGAGGGGGGGATTCGAACCCCCGATACCTTGCGGTACGCCTGATTTCGAGTCAGGTACATTCAACCACTCTGCCACCTCTCCGAACCGATGATTGTAGCGCAAGATCACTGCACCATCACCGCCGCGAGATTACGTGTTGCGTCGTCTCAACCCTTGGCTGGCGTCGGCTTGGCGCCGGTGCTCGCTTTCGCCGCCGCCGGATTCGCGGTGTTCTGTGTTTTTGGCGCCGCTGCCTGCTTTTGGCCCAATGCTTCAGAAGACGACGGTTGCGCCGCAGCTACCGGCGGTGGCGCTGGGGGCACCCATGTTGATGGCGGCACCGTCTTGCCGGCGGCCTTCATTTCCCGGAAGTAACGCTCCGCGCTCTTGTCCTGGTAGCGCCCGAGGTCCGCAGCTTCCTTCTTGGCAACTTCAGCCGCCTTTGCCTTGGCTTCCTCAGCCTTGGCTTTCTGTTCGTCGGTGAGAACAGGCGTCGGCAACTTCGCGATCGCCAACGTGGTCAGGGCGCTGCCGATGCACAGCACGAGCCAGTGATTCAGTCTTTTCATCAATCATCTCCTCCGACAATAGCCGGCTTGCCTTGGGCAGGCGTCTGCGACTGAGGTTTCGCAGCCTCAGCCTTTGCCTTGTGGTACCAGATCTCGTGGTGCTCTTTCGCCCACACTTCATCAACTTCACCCGTCTTCATGGCCCCATAGGCGCCTGCCACACCGAGTGTGCCCATGTAGATGTGTCCCAGCGCACCGAGCATGAACAGGACGGCGCCAGCCAGATGCACCAGGCTCGCAATCTGCATGGTCGCCCGGGTTTGTCCGAAGTTCGGGAAGTTAAGCACGAGGCCAGAGATGCCCACCACCAGGCCAAGCACCGTCACACCGCCCCAGAACCAGACTTTCTCACCAGCATTGAATTTTTCGCTGGGCACATGCCCGTCCGAGAAAAGCCCGCCAAAACTGGCGACCCACTTGATGTCGACGAGCTTCGGCACATTGTCGCGAACAAACACGACGAAAGTCACGATACAGCTCAGCACGAATAGCGGACCAAGGAAGTTGTGCAGATTCTTGGCGATGATCGCCAGCCACGAGAACAGCGTAAAGCCGAACACCGGGATCAACAGCGTCTTGCCGAACGCCATGATCAATCCGGATACAGCAAGAACGCAGAACGTGATCGCCGTTGTCCAGTGCGACATGCGTTCAACCACCGAAAAACGCGGCAGCATCCGGCCAGACGGCGCCTCATGCAACTGGATCGTGCCGCGCCACATGTAGAACGCAGCGACCACCAGCGCCATGACCACCAGCGCCCAGCCGCCGATGACCGACACCTTGCCGTTGCGCAAAGCCCGCCAGTTCTGCCCGCCATCCTGGATCAGTACACCCGCCTCCGGCGCCGGAATGCTGGCGTAGCCCTGAACTGCGCCACGCACTTCCTTCCAGATCGGCGCGTTGTTGTAAGGCTGCTGCACGGTACGCTGCTGCTGTTGCTGCGTCAGCTCTTCACGAGGCAGCGACGGCCCGGAGCTTTGCTGGGCAGACATTGTGCCCGCCAGCAGTGAGCCACCGAGCGCCAGTGCTCCCACCCACGCAATCAAGCGCTTCATAAACCGCTCCCTGGTACAGCCATCAGGCTCAATTGACCCGCTTGTATTCGTTCTGGTTGTCAGCACGCGCGCGCAACTGCTTTTCCCAGGTTGCACGATCGTTGTTGAACTTTTCGTTGTTATACGGTTTGTCGTCCGGCTTGGCGGCCGAGGTGCCCGGCTTGGCGGCGATCGTTTGCGGCTGCTCGCCGCAAGCGGACAACATCAAGGCGACCGCTGCGCCAGTGGTGATGAAAACAAGCTTGCTCATGATTTTTGCGCTGCCGGTTGAGCCGCTGCGGGGGCAGCCTGCTTGGCGTCCGGGCGACCGTATGCGGTGGCATGCCCCCAGAGGTCGCCGCCACGACCGCGCCGCATCACGCGCTCACGATAGATGTCGGAGAGCACATCACCGTCGCCCGCCAGCAATGCCTTGGTGGAGCACATTTCTGCACACGCCGGCAGCTTGCCTTCGGCGAGACGATTGCGGCCGTACTTCTCGACTTCAGCCTTGCTGTGATCCTTCTCGGGACCACCGGCGCAGAACGTGCACTTGTCCATCTTGCCACGCAGGCCGAATGCACCCGCCTGCGGGAATTGCGGCGCACCAAACGGGCAGGCATAGAAGCAGTAACCGCAGCCAATGCAGAGATCCTTGTCGTGCAAGACGACACCGTCTTCAGTCTTGTAGAAGCAGTTGACGGGGCACACCGCCTGGCAAGGCGCGTCCGAACAATGCATGCAGGCGACCGAGATTGAGCGCTCGGCGCCAACGATGCCGTCATTGAGCGTGACCACGCGGCGGCGGTTCACACCCCAGGGAACATCATGCTCGTTCTTGCAGGCAGTGACACAGCCATTGCACTCGATGCAGCGCTCGGCGTCACAAATAAACTTCATTCGTGCCATGACGTTCTCCTTAGGCCTTTACCACTTGGCAAACCGTGGTCTTGGTTTCCTGCATCATCGTGACCGAGTCGTACCCGTAGGTGGTTGCAGTGTTGACTGCTTCAGCACGCACGATTGGGGCTGCACCGTCGGGATATTTCTCGAGCAGGTCCTTGCCCTGCCACCACCCCGAGAAGTGGAACGGAATGAAGGTCGTTCCTGGCCCGACACGTTCGGTAACCAGCGCCTTCACCTTGATCTGTGCACCAGTCGCCGCCTTGACCCACACGTAGTCGTTGTTGCGCACATCGCGATCATTGGCGTCCTTCGTGTTGATCTCGATGAAGTTCTCCTGCTGCAACTCGGCCAGCCAAGGGTTACTGCGAGTTTCTTCGCCGCCACCCTCATATTCGACAAGGCGGCCCGAGGTCAGCACCAGGGGGAATTTTTCATAGACCTTGTCGGCCACTGCTTTGTCCTGCACTGACTTGTACAGCGTCTTCAGTCGCCAGAAGGCACCGCCTTTGTCGGCATGAGTCGGATACTTCTTCGCCAGTTCGGCGCTGGTGCCATAGAGCGGTTCACGGTGCTGCGGAATTGCATCCGGGAAGTTCCATACAACCGCGCGCGCTTTGGCATTGCCAAAGGGATGACAGCCGTGGTTCTTCATGAATACACGGATTTGACCGCCCGTGAGGTCAGTCTTCCAGTTCTTGCCCTCGGCGCCCTTCTTCTCTGCTTCGGTGAGTTCGTCCCACCAGCCAAGCTTCTTGAGCAACACGTGATCAAGCTCAGGGTAGCCAGTCGTCAGGTCGGCCCCCTTCGAATACGAACCGTCTTCGGCCAGCAGCGAAACCCCTTCACGTTCCACCCCAAAGTTCGCGCGGAAATTGCCGCCACCGTCCATCACATGCTTGGACGTGTCGTACAGATTGGGCGAGCCCGGATGCTTCATTTCCGGTGTGCCATAGCAGGGCCATGGCAGGCCGAAGTAATCACCGTTGCAGGGACCGCCGTTCGCCTTGAGCGTTTTCGGATCGAAGGTGTTCATGTGCTTCATGTGAAGCTTCAGGCGCTCCGGCGATTGCCCGGTGTAGCCAATCGTCCAGGTGCCCTTGTTGATCTCGCGAAGAATGTCTTCGATCAGCGGTTCTTCCCACTTGCGCTCGCCATCAGGCTTCACGATCTTGCAGTTCTTGGCGAACTGCTCGGCAAAACCGAACTTCTTCGCGAATGCGTACATGATCGCGTGATCAGTCTGTGATTCGAACAGCGGAGCGATCACCCGCTCGCGCCACTGGATCGAGCGGTTCGATGCCGTGGCCGAGCCACTGGTCTCAAACTGGGTGCACGCCGGCAACAGGTAAACACCGTCCTTGCGATCGGGCATCGCCGCCGAGGCCGTTGGATACGGGTCGATGATCACCATCAAATCGACCTTTTCCATCGCCTTTTTCATTTCCGGGCCGCGTGTCTGCGAGTTCGGCGCGTGGCCCCAGTAGACGATGGCGCGCAGGTTGGAGTCCTGATCAATGGTCTCGTTCGGATCGAGCACACCGTCGATCCAGCGCGACACCGTTATGCCAGGCTTTTCCATCATCGCCTGCGAGGCGAACTGCTTCTTCAGCCACTCGTAGTCAACACCCCACACCGTTGCCCAGTGCTTCCAGGCACCGGTCGCAATGCCGTAGTAGCCGGGCAGCGAATCCGGGTTGGGGCCGACGTCGGTGGCACCTTGAACGTTGTCGTGACCACGGAAGATGTTGGCGCCGCCGCCGGACACGCCAATGTTGCCGAGCGCCAGTTGCAGGATGCAGCTGGCGCGAACCATCGCGTTACCGATGGTGTGCTGGGTCTGCCCCATGCACCACACGATGGTGGACGGCCGGTTGGTTGCGAACATTTTCGCGATCTCGGCCATACGCGCCTCGGGCACGCCGCAGGCCTCTTCGACCTTGTCCGGCGTCCACTTGGTCATCACCTCTTCCTTGATCTTGTCCATGCCGTAGACACGATCATTGATGTACTTCTTGTCTTCCCAGCCGTTCTTGAAGACGTGATGCAGCAGGCCAAACAGGAACGGAATGTCCGAGCCTGAGCGGATGCGCACGTATTCGTCCGCCTTCGCAGCCGTGCGCGTATAGCGCGGGTCAACCACGATCATCTTGGCGCCGGTTTCCTTGGCGTGCAGCATATGCAGCATCGACACCGGGTGCGCCTCGGCGGCATTGGAACCGATATACAGCGC
>ERZ650309.1135-NODE-1135-length-12684-cov-5.363132_pt1 | contig 12684 bp, 11 predicted proteins | sample MGYA00376245_ERZ650309 | MGnify/ENA primary metagenome ERZ650309 (study PRJEB26733, sample SAMN07839294) | wastewater metagenome | biome: urban; feature: wastewater treatment plant; material: waste water | place: USA: North Carolina | collected 2016-04-26 ...
CACTGAAGACGCTGTCAAATAGGTCGTCGAAATATCCTTCGCGTAACATCAGTTACAAACTGTGTTTCTTTTCGTAATCGTCGAAAGCTTTGATCAATCCTTTGACGACTTCAACAGAGGTTTCCAGCATAGCTTGTGCTTTCGGCTCATCTACACTTTTCACCCCGTCACGCAATTGGACGATTAGCTCTTTCATCAGTTCTCTGGCTCCAGCGGTTTCGCGCAAGGGGCTGTTTTCAGGATGTTCGTCTTCCAGCAGTTCTGAAAACAATTCACGAACTTTCCCTTTGGCGGCGGTCAATGCCTTTCGCCCTTTGGGTGTTGCGCGATATTCGCGGCGTGCTTGCCCCCCAGCGCTTTTCCCGGATGACCGCAAATACCCTCGCGCTTCCAAACCATGGAGCAGTGGGTAAAGCGTTCCGGGACTCAGTCTGTAACCATGACGCGCCAGTTCTTCCATAATGCCCACGCCGAAAATCGGCTCCTGGCAGGCGTGATGGAGGATGTGCAAGCGAATTAAGCCTGAATAGAGATCTTTGTCTGCCATAACGTTCTTGGGCAGTATCGAATTCCGAATCGGATTCCGATACTACGAGTGAATAGTTTTTTGTCAAGTTTGCGGACTGGGGAAGCCGGAAAGTAATGAAAATATGTTTTAGTCTGGTTGTATGGCAAAGGCCGCGCGCTGATGGCCGCGCAGTTTGGCAAAAAAATTGAGCAGGCGTTTTTGCCAGCCATATTTTTGATTCAGCAATGTGTCCGCGTGGCGGGCTTCGTTGTCATTGAGTCTTCGCGCGTTGGCGTCAATCCAATCCCCTTTCAAGTTGCCGCGCATATCGCATGGCGCAATGCGAATTCGAGAATTGTTCATCAGCCTTTTGACCTTGAACGAATGCGCGACGGTGTAAAAGTAAAACACTTCGCCCTCCTGCGCGAACCACAGCGGTGTGCGAATCGCTTCGCCGCTTTTACGGTAACTTTCCATGTTCAAGTATTTTTGATTGGCGAACTGTGCCAACTTGTCGTTCATCGTTTTGTCTCCTGTTGCATTGCCCACAGCACCGAAGCATCAATTTCGGAAATCGAAGTGCGTCCGGTCAGGGCCATGGCCATCTCAAATTCACGGCGCAAAATGCTGACGACGCGGTTCACGCCATCCGTTCCCGCCAAAGCCAATCCGAAAAGATAAGGCCGACCGATTAAGACGGCTTTTGCGCCCAACGCTAAAGCCTTCAGCACATCGGTTCCTCGTCGAATGCCGCCATCCACCAGCACGGGAATTCGACCGGAGACTTTGGCGACGACTTCCGGCAAGGCTTCGATGGTTGCAGGCAACGTGTCAATGTTGCGCGAACCGTGGTTGGAAACGATCAAGCCCGAAGCGCCAGCCTTAACCGCCAAATCGGCATCATCTGGATTCAGCACCCCTTTCAGCAACACCGGCAACCGCGTCAACGAACGCAACCATTCCACGTCTTTCCAGGTCAGCTTTGGATCGAACAAGGCGTTGTAAATCTGGTTTTCCGGCGGCAAATGACTGCTTCCGGCGGTGTTCAAACCTTTCAGGTTTGGACGCTCAATGCCAGGCGGCAAAGCGAATTTGATTCGTTCTTCGCGGTTTCGCAAACCGGGAATTGGCGTATCTACCGTGACGACCAGCGCAATACAACCTGCCGCTTCGGCCCGCTGAACCAACGCCTTTGTAAATCCGCGATCCGGCTGCACATACAACTGAAACCAAGGTGGCTGTTTTGTTGCTGCGGCGATTTCCTCAACGCTGACAGAAGCCATGGTGCTGACAACCATTGTTGCCGCGCCAGCTCCTTTGGCTGTGGCCAGTTCGCCATCAGCGTGAACCAGTTTTTGGTACGCCGTCGGAGCCAGCAAAATCGGAAACGGCAATTCGCGACCGAACAAATTCACGCGGGTATCCAGCTTGGAAACGTCCACCATCACACGCGGTTTCAACTTGATGCGGTCGTAGGCTTCCCGGTTCCAGCGCAATGTCAATTCATCGCCTGCGGCTCCGCTGATGTATTCCCAAGCGAGCGTCGTCATTCGTTCGTGCGCCAACAATTCAAAATCACCCAGGCTGACAGCGGTTGGCGGCAACGTCGTTTGTTGATTTGCGGCAGCTTTGGGCGTGAAGATTGTTGCACCCGCTAGCAAGCCGGTGGACAACAACGCTTCTCTGCGCGTAATTGCCATAACGTCTCCTGAATTTTCGTTTGGATGAAAGTTGGTCGCGCCTGAATTTCGAGACGCACAGCATCGTAGCACTTGTTTTCAGCCCGTGCTATAAACCGCTCCAATTTGTCAGCCTAAAATACAAGCCTTCATCAGGAGCAAATCGTGAAACGAATGACTTTGGTTTTTCTGCTGGTGCTTTCATTGACGGCCCCGGCGCAACAAAGGGCAAAAGAGACTCAAGTGTTGATCTCAGGCGGAACGCTGATTGATGGGACAGGCTCCGCTCGTCGCATCGCTGATGTGCGAATTGTCGGGGATACGATCAAGGAAATCGGGAAGCTGAAGCCTCAACCCGGCGAACGTGTGATTGACGCCAAAGGGTTGATTGTCGCGCCAGGCTTTGTGGATGTTCATAACCATTCCGAGCGCGGATTTGCCAACGATCCGACGGCCAGAACTCAAATTCTGCAAGGCATTACGACCATTGCCGTTGGTCCTGATGGCAGCTCGCCTTTCCCGATTGCCGATTATCTGGAATTGCGTGAAAAGCAGCATTTGGCGACGAACCTCATCGCCTTTGTCGGTCACGCGACGATTCGCCAGCAAGTGATGGGAAAGGATTTCAAACGCGCGGCAACAGAAGCTGAGATCATGAAGATGGCTGAACTGGTGGAACAGGCAATGCGCGAAGGCGCAGTTGGTCTTTCCAGCGGATTGGAATATGACGTGGGCAATCCGGCGACGACGGAAGAAGTGATTGCCTTGTCAAAAGTTGCGGCTCGTTACGGCGGAATTTACATGAGCCACGTCCGCGACGAAGCCGACCTGGCTTTCGATGCTTTCCGCGAAGCCATTCGCATTGGACGCGAAGCAAAATTGCCGGTGCAAATATCCCACATCAAGCTCGGCACGGTGGGCGTTTGGAACAAAGCTCCTGAAGTGGTGAAGCTGATTGAATCGGCTCGGAGATCAGGCGTGGACGTTACGGCAGATTGTTACCCTTACGATGCCTGGGGTTCGACGATTACGGTTTTGATTCCTTCTCGTCGCCACGAAGATCCGGTAGCGGTTAAAAAAGGCTTGGATGATGTTGGTGGAGGCGGCAATGTGTTGATTACCAGTTGTTCCGCGCATCGGGATTACGAAGGCAAAACGCTGGATGAGATCGCAAAGATGGGCGGCAGGTCGGCGGTGGATATTTATATCCAGATCGTCAAAGACGGTGGCGCAAGCGTTGTTTGCAAATCCATGATCGAATCCGATATCAAGACGTTTTATCAGCAGAAATGGGTCATGGTCGCCAGCGACGGCGGTATCGGGATGCGGCATCCGCGCGGTGCAGGAACCTTTCCGCGCGTACTTGGGCGTTATGTGCGGGAGCAAAAATGGCTCAGCCTGGAAGAAGCGATTCGGAAAATGAGTTCGTTTCCCGCCTGGAGGTTGGGGCTGACAGATCGCGGTACGATCAAGCTCGGTATGAAAGCTGACATCGCAATCTTTGACCCGAAACAGATACTTGACCAATCAACCATGGCACAGCCCGGCACCGAACCTGTCGGCATGCGTTATGTTTTCGTCAATGGTGGAATGGTTGTCGCTGAGGGAAAAGTGACAGGGGATCGTAGTGGAACAGTTTTGCGCCACCAGTTCGCTGCTAAAAATAAGTAGCGAACTGGTGGCGATTGGATTTATGCATAGCTCTTGTCGCGAAATACCAGCAGATAAAGTCCAGAGCCAATAAAGGGAATCAGCAAAATGATGACCAGCAATACGACTTTGGTCGCCCAATCGCGTCTTGAATTCATCACGTCATAAATGGCGAAAATATCCAAAACGGCAGCGATTACCCACAACAATGTACCCATAATTCCATCCTCACTTTCTCTTTTCTTGTTTTCGTGGCTCGCGGAGTTTTGCCACCATTTATCGAACACAGAACCTTACGACGTTGCCTGGCCGCCTGTTCCTCAATAAACACTAAGCCGGGCTGTATCAGCCGCCCAGTTTTGATCGAACCAATTGATTGACAACTTTTCCATCAACGGTTTGCCCTGCCAGTTTTGCCATTACGGCCTTCATGACGTTGCCAAGTTCTTTCATAGAACTGGCTCCGGTTTCAGCAATTGCTTCTTCCACAAATTTGGCGACGGTGGCTTCGTCAGCGGCTGCAGGAAGATAGGCTTCAATAAATTTGATTTCGGCGGCTTCTTTTTCGGCAAGTTCGGGACGTCCGCCTTGCTGATATTGCTCTACACTGTCGCGCCGCTGTTTGACCAACGACTGCAAAACCTTCAATGCCTCGTCGTCGTCAATTGTCGCTTCTGCATTGTTGGCTTTGCCTTTTTTTTCGATCTCGAAATTCATCAACGCGGTTTTGACCATTCGCAGCGTCGAAAGCTTTTCAGTTTCTTTGTTCTTCATGGCGGCTGTGATGTCCTGGTTGATGCGTGCGATGAAACTCATGTTTTCTCCTTACTTGGTCTTGTTTGGATCAGTCGTCCTAAGTTATAGGTTGGGTGGCAATAAGCTGTCAAACGTGCGTCAATGGCTGTGTTGCGCGCTCATGTGAAATTTGTTAGTCTCTGTGTTCCGAGATATATGGGCGAAAGTGGCGAAATTGGCAGACGCACCAGACTTAGGATCTGGCGCCGTAAGGCGTGGGGGTTCGAGTCCCCCCTTTCGCATCAAGTCTACAATCCGTTCCCACGTTCGGTGCATCAGCAGCCTGCCTGCGATCTCAAGCTTTTGAATTATGATCGGTGAGAAGGCTCTTCAGGGTTTCAGGTTCTCGACTCTGAGTACATTGGTGAATTGCGGGACAGCTAATCTGTAAGGAAGGTAAACAACATTGAAACAGGAAGTGGTCATTACTGACGTTGCCCAATGTCAGAAAGACGTCTCAATTGAAGTTCCGGCGGAAGAGGTTAAGAAGGAGTTTGAGAAAACCTATGACGCTTACATGCGGTACGTGAAAGTTCCCGGCTTTCGCCCCGGTCGCGTCCCACGAGACGTCGTCAAACAACGATTCAAAAAAGAAATCAAAGATGAAGTTGTCGGCCAACTATTACCCCACGCATTACAGCACGCTGTGGCTGACCATAAATTGCGCATCATTGGCGAGCCGCGCCTTGCCGAAGAGATTTCAATCACCGAAGGCGAACCGTTCAAGTTCAAAGTCAGCATAGAGGTTTTGCCGGAGATTGAGGTTAAAGAATACAAGGGACTTAAAGTTACCAAGCCATTGGCTAAAGTGACGGACGAAGATGTCGAACAGGCCATCAACCGTATGAGGGAAAACGCGGTCGAATTTGTGCCTGTCGAAGATCGTCCGTCAAAAGACGGAGATTTCGTTTCGGTGAATCTGGTTGGCAAATTCCTCGACCCGCAATCTGAACACGAAAAAGAAGATTTGAAAGCCGATGGGGTTGAAATTGAGATCGGGGCGGAAGCCACTCAACCGGAGTTTTCCGAAAACCTGCGCGGCGTGAAGCCGGACGATGTTCGGGAATTTCGTGTGGTCTACCCGGAAGACTTTAACTCCAAGGGACTGGCCGGAAAGACTGTTGACTTTACCGCAACGGTACTGGCGGTTCGTGAGAAAGAATTGCCTGAGTTGAACGATGAATTTGCGAAAAGCTCCGGAGAGTTTGAAACAATTCAGGATATGCGTGACAAAGTGCGGGAAAGCCTAACTCAAAACGCCGCCGCCGAAGCTGACAACCGGTTGCGAGAAAATTTGTTGACGCAGTTGCTTGAGACGCATGTTTTCGATGTGCCAACAGTGCTGGTCAACGAAGGAGTTGAGAGCCGGTTGAGAGAGTTCAGCAATATGCTGGCTCGAATGGGAATGCCCGCTGAAGTTGCTCGAAACATTAACTGGCAGGAACGAATTCAGGAAGCGCAGCAAGATGCGGCGCGTGATGTTCGAGCGGCATTACTTGTTTCAAAAATCGCCGATGCGGAAGGGATCAGCGTCGGTGAGGGCGAAGTGGATGCTGAAATCGAGTTGATGGCTCAATCATCAGGGCAGACTGCAGAGCACCTGAAAGCCCGCTTGACAAGGGAAGATGCGATTTCTAGTATCGAATCCAGATTGCGCTATCGCAAAGCGCTCGACGTGATTTTAGCTAGTGCTGAAATTACCGTTGAAGAAGTCGCTAAAGATTCGCCGGTAGAATCCGGACAGGAAAGTCCCGAAGCCCTGGCCGCTGTTGAATAACACCCACAGATTGTCAAAAATAACCCGGTGTAATCTGGCCAACAGATATTTTTGCCGGAAGAGGTAAAGTAGGCATTATGATGAATCCAACTTCTAGTTATTATCCACCAACAGTTATTGAGCAAACGCCTCGCGGTGAACGCGCTTATGACATTTACTCGCGGCTGCTCAAAGACAACATCATCTTCATCGGAACGCCGATTGACGATACAGTCGCCAATCTGGTGGTTGCGCAATTGCTTTTTCTGCAATCGGAAGATCCTGATCGGGAAATTTCGCTTTACATCAATTCCCCCGGCGGATCAGTCACAGCGGGTCTGGCAATTTATGACACAATGCAGTTTGTGCGTTGTCCTGTTTCGACGTTTTGCGTTGGACAATGTGCTTCAATGGCTGCGGTCCTGCTAGCTGCTGGTTCCAAAGGGCGCCGATTTGCTCTGCCGAACTCACGCATCCTGATTCATCAACCTCACGCAGGAGGAATCTCCGGACAGGCCAGCGACATCAAAATTGCCGCCGAAGAGATTATCCGCATGCGTCAACGTTTGAATGAGATTTTGGCCGAACACACTGGCAATCCGCTTGATCAAATCGAAAAAGACGTTGACCGTGATCGCATCATGAGTGCGGCCCAGGCCAAGGAATATGGAATCGTTGATCTGGTCATCAAACAACGCGAGTAAGTCCTGACAAAATGCACTCGATGAAAATGATCGGATTTCCGAATCGGCTCTGGTGCATTACATAATCGAAATGAACAATCACAATCCCTTAATGAATCCCAACCCTCGAACGGGAGCGAGTGGGGCTTTAGACAAGCAGCCCCAGCGCCCCGTTTTGCGTTGTTCTTTCTGTGGATTGGGGGAAGGCGAAGTCGCGCGGCTGTTTGAAGGCACTTCAGGATTCATCTGCGATGAATGTGTGGATGTATGCGTTCAATTGCTGTACGACTATCGTGAAATGGGGATGAGGCCGCCAAAATCCAATCAGCCTTGGTACAAAAAACTGTTTAGCGAAGAATCTGCCGGAGTGGCAAATTGTAGTTTCAACGTTCATGATCGAGACAATCCGCAAGGGGAAAGGGTCTTTCCGGGAATTAACGCTCAGATCTGCGATAAGTGCGTTAGAGCTTGCGAAGTCTTGAAGTCCACTTTGGTCCTTGGGGACTAATTAAAGCGTTGAAGGCGCTAGCAAGTGGAAAAAGCCTGATTGCTTGCGTGTCTAAGAGTCGAAAACTATGATCACGCTGCTTCACAGTGCAGGCTCTCAATAGGGCAGATGCATTCCTGGCAGTAGAAATGAAATGCCCGAAGCGCTCTCACACAAAATAAAATGGTTCACCAGGTAATATCGAAAACTCAAAAAGTGGAGGCCACTCGGTGATGCGAAGAGGTGAAGACACTTTACGTTGCAGCTTCTGTGGAAAAAGCCAAAATGAAGTTAAGAAGCTGATTGCCGGCCCCACCGTTTACATTTGTAATGAATGTATAGACATTTGCATTGAAATCATCAGCGACGATGCTCAACAGGAAGCTGCAGCTACCCGCCCGCCTTTACCCAAACCCTTAGAAATCAAAGCTTTTCTGGACGAATACGTCATCGGTCAGGAAGACACCAAGAAGAAGCTGGCAGTGGCTGTTTATCAACATTACAAGCGCATCGAAATGATGAAGCGGCGCTCGGATGTTGAGATTCAAAAGTCGAACATTCTTTTAGTTGGTCCTACAGGAACCGGGAAAACTCTGTTGGCGCAAACTCTGGCGCGAATGCTGAAAGTGCCGTTCACTATTGTTGATGCAACAACGCTGACAGAAGCCGGTTATGTGGGGGAAGATGTTGAAAATATCATTCTGAAGCTTCTGCAAGCAGCCAACGGGGATGTTGAACGGGCGCAACAAGGCATCATTTATATTGATGAAATTGACAAGATTTGCCGTAAGGATGAAAACCCTTCCATTACACGAGACGTATCAGGTGAAGGGGTGCAGCAAGCCTTGCTGAAAATTCTTGAAGGAACGGTCGCCAATGTTCCGCCGCAAGGGGGCCGGAAGCATCCACATCAAGAGTTTTTTGTGGTTGATACCACGAACATCCTTTTTATTTGCGGCGGTGCTTTCGTTGGATTGGATAAGACGATTCAACGACGCATAGGACAAAAATCCATGGGATTCGGTGCGAACATTCGCCCGATGAACAGTCTTGTAAACAAAATGTCTGCGGCAAGCCTTTTAGAACAAGTGCAACCGGAAGATTTGATTCGATACGGATTGATTCCCGAATTTGTCGGAAGATTGCCCATTGTGGGCACATTACATGAGCTTGACGAAGCGGCAATGATTGAAATTCTGACCCAACCGAAGAATGCTTTGACCAAGCAGTATCAAAGACAGTTTGAGTGGGATGGAATTAAGCTTCGCTTCACGGATGAAGCCTTGCAGTCGGTTGCACGTTTGGCCTGTCAGCGAAAAGTCGGCGCTCGCGGGTTACGAATGATTCTTGAAGAGTTGATGCTTGAAGCAATGTATATGCTGCCGAGTCAAAAGAAGATCAAAGAATTTACGATCACGGCAGAAATGGTAGAAAATCGCCAAACAGACTTTCCGCTAGAAAAGGCAGGATAATCAGAACATCTGACGTTCATGCACGAATAAGTTCGCTTCAAACACTGGGCTTTTGAACTAAAAAGCGAACAGGTTTCGTTTTCCAACCACGATATATAGTCGTTGTCGGCGGACTACGACAATTTCCCAAGCACAAACAGCGTTTACGCGGTGAATCCGGCAAATTCTACGGCAAATGTTTTTGCTTAGGCGGCTGGGATCAATTGGCGATTACGTAAATTGGCACCGCGAAAGGGTTCGCTACTTTCTGAGGTTTAACAAGTTATGAAAGAGTTCCACGATGGTACGCCAGAAGATGTTGCCCGATACCCAATGGTACCGATTCGTGAAGTGGTCGTCTTTCCACACACAAAAGCAGCTTTTGTAATTGGCCGGCCTTCCTCTGTGCAAGCGCTGGAATCGGCGCTTGCTGGCGACAGGATCATCTTTCTTGCCACGCAACACGACGCGACTGTGGAAGACCCCACGCCTGACCAGATTTATGCATATGGGACTTTGGCGTACATCTCCAACAGCATGTACAAAGCCGAAGATGCGACTATTAAAGTTCTGGTCGAAGGGCGAGAGCGTGCTCAGGCAATCCGTTTTGAAGAGCAAGATGGTTATCTGATGGCGACAGTTCGTCGCGCACCAGTTTTGGCTGAAAACAACAAACGGCTTGCTCCATTTGTTTCAAAGGTTGTAGGGCTGGTCGAACAGTATTTGAAAATCGCCCAGGAAGGAAACTTCGATCAAATTCAAGCGGCGTTGCGTGCGCCCAGCCCCGGTCAAATGGTGGATCAATTGGCCGACAAGATGAAGCTTGATTTGCCGGACAAACAGGCACTACTGGAAATTTATTCGGTTCAAGCGCGGCTGGCGAAGATGGCGGAACTGCTGGAAGTTGAACTCGAAAAAGTAAATCTGGATCGAACCATACAAACGCGCGTTAAGCGCCAAATGGAAAGCCAGCAGCGCGAGCATTATCTGAACGAAAAGATCAAAGCCATTTACAAGGAGTTGGGCCGCAAAGACGACCGTGCTGAAATCGAAGAGTTGAGGGAAAAGATAGAGCAATCTGGAATGACCGATGAAGCCAAAGAAAAGGCTTTGGCTGAATTGCAGCGGTTAGAGCAGATGCCTCCCATGTCCGCTGAAACCACCGTGTCGCGAACTTATCTGGACTGGTTGCTGGCCGTTCCCTGGAAAACGTTTAGTGAAGAAAAGAATGACATTGCTGCTGCGGAAGAAGTGCTCAACGAAGATCACTATGGGTTGGAAAAGATCAAAGAGCGAATTGTTGAATATCTGGCTGTTCGGCAATTGGTCGAAACACCTCGTGGTTCGATCATGTGCTTTGTGGGGCCTCCTGGTGTAGGAAAGACCAGCCTCGGACGTTCGATTGCCAACGCGACTGGTCGTAAGTTTGTGCGGTTGAGTTTAGGCGGGGTGCGGGATGAAGCCGAAATTCGCGGGCATCGTCGAACTTATATCGGTGCATTGCCGGGGCAAATCATTCAGATGATGAAGAAAGCCGGAACTGTAAATCCGCTGATTCTCTTAGATGAAGTGGACAAGCTCGGCAGAGATTTTCGTGGTGATCCGGCAGCAGCGCTTTTGGAAGTCTTGGATCCCGAGCAGAATCAGTCTTTCCACGATCATTACCTGGATGTGGAATACGACTTGTCGCAGGTGATGTTTATTGCCACGGCCAACGTTTTGCATACGATTCCGCCAGCACTGCAAGATCGTTTGGAAATCATCAAGCTCGCCGGTTACACCGAACGGGAAAAAATGGAAATCGCCAAACGCCACTTGGTGAAAAAGCAGGCTGAAGCCAATGGGCTGAAGATGCAGCAAATCAGTTTTACGGATGACGGGCTGAAAACGCTGATCCAGTACTACACACGAGAAGCAGGCGTTCGCAATCTGGAACGTGAACTGGGTTCAATCTGCCGCAAAGTCGCCAAGCAGGTTGTGCAGCAAGCCAACGGAAAGAAAGAACGCGAAACAGCGGAGCAGTTCAACTTTACGGTTGACGCTGTGTCTTCCAGGCAATTGCTTGGCCCAATCAAATTCCGCCCACTCCGAGTTACCGAACGAAGTGAGATTGGGTTGGTCAATGGTTTGGCGGTGACAGAGGTGGGCGGCGATGTTTTACAGGTCGAGACCACATTGATTGAAGGCGCTGGAAAAGTGACGCTGACAGGCAAGCTTGGTGATGTCATGCAAGAGTCTGCGCAAGCGGCGATTACCTATATTCGCTCGCGCGCGTCGGAGCTTGGAATCACAACAGAGTTTTATAAAAGTCACGATCTCCACATACACGTGCCTGAAGGCGCAATTCCCAAAGATGGACCGTCAGCGGGTATCACGATGGCCACAGCAATGGCTTCCGCATTGACTCGCATCGCCGTCCATAAGGAAGTTGCGATGACCGGTGAAATCACGCTTCGAGGCAAGGTGCTTCCCATTGGGGGAGTGAAGGAAAAAATTCTGGCTGCTCATCGCGCCGGAGTGACAACCATCATTATCCCGAAAGAGAACGAGAAAGATTTGAGTGAAGTGCCTGCGGACGTGCTTGCTGAATTGCAAGTCAATCCTGTTGAAACCATGGACGAAGTTCTGCAAATCGCCTTGGAGCGGGTACCTGTGCCGAGTTCCGAAGTTGGACTTCCGGTGAATTTGCCCGCTTGGCAACAACCAAAACCCGTCCCAGGAGTGACCGAAAGCTCAATCAACGGCTGATTGTTTGATCTTGAAGAATTGAAATCTATTTGCCGCTGTTTTGTTTTTAGAGTCGCTTATGAAAATAACAGACGCCAGATTTGCTGCTGCTGTTTCGACTCCTGAATCAATGCTTCAGGATGACAAGGCAGAAATCGCTTTCCTTGGCCGGTCGAATGTCGGCAAATCAAGTTTGATCAACAGTCTTTTGAAGGTAAAAGGGCTGGCTCGTACCAGTTCAACTCCTGGGCGAACCCAGGCGCTCAACTTTTTTTTGATCAATGAAGAGTTCTATTTCGTAGATTTTCCCGGATATGGTTATGCTAAAACGTCAAAAGATAAAAGAGTAGAGTGGGGAAAGTTGGGAGAGAAATACCTTGCGGAACGCAAGCAGCTTGTGCTATCTATCTTGATCGTTGATGCTCGACACGAACCTTCCCCGCTAGACCTTCAGATGAAATCCTGGCTACAGCACTTCGGGCTTCCTTATTTGGTGGTCTCAACGAAAGTTGACAAGCTTTCGGCCAACGAGCGGCGAAAATCCTGGCAAACAGCAAAGAAGGTTCTGAACACCGAAAATATCGTTCAATATTCGTCAGTCACACGCGAAGGTGCGAAAGAGATTTGGAATATGATCGGTTCCAGCATCACAGCAAAACGATAATCCCACTGATTGATTCATTTGTCTGACATCATTTGTTGCTCGTCAATTGCCGAATTCCCTTTCAAAATTTCAAACCATTGACAAGAAAACGGGTGATTGCAAACTGGCCTTGATAACGTAAATTATGCGAAACATCGGCTCACCAATGAAGCAATGGCCGTCAGATTATAGACGGCTCTCACTGCGGCGACGCTGAACTCTTGCGCACGATTATCCCTACTGACTCAATTTGAAAGATCGGAAGAGCACACGTCTGAACTCCAGTCACTTAGGCATATCTCGTA
>ERZ650309.1137-NODE-1137-length-12655-cov-8.671111_pt1 | contig 12655 bp, 10 predicted proteins | sample MGYA00376245_ERZ650309 | MGnify/ENA primary metagenome ERZ650309 (study PRJEB26733, sample SAMN07839294) | wastewater metagenome | biome: urban; feature: wastewater treatment plant; material: waste water | place: USA: North Carolina | collected 2016-04-26 ...
CATGGTTAAAAAATCAATAATATTTAACGACTCATTACTGCGGTGGGGGAAAGAGGTAGCTAATCAAAAAAAACTAATGCTGCTTGGTTTTCATTGACGAAAGACAAAAATGAGGGGGGAGTTTTGCTTAAAATACCTACTTTGGGCGGTGTCTCCCCTCCTGTGCTGCAACGCCATGATTTAGGCTCAGGCCATTCTTCAACAAGGGTCACAAGACTAAAAACCGTGTCAGCCTCGTTAAATCGGCCTCTTTTGTGGTCGTGTGGCAAAGCTAGATATAATCTATCCCTCATTACTTAATCATGGTTTTGTCTGACTCTAATTATCTATCATGATGAAATCCAAACATGCGATTTACTAGCCTATTTTTGCGAACGGTCGTCATCACTCTATTTTCAGTTTTGCAAGTCTAGGGGACAAATCCGCATTCTATTGATACAGTTAGTTATTTCTCACACTGGTCTTGTACGGTCTCTGGTACAACTCTGGTTCATCAGCAGATTTTTCAACTCAAAACAGTATCTCTTTTGACATTCTTTCTTTATTTTTGGTGATGCAAAGCTCTTTCTATTTGTGCTTGTTTTTTGTTGATGATGGTCATCGAAAAATCACAGTGATTTGTTATGCTTACAACCCAAGCTATTGTTGTTCAGGTCTCTTGAAACTCCTTAGAGATTGTCTTTCCACAGTTTTTAGTCCATTGTTTTATATAGAAAAAATATCCTGCTTCTTGTTCTCATAATCCTTTGGTCCACGGTTCAAGTCCGTGCAGACCCACCATATAAATCAAAGGCTTACAAAATCGTAAGCCTTTTTTATTTACGATGTTCTTCATCCCACTTTTTTTGTCTATCTTCGTTAATAAAATCAGGAAACCATTTAACACGCGGAAAAAACAACACTCTCACTAAGGCAACTAACATCCACAAATAACAAGCACTAAAAACAAAGCCACACCACCACGTTACATATTCAAAATATGGCGACACGAACTTAATGCCCCACCACGAAATAACATCTGTCAAAGAAGCCGCTAACCCCAAAGGAAATATCCATTGATAAATCTTTAAACGATTGAAATGTAAAGAAAAAGGAATACCAATAATAAAATAACTGGTGGTAAAACCAAATAAATGTGCATGGGTAAACGCAATTAACTTACCCAACCCCATTTGGCCAAAATAAGCTTCGGCACTACCATGTAAACCCATTTGATAATGCGCTTCTAAACCGCCAAAACAAAAAGCGATACCAAATAAAATCACCGCCATACCAATACCACGTTGTGCAGCAACAGGTAAGTCATGCAAGTCAAAACGCATATCGGTTTCTTTAAAGGGAATCAATAACTTAACTATCAAACAAAAACTAAAAAAGAAGATTAATAAAGCAATAGGAGCACCATATAATAACCAATCAGGTTTGGGTTCTGGCGTATGTACCAGTGCTGCTTCAGGAATGGGCTGATCACTAAAAAAATTAATATCAGGCTCTGCACCCCAAACCCAGCTACTCAACAAACACAAGACTATTGCTATTAATCGCCACATGATTACGCTCCTTTTAAGCGCACATACAATAAGACACCCGCATTTTTTACCGCTTGAGTAATCGCCGCATCAAGGTCTTTGGTACTTGGTGCAGGAACGCTTTGTGCTGCTACACCCACCAATTTTCCATATACTGCACTACTCTTCGCCGCAGGCACATCTTTGGCATTCATCACTTTAACTTGGGTAATTTTGAGTTGTTTATCGGTTGCCATTAACAAAAAGAAAGTTTTGCCTTGATATTGGGCAGGAAAAATTAACGCTGTACCCGCAGGACGTTGATTCTCAACAGGAATATAAATAGTGTTTTCATCAGCCGCGCTCAACGTTGCCCCCATTGTTTTGGCAGTGGCAATATCGGCAGGGGTTAAAACTGCATCTTTGGGTAGCCATGAACGAATAGCTGGAAATAAGGCTTGCACTTCTTTAGGAATTAAACTGGCTAAATCTAACCATGTTCCTGCTTTGGCAGGGGTTGAATTTTTGTCGGCAGGATTCGCTTTGGCTTGTGCCTCAACACCATTTGCAGAGCCATCACCATCACTGTCTAAGTTAGCAATTTTTGCCAAAGCGGCTACAGATTTTCCGTTGTCTTTAAAGGCTTTGCCATAGTTATTTAATGGTGTACCGCCCCCTTCACTATGACAAGCATGACATGAAGGCATATAACCATATTGTTGTTTGTAATAACGAGCAAAGGCAGGCATGGCATAACTATTGACGCTAGTTATTAATAAACTACTGGTTAATAGCATGAATGTTAAACGCATGATCTTTTCCCTCAAAAATCAAATAAACTTGGCACAGTATCGCGCATTTGTTGGCGAGTTTTTTCGTCTGCTTGTTGTAGTTTTTGATACTGTATAGAATCTCGTGGTGGCATCAGTTTACTGGCTTTCTCTGTGCCTTCATAACGCTCCCAATCCAACGCATCTCTAATTTCTTTTTTAGCCTGAATATTGGCTAAAACCTGTTCTTCGGTTTCCCCTGCCATAAAGTTTAAACGCTGTGCAGGATTACCACGATGACAGGCAAAACAATAATCGGCAAACGGTTGTAATTGAGTCAGCTTTTTAATCTTTAATGGTGGAATACCTGACACCACAGGCGGAGACATTTCTGCCGTATTCAAACAACAATAATCACGTGATTGTCCCAACAAAGCTTGCATCATGACCACCCGTGAAAAGGGCTTAGCAGCAAAGACTTCATCAGGCAAATTTTGTACTTTTGCGATGACATTTGCCCATTGATTAGCATTCGCTTGGGCTAAAGTTTTTAAATCAGCATCGCTAAAAAATCGTGCTAAACCATACACACCATCAATATGTTGCGCGGTTAAGACTTGTTTAGGGGCGCGGATGGTCAATGGGTCAACTTCTTTGCGTAAAGGCGGCAATTTATCAAACTCGCTTAAATCTTCGTTGTCTTTTGCACCTTCACCAAACTTAATATCACGCGTCACTAAAGAGCGTAACCAACCTTTAAAACCTTGTTTTTCCCCAATGGGATCACGGTTTAATAAATCCGATTCAGGCACAGCAATACCTTCTTTTGGAAAGTTTTTTGCTTGTAATTGTTTTAAAGTTTGAGCATCTGGGCTATTTGCATCAAAGCCGCCTGCATTATCGGCATATTGTAAAGCGAGTTTTAACATTTGCCGACGACATTGATTGCCGTCTAAACCACAACCATCTAACCATAAACGCTGAGTGACATGATAAAAATTACCAACATCCGTCAGTTGGTCAAAACGCTCAGAATTTGCGAGTGGCTGTTGTAATGCTACATTTTCATAAGCGAGATTATTAGCGCGTGCAGCGGCAATCGCAGCAGCGGTACTTTGTTGGCCGTTGGTTTCGTTCCACGGACGTTGCGAAAAAATCGGCGTGCCACCTTGGTGACAAGTGGTACAAATGGCTCGGCGCGCATAGACAATTCTTGGCACACAGCCTTCACAATAATTTTGTACCAATTGAAACTCAAAGCGTCCTGCGGCTTCGTTGTAACTTAATACTTCAATTTCGTGAGCATTCTCCACAAAACCTAAAAATAATAAACCATGCGTATTTAAGCCTAAACCTGCGGGTGCATTGGCTTGTTCAAAATCAGCAGCAACGACAATACGCGGATGTTTATCATCAGCTTGGCCTTTTAATAAGGAACGACCATGCGGAATTAATAAGGTGATTGGCTCTGTACCTTGCGGATTTTGTTCTTTTAATAAACCAATTAATTTACTAAAGGGATAAGGTAAACCATTATTTTGGGCAATCATGTGGTCAAATAACGAACGAGTGCCTTGTGGCGGCAAATCGGTGTCAGGAATAATTTTTTGTGATAAATAAGTTGTTTTGGTAGAGGTATTTTTAGCTAATTCAGTAATGGGGGGGGTACTTGGGCGGTTTAATAAAATCACTGCGCTGACGGCAGTTATCATAACAATTAGAAAAATGCTAAGTATTATTTTTTTCATAGTGGCTCGAATAATTATCTAACCATTTTTTATTGGTAGGGACAACCCTTGTGGTTGTCCTTATATGACCATCATAGGGCAGCCACAAGGGCTGCCCCTACAATGACGGTTTGATTTACATCATTTTCAAGAATTCACGTAGAGCGTGTTTATCTTGTGGTGTTAAATCAACACCAAACTGATGCCCCTTATTTTCAACCAAATCATCACACTTCATAAACAAAGGACGATGTGGATTAGAAGATAACACATGTGCAGCAGGCTCACCTTTTTTGAAGGGAATCAATGCTAAACCTTGGGCATCTTCGCGACCACTACTCATAAAGTCTTCGGTCAGTCCTGTGATTTTTTGTGGGCGACTAGGTGATACTTTTGGATCATCAGACATCATCAACTCATCAAAAGCCATCTCAAATTGTTTAATGCGACCACTTAAAGTGTAGTCAGGAGATCCATCTGGTAAGAAAGTCACTTCACCAATTGCATTATTGTGTAAGAATGGTGCAGTCGCCCAAACTGACAATAATGAAATATTACGCAAATAACCCGAACCACCGTCAATTTTGCGCTCGCCAAACGGCATACCGCCAATTAATGGAATAACACGATTAAACACTTGTTTAACACTACCTGGTGATGCCCATTCTTTATAGGTTTCTGAAGAGAACTCTTCCCAAATATGACCTTTACTATGGTTATCATGCAAGGCACGACACATATTAGTACCAACAATATTAAAAGGAATACGTTCGTCATTACCTAACCAATCTTGACCAAAAATACCTTTATCAGCAAATTGTTTGGGACGTAACTGGCCTTTTAAGTCTTTCACAAAATACTTCGCCATAAATGAAGCATCTTTTTGCTTTTCTTGGCCAATTTCATAACGCCAGTAATCTTCTTTACCAAAAATATGGCCTTCATAAAACTTAGCTAAGGCATCTTTATCGGCACGAATATTTTCAGGTGCAAACTTAGAGCTATGACAAGAAGCACACTCACGAGCAAATACTTCACGACCTTTAGGGACTACTTTAAGATCAATATAATTTAAACCAGCGGTATTATCTTTATCATCTTTAGCCGCTAATAAATAAGTTGGCCCACCTGTGATTAAGAAGGCGGCTAAATCATCCATCTTACTATCAGCATAATTCCACGCATCACATTTGTTGGCACATTGCATGATACGCATTGGGCTTTGTTTGGTACCACGACCAAAAAATTGACCAGGATAAGGAAAGTTCGGTGTCCAACATTCTTCGGTACACATACCAATATTGACATAGACACGAATCAACGCCAAATGTTCGCCCACAGAGTCTTCGCCACCTTTTAATACATGGCGTGTCATGGCCGTTTTCACAATACCCGTAACTGGGTCTTTCATCACGTGTTCAAATAAACGTTTGTTATGAAAGTCCATAATATTGTTTTGTGTACCCGGATTATGCTGCCAATCGTTAGCAACAATTGAGGTATCAATTGTGCCTAAGCGTCCTGCCATCACCGCTTGGTTAGCTAAATGATTACTTGGCGCACCTTGGAAGAAAGCTAAGGGCTGACGAATGTGTTGGTTACCAATCGTAGCACTTAAATTTTCCCATTTAGGCTCATTGGGGTTTTTGGGTGGATTAGTAGGATCAAAACCCACGTGACATTGCACACAGGGATGACCAATCACATAACGTTTGTTTTCTTTAATTTCTGTTTCGGAATAAGGAGCTGTTTGTGGATCGTAAACAACTTTACCCGAAGCATCTTTAATTGGGTCGGCATAATATTTACGATAACCTAACACACCTGATGAATGTGGGTCTTGGCATTTGTCATACCAATTCGTAGAAGCATCACCTTGCACACAATCAGGATCATTAATTAAACCCCATTTGCTAAAACGTTGTGCACGGGTGCGTGTGTCTAACCAAGGGTAATACATATTTTCTTTACCGACGACACGCGTTTGCAGCAACATATTTTCATCTTGGTTGCCAAACGTGCCCTTAAACCACACATCACGACCACGACGTGCTTGTTCACGCATTTTATTGGCCTTAATGGGGTCTTTAGCCTCTACATCCTTAAATAATCCCAAAACGTAACGGCATCCTTCGGCATCATAACCCGTTGGCTGCACTTCGGTACATGGCGGCGGTACATACTGTGGAATAGGCTGATATGTCCATGTGACTGGCCCACCACGTTTGTGAGTATCAGGTGATGTACCTTTATTCCACACTTTACGCGCAGCTAAGGTGTCATAAAAATGCGCGTCAAACCATTCAGCACGTTCTTTCCAATAAGGTGTACCTGTATAAATACCCGTGGTTAATTTACGATCAACTAAATCTTGAATGGATACACTGCGATTTGTTGAACGATATGGTTCTGTTGATACAGGTACTTGACCAGTTGGCATATCATAAGGTGTTAAAGCTGGCACTTCTGGCACAGGAATTTTGGCTGGTACAGGTGGAACATCTGGCGGAGGTGGCGGCAAGGTAGCAAAATGCACCCCCACACCAATCACTGATACTGTGGCTAAACCCCAAACTATTTTTTTCATGTTGGCTCCTAGATTGAGCAATTTTGCGCCAGTTTAACGAGATTAATACAAATAAACAACTGGTGCAAAAGCTCTAATTTTTTGTTTTAATTCAATTATTTAGAGTAATTATTCTAGAGTAAAAACTCCATTTTTAGATTTAACAACTTAACTCTTTGTTTTTGCTAAATTCTGTTCGCTTTCTAGCCACTGGCGCCAAATAGCGATTAATACCGCTAAAATAACTGGCCCGATAAATAAACCAATCATGCCAAAAGCAGCTAAGCCTCCCAATACTCCAAACATCACTGCTAAAAAAGGTATTTCGGTCGCGCTAGAAATGACGAGTGGGCGAATAATGTTATCAACCCAGCTAATCACAAAAGTTCCCCACGCTGCCAAACCCAATGCTTCAACGGTATAACCTTGGCTCAATAACCAAACCGCCACACTCCCCCACGCAAAGGGAGTTCCAAAGGGAATCATCGCCACCAAGGTGGTAATACAGGCCAAAAATATTGGACTTTCCATGCCTACAAAAGCATAGCCTATTCCTGCTAAAAATCCTTGGGCAACAGCCGTTAACACAATACCATAAACAACAGCTCGGGTTGTATCACCAATTGCATGAATATAACCGTGAACTCTATCACCAATTAAAACGGTTAAACCTTGTTGTATTTGTTGCAATATTTTTTGGCCATCACGATAAAAGAAAAATAAGATAAACAATGCCATTGATAATTTGGCTAAGTTTTTGCTAATACCACTTGCCACTTGTGCCGCTGCACCAAATGCTTTTTGAAACCATGCTTGCAACTGTTCTTTAAACGCATCAGGATTATTCATTAAATTGTCTAAAGTTTTTTGTAACTCATTGGCAAATGGCCATTTTTTTACAAAATCTGGTAATGCTACATTTTGACTACTGATTTTTTGCTCAATAACTCGATAAACATGACTTACTTCGACATTTAACACAATAATTGCTAATAATAAAGGAATGATGATTAATAAGGCTAAGCTCAAGGTCATTAATGCGGCTGCTAAATTATGCCGATAGGCTAAGCGTGTTAACAAACGTGTATAGGCTGGCCATGTTACATAGGCTAAAACGCCTGCCCATGCTATTGGAATAAAAAAAACCGATAAAATACTATAGCCCAAAAATAGGATAACACTCAAAATAACGGCTAGTAATAATCGGTGAAGGGTTAAAGCTTCAAATGAAGACATTCGATCATTTCCTTAAAATGCGTCAACCGACTATAACTGGGAATCAGATTAACTACCAAGATGGTTTTTGAAAATAACTCATATATCCACCGCTATTTAACGCGCTTCCCTCCACATTAACCACAACTTAACATCTTTTTCGACGACCACTTCCTCAGTCACTTTAAAGCCAAAGTGTTGATAAATTTCGATATTTTGCTCTTTAGAGTTTTCTAAATAGGCAGGTGTTTGGGTACGATCACAAATATCTAATATTGGCCTTAACAACTTGGAGCAATAACCTCTACCCTGCGCTTCGGGTGCAACCCCCACCGCCATTAAATACCAATGAGGCACATGTGGATGTTTGGCTTGAATTTTATCCACCGCTCGCCAACGGGAATACAACTGACTTAAACCTGTTACGCCTAGCCAATCAGGCAGAAAAGCCAACTGTTCGGCTAAGCCTAATTGCCAACAATTGGGTGGTGACCATAACGCTGCGCCTAAACGATCTTCGGTTGTCCAAATTTGCTCATACGGCCATGCAAAACGATCCCAATAAATTTCAAAAATTCGCCGAAACCTCGCCCCTAAATAGACATCTTGTTTGGCCAACCAGTTATACATCGGGTCATCCCAAAACGAGCGTGTTAACGTATCAATGATAATTTCTCGATCATCTTTAATTGCCTGATACACTCTCGTGGCTTTAGGAGCTAAATCATCTTCTTCAAAGATCATGGTTTTGCCTGCCAAAAAGCTGCGCCCTTTAACACATTTAAAGCAGCATACAATACATAATCATCTTGAGCTAATTGCTGCTCTGTAGGTATTTCATCCGTTTTAACAACTGGTTTTTCTTCAACTTTAGTATCATCTTTTGCCGATTTTTTGGTCTTTTTACCGACATCTGTGCCTTTTTTCACCTCTTCGTCAACCACAGGTTTTGGCTCTTCGGTAGGCTTAAAGTTATTGGTTGCATCGGCTTGTTCATTGGGATTTGATAAATGACCTTTTAAATCCGCTTCTTTATAACTTTCTCCCTGAGCAGCAAGCTCTAGTTTGGCTGGCTCAATTAACACGTCAGGTTTAATACCTTCGGCTTGAATCGAACGGCCATTAGGCGTGTAATAACGCGCTGTGGTTAACTTAATGGCTTTGTCTTCACTGATTTGTAAAACGGTTTGCACCGAGCCTTTGCCAAAGGTGGTTGTTCCCGCAATAATGGCGCGTTTTTGGTCTTGTAATGCCCCTGCGACAATTTCTGATGCCGATGCAGAACCACCATTGACCAGCACTAATAACGGCACATTGGGTAAATTTTGTCCTTCAGTCGCTTCGAATTTTTCACTAGGTTCTTCGCTACGCGATTTGGTATAAACAATCAAACCTTTATCTAAAAAGGCATCCGCAACACTAATTGCACCACCCAACACGCCACCCGGATTGTTGCGTAAATCTAAAATTAAGCCTTTAATCGGTTTTTCGCGTTCTTTGAGTTGATTTAAAGTTTTATTTAAATCACGGCCTGTATGAGTTTGAAATTGGGTAATTCTAATGACTGGATAATCTTCGGCAATAAAGCGCATTTTAACGCTGGTGGTTTCAATTTTGGCACGAATCAAAGTTAAATTTTGTGCGGCTTCGCCTTTGCGTTGAATGGTTAATTTGAGTGGTTTGCCAATTTCTCCACGCATCACTTCCACTGCTTCATTCATGGTCATGCCTTTAACCGCTTTCCCTTCCAATTTGACGATATAATCACCTGCTTTGATGCCAGCCTTAGAAGCGGGTGTATCATCTATCGGACTAATGACTTTTAAATAACCATCTTCCATCGTAATTTCGACACCAATACCGCCAAACTCGCCTGTGGTTTGCGCTTTTAAATCTTGATAATCGTCTTTATTTAAATAGGCAGAATGAGGGTCGAGTGATGACAACATGCCTTTAATGGCATTTTCAAATAAGGTTTTATCGTCAACAGGGTCAACATAACTTTGACGAATACGCTCAAAAACATCAACAAAGGTGCGTAAATCGGTGAGGGGTAAATTTTCTACTTTTTTATTACTGTCTGGTGTGGGTGTTGCCTCTGCTGCCCATCCATAGGAGTGTAATACTAAAGAACATAAGGCGACATTTAACAAGCGTTTCATTTATTTCTCAAAATCCTATTAGCAAACCATATTTTTAGATTAACAGCATTAATTCTAATGGTCATGCACATCAATCATACAAGTAGTTGTATTATTGTTATTATGACCTGACAAGGTTAAGCGATATTGATTGTTGATTAAAGGATATTTGTTATGCCCAACACCAAACTTGAGCAATATATTCGTTGTGTACCCGATTTTCCCAAACAAGGCATTTTATTTAGGGGATTAAACGATGGGCTAATTAATTGTGGGTTTCCTTCGTCAACCCACAATTAACATTTGATTATCGTGGGTTTCGTGCCTCTACCCACGCCACGTTTTCTGCAGCTTTTTTTAGTTATTGCAAATCAATCAACACTTTACCTGTCATTTCGGCAGGAATTGGTAGCCCCATTAAGGTTAATAACGTGGGGGCAACATCCGACAACACGCCACCTTGTTTAATCGTCGCCTTACGACCTACATAGGCAAATGGTACTAATTCACAGGTATGTGCAGTATGGGCTTGACCTGTTTGGTTATCCATCATTTGCTCAACGTTACCGTGGTCAGCGGTAATAATCATTTCGCCACCGACTTCTTTAATAGCCGCATACAAACGACCTAAACACACATCTAAGGCTTCAACCGCTTTCACCGCCGCATCAAACACGCCTGTATGCCCGACCATATCGCCATTAGCATAGTTGCAAATTAGCGCATCAAATTCACCCGACTTAATCGCCGCCACTAATTTGTCAGTGACTTCATAGGCACTCATCTCGGGTTGCAAATCATAAGTCGCCACTTTGGGAGATGGCACTAAAATGCGTTGTTCACCTGCAAATAAGTCTTCACGGCCACCACTAAAGAAGAAGGTCACGTGGGCATATTTTTCGGTTTCAGCAATACGTAATTGCGTTTTGCCCAAGTTAGCCAAATACTCACCTAAGGTATTGTTTAAATCTTCAGGTTTATAAGCCACAGGTGCTTTGATGCTGGCAGAATATTGGGTCAACATGACAAATTCGGCTAACTGCGGACGGACACGACGTTCAAAACCTGTAAACTCTTGATCAACAAAGGCTTTGGAAATTTCACGCGCACGGTCAGCACGGAAATTCATAAACACAATCGCATCACCATCATTAATTAAGGCGGCTTGCTCACCTTCGCCAATAATCGCGGTGGCTTTAACAAACTCATCACTCTCACCTGCGGCATACGCTGCCGTTAATGCAGCCATTGCAGTAGGTGCAGTACGCTCAGCAACACCTTCAGTCATTAACCTATAGGCTTGTTCCACACGCTCCCAACGATTATCTCTGTCCATGGCATAATAACGACCAATAATCGAGGCAATACGACCTTTGCCTGTAGCACGTAAGGCAGCATCCATTTTTTCTAAGGAAGGCATTGCGCTTTTAGGTGGGGTATCACGACCATCTAAAAAGGCATGAACATAAACTTGTTGTGCACCACGCTCAACCGCCAATTTGACCATGGCGTGTAAATGATCTTCGTGGGAATGCACACCACCTTCGGATAATAAGCCCCAAATATGCACCGCTTTTTGATTGGCAACAGCTTTATCAATGGCAGAGGTAAGCACAGGATTGGTAAAAAAATCACCATCACGAATCGACTTGGTAACACGGGTAAAGTCTTGATAAACAATACGTCCTGCTCCTAAATTCATATGACCGACTTCGGAGTTACCCATTTGACCATCAGGTAAACCGACGTCTTCGCCAGAACCCGAAATTAAACCATGAGCATTTTCTTGTAAAATTTGTTGCCAGTTAGGCGTATGCGCCGCTTTAATTGCATTGGAGTCCGAGGTTTCGCTGTGACCAAAACCATCCAAAATAATTAACACATAAGGCTTACGCATAACACCACTCTCATAACAGCCAAAAATAAGGCGCGTATTTTAGCAGTGTTACGCTATTTTTTAAGCTTTTTACGACAAGTCTTGATAAAAAAAGACAAATTAATCGCTCAGACTATACTTTTGCCTAATGTCTCCTAGCCATCTGACTAATATCACTTATTTAAAAGACTTCTATACTAAAAATTCCCTACTCTTCTCTAGGACTTACACACTAATTTGAGAAAATGGTGTCAGTCCTATTTTAAAAGGACCGTCATCATGAGCAATGCCTCCAAACAATTGTGCCAAATTATCGCAGAAGACATTATGACAACTCCAGTTTTAACAGCTCATGACACTTGGTCGGTAAAAATGCTGTTAGATTTTTTTGCACAACATCATATTACTGGTGTACCAGTCACCAATTATCAAGGGGAACTAAAAGGTGTCGTGACAATGAGTGACATCTTACGCTTTGAAAATTTGCCAGCGATAGAAAAAGAACGTCTGATTGGCGTGTCTTGTTATGGGGAATATTCAAACTATCAACTCAGTCATCACGATTTAGAACAATTAGTCTTACATGCTGATATCAATTGCCCTGTCAGCCAAATTATGACGCCACATATCATTACTGTGGATAAATCCGTTTCTATCTTAGCAATAGCAAAATTGTTTTTAGAGAAAAGTATTCATAGGGTGTTTGTAGAGCAAAATCAGCAACTCGTTGGTGTGATTAGCACAAGCAATCTATTAGCAGCTATGATTCAAAGCTGTGATTGTTAGGGGCTTATCAGCCGTTCCATAAAACTTATCAAAACCTACTTATTGTAGAACAAATAGGCTTTGTGT
>ERZ650309.1138-NODE-1138-length-12649-cov-6.889312_pt1 | contig 12649 bp, 13 predicted proteins | sample MGYA00376245_ERZ650309 | MGnify/ENA primary metagenome ERZ650309 (study PRJEB26733, sample SAMN07839294) | wastewater metagenome | biome: urban; feature: wastewater treatment plant; material: waste water | place: USA: North Carolina | collected 2016-04-26 ...
TACGAGATATGCCTAAGTGACTGGAGTTCAGACGTGTGCTCTTCCGATCTGTTTGCAGTCTTGCCTCCACAATATCACCTTTGGCATTCGTTACTTTTCCGTATACTAGTGATTTTCCTTTCTCATTTTGTTCAGGTGTTGGACCAGAAATATTTTTATCAACGTAGTTTTGGATTCTGCTTTTTACAAAGTTTGTTTTTACAATTGGGTTGAATAAAAACTGAAACTTCATGATGTTGTAGCTGCTCTTTGGAACGCCTGTAAATACTACTATATTTGGAATGCCTGTAGTGCTGTATGCTGTTGAAATGTCGCCCCAAGGAATAGACATTGTAAATAATTTTTTTACACCAAAATCAACTACTTTTCCAAGATGACCAGTTGGTTTTGGAACAATTTTGCCGTTTTCTCTAATCGCACCAGACCTGCCTAAACCTTCTACCATCGTGCTCATGGTGCCATGAGAAATGCTACCGCCTAAACCAGCCCAAGCTAATTCTAAATGCGTTGCATCTGGTAATTTTGTGTATAAATATTTTCAATATTAAATCAATTTGTTGGAATCAAAATTGGCATAAAAAAATTGCTTTCGAAAAATTCTGTAAAAATTTCCCGGGTTTACATTTTTATAATATTCCCTTGCTGTTGCAATAGAGTTGGGAATATCGCTTCCCCACGATTTGGTGTCAATAAGCGAATTGTAAACATTGATCAGTAACAGGCCGCTGGCCAGACTGATAGATGTAAATAAAATTATTTCTTTCATCATTTTTTTATGTAATCCTTTACGTTCATCAGCACTTAACATACCATCTTTATTTGTATCTGCTTCGTTAAACATTTGCTCATGACGTGTCATAAACTCTTGTTTAGAAACATTACCATCTTTATTTGTATCTGCTGGTGGGTTTTTCATTTTTCCGCCACACTTGCCTTCGCCACATTTGCCCTCTTTTGCTTTTTCTTCGGCTTTCATACTACCACCGCATTTGCCCTCACCACATTTACCTTCATGATTGGTATGATTACTTGCAATAGTCATTGAGCTAAGAGGTTTAGCAACAAAGGGATTATTATCAGCTTGGACAGGCACAGTCACTGTCGCTGCTAACACGGCAGCAACAGATGTTAAAGAAGATAATTTCATTATGGTTTACTCCAGTATTTTTTGACTAAAAGAGACATCAAGTTATCTCTGATTACTTAGAGTAAATAAAGACCGATTTTGTTACATCTATTTATTTATTTTTTGCACAATAAAAAAGAGACACCGAAGTGTCTCTTTTTTGACAAGAAATTAGACTTTTAGATCGCTAATACTTGTTGGAACAATGCTTTTTGTTCAGCACTTGGACGGGCTGTTTGTAAAGCCATTAATTTGGTCATGTCGCCTTCAGCTTTGATTTGGCCACTCATGAAAGCTTGCATAGCAGCACTCATATCAAACTCTAAAAATACTTTCTTTAATACATCAGCATTTAAAGTTAATTTGGTAGAAGCATTAGCATTTAAACCTTTTTCTAACTTGCCACCATTAATAGCCATTTCTACATTGCCATTTTCTGTGCCAGTTACCACTAAATTTAAAACAATACCTGCTAATGCTGGTGGTAAATTTAAGTCACCAGCAGCCGCAGTTAATTCAGCAACTTTATCGAACCAAGCATCAGATAAAAAACTTGTCATTTTTTCTTTCCTCTTTGAATACCAATATTAGGTAGGGTTTTAAGCCACCGTACCGTAACCGATTGCTTGCTCGGTTGGCAACTAGCGATTGCTTAAACAGTACATTTTTTTCGATAAGACTGTCTGTTTTTTAAGCCTTCGTAATGAGAATACTGCTCATAATCACTTATTTTAATGATGATATCTTATATAGCATCTATAGTTAACAGACTTATTTTAGAGTTTACATCAAAAAAATAGCGATTTTTTATACATTAGTCTCAAGAAAATACACAATAAATCGACAATACCGATGCAGAAAAGCTAAAAAAGCAATAGAATATGCGCGAGTTGGGGGATGTTTTTGTTTTAAAGCTTCATCGTTACCCTCGCTTTGGAACGGACACCAATCATAAATTAGTGCTGCAAGGTACTAATGATGTGTAGGTTATCGACGCAACTCCTGTTAGTGCTAAACCTGTTCATCTTGTGTTTGTTGTTCATTACAGCGCAAGGAAGTAACTTTGAGGCATTAAATCAGAATAATTCCCCTATTAACCTTGTGGTTTAAGGAGCAATGCATGAGTCACAGCCACACCAGTAACGCACCAATAGCGTACGAAATGGGAGTAGTTCGACAATTTGCCATCATGACCGTGATTTGGGGAATTGTCGGCATGGCCGTGGGGGTATTTATTGCCGCCCAGTTAGTTTGGCCTGCTCTTAATTTTGATACGCCTTGGTTAACCTATAGCCGTTTACGTCCGTTACATACGAATGCGGTTATTTTTGCTTTTGGCGGATGCGCTTTATTCGCCACCTCGTACTATATTGTTCAACGTACCTGTCAAACAGCATTATTCATGCCTAATCTTGCTAAGTTTACCTTTTGGGGCTGGCAATTAGTCATTCTTTCAGCAGCAATTTCCTTACCATTAGGTTATACCTCTGCCAAAGAATATGCTGAATTAGAGTGGCCGATTGACTTGTTAATTGCTGTGGTGTGGGTTGCTTATGCTGTTGTTTTCTTTGGCACAATTGCTAAACGTACAACATCTCACATCTATGTAGCTAACTGGTTCTTAGGTGCGTTTATTATTACTATTGCCGTATTACATATTATTAATAGCATGGCTGTGCCTGTAAGCTTGACCAAGTCTTACTCTATGTATAGTGGTGCTACTGATGCGATGATTCAATGGTGGTATGGCCATAATGCAGTAGGTTTCTTCTTAACGGCTGCTTTCTTGGGTATGATGTATTACTTCATCCCTGTACAAGTAGGTCGTCCAGTTTATTCTTACCGTTTATCTGTTGTTCACTTCTGGGCATTAATTTCTGTTTATATGTGGGCTGGTGGTCACCATTTACACTACACAGCCTTACCAGATTGGACTCAATCTTTGGCAATGGCCTTCTCCTTAGTGTTATTTGCACCAAGCTGGGGTGGCATGATTAACGGTATTATGAGCTTATCAGGTGCATGGGATCGTTTACGTACTGACCCCATTATCCGCTTCTTAGTTGTGGCTTTATCCTTCTATGGTATGTCCACCTTCGAAGGCCCAATGATGTCTATCAAAACCGTTAATGCTTTATCACACTACACAGACTGGACTGTTGGTCACGTGCACTCAGGTGCTTTAGGTTGGGTGGGTATGATCAGTATCGGTTCTTTATACGTGTTAATCCCACGTGTCTTTGATCGTGAGCGTATGTATAGCATTAGTTTAATTAACTTACACTTCTGGTTAGCTACTATTGGTGTTGTTATTTACATCGCTTCATTATGGATCTCTGGTATTACTCAAGGCTTAATGTGGCGCGCTGTTAACGAAGACGGTTCTTTAACTTATAGCTTCGTGGAATCAGTTGTTGCCAGCCATCCTTACTGGTTTGGTCGCTTCATTGGTGGTGCTTTATATTTAACAGGTATGTTGGTAATGGCTTATAACGTTGCCATGACCATCATGAATAAAAAACCTGTTGGCGCAGACAAATTAGGCTAAGCGGGAGGAATTCAAATGGCTGATCACAATGCCCCAAGCAATAATGTGCATGATCTCGTAGAGAAAAATGTAGGCGCATTAATTGTGTTAATTTGCGTTGCAATTAGTTTTGCAACCTTGGTAGAGATTGTTCCTTTATTCTTCCAACAAGAATTGAATGATCCTAAAGCTGATGCTCGCTTAGAGATGAAACCTCTCACAGCCTTACAAATGGAAGGCCGTGATATTTACATTCGTGAAGGTTGTCATGTTTGTCACTCACAAATGATTCGTCCTTTACGTGCCGAAACCGAGCGTTATGGTCACTACTCCATCGCTGCTGAGTCTGCATGGGATCACCCATTTTTGTGGGGCTCCAAACGTACAGGCCCAGATTTAGCCCGTATTGGTCAAAAATACTCTAATGACTGGCATCGTGCGCATTTAATCAATCCTCGCGATGTTGTGCCTGAGTCCAATATGCCAGGCTACCCTTGGTTAGCTGAAAATAAATTGACGGGTGAATTAACCGCCAAAAAATTGGAAGTGTTTCGTGGTTTTGGTGTGCCTTATACTGAAGCTGACATCGCTGGTGCAGCAGAAAGTGTTAAAGGTAAAACTGAAATGGAAGCCTTAATTGCCTATTTACAACAATTAGGCACAGCCCTTAAAGAGCGGAGATAAGAGATGAACGGCATGGTATTGCTTTATATCTTTGGCACCTTCTCGGCAATTTTTGCCTTCGCTGGCGTATGTTGGTGGGCTTACCGCCCCTCACATAAAAAACGATTTGAGCAAGATGCCATGCTCGCTTTAGATAGCGATCCTCTTTATCAAAAAAACCGTCAATCAGCGGGAGATAAATAAATGAGCGCGTTTTGGAGTGCTTATATTATAGTTCTATCACTAGGCTGCTTAGCTTGGGTGATTGGTGTCATGGTCATGGCGAATAGCCTAAAAGTGACACGTGAGGCTGACAATACAACTGGTCATGAATATGATGGCATTAAAGAATATGACAACCCTATGCCCAAATGGTGGCAGTGGCTCTATTGGGGCGGTGTCGCATTCTTTATATTTTATGTTTTAGCTTATCCAGCTTTAGGTTCTTACAAAGGCTTTTTAGGTTGGACATCCGTAGGTGAGCATGATAAAGACAAAGCTGCATATGACGCAAAATATGCACCAATCTTTAAAGCTTATGCTGCTAAACCGATTGAAGAATTAGCTCATGATGCCGCTGCAATGAAAATTGCAGGTCGTTTATATGTCAACAACTGTGCAGCTTGTCACGGTGCTGACGCACGTGGTGCTAAAGGTTATCCAAACTTAACCGATAACGATTGGTTATATGGTGGTGAGCCGGCTCAAATCGTGGAAACGATTACTAATGGTCGTTTAGCGGTTGAAGGTGGTAGCAAGATGCCTGCTTGGGGTGAAACTTTAGGCGAACAAGGCGTCAAAGAAGTTACTGCTTATGTGTTAACTTTATCTGACCGTAAATTGTCTGAGGCTGATCAAAAATTAGCTGAAGCAGGTCAAGCTCGTTTTGCAGTATGTGCTGGCTGTCATGGTGCTGATGGCCGTGGTATGCATGCTGTAGGCGCACCAAACCTAACCGATACTATTTGGTTATATGGTGGCAGCCAAAAAGCTGTTGAAGAAACCATTCGTCATGGCCGTAACGGTGCTATGCCCGCATGGAAAGACCGTTTAGGTGAAGAAAAAGTACATTTGCTAGCTGCATATGTTTACTCTTTATCTCATGGCGGTGCTGCTAAGCACTAAGCTTTGTTAGGACTTACGCTTTGCGTAAGTCCTAATGACTGTTATCAATTTTTCTTATCAATTAATTTTTATATATCAGTTATGCTCTCATCTAGTGATTATATGTTTGTCTGTTTGCTTTAGCACATAAAGATATAATTATTGCCACAGAGGTAGCCAGTCTCATCATGAGTAAAAAAATTCCTACTCAAGACCAGTCCCCTAATCCCGTTCAAATTCATAGCCCAAAACTCATGCACACCGATAAAGCGAAAATTTTTCCTCGCTCTATTCGTGGTTTTTATCAAAATATTCGTCATAGCATAATGGGACTTATTTTTTTCATTTATGTTGCTTTAGCATGGGTCACATGGGATGGCCGTCAAGCGGTATTATTTGATTTAGAACATCGTCAGTTTTATATTTTTGGTTGGACATTTGCCCCACAAGACTTCTTCTTTTTATCGTGGCTATTAATTATTGCTGCATTTACTCTTTTTGTAGTGACGGTGTTTGCTGGTCGTGTCTTTTGTGGTTATGTTTGTCCACAAACCACATGGACAAGTTTGTATTTATGGATAGAAAAAATCACTGAAGGAGACCGTAATGCACGCATGAAGCTTGATAAAGCACCTATGTCCGTCAATAAATTTACCCGTCGTGCTGTTAAACATTTTTTATGGTTGTTAATTGCTTTTGCCACAGGTTTTGTGTTTGTTGGCTATTTCACACCAGTACGAACTTTAGCCGAAGATTTTATGACAGGAAATTTAGGTGGTTGGGGCTATGTGTTTATTTTACTGTTTACCGTATTAACTTATCTCAATGCTGGTTGGATGCGTGAACAAGTTTGTTTTTATATGTGCCCTTATGGCCGTTTCCAAAGTGTGATGTTTGATAAAGACACCTTAATTGTTTCTTATGATGCAGAGCGTGGCGAATCACGTGGCGCACGAAAAAAGACGGCTGACCCCAAAGCAGCAGGCTTAGGTGACTGTATTGACTGTCAATTATGTGTACAAGTTTGTCCAACAGGCATTGATATTCGTGACGGTTTACAACTAGAGTGTATCCAATGTGCGGCGTGTATTGATGCTTGTGACAGCATTATGGATCAAATGGGTTACCAGCGTGGTTTAGTACGTTATACCACAGAGCATATTCTCAAAGAAAAAACAGGCTACCATTGGTTGCGCCCACGCTTAATAGGTTATAGTGCTATGGTTGTCATTATGGTAGGACTTTTTGTCTATACTTTGGCAGGCCGTGTCCCCCTAAGTATTGATGCCATTCGTGACCGTAATCAGCTCTATCGTGAAAACAGCGAAGGCTTGATCGAAAACGTCTATACACTAAAAGTCATGAATAAATCTCAACAAACTCAACAATACCACCTGTCATTAGTTGAAGGTCAAGAGCATATTCAATTAATGCCAATTGGTGATTTTAGTTTGGCTGCTGGCGAAGTATCTAACTTGCCTGTCACGCTTCAAGCAGACCCTATGGATCTCAAACAAACTAATACCAAAATCTCCTTTAAAGTTGAAGCAGTTGCTGATAAAAACGTCACCGCACAAGTGGAAAGCCGCTTTTTATCACCTAGTAACTAAGACTGTAGGACTTATGCTGATAAGTCCTCGCTATTTCATCTTTGGACTGATACAACACCCGTTGCATCAGTCCTACTCTGACTCAATACGGATGATTCACGCTTTTGAGGTAATCACCAATGACTGATACTGTTGACAACAAACCTTGGTACAAACATCCTTGGTTATGGTTTTTGATTGCAATACCTGTTGTTTCTGTCACTTTAAGTTTTACCATGCTCTTTGTTGCTTTAAATCATAAAGACTCTGAGGTTGAAGGCGATTGGCGCAAAAATAAAAAAGCCATTCAAGAAAATTTTAATCGTGAAAATTATGCTAGTGCCTTGAGCATTAACGCGTTACTAAGTGTTAATGGCAATCAATTGACCGTTAAAATTTCTAGTCCATATCCTTTAGATAAAGATGCGCTGCCTAAACAGTTAAATGTTATTTTTTCTCATCCTACTCATGAGAATAAAGATCTGCGTTTAGTACTAAATCAACAAAACAATGGCGACTATCAAACGACTATCGGCCAAGAAATTTCTGGTCGTTATTATTTAGACGTGAATACCACTGTTTGGCGATTGAAAGAAACTATCGAAATGCCTTTAGTTGCTCCGTTAACGATTAAGCCATTAGCTTTAGATATCTAATCTATGACTGAATCTTGTTTTCATTGTGGTGAGCCTTTGCCCGCCACACCTTATCTGTTAACGATTTTAGGCAAAGAACAACCTTTATGTTGTTTAGGTTGTTATGCGGTTGCCGAAACGATTGTGCAAAATGATCTAGAAAGTTATTACTTAGAACGTACAGTTATTAGCCCTACTGCCGCCGTACCTGAAGCACTAGAACAATTAACAGGTTATGATCATCCAGATACACAAAAACAATTTATTCACCGTGAACAAGATTTAGCTTGTGCCGAATTAAGTGTTGAAGGAGTGTCTTGTGCCGCCTGTGCGTGGTTGATTGAAAAACGCTTAACCCAAGAACAATCTGTTAAACAAGTTAGCCTCAATCTGAGCAATCATCGCTTGCGGTTATTGTGGGATGATAGTCAAATACCTCTGAGTCATTTATTGGCCGATTTAGAAAAGTTAGGTTATAAAGCACGTCCTTTTCGTACCGATACTCATGCCTCTTTATTAAAAAAAGAATCCCGACAATTATTGATGCGATTAGGCGTAGCAGGTTTAGGCTCAATGCAAGCCATGATGTATGCAGGTAGCCTGTATGTTGCCGAAGACATGACCTTAGACCATCGTGATTTTTTACGTTGGGTCTCTTTATTAATTACGACTCCCTTATTTTTTTATTCGGCTTATCCATTTTATCGTTCGGCTTGGTTTTCGCTCAAGGCACGCACCTTAAATATGGATGTGCCTGTTACCATTGCCTTAATTTTAACCTTTGCGGCGAGTATTTATAATACCGTCATTGGCGCACCAGATGTTTATTATGACTCGGTGACCATGTTTATTTTCTTTTTATTAGCAGGTCGTTATGTTGAAACTCAAGCACGGCGCAGAGCCAGCGAGACAGCCAACGATTTAATCCCTGTTATTCCGCGTTTAAGTCATCGCTTATTAGCGAACGGTCAAACTGAAGATGTACCTGTCACTGACTTACAAATTGGTGAACATATTTTAGTTAAAGCAGGTGAAACTATTCCCTGTGATGGTCAAATTATTCAAGGCCAAAGTAGTGTTTCGGAAGCTTTATTAACAGGTGAAGCCTTACCGATTAGCAAACAACAAGGCGATACCGTGGTCAGTGGTAGTCAAAATCATCAACATCCTTTAACCATTGAAGTCAGCCAAATAGCACAAGCTAGCACTTTAGCCACTATTCATCAGTTAATTAATCGTGCTTTAGCCGAAAAACCCGAACTCGCCGAACAAGCTGATAAATTTGCCCATTGGTTTATTTTAAGCATTTTACTGCTATCTCTAGTGGTTTATGGCGCGTGGTCGGTGGTTAATCCTAACTTTGCCTTATTAGCCACCATTGCCGTTTTAGTAGCCACTTGTCCATGTGCTTTATCATTGGCCACACCTGTTGCCTTGACTGCTGCCACACATCGTTTAGCGCAGCAAGGCTTTTTGGTCACTCGTGGTCATGTGATTAATCGTTTAGCCCAAGCGACACACATTATTTTTGATAAAACAGGCACGTTAACCACAGGTGAGTTGCAACTGGTTAAACAACAAACGCTGCAAGGTAATGACCAAGAAGCTTTATTGATTGCTGCTGCCCTTGAACAATATTCTGAACATCCGATTGCTTATGCATTTAAACAATTAAAACTCAGCTCACTCCCTACCGTTGAACAACTAAAAAATGAGATGGGACTGGGCTTAAGTGGCATCATTAAAGGGGAATATTACCAGCTTGGTCATGCTCAATTTGCTTTAGGCCAAGCTGACCAAGACTCATGTGATGATTTTTTAAGAGTTTGGTTAAGCTGTAATCAACAAGCCATTGCTTATTTTGACTTCAAAGACACAACACGCACTGAGTCTGCAACCATCATCAAACAGCTCAAAGAACAAGGCTTAAAAACGGTATTGTTATCAGGTGATCGCTCACAGGCCCCCTATCGTTTAGCCAAAGAACTCGCTATTGACGAAGCGCATGGCGGATTATTACCTCAAGAAAAAGCCCAATATGTTCATCAACAACAAGAAATGGGGGCTGTGGTAATTATGGTAGGTGATGGCGTTAATGATGCACCTGTTTTGGGACAATCACATGTTTCTATTGCCATGTCATCAGGTGCAGATTTGGCACAAATGACCGCAGATGCCGTGTTATTAGGCGACCGCCTAAATGCTCTCGTGCTTGCTAATCATATTTCTCACCGTGCCTCTAGCATTATAAAACAAAATCTTGCATGGGCTTTGGTGTATAATCTCGCTATTCTTCCTCCTGCGGCATTAGGTTATGTACCTCCTTGGTTAGCCGCCATTGGAATGTCGTTAAGTTCTTTATTTGTGGTATTTAATGCCTTACGCGTTTGACAGAGGTGTCTTATGGACTATGTCTATTTGCTAGTATCGTTAAGTCTGGTACTGCTTGCTGGTGCAATTTGGGGCATTATTTGGGCAGTAAAAAGCGATCAATTTGAAGACTTAACTGGCCCCGCTGAACGAATTATTCTTGATGATAAAGAACTACGCCGACAACAAAATGGCCAGTAGTTTATTAATCGTCACTGCTCTTGCGGCAGGATTTTTTGGCTCTCCGCATTGTTTAGGGATGTGCGGTGGCATCGTCAGTGCTTTAAGTTTCGCGCTTAATCAACAACAAGCTAAACAACGTTTTTATTTACAAAGTTTATATCACCTCGGCAGGTTAGTGTCTTACAGTTTATTGGGATTATTGGTTGGTTTTTTAGGTCAAGGTTTATTAAGCCCTTTGGCTGGCTCAAAATGGCCTTATTTATTCACCTCTTTAATGATGATAGCGTTTGGCCTATATTTGGCAGGTTGGTGGAGAGGTTTAGACAAACTTGAACGTCTAGGCGCAAAATTGTGGCAAACCATGACACCTTTGCGGCAACGATTTATGCCTATCAATAACAGCCCTCGTGCGCTAGTGGCAGGCATGTTATGGGGATTCTTGCCCTGTGGCTTGGTCTATAGTGCTTTAGCTTTGGCCATGACCAGTGCTAATCCATTAACCTCAAGTGCCGTCATGTTTGCGTTTGGTTTAGGCACTTTGCCGATGATGTTATTAGCTGGTAGTACCGCTGGCGCACTCAAACAAAAACTGCAACAACATGGTTGGCGCACTGCCAACGGTTTATTAATTATGGCTTTTGGTATTTGGACATTAATTCAAACTGTCATTATTCAACATCCAAACAGCCATCAACACCACCCTATTCCTCAAAGTCAAAACACACCATGAACGCATCTAAAGACCCATTACATGGCTTAACACTACAAATTTTACTTGAGCGTTTAGTGTATTTATACGGTTGGCAAGAACTGGCTCGTTTTATTAACATTAATTGTTTTAAGAATGAGCCTAGCATCAAGTCGAGTTTAGTATTTTTGCGTCGTACTCCTTGGGCAAGACAAGAAGTTGAACAATTTTATCTAAAATATGGCCATGAAGAGTGGTTAAAAGATCAACTGTAAATTCATATTATGGCTGATAATCAATCAAATTATCCAATTGCCATTCCTATTATTGATGTTGATCATTGTACAGGTTGTGGGCGATGTGTAGCGGCCTGTCCACCGCATGTATTATGGTTAGAATCTGCACAAGCTAATGGTTGGGGCAAAAAAACGGCGGTTTTACATACGCCCAAAGACTGTACAGCCTGTGCCAAATGTTATGTTGCTTGTCCTTTTGATGCCATTACCATGGTTCGCACCTAAACCTTTAATTCCCTTCTTAAAACTTTACCAATAGAAGACTTCGGTAAACTTTCCACAAAAACAATTTGCTGTGGTAATTTATAAGTTGCTAATTGACGTAATAAATACTGATACAATTGCGGTTCAGTCAATTGTTGGTCTTTACGTACCACAAATAATTTAATCGCTTCATTACCTTCAGTATCAATCATCCCTACCACTGCACATTCTAAAATAGCAGGATGCTCCGCAACAACAGACTCAATCTCATTAGGAAAAACGTGAAAACCACCAATATTGATAATATCTTTTTTACGATCAACAATGCGTAAATAACCATCAGCTTGAATCAGCGCAATATCTCCTGTTTTTAACCAACCATCAAAAGTAATGGTATCAGCCGTTGCTTGAGCGTGTCGCCAATAGCCTTTCATGACTTGAGGGCCTTTAACCCATAACTCACCACATTCACCTAAAGGACAATCTTGATTATCTTCACCAACAATCCGAATAAAAGTATTAGGGACAGGTAACCCAATTGTGCCAGTTTGAATCGCTAAGGGTGGATTAATTGCAATCACAGGTGAAGCTTCGGTCATACCATAACCTTCACATATTTTACATCCCGTCACTTGTTGCCATTGTTCGGCAATATGAGGTTGAATGAGTGAACCGCCTGCAATGGTTAGTTTTAATGACGAAAAATCAACAGTTTTAATGTCAGGATGATTTAATAAAGACACAAATAAAGAGTTAATTCCCATTATGCTCGTAAAACGATATTTTTTTAGCTCATTAATTAAGTCATTGGTTTGTCTTGGGTCAGTAATCAATACTGTATGTATACCCAACATCATCCCCATACAAGACAAACCAAACGCAAAGACATGATATAAAGGCAAAGGACAAACCATCGTCTCTCGCCCTACTTGTAAACTTGTCGATAAAAAAGCAAAAGTTTGCAGCATATTACTGGTAATACTACTATGTGTTAATACTGCTCCTTTAGCAATACCTGTTGTTCCACCCGTATATTGTAAAACAGCAATATTATTAGCTGATAATGTCACCTCTTTAAATTTATGTGGTGGCGTTTTTAATATATCAGCAAAACGTACCGCATCGGGTAATTGATAACGTGGAATTTTGTGTTTTAAATATTTAACAATATGATTAATAAATAAACGTTTGGTGAGTGGTAATAAATCACCTGCTTGGCTAATAATTAAATGGCGAATATTGGTTTGTGGTAATACTTCTTGAA
>ERZ650309.1140-NODE-1140-length-12642-cov-5.356479_pt1 | contig 12642 bp, 11 predicted proteins | sample MGYA00376245_ERZ650309 | MGnify/ENA primary metagenome ERZ650309 (study PRJEB26733, sample SAMN07839294) | wastewater metagenome | biome: urban; feature: wastewater treatment plant; material: waste water | place: USA: North Carolina | collected 2016-04-26 ...
CTCCCGTAGCCGCGTGCACACCCGAACATTCAGACTTGAACATGACCGAGCAGGGAGAGCAATGAGCGTCATCCGTGTCAACTACCTCACCGACTTCCACTACGGAGACGACGTCGTCCTGCTGACCATGGACCAAGCCGGAGTTCACGAGTTTGCGGCAGCAGTGTACGAAGCAGCCCAAAACGGGGCTTCACGGCTGGAGCACGCCAGCGTCGTCCACGAATTCCATATCGAACCCGGCGCAGCTGATATCGACCTGCAGCCAACCCATGTTGTGTGGCGAGTCGATCTGGCGCGGGCGACGGAGATCATCGAGGATCTCGCGGGTCTGGCAGACGGCGAACACCGTGCATGCCATCAGTATGTCGACGACATGCGCACTCCAGCCGAAGTGCTCATCCTGTCCCGTGACGAATACGTTGATGTCATCTATCCATGGCAGCAGCCCGCGTAGCGGCCGAGACGCGGGCACGGTCCAACTCCCCCTGCGGGCGAGGTCCTGGCACTACGTAACAGCACATGGCGGTCACCAGGGACTATGCAACGCACGGGTCGAACAAGTCCTCGCCCCCATTCGGGGCTGTATGCAGGGCTACCCGCCACACTTCACCAGGTACTGGTCTAATTTCTGACTCAACTGCTCAGCGTCCTTGTCGAACTCGTAACCATGGTCAGCGGTGCAGGCACCGGCGAAGATCGAATATCTGTGACGCACAGCTAGCCGAATTGACACAATTTCCGAACCGAAAACGACGTCAGGCCCCCTCGAAAAGGGGGCCTGACCAGTGTGGCAGGTACAGGATTCGAACCTGTGTAGGCTTTCGCCGACGGATTTACAGTCCGCTCCCATTGGCCGCTCGGGCAACCTGCCGGGTTTGTCACCACCGGAGTACCCGGGTTTGGCGCGAGTAGCAGAGTACAACGAAGATGTACCGAACACGAAAACGGGTCCCCGACCAGGGGCGCACACACTAAGGGGCAATCCAATGGCGGATTCATCGTTCGACATCGTCAGCAAGGTCGATCGACAGGAAGTCGACAACGCCCTGAACCAGGCCGCCAAAGAACTGGCCACCCGATTCGACTTCCGCGGCACCGACACCACCATCGAGTGGAAGGGCGAGGAAGGCATCGAGCTGGTCTCCTCGACCGAGGAGCGCGTGAAGGCCGCCGTCGATGTCTTCAAGGAGAAGCTGGTCCGTCGCGACATCTCGATGAAAGCCTTCGACGCCGGCGAGCCGCAGGCCAGCGGCAAGACCTACAAGGTCAACGGCACGCTGCAGCAGGGCATCACCAGCGAGCAGGCCAAGAAGATCACCAAGATCATTCGCGACGAAGGCCCCAAGGGCGTCAAGGCGCAGATCCAGGGCGACGAGATCCGCGTCTCCAGCAAGAAGCGCGACGACCTGCAGGCCATCATCGCTCTGCTCAAGGGCGCCGACCTGGACGTGGCACTGCAGTTCGTCAACTACCGGTAGAACGGGGCGCCGCCGCCTAACCTGAACGGCATGGCAGCGCAACGCGAACCGACCGTCGTCGTCCTCGGTGGAGGATCCTGGGGTACCACCGTGGCCGCGATCTGCGCGCGACGATGCCCGACTCTGCAGTGGGTGCGTTCCGAAGAGACTGCCAAGGACATCAACGAAAGGCATTGCAACAGCCGGTATTTAGGCAACGAAGTAGCACTGCCGCCATCACTGGAGGCCACCACCGATTTCTCGGAGGCGGCGGGCCGCGCTGACGTCATCGTCATGGGCGTCCCGTCACATGGCTTCCGCGGCGTGCTGGTCGAGTTGGCCAAGGAGTTGCGGCCGTGGGTTCCGGTGGTGTCGTTGGTCAAGGGACTGGAGCAGGGCACCAACCTGCGCATGAGCGAGATCGTCGACGAGGTTCTGCCTGGGCACCCGGCAGGCATCTTGGCCGGGCCGAACATCGCCCGTGAGGTTGCCGAGGGGTATGCGGCTGCGGCAGTGCTGGCCATGCCCGACCAGCATCTGGCCGCCAACTTGGCAAACCTGTTCCGTACCAGACGTTTTCGCACGTACACCACCGACGACGTGGTGGGTGTCGAGATGGCCGGTGCCCTCAAGAACGTCTACGCGATCTCCGTCGGCATGGGCTATTCCCTTGGCATCGGCGAGAACACCCGCGCCATGGTGATGTCCCGCGCCGTTGCCGAGATGTCCAAACTGGGTGTGGCGATGGGCGGTAACCGCGACACCTTCGCGGGGCTGGCCGGCATGGGCGATCTGATCGTCACGTGCACCAGCCAGCGCAGCCGCAACCGCCACGTCGGTGAGCAACTGGGCCAGGGCAAGACCATCGACGAGATCATCGCGTCGATGAACCAGGTCGCCGAGGGCGTCAAAGCGGCAAGTGTCGTCATGGAATTCGCCGACAAGCACGGTCTGAACATGCCGATCGCCCGCGAGGTGGACCGCGTGATCAACCACGGTGCAACGGTGGAAGACGCCTATGCCGGACTGGCTGCCGAGAAGCCCGGACACGAGGTGCACGGGTCAGGTTTCTGACCTCAGTTGGCGAACGGACTGCGGTCTTTCGGCCTGTCCAACAACGGGTTTGACTGATTGACGATGTAGCTGCCGGCCGGGCTCACCACAAAGCCCGACTGGTCAAAGGAATTGACACACGCCGTCATGGTGCCGTCCGTGCCGCAGGTGATGTTGTTGAAGGTGATCCGGGAATGCGCGGGCAGCGCCTGCACCGGGCCGTTCATCTCACCGATGAATTTCGGCGCCGTCAGCGAGCCGAATTGCGGCGCGCCCACCTGCCCGCCGCCGACCACATTCGCACCGTCGGGGGCGGCGGGAAGTGCCCCACTGCAGCCATATTCGCCGTTGAACCGTTGCATCACGCAGGTCAGCCCGCCGGGTGCACTGAACATGTAGAACGAACCGTCCTTGCTCGCGTACACCGACGGCTTGACCGGGCTGTACCCGTTGAGGTTCGGGGCGGGCGGCGACGGCGGCGGGTCGGCCGGGTCCGGCGGGTCAGCCAAGGCCACGCCAGGAGACATCGCCACTGCCGCAACGACCGTCAAGAAAACTCTGCGGAACACAGCGCCACCATAATGCGTTCGTCGACCATCCCGCATACATTGCCCCGGTTTACCGGGACGACGCCGCCGGCGCGACGCCCAGTTGGCCGGTGCGGTGCAGTCGCCCCACGGCGAACATCACCACAAGGCTGAGCACCGACAGCACCACCCAGACGAGTCCGGGCCAAGCGGCATCCGCGGCGGTCCGCATCAATGCGCCGACTCCGACGTTGCCCAGCAGGATGCCGACTCCGACGATGGTGTTGTAGAAGCCGTAGTGCGTGGCCACCAGTCGCCCACCGGACAATGACACCACCGTGTCCATCTCGAACGGGAACACCGCCGCCGAACCGACCGCCAGCAGCGCAGCGGTGACCAACAATGCGGCTATCGCGGGTACCCGGCCGATGACCGACTGATCCGGAACAACGATCAACGGGATGAATGCCGCCGCCAAGATCCCGACCCCGACAGCCACCGACTGCGCACGGCCGAAACGGGCACCGAACCAGGCGGTGATGCGCAGTTGACCGACGATGGAGACCAGTCCCGATACCGCGAATATCGCTGCAACGATGGCTGATTCATGTTCCGGCGCGATCGCCCGAGCATGAAGCGGCAAGGCCAGGTACACCTGGAACGTCACCGCATACGTGCCCGTCATCGCGACCGCGAACAACACGAACGCCCGGTTGGTCAGCACTGCACGCCAGTCCTGCAGAACCGAAGCCCGCTCGGCAGCCGCGTGTTCGGTGCGATCCCGCGGTAGTGCGATCAGCTGCAGGACCGTCAGCACCGCGAACACAACCGATGCGGCCGCTGCGGTGACCCGAAAGTCCACCGCCATCAGAGCCAATCCAACGAGCGGGCCGGCCAGGATTCCGCCCTGGTAGAACACGTTGAAGACCGCGAATGCGGTTACCCGACGCTCGCCCGAGTCGGCTGCCAGATATGCGCGGACCGCGGGATTGAACAGTGCTCCGGCGAACCCGGTTGCGGCCGAGGCGATCACCATCGCCGGCAGCGACTGGGCGATGACCAGGAGCGCGAAACCGCCTGTGCGCAAAAGACATCCAGCCACGATCAGTGGCTTGTAGCCGAACCTGTCGGCCAGTGTTCCGCCGACGATGAACATCCCCTGCTGAGAGAAGTTCCGCACGCCCAGCACCAATCCGATTGCCCAGCCTGCCAATCCGAGCGGGCCCGCCAGATATCCGGCCAGATACGGCATCAACATATAGAAGCCAAGATTGATACCGAATTGATTGAGCATCAGAATCCGGCTGGGCCAGCCAAAAGTCCGGAACTGCGCGATGGTGGACATCAGCGCATCGCCCCACTGGGCCTGCGCACCGTCGTGCACCGGGTCCACGAACTCACCACGCGCTCAGCGGGATCGTCGATCACGTCCGGCTCCATCGGCTGTGCGATGCCGAGCAGGTCGTATTGGCGGCAGTAGTCGTCGTTGTAGACGGTGTCGAAATAGCGCTGCGGCCCATCGGGGAAGATCGCGGCGACGGTGGCGTCCGGATCATGATGGCGGGCTGCCCAGCCGGCGACCAGAGCCACGGCGCCGCCACTCCAGCCGCTGCTGGCGTAGCTGGTGGCAGCCAGCGACCGGCAGGCCCACACCGCCTCGGCAGGTGCCACCCAGTGCACCTCGTTGAAGGCGGTGTAGGACACGTTCTCGGGGTAGATGCTCGAGCCCAGCCCACGCATCAGCCGGCTCTGGGCGGGCTGTCCGAAGATGGTCGATCCGACGGTGTCCACACCGATCAGCGTCAAGTCAGAGTTGAACTCGCGCAACACTTTTGCCACTCCGGCTGAGTGCCCACCGGTGCCCACCGAGCAGACCAGCACATCAACGCTGCCCAGCTGCGACCGGAGTTCGAGCGCGAGCTCGCGGTAGGCGTCGACGTTGTCGGGATTGTTGTATTGGTCGGGATACCAGGCACCCGGATCAGCGGCCAAAATCTGCGCTACCCGGTCGCGCCGCGCCTGTTGCCAGCCGCCGGTCGGATGTGGCTGTTCGACGAGCTCGATCTGTGCACCGTAGGCCGACAACATCCGCAGCATCAGCGGTTCCATGCCTGGATCGGTCACCAACGTGACCGGATGCCCGTAGACGGTTCCCGCCAGCGCAAGTCCGAGTCCCAATGTGCCGCTGGTGGATTCGACGATCCGGGCGCCCGGCAACAGATCACCTCGGGACCGGCCACGCTCGACCATGTACATCGCGGTCCGGTCCTTCATGCCACCGGGATTGAATCCTTCGAGTTTGGCCCAGAACCCACGGCCGTCGGAGGCGAAGGGGGCCTCGATACGTAACACCGGGGTGCCACCGACCATGGTGTCGGGCCGGTCATAGCGGGCGAGCCGGCACGGACCCGAGGCGGAGAGCGCGTCGGCTGATCTTCTGGGCAGGGTGATATGGGATGAATTCTTCATGGCGTGCATCACTTTTCGCTGTTGCCGCGGCACGCGCGGCCCGGAATCGGACAGCAGACACCGACCGCCCATCATGGTGGACGGTCTGCCGCTGACCGGTCAGCGGCGTGCGATGCACAGCCGGGTCAGCACACCCCGGCCAGTCTGAAACAGCACTGCGCCGCGCGGCGGACCACGCCCGATGTCGGACACCCGAGCGCTCCAACACACCGCCCCGACGCACAATGCGGCCACCAGGACCAGCGCGAGCAGGGTGGTGTTGGTGCGTGGAAGTCCGGCAGTGGCAAGAAGATCCGGCGCCGACGGGGTGGCGTCACGCAGATGCGGATGATCGAGAACCGGGGCAGCCGAACTGGCGCCCGGAGCCGAGAGCGATGCATGCGGATGCGTCGATGGCGATGCCTGGGTGCTCACGTGGATGCCTGCCCCGAAGCCGAACAACGCGAGGAGCAGCACCACCGCTGCCCAACGCCGTTTCGGCCGCAAGCTCATGTCAGCGACTGTACCTACCGAGCCGCGGCGACGGACCTGTCGAATATCCTTGTGCGCGAAAAGTTATCGGGTTCAAATGAGCTTCACACCTTTCCGGATCGGTGAGCGGCCGCGTCTGGTCAGATATTCGGGTCCAAGGAATGCGGGACGTGAGCCTCGTCCACCATCACGTAGGAGCCGACATGCTGGATCAACGGCAGCCTCACGCGGAAAGTGGTTCCCGCACCGTTGGATTCAACGGTGACAACGCCGTCGTGGGCATCGACGATCGACGCCACGATCGCGAGACCCAACCCGGTGCTGCCGAGGGCGCGGGATCGTGATTTGTCGGCGCGGACAAACCTGTCGAACAGATTCGGCAGCAGCTCCGCTTCGATACCGGGGCCATCGTCGACAACGGTCAGTTCCGCATATCCGTGGGCGGGAATCAGGGTCGTCGTCACGGTCACACCGGGCGGCGTATGAACACGCGCGTTGGCCAGCAGATTGCCCACCACCTGGTGCAGCCGCGCCGGGTCACCGCGCACCCACACGGGCACGTCAGGAAGGCGCGAACGCCACAGGTGCTCCGGCGCCGACACCGCAGCGTCATTGACCGCGTTGATCGTGACTTCACTCAGATCAACCTCGTCGGACTCGAGATCCTGGCGTTCGTCGAGTCGCGACAGCATCAGCAGATCTTCGACCAGCCCGCTCATCCGCTGCGCCTCGGACTCGATACGGGCGAGCGCGTATTCGGTCGTCTCGGGCAATGCGGCGCTGTCCTGGCGCGTCAGCTCGGCGTAGCCCCTGATCGCCGCCAGCGGGGTACGCAGTTCGTGGCTGGCATCGGTGAGAAACTGGCGCGTCCGGCGGTCCGATGCGGCCAGATCGACCAATGCGCTGTCAACGTTGTCCAGCAGCTTGTTCAAGGTGTCCCCGACGATGCCGACTTCGGTGCGCCGGTCGGTGTCTTCTTCACGCACCCGTTCGGTGATCCGATGGTCGTAGCTGTCGAGTTGCCGGGCAGCGACTTTGGCGGCGGTCGACGCGACTCGACGCAGCGGCCGCAGCGTATAGTTCACCACCACCACGGTCCCGACGGCTGTCACGATCAACGCGAAGATGGTGATCACCGCGACGGCGACCGTCTTGCGGGCAACCACCATGTTGGCGTCGGCCAGTGACACCCCGGAGATCAGAATGTCGCCCCCGCCGACGTCCTCGCCGGCTAACCGGTACCACCCGAGGCCAGGCAGGTTGGCTGTGCGCGGCGCGACCGAGGTCCACGACTGGGCTCCGATGGCAGATGTCACTTCCGACGACGCCGCCGTCGGTTCACCATCCGGGAACACCGCGGACTGCACGACGTCGCCGTCGTGCAGCACAGCGATCAGGTTTCCAGGTGCCTGCCCGACGAAGACCGTCAGGCCGTCGGCGCCCGCGTCGATGGGCTGGGTGGGGTCACCGCGTTTGACGCGCAGCCGGTCGTAGGAATGCCCGAGGGCATCCAGGGACCGCGACAACTCGCCGTCGCTCATCGCCGAGACGTAGGAGTGCAGGCTGTAGACCGACAGCACTCCGACGGTGAGCAGCACCACGGTGACCACCGCGGTCACCCCGAGGACCAGACGTTGACGCAGCCGCCCTGGCCACAAACCTCGGCGCCTCAATCGAAACTCATTCCGCTACAGCATCATTCGGTCGGACGGAGCATGTAACCCACACCTCGGACAGTGCTGATCATCGGCTCGCGGCCGGCGTCGACCTTCTTGCGGAGATACGAGATGTACAGGTCGACGATGCTGGACTTGCCACCGAAGCCGTAATTCCATACGCGGTCCAGGATCTCGGCGCGACTGATGGCACGACGCGGGTTGCGCATCAGGTACCGCAGAAGCTCGAATTCGGTGACCGTCAAGACAATCGGCTCACCGTCGCGGGTGACCTCACGGCTGGCGCCATGCATCACCATGTCGCCGACCCGCAGCACCTCGTCCTCCTGGGGTGCGAGGTGGCTGGACCTGCGCAGCAGGCCGCGCAGCCGCGCGACCAGTTCCTCCAGGCTGAACGGCTTGGTCATGTAGTCATCGGCACCCGCGGTAAGCCCGGACACCCGGTCCAGCACGGAATCACGCGCGGTCAGGAACAACGTGGGGGTGTAGCCGTCGGCTTCGCGAACCCGCTGCAACAACTGCAGGCCGTCGGTGTCGGGCAACATGATGTCGAGCACGACCAGATCAGGCTCGATCTCGCGAAACTTGTCCACTGCGTCACTGCCGTTGTGGGCGACCTCGACGATCCAGCCCTCGTAGTGCAACGCCATCTTGACCAGGTTGGTCAGCGCCGGTTCATCATCGACCAGCAACACCCGAATCGGCGACCCGTCGGCGCGTTCCATGCGGGGCAACTGCCCGAGCACAGCCGCTCTTGGATGGCGTTCACGTGGTGGTAGCGACATAACCGTCATACCTTCATTGTCCGGAACACATACATCCCTGTCACCCAGTTCATATCGCCTTCAAATATACGCCTCGATTTATGGCGCAGATCACACCGAAACGCCCAAACCGAGACGCGCCCAGAATCGTTGGTGTTCACCGTTTTTCAATCATTACTTGACACTTCCGTCAGCAGAATCTGGTCGATTTCAAAAATTTGCAGGTCAATGCAGCCAACACCATTCACGCAGGGCCGTCGAAAATTTGCGTTCTCTATGCGTACCACGCCTCGGCTTGACGCTCCGATGCGGTGATACTTACTCTCGCCCATAGCAATTGGTCGGCTCTATCGACACTGATTTTCGATATTGGTTGCTGCACAACGCTATTCAAGAATCTTCGTACCGTCCGACTCTTCGCGCGACAACGATGTCGACGTCCGGACGCCACATGTCACTTGCCACATGCCCGAGAACGGAACATCGCATGCCGCAAACTACCCCGATCGCCGACAGGTTCCGCGCCCTGGTGCGCTATGACCTTCCGGCCTCCCTCGTCGTCTTCCTGGTCGCCCTGCCGCTGTCACTCGGCATCGCCGTCGCCTCCAATGCACCGGTGCTCGCCGGCATCATCGCGGCCATCGTCGGCGGTGTCGTCGCCGGAGCCCTGGGCGGCTCACCGCTACAGGTGAGCGGTCCGGCCGCCGGCCTGACCGTGGTGGTCGCCGGCCTGGTGGCCGAGTTCGGTTGGGCAGGAACCTGCGCGATCACCGTCGGCGCAGGCATCCTGCAGATCTTGTTCGGCCTGAGCCGGATCGCGCGCGCAGCGCTGGCCATCTCCCCCGTCGTGGTGCACGCCATGCTCGCGGGCATCGGCATCACCATCGCGCTGCAGCAGTTGCACGTGCTGCTCGGCGGTACCTCCAACAGCACCGCGTGGGACAACATCGAAGAACTGCCGGCGCAGCTGACGAACATCCACGGCGCTGGTTTCCTGCTCGGCATGCTGGTCATCGTCATTTTGGTCGGCTGGCGTTGGGTTCCCGCTCCGATCAACCGGATTCCCGGGCCGCTGGTCGCCATCGCCGGCGTGACGGCGCTGTCGGTCATCCTGTCCTTCGACGTCAAGCGCATTCACCTCAACGCTTCGCTGCTGGACTCTCTGACGCTGCCGACGTTGCCGACCAATGACTGGGACGGCATTTTCGCCGGCGTTCTGACGGTGGCCCTGATCGCCAGCGTCGAAAGCCTGCTGTCGGCGGTCTCGGTCGACCGGATGCACTCCGGTCCGCGCACCAACTTCGACCGCGAACTGATCGGGCAAGGTGCCGCCAACGTCGTGTCGGGCTCCATCGGTGGTCTGCCGATCACCGGCGTCATCGTCCGCAGCGCCACCAACGTCAATGCCGGTGCCAAGACCCGCGCATCGGCGATCATGCACGGCATCTGGATCCTGCTGTTCGCGGTGCCCTTCGCCGGCCTGGTTCAGCTGATCCCGACGGCCGCGCTGGCCGGTCTGCTGATCGTCATCGGCTGCCAGCTGGTCAAGCGTGCACACATCGAAACTGCCCATCGCACAGGCGATATCGCGGTCTACGTGGTCACGGTTGCCGGTGTGGTCTTCCTCAATCTGCTTGAGGGTGTGCTGATCGGGCTGGGCCTGGCGGTCGTACTGACGGTATGGCGGGTAGTGAAAGCCACGATGTATGCCGAAGAGGTCGGCGACAACCGTTGGCTGGTGGTCATCGAAGGGTCGGTCTCGTTCCTGTCCCTGCCGCGCCTGACCTCCGTGCTCGCGCAGGTTCCGGCCGGTGTCGATGTGACCGTGGAACTGTCGGTCGACTTCATCGACCACGCGGCGCACGAGACCATCGAAGAGTGGAAACGCCAGCACGAGATCGTCGGCGGCAGCGTCGACATCCATGAGCACGGCACCGTCGAGATGCACAGCGCTGTCGCCGGACCGCCGGCACGTGCGATCAACCCGTTCGACAAGCGCTCCGGCGTCGTCCCGTGGAAGTCGCAGCCGCAGACCACCTCGGTGATGGACGGCCTGGCGACCTATCACCGGCGCACTGCCCACGTACTGCGTCCGCACATGGAGGATCTGGCCCACGTCCAGGCCCCGCAGACGCTGTTCGTCACCTGTGCCGACTCGCGGATCGTGCCGAACGTCATCACCAGCAGTGGCCCCGGCGACCTGTTCACCGTGCGCAACGTCGGCAACCTCATCCCGGCCGGGCGCGCCGACTCCTCTGTCGAGGCAGCCATCGCGTTTGCCGTTGACGTGCTTAATATTTCGTCGATCGTGGTGTGCGGACACTCCAGCTGTGGCGCGATGACGGAGCTGCTCAGCGGCAACGATGCCGGCGATGAGCACCTACACCGCTGGCTGTCGCATGGCAATGCGGCGCTGGCTGCATTCGACGAGGGGCGGCACCCGGTGGCCGAGGCCGCCGCGGCCGAGGGCTTCGGCGCGGTCGACCAGTTGTCGATGGTCAACGTGGCAGTCCAGGTCCAGACGGTCGCCTCGCACCCTGTCGTCCGGGCCAAGTATCTGGCCGGGGAGATCGAGGTGATCGGCCTGTACTACGACATCGGCACCGCCGCTGCACTGCGCGTGACCGAGGCCGGAATCGATCGTCTGGTGGACGTCGCGGAGTAATACCTGAAGGGAACCTGCGCCCAGGACCGGTATGGTCCTGGGCGCAGTCCATTTCCGGGTCGGCACGCACCGGGTACCGACCCGTCTGCTAGCGGCCGGCCATCCGTTCCAGCCGGGCGATGCGATCCTCGATCGGCGGGTGGGTGGAGAACAACTTGCCGATGCGCTCGCCCGCACGGAACGGATTGGCGATCATCAGGTGGGCTTGGTCGGCAAGCTGAGGCTCCGGGGGTAGCGGGGCGGCCTGCACGCCGGCGCTGATCTTGCGCAGGGCGCTCGCCAACGCCAGCGGATCACCGGTCAGCTCGGCGCCCGACTGGTCGGCCTGGTACTCCCGCGACCTTGAGACAGCCAGCCGGATGACCGTCGCAGCCAACGGCCCGAGGATCGAAAGCAGCAGCAGGACAAGCGGATTCGGGCGGTCATCGCGGGCACCACCGAACATGCCGAGGAAATACGCGACATTGACCAACGCCGTGATCACCGACGCCAGAGCGCCTGCGACGCAGGAGATCAGGATGTCGCGGTTGTAGACGTGTGAGAGCTCGTGGCCCAGCACCGCCCGCAGTTCCCGTTCATTGAGGATGTCGAGGATGCCGGTGGTGCAGCACACCGCGGCGTTGCGCGGGTTGCGGCCGGTGGCAAAGGCATTGGGTGCGGCGGTGTCACTGATGTACAGGCGGGGCATGGGCTGCCGGGCGGTGGTCGCCAGCTCGCGCACGATCCGGTAGATCATCGGCGCCTGCATCTCGGTGACCGGTTGGGCGTGCATGGCCCGCAGCGCCATCTTGTCGCTGTTGAAATAGACGTACGCATTCATGCCGACGGCGAACAGCACCGCCAGGAACATGATGTTCTTGCCGAACAGCGACCCGATGAAAACGATCAGCGCAGAAAACCCGACCAGCAAGACGAACGTCTTGACGGTGTTGGCGTGCGGATTCCAGCTCATCTTGCTCCTACCATTTCCCCGTCGCCCCGGCCTGACTCATCGCTGATCCAACGCGCAACCGGCCGTCGCTGGTTCCATATCTCAGCCGTGGCGGTCGGCGGTGTACTCGACCAGGTTGGCCAGCGCCTGCCGTCCCGGAACGTCCGGCAGGCTCACCAGCTCGGCGCGGGCCTGCTCGGCGTAGCGCTGAACTGTGCGTTTCGCCTCGGTGATGCCATTCGACGCACGCAGCAACTCGATGGCCTCGGCCACGTCGGCGTCATTGTCGATGGGCCCGGCCAGCAGCTCGCGCAGCCGGTCAGCCCCCGGACCGCTGTCCTTCAGCGCGAACAGCACCGGCAGGGTGTGCACCCCTTCGCGCAGGTCGGTGCCGGGCAGCTTGCCGGACTCCTCGGGGTCGCTCTCGATGTCGATGATGTCGTCGGAGATCTGGAACGCCGTGCCCACCAGACCGCCGAGCCGCGACAACCGCTCCACCTGTTCGGGGTCCGCCCCGGAGAACGTGCCGCCGAACCGGCCGGACGCGGCGATCAGACAGGCCGTCTTCTCGTAGACGACCTTCAGGTAGTGCTCCACCTCGTCGACGCCGTCCGTGGCGCCGCGGGTCT
>ERZ650309.1141-NODE-1141-length-12639-cov-4.268436_pt1 | contig 12639 bp, 8 predicted proteins | sample MGYA00376245_ERZ650309 | MGnify/ENA primary metagenome ERZ650309 (study PRJEB26733, sample SAMN07839294) | wastewater metagenome | biome: urban; feature: wastewater treatment plant; material: waste water | place: USA: North Carolina | collected 2016-04-26 ...
TTATCAACACTTCCTCCCAAAGCCAGTATGAATGTATGCAGAGGCGAATAAATCCTTGAGCACATCCATCAAGAGTGGCAAGAACGGCAACGGAAGCCTGAGTGCCAAGCAGGCCATTCCACGCCAGACGCTGACTTCTGCCGTCGCGGATCGGTTGCGAGACAAGATTCTGCGCGGCGAACTTCGCGAAGGCGAACAGTTGCGTCAGCACGCCATCGCCGCCGAATTCGATGTCAGCCGCATCCCTTTGCGCGAAGCTTTTCGCCAGCTTGAAGCCGAGGGCTTGATCAAAATTATTGACCATCGTGGCGCAGTGGTTTCGGCGCTTTCACCGGATGAAATCGAAGAACTGTTTGACATCCGCGCGGCGCTGGAAAGCGTCACTTTGCGGCAAGCCGTGCCGCGTTTGACGGACGAAGACCTGGAACGCGCGGAAAAATCCCTGGAAGCCTATGAACAGGCGCTGAACGACGAATCGGATTTTGACGTGTGGGGCGAACTGCACTGGCAGTTTCATTCCATGTTGTATGCGGCAGCCAATCGCACACGTTCGTTGTCGCTGATTCAGACGATCAACAACAATGCCGACCGGTATATTCGGTTGCACATCCTGTTTTCGCGCGATGCGCATCGCAATGCCAAAGACGAACACCGGGCGATTCTGGAACTCTGCCGCCAGCGCGACGCCGAAGCCGCCAGCCAATTGCTGGAACAGCACATCAGCAAAGCCGGGCGCGAAATGAGAGTGTTCATCAAGCAACAGCGCGAACAGGATTGACTGCCATTCAACCTGCTTTTCAGCGCTGAAGGCTCTGTTGCTAACTCTGTCCAACCAGTCCTAAACGAATACAAGACTAATAGATACGGTCACGCATATCCTGATCCTTCACACTTGGCACCGCTGTTTTCGACGACTGATTACCAGGAGACAAAGCAATGACCAAACCGATCTCTCGCAGAGATACGCTGAAAAGTCTGGGTTCCGCTGGCGCAGGAGCGCTTTTAACTCCCGGATTGAATCCTCTACCCCAAACTCCCTCAATCCAAATTACCGGAAAGCCTGTGGAGTTGTCTTTGACTTCAGTCAGCGCGCAAACCGTTCGCTTTAGCATCGTGCCGATTGAAAACGGCAAGCCGCAGCCGATCCAACATGACGGTTCGCTGGCAACACAAACCTGGCCTGCTCCCGTTGCTCGACTGACTTCCCTGCCGCGAGAGCGCACTGTGCGCTGTGGCGCTTTGAACGTAAAGCTTTCGCCAGCGCCGTTGACCGTTCGCATCGAAGCCGCTGACGGCAGGCTCGTGCAGCAACTTCGTCTGGATGAGCAAACGGGCGTCTTGAATTTCCAGACCGGCGACAAACCCGTGCTGGCGTTTGGCCAGGGCGGCCCGCAATTCGACCGTCGCGGCGAAACCTACACCAATCGCAATGGACAGGGTGGATATAAGTTGCGAACGCATGGCGGGCGCGTGCCGATTCAATGGTTGATTGGCACAGGTGGCTGGGCGATGTTCGTTCATCATCCGTATGGCGCGTTTGACCTGACCGGGTCGGAAGGCAAGTTGACGCCGCGCATTCCAGACAGGCCGGAAAGCAGCGTCGCGGGCGCATTGGCCGGCAGCGAACTGGGCGCATTGCCGCTGGATGTTTTCATCGTCGCCGCGCAGGAGCCCGCACAAGTGATGGCCGAATACGCGCGGCTGACGGGCAAACCGGAACTGCCGCCGCTGTGGACCTTTGGATATTTGCAGTCGCACCGAACGCTGGGCGGGCCGGAAGAAATCATGTCGGTCGCGCGCACCTTCCGCGAAAAGAAACTTCCCTGCGACGCCTTGATTTACCTGGGCACGGATTTCACGCCCTCCGGCTGGAACACGCACAACGGCGAATTCACCTGGCACCCACAGAACTTTCCCGACCCGAAAAAGATGATCGGAGAACTGCAAGCGCAGAATTTCAAGGTGGTGCTGCACACAGTCATCGAAGGCCGAAAGCTGACGGGTTCCGTTACCGATAAATGCACCGCCGCGCCGTTGCCTAGCGGACGCACGCCCGACGGCAAATGGCCGGATAACCGGCAAGTCGCCTGTTACTGGCCTGTTCACAAACCATTGTACGATTTGGGAATTGACGGCTGGTGGCCGGATCAGGGTGATGGGCTGGATCAGGTTTCGCGGCTGGCGCGCATTCGTATGTATTACGAAGGTTCGCAGCAGCTTCGTCCCAATCAGCGAGTGTTTGCGCTCCATCGCAACGGACAAGCGGGCATGCAGCGCTTCGCGGCGTTTTTGTGGTCGGGCGATGTCTATTCCACCTGGGAAACGCTGAAAACCCACGTGCCCATCGCGGTCAACACCGGACTGACGGGCATTCCGTGGTGGGGCACAGACATTGGCGGTTTCGTCCCGACAAAAGAATACACAGGCGAATTGCACGTGCGCTGGTTTCAGTTCGGCGCATTCTGCCCGCTGTTTCGCGCGCACGGCAGAACCTGGCATTTGCGGTTGCCCTGGGGTTGGAACACTGGACAACTGGGACACGACGAAATCGCGCGCTATACCGGCGGCGCGGCCAATCCGGACTTGAGCGAACTGCACAACGCCGAAGTCGAACCCATCTGCAAAAAGTATTTGGAATTGCGCTATCGAATGATGCCGTACTTGTATTCCGCTGTGCGTGAAACATACGACACAGGGCTGCCAGTCATGCGCGCGCTGTGGCTGCACCATCCAGACGACGCGACGGCAGTCGCACGCGGCGATGAGTATCTGTGGGGACGCGATCTGCTGGTTGCGCCTGTCGTAGAGAAAGGCGCAACCAAGCGCAATGTCTATCTGCCGCGTGGCGACTGGTATGATTTCTGGACGGAAGAAAAGCTTACAGGCGGACGCGAAATCAGCAAAGCAGTTGATCTGACGACCATGCCGCTGTACGCACGCGCCGGAACCATTCTGCCGCTTGGCCCGGTCAAACAATACACTGCCGAAAAAGTAGATGGCCCGTTGACTCTGGTTGTGTATCCAGGTGCGGACGGCGCGTTCACGCTTTACGAAGACGACGGCGCGACTTTCAATTATCGCCGCGACGGGTGGACGAAAATCCAGATGACCTGGAACAACGCGCGCCGCACACTTTCGCTGCGCCTGGTTCCGGGATCAAAACTGAATCCAACACAGCGCCGCGAAATCGAAGTCCGGATCGCCCCTGAGAAAACAACCCGCAAAGCTGTCTTTGAAGGACGCCCCATCGAAGTCAAATTCAGCTAGGTGCGTCGAGTTTTATGCGCAACTGAGGAAAGAATACGGCTCTAATGGTTTACCGATGAAGAGATAATGCGATAGGTCTCGTAGCGGAAGTTCAGAAGAATGCTGTCATCCGTTTCGGCCCTCACCACGACCTGATAAGCCGGGGGGAAAGTATCGTAACCGGCTTTCTTCAATTCCTGCTTCAATTCCAGCAAGTGTTCCAGAGAACTGAAAAACTCTGACGCCGCCTGCGCGCCAGCCGAATTCACGCCTGAAAAAATTACGATGCGCGTTTGATGATTGGGTGAGCTTTCGCCAGGAAGCACTGTGATCAATCCGAAAACCTGCGTCAGCCGCTGCCGTTGATCCCGCTTGAGCGCATAACGCGCTGCTGGCGACTGCTCCGTGGCAGGGCCGACGATGGCATTCAGGTAGTTGACCTGTAGGGGGCATTTTTCCAGAAAGCGGCCAACCGTCGGACTGTAGGCGGGTGCGCCGAATAAGATCACGTTGCGGCGCCGCAGCGTCGGCATCGTCGTGACCATTTCGGGGAACATCTGCGGCGAATCGCCGACGGCGCTCAGGGTTTTGGACACCGTCAGCGCGCCCAGCACATCTCCCCAATAGGTGGCGTTCGTGGTGGCGGTTAACCACAGGTTATCCTTCGCCGGATAACGCGTGGCGTACAGATCATAAAGTTGCTTCGGCAGAGGCCGCTCACCAGTGAGTGGATTCTGGGGTTGTGAAAACGGACCTGGAAGTATCGAAAAAGCGGGCGGATTAGCCACGCATAGCAACACATCAGCATTTGTCGCCAGCAGCGGCCCCCAGGCTTCAGCCAAAATCGGCGGCGGATTATGTGACCCCGTGTTCGCAACCGGCTTGGTTCCCAGCCACCAATACAGCGTCCCTGCTAGCATCGCCGTCAGTACGACGCCAGCGCCAAAAGGAAGCAACCAACTCCTTTTTCCCTCAAAAATCTTCGTGGGCTCCGGTGGAACCAATTCTTCATGTATCGCTGTCCCAGGAAGAACTTGCGGATCAAGCGACTCAGCCAGTGTTCCGTTGCCATTCTCCTGTGGATGCGGCTGGTTCTCGATAAAGTGAGGGCAATAAGAACCTTTTTGCAACTCGATGCGCAGCGGAGAATTGGGCTGTTCCTTCTCGTAAAACTCCTGCAGCTTTTTCCGGAGCGCAAACGCCCGGGTACGCACCGTCGAATCATCGCCCGGGGAATAATTGGCTGGCCGCCCAAGAGCGTCAATCCCAATTGAATACTCAGTCAATTCGTGGCCGCTGCCCGCCATTTCCATTTCACAAATATATTTCAGGAAGCTTTTTAACTGGTCGGCACGGGCAAAAGTTTGACTGTGCAGCACGGATTCCAGCGCGGCAGACTTCTGCTCACTCGACAAAGATTGGCTGGCTCCAAGGGAAGATTCGCGCATAAGTGCTTTTATCTGAACGACTTTTGACCTTTAGCAAAACTGTGCTGGCGGATGTTACCAAACGTTTCGTAACGTTCAAAGACTTGTCAGACATTTGTGTTGTCAGTACAAGAATGTCGCTTTCCTACCATTTGACGAACAAATGAACAAAACCACTGGCTTTTGACGGAGAAATGAACAGAGCCAGTGGCTTTTGGCAAATAAACAATCAGAACCTTTGGCTTTGCTGGGAGAGATTTTGTCCGGTTTTGGTCAGCGGGATTCGCTCAGAAATCGGAATGGATGTTCCGCCGGCCTGCATTCAGGCCGCATCAGTCTCAAGTCCCCCGCGGCATGACAAGCTGCGGCGCATCTTCACAGGAGGAAACTATAAAAATGAGAATTCGTTCTCTGGTTCTTATGATCGCCAGTGTGGCGCTGGTCTGTGCGCTGGCTGCTGCCAGCAAGGCCCAGACCAGTGGTGAAATCACCGGTCTGGTGACTGACTCTTCGGGCGCAACCCTTGGCGGTGCAACCGTGACAGTGATGAATAAAGCCACTGCTTCGACACGAATTACCACCACCAATAGCGAAGGACTTTACGCCTTTCCGTCTCTGTCACCTGGCCTGTACGAGCTGAAAGTCGAGCAACAGGGGTTCAAGACAGCACGCCTAGACAACATCACGCTCGCAGTCCAGCAGACGGCACGACTGGACGTGAAGATGGAAATCGGCGCGGTCGGCGAAACGCTGACCATCACCAGCAACAGCGCGTTGCTCAATGCTGAATCCGCAACTGTCGGCACCGTGATTGAGAACAGGACCGTGACGGAATTGCCGCTCAATGGCCGCAACTACCTGAACCTGGTCGCGCTTTCGCCCAACGTCAACGTCCTTTCGCCATCCGCAGGACAGGCTGGTTCCAGACAGGGAGGCGACCGTGCCGCCCAATCCATTTCCACCGGCGGACAGCGCATCTTCTTTGATTACTACACGCTTGATGGAGTCAATAACACCGACCCGAATTTCAATTCGTACATCGCCCTGCCGTCCATTGACGCAATCCAGGAGTTCAAGGTCCAAACCGGCGTTTACCCGGCGGAATACGGGCACCAAAGCACACAGGTCAACGTGCTGACCAAATCGGGCGGCAATGTCTACCACGGCGCACTGTTTGAATTTCTGCGCAACGACGCGGCGGATGCCAAACCATACGCGTTCACCAGCGCACGACCGAACAAATCGCCGTTCAAATGGAACGATTTTGGCTTTGAACTGGATGGGCCAGTGCGCATCCCCAAGGTGTTCAATGGAAAAGACAAGCTCTTTTTCATGTCCAATTACGAAGCGCTCCGACGCCGGCAAACTTCGCAGGCGACCTTTTCGGTGCCGACGGCAAAGATGTTTGCGGGGGATTTCAGCGAACTGCTTCCTGGCACGGTGATTTACGACCCGACCACGCGCCAACCTTTTACAAACAACATCATTCCGACAAACCGCCTGGATCCGATCTCGCTGAAGCTGTTGAAGTACTACAACTCCGCCACATTGCCCGGACTGACGAACAACTATGTGCAGAACAATTCCGCGCCGCTCAATCGAGATGGTTTTGTGATTCGTCTGGATTTCATCGAATCGCCGAAGTCGCAATGGATGGGGCGGTATAACTGGGGCGACGAAAACCAATCCAATCAGGGCATCAATCGTGCCGGGTCAAAGATCGTCACAAACTACGAACAATACACTGGTTCCAATACTCGAACCATCACCGCAAATTTGGTCAACGACGCACGGTTCGGCTACTCCCGCTTTTTTAACTCGCTCGGCACCTTGTCCGCGTTTAACACAGATGTAGTCAAAGAAATTGGCATTCCGGGCCAGCCTTCCGGAGAACCGGTGACCTGGGGAATCCCGAACATCGGGTTCAGTGGAACCGGATTCGTTGGCATTGGCGATGCCAACGACGGCCCATTCGCCAACGACAACAACACGCTGCAATTCGTGAACAAACTCTCCTGGCTCAAAGGGAAGCACAGTTTTGCATTCGGCTTCGAATACAACCGGCAGAATTACAACCAGATCGGCAACCAGTTTTCGCGCGGGTTGTTTTCCTTCCAGCCGAACGCGACTCGCAGCCCGCAGAACACCGGTGGAAATGCTTTCGCCGAATTTCTGCTGGGCACGATTTTCACATCCACCAATGCCGTCGCCATTGCCGACGCGAAGTTTCAGCGCAACGTCTATCATGCATTTATAGATGATACCTGGAAGGTCACGCCCAAACTGACGTTGTCACTGGGCTTGCGCTACGAATTGACGCCGCCCTTTACCAATACGCGGGGCAACTATTTCACGGTGAAGATTCCGAAGATCGCGTTTGTCTCAAACGCTCCGCAATCGGATTGGCCGTTCTTCGTGCGGCAGGGTGAAGGCTGCACGGATCCCTATCAAGGACTGAACATCCGCTGGACGAACACGCAAGCGGTTTGCGGCGGCGGTTTGAACAACAATCTGCTGGAAACCAAGTACAAGAATTTCGCGCCGCGCCTTGGCATCGCTTATAACCTGGATGACAAGACGGTGATTCGCGCCGGTTTCGGCATCTTTTATATGCAGGACATCGGCAACGCCATGTACTTCGACTTGGCGCGCAACATCGCGGCCCGCGTCACACTTAATTCCAACATCGGAACTCCTACGTTGTCTTGGAGCAACTCAATTCCGGGCGGAAATGGGGCGATTGCCCAGGTGCCGCCGCCATATGCGTTCACTGCTTCTTACAACCACGCGACGTCGTACACGATGCAATACCTGCTGAACGTTCAACGTCAGTTTGGCAACGACTGGGTGGTCGAAGCCGGTTATCTTGGATCAGTCAGCCGCCATCTTTACGGGTTCCAGAACCTCAATCAGGCGGTTCCCGGCACCACGGGCAGCATCGCGTCGCGCGTTCCCTTCCCCAACTTCGGCGTCATCCAGTTGGTGGCGGACGGGTTCAATGGCAATTACAACGCTGGCAGCGTGAAAGTTACGCGCCGGTACAGTGGCGGCATGAACGTGATCACGTCGTACACCTGGTCCAAGTCTATGGACAACAGCAGCGGCATTCGCAATCAGGGCTTCGACACACTGTTCCCGCAAGACAATCGTTGCTTGAGCTGTGAGTATGGGTTGTCAGCTTTTGATACGCGCCATCGTTTCGTGCTGGGCGGGGTCTATGAACTTCCGGCAGGCAAAGGCAAGCTGCTGGACATTCAAAACTCCTTTGTCAATGCTTTGGCCGGAGGCTGGCAACTGAGCGCCAACATGACGATCCAGAGCGGCGTTCCGCAGACTCTTGGCATTGGCGGCACCGATAACGCAGGCACTGGCAATCAGGGCACAGACCGCCCGAACTACACTGGGGTCGGCAATGGCTATGCAGCAAACCGCACCCCATCACGTTGGTACGACCCAGCTTCCTTTGCGGTAGCGCCTGCCGGTACTTTCGGCAATGTGGGGCGGAATACGCTGATCACACCGCATTTCCAATCCATTGATACAGCGCTGGCCAAACGGTTCACGATGCCGTATAGCGACCGCCATAACCTGCAAATTCGGCTGGAAGCATTCAACGTGTTCAACCATCCTTCCTGGGGAGCGCCGAGCGGAAACATTCTGGCAGGCGCAGCTTTTCCGGGAGCAGCTTCCAATGCTGCGCGACAGGGATTTGGCGTCATCAGTTCGACGGCCATCCCGATGCGCCAGCTTCAACTGGGGCTGAAGTATTCGTTCTAAGCTTGAAAGTGCAGAACTATCACTGGCGATTAGCGAGATAATCTGTGCGCAAATGGTGAGCATTGCAGCAGCGCTGCGTGCTCACCATTTTCAGCTTCAAGTTGAATCTTCAGTCAATTGCGGTGGACGTTTTCCCAATGACGTTTTTGATGCCCTGCGTGACAGGGCGCTTGAATCAGATTCGGTCGTGTTAAACTCACGGCACAATCAACGCGGGAAGTCCTTCTCCGCAACCACTCTATCAACCTGAAGTTACCTGACCTGAAGTACCTGAATTGAGGAATGGCTTTTTATGAAAATGAAGCTGGTTTTGCTCGTCATAATGTTTGCATTCGCTCCGCAAGCGTTGGCCGATCCTGATCCGAACTTTCACATCTATCTGTGTTTCGGGCAGTCGAATATGGAAGGCGGCGGAAAAATCGAAGAACAGGACCGCATTGCTGACAAACGCTTTCAGGTGTTGGCGGATTTTGACGTGCCCAGCCGTGGCTGGAAAAAAGGCGAATGGTATGACGCGATTCCTCCGTTGACGCGGCGCACGCGCGGCATTTCGCTGGTGGATTCGTTTGGCAAAACAATGGTCGCCAACTTGCCACCGAATGTCCGCGTCGGCGTCGTCAAAGTCGGTGTGGCGGGTACAAAAATCGAACTGTGGGACAAGGACGGGTTCCGCGAATATCTGGCAACGGCAGATGCCTGGAAGGTCAAATTTGCCAATGAATATAACGAGAACCCTTACGCCTATCTGGTTGAACTCGCCCAAATCGCCCAACGATCCGGCGTCATCAAAGGCATCCTGCTGCATCAAGGCGAGTCCAACGCCGAAGACAAGGCCTGGCCCCAAAAGGTGAAGAAGATTTATGACAACCTGATCAAGGATTTGAAGCTCAAGCCGGCTGACGTCCCGCTGCTGGCAGGTGAAGTCGTCAACGCCGATCAAGGCGGCGAAAAGGCCAGCGCGAACGAAATCTTCAAAACTCTGCCCGCCACGCTGCCCAATTCTTATGTGATTTCTTCGGCAGGGTTGCCGTGCAATCCGGACCATTTGCACTTCACGGCGGAAGGTTACCGGCAATTCGGACGGCGGTACGCTGAAAAAATGCTTTCGCTGCTGGGCTATAAGTTGAAAAACTAAACGGAATGCTAAATGCAGTACATCATGAAATGAGGAGAAAACTTATGAGACGTTTTTCCATGATTCTTTTTCTGGCGCTGTCTTGCGTGCTGCTGGCGCTTACAGGCTTTGCGCAAGACGCTGGAGATTTCAAACCCGCTACGACCAATGTGTGGGGGGCAGAGTACCCCAAAGTAGACAGCCAGGGCCGCGTAATGTTGCGCATAAAAGCCCCTGATGCCACCAAAGTCAGAATCAATTTTTGGAGCAATCCGAAAGCCGAAATGACAAAACAGGCCGATGGATTTTGGACATATACCACGCCACCGATGGTCCCCGGACTGCATTATTACAACTTCGTCGTGGACGGCGCGGAGGCGACCGACACAGGCAGCCAATCGTTTTTTGGCGGCAGCAAATACGCCAGCGCCGTTGAAGTGCCCGAAGCCGGTTCGACGTATTACGACATTCAAGACGTGCCGCACGGTCAGGTGCGCGACATTTGGTATAACTCGAAAGTGACAGGCAGTTGGCGGCACGCGATGGTCTATTTGCCGCCGAGCTACGAAACGCAAACCAAACAACGCTTCCCCGTGCTGTATCTGCAACATGGCGGCGGCGAAGACGAAACAGGCTGGATCAGGCAAGGACGCGCGAATTTCATCATGGACAACTTGCTGGCCGAGGGGAAAACCAAGCCCATGATCATTGTGATGGCGTACGGGTACGCCAAACGCGCTGGACAAGCTGCACCAGCCGTGACCGGCCCTCCGGGCAATTCGCCTGACCGGGCGAAAGCGATGCAGGAAATGTTTTCCGCCTTTGAAGACGATCTGACCCAGGCGTTGATTCCTTTCATTGACAAGACCTATCGAACAACTCCCAACCGCGAGAATCGCGCGATGGCTGGGCTTTCGATGGGCGGCATGCAAACCTTCCAGATCACGCTGAAGAATCTCGATACCTTTGCTTACATCGGCGGATTCAGCGGCGCAGGTGGCGGTATGGGCGGAGGGCCGGTTGATCTCAAGACTGCTTTCGGCGGCGCGATGAGCGATGCGGCGGCGTTCAATAAGAAAGTTCGTTTGGTGTGGGTGGGCATCGGCACCAAAGAACCGGAGCGGATGTATCAAGGCGTCAACAACTTTCACCAGACGCTGGAAAAAGGCAGCATCAAACATATCTATTACGAATCGCCGGGCACAGACCACGAATGGCAAACGTGGCGGCGCTCCCTGAAAGATTTTGCCCCCAGGCTGTTTCGTTAAGCTGTTATGCACTTTCGCAATTCACTGAGGACAAGAATGCTCAAGATAAAATTCGTTTGTTTACTGATGTTGATGTTTGGACTTGCGCTGCCAATCGCCGCGCAAGTCCAAACCGAAGTGCCGCCCGTCATTCCGGGCGCGAAGCCCGTCAAAGTCGAACGCATCAAGATTCACGGGACGGCGTTGGAGGGCAACCTGGAAGGCGACGCAGTTGACCGCGATGTTCTGGTCTTTCTGCCGCCGAGTTACGACAAACAAAAATCGCGGCGGTATCCGGTTGTGTATGCCTTGCACGGGTATTCCATCGGCGCGGAGCAATGGAGCAAGGAAATCCATGTGCCGCAAACCATCGAAGGCGCATTCGCCCAGGGCGCGAAAGAGATGATCGTCGTGCTGCCCGATTCCAAGACCGTGCATAACGGTTCGATGTATTCGAGTTCCGTCACCACCGGAGATTTCGAGAACTTCATCGCGCGGGATGTCGTGGCCTACATTGACGCGCATTACCGCACGCTCCCCAAACGCGAGAGTCGCGGATTGGTCGGGCATTCGGTGGGCGGGTACGGCGCAACACGCATCGGCATGAAGCATTCCGATGTGTTTGGCAGCCTGTACATCATGAGCCCGTGTTGTTTATCTGCGCGGCAAGCCGGCCCGGCAAATCCGGAACTGGAAAAGACGCTGGCGGAAGTCAAATCACCGGAAGATTCCGCCAAATTGGGGTTCGGCGCACGCGCTCAGTTGGCCAGCGCCGCCGCCTGGTCACCGAATCCGAAGAATCCTCCGCTGTATCTCGATCTGCCGGTCAAAGACGGCAAACCGCAGCTGGAGGTGCTGGCCAGATGGGCCGCGAATGCGCCGTTGGCTTTCATTGATCAATACATCAGCAATCTGCGCCAATATCGCGCGATTTCGATGGATGTCGGCGACAAAGACGGATTGCGCAACGATACCAGCAAGCTTCACGAAGTGATGGACAAATACGGCATCGCGAACAGCTTCGACTTGTATCAAGGCACGCACACCAGCGCCGTGGCCGTGCGGTTTCAAAATTTCGTGATGCCGTTCTTCAGCAAGCATCTGTGTTTCGGAAAGGTCTGTAAATAATGCCGAACGGAAAATATGGTGATAACCCTTTGACTGATCTCATAATGCACGGTGCTCACCCGTTCCCTCCGGATATCGAAGAAGCACTTGTCAAAATTTATTCCCTCGGAAGGGAGGCTGGGCGGCGGCCCCTTGGTGAAAACTGGCCTTTCTCCCCAAAGGAGTTTGATTGGGAGAAGGGCGAGGGCCTTGATGAGGCTCGTGAACTGCTCGCTCATTTGCTTGAGATGCTTGCCGCAGGCCGCGGTGATGAAATCTTGGTGTCTCCTCTCACCGGCAAGCCTTTTAATAGCAAGGTGTAAAAATGGGAGCCGCTGATAATGCTCTCATTTCAAATAGCAACCAATTCTTATGAAAAAAATCCTTGTTGCAGTCGCCTTCATTGTGGTGGCTGCCGTTTGCACAACTAATTCGCGGGTTTCCGCGTTGGATGGTCAAGTTGGAATTCACGATCCTTCGACCATTATTTCTTGCGACGGCAAGTATTACACCTACGGCACGGGAGGAACGACGCTCATCTCTGATGACGGTTGGACGTGGCGTCGCGGTCCGAATCTTCCGCGACGCGGGCTGGCTCCTGATATCATTCACATCGGCGACAAATATTTCTTGTACATCGCCACCAACAGCGGAGTCACGAAAGCCGACATCTTTCTGCTGACCAACAAAACGCTTGATCCCAATTCGCCTGATTACAAAT
>ERZ650309.1142-NODE-1142-length-12637-cov-5.494198_pt1 | contig 12637 bp, 9 predicted proteins | sample MGYA00376245_ERZ650309 | MGnify/ENA primary metagenome ERZ650309 (study PRJEB26733, sample SAMN07839294) | wastewater metagenome | biome: urban; feature: wastewater treatment plant; material: waste water | place: USA: North Carolina | collected 2016-04-26 ...
CTCGTGGACAGGGATGGGCGGGGCATCGGCGACCGCATTCGCGGCGCGCCAGGGACAGGCGGCACACACGTTGGTGGCTGGGTTACGGCGGTCGTCCGACGCGCTCGCGGCGTTGCGTGATGACCTGGCGCGGGCGGTCGCCGGCAAGGTTGAGGCCGTGCTGGCGGCCGGTGATCAGTTGGCAGGGCGACGGGAAACCTGGACAGCGGCTTCACGAACAGTGCTCGGCGGCAGCGGTGATCGCGCCGTTGCCAGTGAGATCGTCGACCAACAGGTCAAGCCGTTTGTCGACTCGGTGGTGGTCGGTGAGGTTTCGGCCGTACTCCGTGATGCCACCAATAGTGCTGCAAATTCTTATGATTCAGCAATATCGGTGGTGCGGGGCGCACCCGTCACCTTCGAGTTACCGGAAGCATGGCCGATGTCGAGCCCCCGGCCGGTCGAGTTCTCCGCATCGACTGCTCCGGTGGCCCAAGTCGCCCCAGCGATCGGCAGTGCTGCGACGGCGCCCACGATTCCTGCTGCGCTCGTCACCGCTGTGCCCGCTGCGGCTCCCACTCCCGCTCCTGCTGCAGTGGCAGGCCCAACTCCTGAATCCGCGCTGCCGATGTCGGCCCCGGCCCCGGCCTCAGCCCCCGCAGCTGCGGCCGGTCCTGGTGATCTCGGAATCGGTTCTGCGGCAGGTGGATTGGGTAGGCAGCTGGCTGACATCATCGGAGGAACACTCGGCTCGGCTGCAGGTCTGGTGCCCGACGCGGCTGCCCTCGGTGATGGCGTCGAGGTGCCCGAGAAGCCAGATGGTACCGACGACCCCAAGGTGGACGAGAAGACAGCCGACGAGAAGACAGCCGACGAAGAAGATCAGGCGGCAGAAGAACCGACGGCGCCGGAGCCATCAGGAGACCCGCAACCTCAGCCCGATCCGGCGCCCGCGGCAACGCAAGCGGAAGATCCGCCGCCGCCAACGCCGCCGCCATCAGTCATCGAACCGCCTGCACCGCAACCGGATAAGACGCCGTGCCAGATCGCGGCCGACGAGCTACCTCAGGTCGGGGACTGAACCAAATTGCAGTAGTGCACCACTGCAGCTGGGCCATGCGACGGGAGCGATGATTCCTGCATGACGGAGTTGGCTACCCGTTCGAAGTGCTCAAGCCCACCGTCGGTGCGCTTGCCCAAACTGGTCCAGGGTATCGCGTTGACCGTATGGCGACGCGGTGCGATGCGGCATTGGATCAAGCGATACGGCCGCATCTTCGAATTCAACGTGCCCTTCTTCGGTCGATGTGTCGTGGTCTCGGATCCGATGCTGGTTCGGTCGGTGTGCACCGCGAGCGCCGAGCAGCTGACGAACTATCGGGCGAACCTCAGCAATTTCTTCGGCCCTGGATCGATATTCGCCCTCGACGGTGGCAGGCACCACGACCGGCGACGCTTTCTCGCACCGGCGTTCCACGGTATGAGCTTGAGGAATTACGAGGAGATCATCGTCGCCGAGACGCTGCGCGAAAGTGCGAATTGGCCGGAGGACAAGGAATTTCGGATTCTCGAACCGATGCACGACATCACGTTGAATGCGATCCTGCGCCTCATCTTCGGTGAGAACGAAGACGGACTCACCCAACTGAGGCAGATCATCCCGCGCTTCACCAAGATCGGATCGGTCCTGGCGAAGTTCATGCCGGTACCAAGATTCCGCAGCAGCCGTCTGAGTCCATGGGGCAGGCTGGACGAGATCCGTACGGCGTTCGACGACGTCGTGTGCACACTGATCGACAAGGCCGAGGCCGACTCGCGGCTGGATAAACGAACCGACGTCCTCGCGATGTTGGTGCGCGGCAGGCAGACCGGTGCAACGAGGATGTCGCGGCAGGACATCTGCGACGAACTCGTGACCCTCGTCGGCGCCGGCCATGAAACCACGGCCTCGGCATTGAGCTGGGCGGTTGAGCGCTTGCGGCGCCATCCCGACGTACTGGCCGAACTGGTCGGCGAGGTCGCTGCCGGGGGCAGTGCCTTCCGTCGCGCCACGATTCTGGAGGTGTTGCGCACGCGGACGATCATCGACTACCCGGGCCGGCAGGTCAGTGCACCGTACTTCGATCTCGGTCCGTGGCGGATTCCGCACAACCGCAACGTGTTTGTCAGCCTCGCCGACCTTCACGAGAACCCGGACGCTTTCCCTCATCCCGAATGCTTTGACCCGAACCGATTCCGGGAAGGCAACCAGTCGGCGCCGCCGTGGTTGGCGTTCGGCAGTGGCGCTCGCCGCTGTATCGGATCAGAATTCGCGATCTTCGAGATGGACATCGTGTTGCGGACCGTGCTGCAGAATTTCCGGCTCCAGACCGACGCTGCCCCCGACGAGAAGCCACATTTCCGCGGCGTCGCGTATGCCCCGAAAAGTGGTGGGCTCGTTGCCCTCAACCGGCGGACGTAGGTTGCGATGTCGACCCAGTTGATCAGCCCGACGCGCCTGAGGCGGTTCGACATCCGCTGCAATGTCGGCGACGTCGCCCTGGTGAACGTGGCGATCCACTTCGTATTCTTCTTCGACCGGCGCCTCGACAGCCGGGCACTCGCGGACTCTTTTGCGCGGGCGCTCGGCAAACTTCCGATCTTCGCGGGCAGGATCGTCCCGACCGGCGGCGCGCTGCGAATCCGTTGTGGCGCAACATCGGAGGTGCCGTTCGCGTGCGTCTCCTCCGACCGGACGCGGGATGAGGCGATCCGATCGATATCGGAGGATCGCGGAGGCTGGCTCATCGACCCGGTGAACGGCCCGGTGGCTCGGTGGGGCTTCGGCCCACTGTGCAGGATTCGGGTGACCCATCTCGCCGACGGCGCCACCGCGATCGGAGTGTCATTTCACCACGCCATCGGTGACATACAGACGGCGATGTATCTGATGAATGCGTGGACCGCTGCTGCCGCGGGCACGGCGCTGCCGGAGCCGTTGATCGTCGAAGACCGCGCCGCCTATCTCGATGAGCATCTGCCTCCCGAGGGTGGCTCAGAGCCCGGCGTGCGTTGCCTCGGACTCGCAGAGACCGCGCGTAGCCTGCTGTGCGTGGCGAGAGACGGCCCCAGGCTGCGGACCTGGAGCCTGTATTTCGGTGAAGACGAAATCTTACGTATGCGCAACGTATTTGGTTCCGACACCGTCCGACTGTCGGCCAATGATGTGGTGTGTGCCCAGGTTTCAGAAGCCCTGATGACCGCCAATCCGCACATCGACCGCCGTAGCTTTGCGCTGGCGGTCAACATGCGGACTCGTTGCGGTCTGGATCCGATGCTCGTCGGAAACCTGGTGACGGCGTTGAACATCGACCTCCGGCGGGGACAGTCGGCGGAATCTATTGCCGAACGCATCCGGCATAAGCTGGACCGCTTCGTTGCCGAGCACAGTGACATGCGGATCAATCAACAGTTTCTCGACGAGGCCGGTTCCTTCCGTGGAATGCGCTGTGTGGCAAAGGGGTTCGACCCCGTCCGATGGAATCCGGTGTTCTCGAACTGGAGTGGTATCGGCGCCTATCGCATCAGCTTCGAGGGTGCATACGCCTCTTACTTCACCCCGGTGATGCGGGTACCGTACGCGGGTTTCGGCATCCTGTCGGACGCTGCGGACGGGCGGGGTGTGGTGTTTCAGATGACGTTGCCGCCCAACGACTTTGCCGTCATGTCGAGCGCTGCGGTTCTCGAGCGGCTGCACCGGTTCCGCTAACTGGTGCGCAATACTTCGACTGTCTCCAATCGGCGGGCGTGGATCACGGGATACACCGCTGCGGTCAGTACCAACAGCATCGCGGTGGTGGCACCGGTGATCAAAGGCGTTGGGAGGACGCCCCAGTCGATCTTGATGCCGTAGTAGACAGGTGAGCCCAGCGCCCACAGGTAGGTCATGCACAGGCCCCCGAGCATCGCGATGCCCGCGACGATCGCACTGAGCAGTCCGGCGTGGGCGAGTATCACCGATTGCTCCTGCCCGGGCGTCATCCCGATGGCACGTAAGGCGGCCCGCTCACGCCGGCGCTGCAACAGTCCCAGGATGAACACGTTGAGCACACTGAGTCCGGCCGCACCCATCACGACGTAACCGGCGACGGTGAACGGTTCCAGGAATCGTGTCATTCCGCGGGTGGCGACGGCACGCCATTGCTCGTTGTCGTACACCGACAGGCCGGCTCCGAGATCCAGGAAGACATTGCGATGTGCGGTCGCCTCGGCCGCTGACGTGTATGCCACCGCAGCCTGATCGCGGACAGCCGCCCAGTCGGCGCGGGCCAGGCGTTCGGAAGCCAGCACGATGTCGCCGACCGCGGTGTCATCGACCATCCGGGGCTGGAAGATCCCGGCGACCCGGAATTTCTTGGTGCCGCCGGTGGTCGGCAGCTCGACGGTGCCGCCAGCGGTGACTCCGAGTCGGCTGGCGGCAATCGCGCTGAGGCCGATCTCGCCGTCGCGCAGTCCCTGCCAGAGCCGCTCGGGTGCAGTGGTCGGCCGGTACAGCGCCTGGCTGTACCAATCTCCTGGAGTGACGCCGATGACCAAGCGCGACAAGGTTCCTGATGCGATCGTCGATCGCCAGCGTGACGACACGTGCCGTCCGCCGGCGGCACTGGTCACCGATGCGAAGGCGGCATCAGAGAGGTGGCTGTCTCGTTGGTCGAGGACCGACTGAGCGGAAATGATGAGCGAGTTGGGCAGCAGGTCGGCCTTCTCTGCGGCGATCTGTCGGGTGCCCAGCAGTTGCATGCTGTGTGAGCTGATCGCAGCGCTCGTGCCCTCTGCCAGGAGCGCCGCGGACAATGCGAACAGCACGGTGTAGCGGCGGATGTCGGCGCCCAGCAGACGTCCGACTGCAGGCCGTGCGCCGGTCAGCAACCGGGCGCCCAGCCCGGCTGCGCGGGGGGCGAACCACGCCGTCACCGACACGATCCCGAGCAGCCCCAGTGTCATGCCGTTGATGCCCACATTCAGCGGCAGCGCGCCGTGTTCGAAAATCCTCAGCAGGACAATCGCGGCCGCCAGTAGTACCGCGCCCGCGAGCAACGGCCACCGGGGCATCGTGCGGATGCGCTGGATGCCGCCGATGCTCGCCATCGAGGCCAACGGTCCTTCACGGACCAATCTGAGGGCGGGTCCCAGCATCGCGAGAACCCCCGATACCGTTCCGGCGACCGCCCCGATGACGATCAGATTCGGCGTGAAATGCGTGGTGATCGTGCCGCCGGAACCGGCCATCATCGATTTTCCGAATCGCTCCACCAGGTATGTGCCGAGCAGGAATCCGCTCGGGACTCCCAGGAAGCCGCCGAGAGCACCCACGACCGCACCTTCGCCGAGCATGCCTGCGAGCAGCCCCGCGGGTCTGGCCCCGATGGCGCCGATGGTGCCCATCACCGCACGACGGTCCTCGACCGCCAGCAGAATGGTGTTCATCGCGATGAGCAATCCGATCAGGATTCCCGCCATGACATTGAGATTGAAGCTCTGAGTGGCGTTTTCGAACACCGCGGGCTGGCGGGGCCGGGGCGGACCCGCTGTCGCGGCACCGGCGATGACGCGGTCGACATCTGCCGTGACGTCAGCGCCCCGTTTCGGCAACACGAACGCAGCAGTGGCGAATCCGGGTGTGGCGAGCATGGCGGCTGCGGCATCGAGTGACGGTGCCAGCAGCACGTAGCCGCCGTTGACGTCCTTGACCCTGTCGAACTCCGCGAACGTCCAGCCGAGATGCGCCGAGCCGGCCGGCAGGCCAGGGATGTGCAGCTCGTCGCCGAGCGTGAGCCCATGCCGTTGTGCGATGACCGCCGGAATCTGCAGTGGCACACCGGGTCCGGGCGCCGGAGCGGTGGTATGCGCGCGCTGTTCGCAGTCGAACGACCCGACCAGCAACTCGATCTGGCAGGACCCGCCGAGAAGGAAGAACCCATACCGGCCGCTGGCGACGTCGACGGGCGTGAGCCCGGCAACGATCGGGATGACCGCTTGCGCCCCAGGCACTTCCGTGCGAAGCCGGTCGACGGTCGACAGCGGTAGGCGGCCGCTGACGTCAGGTATCACCTCGACCACACCGGCGTCGGCGGCGTGGGCGAGCGAAGGGCCGAACGCATCGAACGGCCGGGTGAGCTCAAATTTGAGGATGAGGGTGCCGAGCACGACGGTCACACCTACCGCGACGCCGATCATGCTCAGTAGCGTCCGCCGCCAGTCGGCGATGAGGGCTCGAAGATGGATCCGCCGGAATGACGACCACGCGGCACGCGACCGAGACATCATCGTGCCTCGGCGACCGGATCGTCGGCGCCCGATACCCGCCCGTCGACGATGTGCACTTCCCGCGAGCCGTAACTCGCCGCGGTCTGATCGTGCGTCACCAGGATGACGGCGGTGCGCTCCTCGTCGGCCAGCGTGCGCAGCAGCTCCAGCACCGCGGTCGACGAACGACTGTCGAGGTTTCCGGTGGGTTCGTCGGCCAGGATGATCGACGGCCCCGCAACCAGCGCGCGGGCCACGGCGACGCGTTGCATCTGCCCTCCGGACAATTCGGCGGGCCGGTGCCGGGCCCGGTCGCCCAGGCCGACCCGCTGCAGCAGTTCCAGCGCCCGGGCATCGGCAGTCCGCGCGGCGACGCCGTCGAGCACCAGTGGCAACGACACGTTCTCCACAGCGCTGAGGGTGGGCACCAGGTTGAAGAACTGGAAGACGAATCCGAGATGGCGTCGCCGGAACGCGGCGCGGGCTCGGCTGCTCATGGCCCACATGTCGTTGCCGGCCACCGAGACCGTGCCCTCATCTGGTGCGTCCAAGCCGCCGGCGACGTGGAGCAGAGTCGACTTCCCTGACCCTGACGGCCCGGTCACTGCGACGAATTCACCCGGGTACAGGGCGAAGTCGAGTCCGTGGAGTACCTGTACGCGTTCCTGCCCGGCGCGGTAGTTCTTGACGACGCCGGCCAGTCGCAGGACTGTCGATTCGGACACGGGTGGCCTCCTGAGCAGCGATCAACAGGGCGTGTTGATCGTCGCTCGGGCAATGCGCACCGGGTTCAGTAGTGCAGTACTGCAATCACTGCCGGGTCAGCGTCACCAGTTCCTCGCAGAACCGGACAGACTCGGCGGTGTCGTTGGCCAGTGGATGGACCAGCAGCGTCGTCACGCCTGCCTCGGCGTAGGCGGCGAGTCGTTCTTTGACGAAACCCTTCGGGCCCACCAGGGATACCTTGCGCACCAGCTCGTCGGGCACGGCGGCGATCGCTTCGGCCTTCTTGCCGGCCAGATACAGATCCTGGATGTGGTCGGCCACTTCGCCGAACCCGTACCGGGTGGCGAGGTTGTGGTAGAAGTTCTTGCCGCGGGCACCCATGCCGCCGATGTACAGCGCCAGTTGGGGTTTCGCCCACGCGAGCCGGTCGTCGACGTCATCACCGATGGCCAGACTGGCGCTGACCATGATGTCCAGTGGGCCCAGTTCCTCGGCGCGCTTGGCGGTTCCGGCGCGTAGCGCGTCGCCCCATACCGCGTCGGCCTTCTCGGGGAAGTAGAACACCGGCTGCCAGCCCTGCGCGATCTCGGCGGTCAGCTGCACATTCTGTGGCCCCAGGGCGGCGATCGTGATCGGAATCTGTTCGCGCACTGGATGATTGATCAGGTGCAGCGGCTTGCCGAGGCCGGTGCCGCGGTCGGCGGGGAGTGGAATCTGGTAGTGCTTGCCGGCGAATTGCACGTTCTCACGGCGCCAGACCTGGCGGCAGATCTCCACCACTTCGCGGGTGCGGCCCAGAGGGGCATCGAACGGGACGCCGTGGAAACCTTCCATCACCTGTGGCCCTGAGGTGCCGATGCCCAGCCGGAACCGGCCGTCGGACACGTAATCGAGTCCGGCGGCGGTCATGGCCAGCAGGGTGGGGGTGCGGGTGTAGATCGGCACGACGCCGGTGCCGAGTTCGATGCGCGAGGTCTTGGCGGCGAGGTAACCGATCTGGCTGACGGCGTCGAAGGCGTATGCCTCGGCCACGAGGGCGATGTCCACGCCCACCTTTTCGAGTTCGACGACCTGGTCGGCGGCCTCGCGGAAGCCGTCGGTGTAGTTCAGGAAGATTCCGGTACGCACCGAACGGTTATACCGTACCAACCAGTTGGTTGGGAACCCGAACTAGCCCTTCAGTAGGGCGACGACCTTCTCCTCCAACGCCGGGGGTTCGACGTCGGCCGCGACCTCCAGGGTCTTCGGCAGCACCACATCGGCGTCGGCGAAGACCTTGTACGTCTTGTCGCCGGTGAGCTGGAACAGCAGGTATCCGGTCAGCAGGGCCCGGACTGCTTTCTGGGTAGCGCGGTCGGCACCGGGCAACCCGACGACGCGACCGACCCGGAATCCTTCGATCAGCCCGCCGGGCTGCGCTTTGGCCACGGTGCGCAGCGTCGCCGTCGACCAGGCCGTGGCCAGTTCGTCGGCGTTGGACTGGAACGACAACTCGTGGCCCGGAGCGGCCAGGATCAGGCCTGGAATGCGCAGTCCCGCGGCAGGTTCCTCGGCCGGCGGGTGACTGACCGACGGGAACAGTGCCGCGACGGTCTTGGGGCCGGACCCCAGACCGGCAGCGGCGAAGACTGCGGCCGATCCACCGAAACCGTGGCCGACCAAGCCCAGTTTGTTCGGATGCACGCTGATCTGTCCGGGCCCCAGACGCACGCCCGTGATGATGTCGAGGGTGCTGCCCAGGTCGTAGGCCAGGTTCAGCACCGAGGGCGCGATACCGGTCTCGGTGCCCGGCGCGGCGGCCACGATGCCCCAGGACGCCAGATGCTCCAACGTTCCGGTGTAACGTCCGACACCCGCCAGCCAGTCATGGCCGAAGGCGATACCGGGCAGGTTCATCCCCGATTCGGGCGTGTAGACCACGCCGGGCAGGCCGGCAAATGCCAGGTCGCCGCGCAGAACGCGATGCGGTCCGCGTCTGGTCAGGACACCGAAGAGTTGCTTGGGCTTGGCCACTGCATGACCGTAGCGCAGCACCGGTGATTAATACGGCACTCGCGGGCAGGAGTGCACCGGAGTTACTGCACTACGCTGGAGCGCTATGTGTGGAATCGTCGGCTATGTCGGGCAGCGGCCTGCCAGGGACATCGTGGTCGACGCGCTTCGCCGGATGGAGTACCGCGGATATGACTCCGCGGGGGTCGCTCTGGTCGACGGCACCGGTGGACTGACGGTTCATCGTCGTGCGGGGCGCCTCGCCAATCTCGAAGCTGCGCTCGCCGAGTCGGGCGACGAGCTGTTGACCGGAAGCACCGGAATGGGGCACACCCGGTGGGCCACCCATGGTCGTCCCACCGACCGCAATGCGCACCCACACCGCGATGCGACGGGCAAGCTCGCCGTGGTTCACAACGGCATCATCGAGAACTTCGCGGTATTGCGTGCCGAGCTGGAAACAGCCGGTGTGGAGTTCCTCAGCGATACCGACACCGAGGTCGCAGTACACCTGGTGTCCCAGGCCTACCACCACGGTGAGACCGCAGGTGATTTCGTCGCCTCGGTCCTGGCGGTTTTGCGGCGCCTCGAAGGCCACTTCACGCTGGTGTTCGCCAATGCCGACGACCCGGGCACCATCATTGCCGCCCGCCGGTCCACTCCGTTGGTGGTCGGCGTCGGCGATGGTGAGATGTTCATCGGCTCCGACGTTGCGGCGTTCATCGAGTACACCCGCGACGCCGTCGAGCTCGGTCAGGACCAGGCTGTGGTGATCACCGCCGACGGTTACCGCGTGATGGACTTCCACGGCAACGAGGACGTCCCCACCAGGCCCTTCCACATCGACTGGGATCTGTCGGCCGCCGAAAAGGGTGGCTACGACTACTTCATGGACAAAGAGATCGCCGAACAGCCCACGGCGGTCTCCGACACGCTCCTCGGACACTTCGTCGACGGTCGCATCGTGCTCGACGAGCAGCGGCTGTCCGACGGTGAACTGCGCGATATCGACAAGGTCTTCATCGTGGCCTGCGGTACCGCGTACCACTCCGGCCTGCTGGCCAAGTACGCCATCGAACACTGGACCCGGCTGCCGGTCGAGGTCGAGCTCGCCAGCGAATTCCGTTACCGGGACCCGGTATTGGACCGCAGCACGCTGGTGATTGCCATTTCACAGTCGGGTGAGACCGCCGACACCTTGGAGGCCGTGCGCCACGCCAAGGACCAGAAGGCCAAGGTCCTCGCCATCTGCAACACCAACGGCTCGCAGATTCCGCGTGAGGCCGACGCCGTGCTCTACACCCGTGCCGGGCCGGAGATCGGCGTCGCGGCCACCAAGACGTTCCTCGCGCAGTTGGCCGCCAATTATCTGGTCGGGCTGGCGCTGGCACAGGCCCGCGGCACCAAATACCCCGACGAGGTGGCGCGCGAGTACCGCGAGCTGGAGTCCATGCCCGCGCTGGTCGAGCAGGTGCTGGGCCGGTTGGGGCCGGTCGCCGAGCTGGGCCGGCAGTTCGCGCAGTCGCCGACCGTGCTGTTCCTGGGACGCCATGTCGGCTACCCGGTGGCCCTGGAAGGCGCGCTCAAGCTCAAAGAACTGGCGTATATGCACGCCGAGGGCTTTGCCGCGGGCGAACTCAAGCACGGGCCGATCGCGCTGATCGACGACGACCTGCCGGTCATCGTGGTGATGCCCTCGCCCAAGGGTGCCTCGACGCTGCACGCCAAGCTGCTCTCGAACATCCGGGAGATCCAGGCGCGTGGTGCGGTCACCATCGTCATCGCCGAGGAAGGCGACGAGACGGTACGGCCGTACGCGGACTACATCTTCGAGATTCCTTCGACGTCAACGCTTTTCCAGCCGTTGCTGTCGACGATCCCGTTGCAGGTGTTCGCCGCTTCGGTGGCTCGGGCACGTGGCTATGACGTCGACAAGCCGCGGAACCTGGCGAAGTCGGTCACCGTCGAGTAAAGCCTTTCGCGTCGGTTCGGCCGGGCTGTTCGTCGATTCGTCAAAGGATCACGCAGAACTGCTGGGCGCCTTGGTCAATCGCGCTGATGCTCAGCCGCCAACGGCCACGATGTAGGCCGCGATCCCCGCGACGCATGCGCCGGCACAAAGAACCATGGTGCCGACGGCGTAGGGCCAGGCGAGCTTGCGCCGCACCAGTTGCACGATGGTCAGCACGGTGCCGGCAAGGCCGATGGCCCCGGCAATGATGAAGGCCGTCATCACCGCGGTGACGCCGGTCTCCACGTGGCAGGTCGCCGGCGGGCAGTAGTCGGTGAACGCCATCATGAACACGGCGAAGAAGGCGGCCACGCCGCCGCCGATCAGGGTGAAAATCAGCAGGATGATGGACGCGGCCAGGTCGCCGCCCGCGATCGGCCGCTTGGCCGGTGGCGGCGGTGGTGGGTAGCCGTAGGTCATGAGCGTCGATGGTAGGGGCTTCGCCGGGGATCGACCTCGTATTCCCTCTTTGCCACGTAACCTATTGGCGTGCACGTAAACGACCGATCGGGGACCGATGCGGCACTACTACACCGCTGAGCAGATCCGCTCTGCCGAGGCACCACTGCTGTCAACGCTGCCCGACGGCGTGCTCATGCGCCGTGCGGCGTATGCCCTGGCGGGTGCGATCGCCGCCGAGCTCAAGGCCAGGACCGGTGGTGTGGCGGGCCGGCAGGTATGTGCTGTCGTCGGCTCGGGTGACAACGGCGGCGACGCGCTGTGGGCAGCGACCTTCCTGCGTCGGCGCGGGGTGTCCGCTTCGGCGGTACTGCTCAATCCGCAGCGGGCACATGCCAAGGCGCTCAATGCATTTCGCGCAGCCGGTGGACGGCTCGTCGAATTCATCCCGCCGGCAACGGACTTGGTCATCGATGGCGTCGTCGGCATCGGGGCCACGGGAGCACTGCGGCCTGACGCGGCGTCGGTGTTCGCGGCGAGCGCCGCGCCTGTGGTCGCGGTCGACATCCCCAGTGGCGTCGACGTCCAGACCGGCACAGCGGACGGGCCGCATGTGGTCGCGGCGCTGACCGTGACGTTCGGCGGGCTCAAACCGGTTCACGCGCTTGCTGATTGCGGTCGGGTCGAGCTGATCGACATCGGACTGCAGCTGCCGTCTGCGGCGCTGCTGGGTCTGGATGCCGCCGATGTGCGTGAGCGCTGGCCAGTTCCGCAGCCGGCCGACGACAAATACACCCAAGGCGTCGCCGGGATATTGGCCGGGTCCGCCACCTACCCGGGCGCGGCCATCCTGAGTACCGGTGCCGCCGTCGCGGCTACCTCCGGCATGGTTCGCTACGCGGGTGCCGCGCATGCCGAGGTGGTGTCGCATTGGCCGGAAGTCGTTGCCGCAGGCTCGGCTTCGGCTGCCGGCCGGGTGCAGGCGTGGGTGGTCGGCCCGGGACTGGGAGTCGACGAAGACTGTGAGGAGGCGTTGCGGTTCGCGTTGTCCACTGACCTGCCGGTGATCGTCGACGCCGATGCCCTGACCGTTCTTGCCCGCGACCCGGACCTGGTGGCCGACCGCTCGGCGCCGACCGTCTTGACCCCACACGCCGGTGAATTCGCCCGTCTGGCAGGGCATCCGCCCGGTCGCGAGATCGGAAGAGCGTCGTGTAGGGAAAGAGTGTCTTCGCCTGTGTAGAT
>ERZ650309.1143-NODE-1143-length-12634-cov-3.162811_pt1 | contig 12634 bp, 11 predicted proteins | sample MGYA00376245_ERZ650309 | MGnify/ENA primary metagenome ERZ650309 (study PRJEB26733, sample SAMN07839294) | wastewater metagenome | biome: urban; feature: wastewater treatment plant; material: waste water | place: USA: North Carolina | collected 2016-04-26 ...
CGATCTCCTAACACTTATATACAATATAAACCATATTGATTATGTTAGATTTTTACAAAAAACACAAAAATAGACTTGTGATTTCTATCACAAATAAAAAAGCATCCTTATTTTTTAAATAGGATGCTTTTTTAAAATGCTATGCAGATAAAAATAACTTAATGCAAAACTCTAGGTTTTGGCTTATTCATTTCTTCTAACTTACCAAACATTTGCAATCTGTCGTCATTAAATAGCTCCATATCAGGTGCTAAAATTTTAATATAACGATCAAAATACAATATTTGCTTAAATAGCAAAGCAAAAGCGCGAGGAAAACGAATCCCGTGCTTTTCGCCCACCGCAACAATTTCGAGCATTAACTGGTTGATTTCGTTGTCGTTGACTGCGCCGTTTAATACGCTAGCAGGATCAACTACTGTAAAAGCTTGGTAAATCACTTCTAAGTCCTTACCTAGTGCTACAATATCAACCTGTTTGTTTGTCATGCCTATTAACATCATAGATTCGGCCATTTTTTCAAAATTACCTTCACCAATTGACTCCATAAAGGTGGTGGTGGCTGTCCACGTTTTAGGATCTATACGTCCTACAATACCAAAGTCAATAAATCCAATACGTCCGTCTGTCAAAACCATCAAGTTGCCTGCGTGTAAATCGGCATGAAAGGACTCACAAAACATTAAGCTAGAAAACCATGTATTCATCGCTCCCACTAAGGTCGCGGCTGGGTCACGGGCATATTTTTTGATGGTGTCTAAATCGGTTAATGGTACACCGTAAAAACGCTCCATCGTCAATACACGCAAGCTAGAAGCCTGTGGATAGACTTGCGGTGCAATAGCTAGTGGATTGCTAGTGGCTTTTAAAAATTCATTAAATTGTTTGATATTGTCGGCTTCTTTATAAAAGTCCACTTCTTCCATCATACAAGCTTGAATTTCGGAAACAATGGCCGATAACGAGGCAAATTTAACTTTAGGAAACAAGCGTTCAAAAATACGTGTTGCCCAATAAATAAAATTTAAGTCGGTGAGCAAAATGTTTTCGACATCAGGCTTTTGTACTTTAATCACGACCGATTCACCAGAAACTAAGGTCGCAGCATGAACCTGAGCAATTGAGGCAGACGCTAATGGGGTTTCATCAATAAAAGAAAAAATACTTTTTAGTGGTTGATTGAGTTCTTTTTCTAATACGCGACGAATATATTTAAACGGCAATGGTGGCGTTTTATCTAAACAATTTTGAAACTCATTCACATAATCAGCAGGAAATAGTGACGGAGAACTGGCAACAAATTGACCGAGTTTTACATAGGTCGCGCCTAATTTTTCGAAGGTTTGACGCACTAAACGCGGTGTTGGTGGACGATCGCCACGCAACCAACTAATACCTGTTGTTGCTAAAATAGCACTGGTTTCACCAATACGTACAATACCTTTTAAGGCATTACCAAAAGTTGCATAACGATTCATGACTTCTCCTCGTTTTTGACGTGGCCACAGACGGGACAATCGGGGTCTTTGCGAAATTTGAGTGTGCGCCATGTGGGTATATCGGCTTCCCATAGCAGTAACTTGCCGTACGACCCTGCGCCTAAATTGCTTAAACATAATAATGCCTCATGTGCTTGTAACGTCCCCATCACCCCAACTACCGTTGCTAATACGCCTGACTCACTACACGTTGCCGAAACATCATCCGTGCGGGGATATAAACAACGATAACATGGCCATTGACGGCTTCCATAAAAAATGGCGAGTTGACCACTCAACCCAATGGCTGCGCCTGATACTAATGGCTTATCGGCTTGTACACAGGCGGTATTAACGGCATCACGGGTACTAAAGTTGTCGCTACAATCTAATACCACGTCGACTTGCTGAATGATGGCTAACAGATTATCGTCATTTAGGGCAGTAACCATTGGCTTAATTAATATATGTGGATTGACTTGTTGCAAATGTTGCGCTGCCGCTTGTGCTTTAGGTAAGCCTATATCTGTGTCGCGGTATAAAATTTGACGTTGCAAATTACTTAGCTCAACGGTATCAAAATCCGCGAGCCACAACTCCCCCACACCTGCACTGGCTAAATACAAGGCCGCAGGACAACCCAAACCACCCATACCAATAATTAATACTTTGCTGGCTTTAATTTTTTCTTGAGCGGCAATGTCCCACTGCGGCAACATAATTTGGCGGTTATAACGCAATAACTCTTCATCACTTAACATATTGCCCTACCGTATAACGGTCATTACCGCCATAATCTTGCCCTGTGCTAATGCTGCTAAAACTTGCTTGTGTTAATAACTCGCGCACAGCTAATCCTTGGTCAAACCCGTGTTCTAACACTAACCACCCCTGACTTTTTAAAAAATCGCTCGACAATCTAACAATATGTGCTAAATCGGCTAAACCTTGCTGTGGTGCAACTAAAGCCCGTAATGGCTCGTGAGTTAATTGGCTAAGATGGGGATCATTTTCAACAATATAAGGGGGGTTACTCACAATACAGTCAAACAAACCCGTTAACGGCTCAAACCAAGAGCCTAACGCAAATTCGACATTGTTAATATGGTGTTTATGGGCATTCGCTTGTGCAACAGCTAAACTAGGCTCATGAATATCGCTTGCGACGACGTGCCATGTAGGATTTTCTAAGGCGATACTTAAGGCGATTGCACCACTGCCTGTGCCTAAATCGGCTACACGCCACTCTTTGCCCTGCCCCAAAGCTAAGACTTTTTCGACCACAGATTCGGTATCGGGTCTTGGAATCAATACATCAGGTGTTACGCTTAGATTTAATGACCAAAAAGCGCGCTCACCCAAAATATAAGCTAAGGGGATGCCTTGTTGACGTTGAATAAGATACTGCTCAAATTGGGCTAATTGCGTAGCTGACAATTCATGTGCTGGCCATGTACGCAAAAAAGTGCGATTTTTGCCTAAGACGTGTGCTAATAGTAATTCAATCTCTAAACGTGCCTCGTCACCCGTTAATTGGCTTAAAGCGTGTTGTTGCAGTTGGGAGATGTTCATAGAGCAAATTAAACCAACTCTAATTCTACATGATAATTTTTTAGAATAGTAAAACGATACTCTATGCTGTTTAAGATGTGATTATCTTGCTTTTTAACGGCCTTGATATAACGAGCCACATATTTATCGAATTGACTGGTAATAAACACTTCTTTGTTTTGTAAGGTGTTATGTTCACTGGCGGAAATTTTAAAAGGCACATTGGCAATATATTGCATATTGGTAATTAACAGAGCTTTAGAATAATCTAATTCTTTGCCTCGTACACCTTGCTCTTGGCTTTTTACGATAATATAAGCGGCTTTGTGGCTGATATTAGAGCGCAGTGGAATAGTAAATGTTAAATTTTTAATACTAATAATCACCACCCCGTAACCACGAACTTTACCAGTTTGCCATTGTCCCTGATGATTATCCCAGTCTTCAACAAGATGCGTATGATGACCATAAAAAGAGCTATCTAATTTTTTTAGCTGCATATTAATTCCATTAAAACCCATTTAATCGTACCAAAACAAAAAAACCTCCTTTCGGAGGTTTTTTGGCAGTTCATTCAGTGTGGATTTTTCTGTTTTTTACGTGGGGGCAACCCTACCTCCAAAAAATTCTGGCCAATTATTCTACTTTTTATAAAAAAAGTCAAATAAATTGGCAACACTAGACATCTCGCAACACCTCCAAACAGCTTTGTTGCACAAACGGTAATGAGTTGAGTCATTCTGTTAAAATATCAAGATGACGACTATCCCAGCGAAATATCGCACCACGAATTGGTCAACCTACAATGCGGCGTTGAAATCGCGGCTCACTGCTGCTTTGGATAGACAAAGAGATGCATCATGGTTATCACCGCAATCTGGAAATTCTTTGCTAAATAGATTGGATATGGATGTACTTAAGCGTAATAATGTATCTAAAGTAATTCTTTTAGAAGGAATTAATGATTTACAGTTGGCATCAATACCAAACGCAAACCAAGTTATTCAAGACCTGACAACCGTTATTAACCGCCTCCATGCTGCAAATATCAAGGTAATTTTAGGTACGCTAACACCAACGCAAGGTACGTCTAACGTTCCTCTAGCAGTGCTTAGCTTGGTACTTCATTACGGATCAGATGCCGTCAATACGGCTCGTCAACAAGTCAATACGTGGATTCGTAGTCAATCCATTGCTGATGGTGTTGTTGATTTTGAACAATGCTTGAGGAACCCTCAAAAACCAACACAGCTATTGCCTGCCTATGATAGTGGTAATCATTTGCATCCTAATGCATTAGGTCATCAAGCGATGGCTCAGTGTGTAAATCTCAACTTACTAACTGCACTTTAAACCCAAAAAACATCAGATTAATTGCATAAAAAATACAGACTGTCATTGTACTGACAGAGTTTAACGTATCACTTGTTGTACATTGATATTTTACAACGACAAGAGCTCAACAATCATGAGTAAATTTTTAGCGTCGATTTTGACAGTAATGGCTGTTACTTCCTCCTCCGCATTTGCAGGCGATTTACGCGTAGCCGATGGTCGGTTTGTCGACTCAAGAGGCGCAACCGTGGTTTTACGCGGATTTAACCTATCTCAATTACATAAATTACCGCCTTTTAGAGCAAACAGTGACCCATTGCTATTTGAAAAATTAACGGCAAGCGGTGTAAATGTCATTCGGCATCAGTTTAATTGGGAGGCTTACGAACAATCTCCAAATGTTTATGATGAAAGTTATCTTGATTACTATGCGAACATTGTAGATAGAGCTGCTGCCGCAGGTGTGTACGTCATTATTGATATTCATCAAGATGCGTTTAGTCGCTGGACGTTGGATGGGTGTGGTGAAGGCTTTCCAAAATGGGCAATTCCTCAAGGTACTAAGTTGAGTGAGCCAGATAATGGTAGTAAGTGTTGGTTTTGGCCATTACGAGTCATGGCTAATAGATCAAGCATTGAAGCTATATTTAATAAGTTTTATGCAGAAGATTATATGCCACGTGAGCGTTATATGCTTTTATTAGAAAAGCTAGCCACACGTTTTGCAGGTTACCGCAACGTCATTGGTTATGATTTACTCAATGAACCGCAGGGAGATGCCACGCTGCTCAGGCAGTTCTACATTGATGGCATTGCACGTGTTCGTCGCCATGACCCTCAAGCTATTGCTTTTATTGAGCCTGAAATGCTGACAGCTTCTGGCCTAGAATCCACTAAACTCACCAATCCGATGATTAGTAATTTGGCATTTGCCCCACACTATTACGATGCCACTATTTATGCCAGTGTTTGGTTAGGTGGCCGCTATGAGCCTACAGCGGCTAAAAATAGAGCCCTAGCTAAATCTTGGGGTGCGGCAGTGCTGTTAGGTGAGTATGGTACGCCTTCATTTGTGCTTGCGCCTAATTACATCGAAATGATTTATAACGATATGGATAAGTTTGGTGATTCAGGTACGCAGTGGGGATACACTCCAGAATGGAATCCTGTGACACTTGATGGTTGGAATGCGGAGGATTTGTCTGTTGTTGATGATAAAGGCAATTACCGTAATAACTACCGTGAACGCCCTTATGCACGTCGTACAGCAGGTACTTACGGGACGTTGACTGCACAACCTTCGTGGTTCGTTTTCCCCGCGACATCTAGCTACAGTTGGACGCATAATCCTAGTCAAGGCGTTACCGAAATTTTTGTACCCAAAAGTTTCTTTTATAATAGAGCACCTGTTGTTACAACAACGGGCAGTGTCAATTGTAATTTTAATGGTGCGAAACAGGTGCTAAGGTGTGGTAGTTCATCGGCAGGTGTTAAAAAAGTCACACTAAAATAATCTCTTTGAGAGTGTTTTTATGGTAACGGTGTAGCAGAAATATCCTGCTGCGTCGTTACTAATGTGTCCGTTTAACAGCACCTAATCCAAAAAATACTTTCTATTGAGAATAATCAATCGCTGATAAGCGGTATCAACAAGGCCACTTTCCCGCCACTCAACAACCACTTTACAGGTGGCTTGTCGAGAAAGAGAAGCCATATTACCGATTGTTTCTTGTGAGAACGGCAAAATCACTGTGTCGTTTTGCTCAACAGGTGTAAAGCCTAACATTAGTTTAATTAACCATCGCAACCTATCTTCGGCTGTTCGCATAGACATCAATTGTGCTTGTTTAAGTGCCATGACAAAACGCAAATTAGATTGGCATAACCAAAAACCTGTAAGTTTGGCTGAGCTCGCGATTGCCATTTTAAACTCGTCTGCAGGAATACGAACAATATCTAAAGTAGAAAGTGCATACGCCTCGTTAAAGCGTTTAGAAATACCTGCAAACACTTCTGCTTCACCAATCAAGTGACTGCCTTGTATTAACGCCGTCGTCAACATTTCGCCTTCAAAGCCGTGAAAAGAAATTCGAACTAATCCTTTTATAGGCACGTAAACAGAAGTTACTTTTTCGCCTTGAGACCAAACTACATCACCTGCATGGTACTTTTGCAATCGGGCATGGTCAGCAAGTGCATCAATCACCGTGCTTTGTGCGTCAGCAAACTCTGGGCAAGCGACTAGCACTTCTCTAATTTTCTGTATTGTTGTCATTTAAGTATTCTCGGAGAGTGGGCAAAACGTTCGCCAGCGGCAAGTAAGCTAACTCTCATCCTTAATTAGGTATTCAATTTCTCATCCGTTTAAAATGCACCATCGCCAAGTGTCCTGTTCTATGAAACCATTACATAAAGATAATCAATAATTCATTAATGCTTTATAGCTCAGCATTTGTCAGGGTATTAAACCCAACTTTCAATCACCCTCACTAAACTAGCACCACGTTGAGTAGGAATAGCTAATGAGCCGTAATAAGCCTCGGGAATATGAACTTGAGTCTGAGTAAAACCAAATTGCTTAAAGCTAGTAATGATTTCTTGCTGATGATTAAAATGCAACGTAACACGGCTTTTGGTGGCAAAAGCCAAACCAAACACAAAAGTATTAATTAGTTTAGTCACAGGATGCCACGTAAAATTGGGGTATAAATCACTCACATAAGCCCCTGCGGGAAACTGTTTTAATACCTGCGCCAAGTTTTTCCAAAATCCGCTAATAGTTGCATAATCAAAATAATTAATAAGCCCTTCGGTAATAACCAAGGTTTTGCGTGTTGGGTCTAATTCACGTTTAAAAACAACCGCTAAGGCATCGGGTGTATTTTCTTCTAAAATATTAATACCAACCACACGATGACGCTTGCTTAATAAACCATGCTCAGATAACAATCGTTTTTTATGTGCCAACATGGCGGGCAAATCAGCTTCTATATACTGTAAATCAGGAAACTCTTGGCAAAAACGCACACCTCGCGGCGATAAACCACACGCAATTTCTACAATTTGAGTAACACCTTGTTCTTTAATGGCTTTTTTGACTACATAATCAATAATATGGTGACGTTGTAGCAAAGTGGTTTGTGTCGAAAACCCCGCAACAGCGCGTGCCATTTTTTCAAAAGGCTGGCCTAAGTAATATAGTGTTTTACCTTGCGTCGTTTTAAATGCGTCTAAAGAAAGACCATGTTGCCGCCATACTTCGCCTGTGTAATATGCGGTAAAGCTAATGCCTGAGCTGTCGGTATTTGCCATAAAAATCTCTTTTAGCCAGAATGACGAGCTTTTTACCTTACAAAAATACCCTACAAATAGATAGTGCTTTTAAGGACGTTATTTTTAATAACTGTCCTTAATTGATAAGTAGTATCAGGTATTAATCCCAACTAATAACTCTAAGCGATTAGGCAATACACGTAGCGAGCGAATTTCAAATTGATTCACCAATTTAAGCAACATATCGTCACTATCAACTAACAACGACAAACCCGGTATAATCGTTGAGTCGGTTACAGTAAGCAATTTATCAACAATCCATGAGCGGTTATGTAATAATTCCATCAACAAATTTTTATGCAATGCGACACGCCATAAATTTGCGCCCTCACCGCTTACCCCTTCTATTTGCTCTAAAAAGAAAGCGACAGGATCAATCATTGGTGGCAGTTTTTTGACCGCAAAGGCTGTGCCACGCGCAATACCACGCAAGGCTAAATTAGACAATGTTTTGGCCTGACGCATTTGCACATCTAAATTAGTGTTTACATGACGTAATAACAAAAACTGTTCATCGTGTGAGACCTTACACTCCAACACATCAAAATCTAAACCTAGTGTGTAAATTAAGCGTTGATAATGGCCATCTAACGCTACGGTTAAACGGTCACTGCCACACTCTACGGTAATATGGTCAATATATGAATGTCCTTCGATCATTTGACGCAACTGCTTATTTAACTGACTTTGCGTAACCGACACCGTTAAGGTGGTTTTACTAAAATAAGTTTGCGCCATTTGCAAGGCGGCTTCTTGTGCCAAATGCGTCGCGGCTTTGGCGGTTTCGCTGGCTAATTGCGTGGTCATTTTAACGCCACCGCCTGCTAACATTGCCAAAACCTGTGCGCTATCGGTAGTAAACTGTAAGGTGCTACGCGCCGTGTCGCTTGCCGCATCAACCACAGACTTTGCAGTATCTTGCGCCATATCCACTAAGTCCTCAGCCGCTTCTAAGGCTCTATTAGCAGCATTTAGTGTGCGGTCAAGCAACTTTTGCTTAGGCTTTTGCGAACGTTCCGTCATAGTATCCACCTTAATTTAAAACGTGTTGACCACATTAAAGCAATAAATTGACCATATCTAGACGTTTTTCGTCTTTAGCCACGGTTTCTGTTGGCGTTGATGTTGTTTTTAAACTTACAAAATCAAATAATTGGCGGTCGGCTAATTGTGACGGTGCAACATTTTGAATGGCGGTAAAAATACTGTCTAAACGCCCTGTATGATGCTTACCCCACTCACGCAGCATGTCATTAATTTTGGCGCGTTGTAGGTTTTCTTGAGAGCCGCATAAATTACACGGAATAATAGGAAACGCTTTATAACGCGCATATTCAATAATGTCTTTTTCTTCACAATACGCTAACGGGCGAATCAAAATATTTTTGCCATCGTCAGATAACAGCTTGGGCGGCATGGCTTTAATTTTGCCACCATGAAATAAATTTAAAAACAAGGTCGCCATAATGTCATCACGATGATGCCCCAACGCAACTTTTGTTGCACCAATGTCTTGAGCAAAACCATACAAGCTACCACGACGCAAGCGTGAACACACCGCACAATAGGTTTTACCTTCGGGCGTAAGTTCTTTAACAATACTATAGGTATCTTTTTCTAAAATATAATGCGGCACGCCAAGTTCGGTTAAATATTTGGGTAACACATCTTCTGGAAAATTAGGCTGTTTTTGGTCTAAATTAACCGCAACAATATCAAATTTAATGGGCGCGCTCATTTGTAAATTAAGCAAAATATCGAGCATGGTGTAGCTGTCTTTGCCGCCCGACAAACACACCATGATTTTGTCACCATCTTCTATCATGTTGTAATCACTAATTGCTTGCCCTACATGACGGCGCAAGCGTTTTTGTAATTTGTTAAATTCGGTACGACTTTTAGGGTCTGCAACTAAGGCTTCATCAACAGGTGCAGGCGTGGCTTGAGTAAAAGATTCAGGGCTAAAAATTTCAATAGTCATGGCGGCAGTACAAATCAGCTAAGAGGTTAGTGTGATTTTAACTGATTTTACGCAATCATGACTTATGCATTGCACCGCAATTAGCGCGTTTTGTGAGCATAAAGGCGTTTAAAACACCTGAAATGTGAACAAATAAGCGATAACCGCGTAAGTCTTAAATAAAGAAAAAGGCGAGATAAACTCGCCTTTTTTGTGAGCTAAAAATTAAGGCACACACACAAATTTAATATTATCCTGAGCATTGACTGTCACCGCATTGATGCCACTTGCTTCCCAATTAATTTGTACTATGTCCACCACAACACCATTGACTGGTGAGAGATTGGTGGCACTCAACACATGAGCAAACCCTGCATTAAAATAAGAATCTGTTGCATCACCATTTAATGCAGCACTGACCGTATTACCGCCATTACTGGCAACTAATGAACCGTTGACTTTACTAATGGTACAAACACTATTATTTGCGCGATTACGCAAGGTAATAGCCGCAAAATCGTTAATTACACCCGATTGACAACTGGTGTTAGCTGTAGTACCACAGGCTTGGGTATTGGTAGTAAATCCTCCTACCGTGTTATTCAATTGGTGCATCAACGAGCCATTTTTAACAGTAATTCCCTGTGATGCGCCATTTACCACGCCTAAAGCTGTATTATTAAATACAAACTCAGTGGTATTTGTGTTTGCCGTATTGAGCGTAACACCATTACAAGCAGGTAACGCACCCACACCACAAGCAAAACTGTACTTATCATTTTCTATCGAAACACTGGTGACAGCATTATTGGCTAGTGTCACCTTAACGTTTTCTTTTTTATCGGAATTAAAAAAGGTGTAAATGTCAGGATTACTAATCGCTGTCGATGTTGCTTTAGTAAAACCACAAAAATCACTCGGTGCATTAGTAAAGCCTAACTTGTCATCCGCACCTTGCGATGTACAGTCATTAGTTACAACACTTGCTTTTTCTCCATAAAAGACTTTTGTTTTGTCGGCAAACTCTTGACCTTCTGCACTATAAACACCTGCGGCTGTCTTAAATAACGTGACATTTCCTTTGTCGGTGATTAATACATGGTTAGTTCCACTATTTAAATTAGTAGGGCCGCAAACTTCGCTAATATTACTATCAGTACCTTTAACAGTGGCTTTTGCTGTTGCTGTGTTTAAGTTAAAAACCACTGTTCCATTTTCTTTATAATCGCCATTGTAATCGGCAATGCTTGAAAGTGGAGCAACAGCTAAGTTTTTACTCGCGCAAGTTTCTACCACAGGCGTATTTACAAGAGGAGTAAACTGCCCAAGAAATGAAGTTGATGATAAGTTAATTTCATAAAGTGCGGTGTTGTTAAACACAACTTCATAACTATAACTACCGTCTTTAAAGGAATATGCAGAATATGGTGCTTGTACAACGGTGTTTTTAACAGGACTGGTTAAGGTTTTATTATCGAACCCTAAAGAGCTTGTTGTTGCACTAAAACATACCTTTTGACCATTGGCGTAAGGTGCATTACTTAAAGTCGTAGCAAACTGTGTCTCAACACCAGTTGTACATGCGGTTGGCTGTGCAATTATCTCACTACCAATCATCACTTCGTTGGCTTTAAAGGTAATCATTTTATTAGTGCGAGTAATAGGTCGATAAATTCCTTTACAAACACCACTACTATCTGTCACTAGCCACGGATGAGTCACATAAGTGCCTTGAGCGTGTGTTTGGGTATTTGCTAGGTTGGCATTATAAGAAACACGCCCACCATTATAGTTAAGCCAAAATATTTTTAGCCCTGAGCCAGATTGATTAATAAAATCAATGTTCATACCCTGCGAGCCTGCACTAGAGCGTAATTTACTTTCATCGGCACAGGCATATTCTGCCACACCATCTACTACTCGTATTGGTTGAGCAATTGCAGTGTTTTGCCCTGCTGTTGCAAAAAAATTGGTGATATCTGGATTAGTCACAGATAAATTTTTTAATGCAGCTAATACCTTACTGAATGCCTCTAACCATGCGGTTGCAAATGCTGAGCTGTAAGCAATCGCAATTTTGGAAGCGTCAAAACTAGCATTAAGCTGAAAATCATCTTTAAAGTCAGCCGCAAGCGTTTGTACAATATCAAAGGCAGGCTGTGTACTACTTGGATTTAATAGTGCTGCTTGTTTAGCCAAATTTGCTAAATATGCTGCATAAACACGTTGCGACTCACTAATAGTAGTACTGGCTAATTGATTGTATTGCGCTGTTGAACCAATCACTAAAGGAGCTTGTAAAATACTGTGTGTAAGTTGTAGTTGGGTTTTAATCAGTTGGTTTACACCATCAATGTTAATCGCCAAACCACCTGCCTTAGCTTCAGCCGTTTGTACTGCGGCTTCGGTTAATGCAGTAACACCTATATTAGAATTAGCTGTCACTGTAGCAGCAGCTCTTAAAACTGGTGTGGCAGCTACTAACCCAGTCATACTTGTATTTTGGTTTAAGGCTTCATCGAAATATTCTACAACCCCTGTTGTAGTCGGTAACACTTCGGCCAAAATCGGTTCTGCAAGTTTAGCAATGGGAACGCTAAAGCTGGCCACACCATTATTGGTAGGGGTAAGTGTTTGAATGGGTGCTAGAATTACACCTGTTTTGGCATTTTTTAGGGCAACACGACCATTTAGAATTTTGCCTAAAGATGGTGTGACAGTTATGGTTGTAGTAGTGGCCGCTTTACTGGGCAAATTTACATTATCATCATCATTTGAATTACACGCAACTAAAGATAGCGAACTCAACATAATGGCTAAGGATAAAGAGTGACGTTTTAGCATGGTAGCTCCTGCTATTTATATATGAAGGCTTTTATTTGCAATAAGTTTTATTTTCTAATTGCTTTTACTGCGTAATAAGCAATCTCATTTGTTTGTATCTTTTTATTTTATATTAGTAATTAGTATTCCATCA
>ERZ650309.1144-NODE-1144-length-12629-cov-6.051217_pt1 | contig 12629 bp, 7 predicted proteins | sample MGYA00376245_ERZ650309 | MGnify/ENA primary metagenome ERZ650309 (study PRJEB26733, sample SAMN07839294) | wastewater metagenome | biome: urban; feature: wastewater treatment plant; material: waste water | place: USA: North Carolina | collected 2016-04-26 ...
CTTCACATAACCGTTCGTCTCCCCACTGAACCTGATCGCCGGTTTTTCGCAAGTTTTGAATGCCGTCGTAAGCCGGAACCGCACGGGCAATTTCGTCGCGAATCCCTTGTCCGTCGTCGAAGTGAATCAGCTTCGCCAATTCCGGCTTGGCGCGTTCGGCAATCCGCATTGGGATTTCCCATTCGGCTTTGGCTTCGCCGATGCGTCGGCCTTGAATTTCCGGGCTGAACAGGATTCGCCGCTCAGTCGAAGTTTCTGTCCCGCCGCCGCGCTGTTCATAACGAGTTGCGGCGGGCAACAGCAAGACTGTATCTGCTGGTTCGACAAACATTTGCGGGCTGAGCACGATGTCCTGATGAATGCGGAACGGAACTCTTTCGATAGCCGCACGGACGAAATCAGGTTCGGGCAGAGTTTCCAGAAAGTTGCCGCCGCTGATGTAAAACCAATCCAGGCGACGTTCGTGAGCGGCTTCGATCATTTGAACAGCGTTCAATCCCCGCGCCGTCGGAACTTCAAAACCCCAGAGCTGTTTCATTCGGGAAGCTCCGGCGTCATCAACTGCGATTCCACCGGGAAACCGATTCGGCACGCATCCGACTTCGGCTCCGCCCTGGACGCCGGAATGGCCGCGAATTGGAACCAGGCCGGATTTCGGTTTGCCGACAAAACCGCGACTCAGCGCCAGATCAACAATCGCTCGGACGTTGGAAACTCCGTCGTGATGTTGAGTGATGCCCATTGACCAGACGAAAATCGCCGTCTTCGCTTTGGCCAGCAGTTGAGCAAAGCGCAGCATCTCTTCGCGCGTTGCGCCTGCGGCAGCTTCCAACAATTCCCACGATTGTTGAGTGAGCGCGGCTTTCAAATCATCAAAGCCCGTCGTGTGTTCGCGGATAAAAGCTTCGTCCGTCCAGTTGTTTTCAATCAGATGTTTCAACACTCCGGCGATGAAGGCTTTGTCGCCGCCGGTGTGAACCTGAAAGAAATCGTCCGCCAGCTTGGTTCCGAACAGCGCGCTTTCCGTGACTGACGGAACCCAGTACCGCTCCAAGCCTGGCTCGCGGTACGGATTGATAACGGCAACTCGCGTGCCCTGCTGTTTGGCGTAGTAAATGTATTTGGTCGTTACCGGCTGGTTATTCGGCGTGTTACTGCCGAAAAAGACCAGCAAGTCAGTGCCGATCCAGTCTTTGTAGGAAACCGTCGAAGCCGCCACGCCGATGGATTGTTTCATCGCCACGGTCGAAGGCGCATGGCAAATGCGCGCGGAGTTATCCACGTTGTTTGTGCCCAGAAAGCGAGCGACTTTTTGCGCGACGTAATACGATTCGTTCGTCAGTCCGCGCGACGTGAGATAAAACGCGATGCGTTGCGGATCAACGTCGGCCAATCGCGAAGCCGCCAAATTCAACGCTTCATCCCAACTGATTCGCCGAAAACCTTGTTCCCTTTTCCGCCGCAACATCGGATATGGCAATCGGCCAAGTTCCCGCAGTTCGGTTGCCGACATTCCAGAAAGCGGTTCGGCATTATCCAGCAGCTTCACGTCCAATGCTGGCGCAGTATTCAGCCGCATCAGTTCCAATCGCACCATGCACAAATGCACACCGTCCATCGTGAAATCATGAATGCCTGCGGTTCCCAGCGCGCATCCATCGCAAACGCCTTTCGTCAGAATGCGCCAGGCAAACGGCAACTGATCGCGGTTGCGCCAGACTATTTTCGCCATGTCCAGGTAATGGTTCGGCTTTATGTGACCGATGCCGTTCGGCATCAGACTGACCCAGTTTGATTTGTTCCAACCGGTGTTGTTCATCAAAAATTCATGCTCTGTGGACAATTAAAGGTTGCCGCTATTGGGTGATGATGGTAAGTATGTTGTGCGGTCAAAATTCTGGCGGCGACTTCACTCAAACTCTATTCAATCTTCATAATTATGGCGAAAAAAGAACTGCCCGTTCTGCAAACGAACGGCACCAAGACAGCGAAAAAACCTAAACTGAAATACGACTGTACCAAATGTCCTGGTTACTGTTGTTCGTACGACTGGATCAGGATTAACAAACGCGACATACAGCGACTGGCCAAACGGTTCAGCCTGACGTACGAACAAGCTGAAAAGAAATTCAGCAAGTACGAGAAGGATTACAAGGCGCGCGTGTTGCGACATCGCAAAGATCACATCTACAAAAGCGTGTGCATCTTCTTCGATCAGGAAAAGCGAAACTGCAGCGTATATGAACATCGCCCGGCAATTTGCCGCGATTTCCCCGAAGAAACAACTTGTGGCTATTACAGCTTTTTGGAATGGGAACGCGAACATCAGGACGACGCAGAATTTATTCCGATGTATTCCTGAGCCTGTTCGCTGGAAACACGAATCAGCGCCGCGCTCAATTCGCGCTGAAATTCTCCGCACAGGTGTTTCAGATCAATTGTCAGAGTCTTGACCATCAGTTTTCGGTGAAACGTGATCAAGCCGATTCCATTGCCTGCATCATCGGTCAACGGCAAGCTCAGCATCCATCTGGCAGAAGTTTCATCTGCCAGATGGTCAGGCTCACGGGGCAAGTCTTCACCTAACAGAGCGCTGTCACGCCTCCAACTCCAAATCGTGTGCGTGGCAGTGCCTTGACCGATTGAAAATTGACTGACGTCCAAATCCAGAACTGCGTAATCAAATTCGTTCGTTTCCAGCATCTCTTCCAGCACGGCAAAAAGTTCTGAAGAAGTTTGAACCTTGCTCAAATCTTCGCTGGCGCGGCGCACCCGGACATTCACCGCCAGCGAACGCCGCCGTTGCGTGACTCCGAGTTTGATCTGGTTGCCGAGTTCCGCGAACTCTGCATAACGCAACCGCTGCACGCCAAAAACAATTCCCACACCCAACACGAAAAAGATCAACGCCGCCAGGCTGCGCTGTGGATTCAGCAGCATCAACCCGAACAGCGAAAACAGAGCGCTAACGGCGTACAGCAAAATTGCTGCTTGCCGCTGAGTAAACCCGTGCTGCAAAAGTTTGTGGTGAATGTGGCCGCGATCTCCTGCCAACAACGATTGCCCGCTGACAAACCGGCGCGCCAGCGACAAACCGGCTTCGGTTACCGGCAAGCCGAACGACACCAGTGGAATGGCGATAGCGACAATCGTTGACCCTTTTTGCGAACCGGCCAGCGACAAAGCCGCCGCCATAAAGCCTAAGAACAGGCTGCCTGAATCCCCCAGAAAAATCGTCGCCGGGTTGAAGTTGAATCGCAGAAAGCCCAGCACCGCTCCGACCAAGACAATGGCCAACTGGCTGATTTCCGGATTGCCCTGGGCCACGGAAAACACCAGAATCGAAAGCAGCGCAAACACCGAAGCTCCCGCCGCCAATCCGTCAATGCCGTCAATTAAGTTGAACGCGTTTGTGATGCCGATGACCCAAACGGCAGTCAGCACAAAACTCAACCACAGCGGCAAATGCCAGTGACCGCCAACCGGCGACGAGATGTTTTCAATGCGAAAGCCTCCGGCAAAAATCATGGCTGCGGCGATGGTTTGGACAATTACTTTTTCCGGCGCGCCTACGTTGCGGAAATCGTCGTAAATACCAAACAGAAAAATCAGCGTCGCCGGAGCCAGCAACATCAGCAATCTGGGCAGGTTCGCGCGAAAAATGTCGCCGACCATATTTGTCATCAACGGCACGCAAGCGAGCGATCCCATGAACGCCAGATAGATCGCAATCCCGCCCAAACGCGGCGTAGGTTTGGCATGAATATGCCGTCCGCCGTCAGCACCATCCGGCACGGCAATCGCGCCCCATTCCGTCGCTTTGCGACGCACCACTGGCGTCAGCGCCAGAGCGGCAATGAACGAAAGCATGAAAAGTGTGACGTATGATCTCATCAGTAATTGGTAGTTGGTGGTCGGTGGTCGGCAGTCGGCGCTTCTTGAACGCGGGTTGTACCTTGAACATATTTGCCGGCAACCGATAACCGATCACCGACTACCGACAGATATTTTTCAGCCAACACCGAACGCAGGTAATGTGTTTTGACGAACTGCTGACCGTTTGAACTCATTTGGGTTCGCAATTCCGGTTCCGCGCGCAACCGATTGATCGCGGCAAACAAGGCATCGGCATTTTCCGGCTCGATACACAACCCCGCTTCGGCTGCCGCAACCAACCGAGCGGCTTCACCTTCGACGCTGCAAATGATTGGACAGCCGACACCCATCAACTCAAACAGTTTCGACGGCAGAACCTTCCGGAAAATCTCCAGCTTGCGCAGCGGAACCAAACTGACATCGCTGGCGCGGTAAAATCCCAGTAAGCGTTCGCGGGGTTGTTCGCCCAGAAACGTCAGATTGTCGAGCGACAACCGTTCCGCCAACTGTTTCAGATTTTCCTTTTCCGCGCCTTCGCCAACAAAAAGAAAATGTACCTTGGAATCCTGGCTGAAGCGTTTCGCCACATTCAGCACAACATTCAGCGCATGGGCCATTCCGTGCGTCCCGATGTACGAAACAATGAATTTGCCTTCCAGTCCAAACTGTCGCCGCACTTCTTCAGGCGCGATACTTTCCGAAGCCAGATAACCGGCATCCACTCCGTTGGTGATGATTTTGATTTTTTCCGGCGGAACCCCTTTGCCAAGCAGGTAATCGCGTGTGGATTCGGCAACCGGAACGATCAGCGCTGCGTGTTTGTAAAGATGCAGCTCAATCGCTTCCAGCGAACGAATCAGCCAACGATTTTTCAGCACGCCCATTTCCACCGCCGACTGTGGCCAAATGTCGCGGACTTCAAAGACAAATGGAACTCGCTTGATCCGGCTCAACAAATAAGCGGCCACCGCGCAGAAAAACTGCGGCGAAGTTCCAATCACAACATCAGGTGTTCGCGTCATCAACGCGCCCAGAATCAGCGAAGAAAAAAAGAACGAAAAGAAATTCAGAACCCGACGAAAGAATCCTTTGTTGGCTGCGCAATACACCCACGTCCTGAGCAGCTCAATGCCTTCAACCTGTTCACGTTTGACGAACTGGCCGCGATATTCCGGTCGAATGATTCCGGTCGGATGATTGGGAAAGCCTGTGACGACCGTCACGTCGTGGCCAAGACCAGCCCAGTGCCGCGCATGCTCAAACGTGCGAGCCGACGGGGCGCCCATTTCAGGCGGAAAATACTGACAGAGAAATGTTATTCGCATAGCCGGAGCACGGACACATCTGTCCGCCTTTCTCAAATCGTCAACTCAACCGGATTCGATAACCGAACTTGTTGCTGCGGATGATTTGATAATCGAATTGAATTGCCGCGCTGGGAAGAGAAACTCCAAAGTCTGAAAAATGCCAACCCTGAACTGGGGATTGACAACCTCTGATGAGCTTCGCGCTTATGGCGATTTTTGGATCAGAAAACGCCTCAATCATAACCTGCCGATTGCCAAGGCGGCATAAAATTTTCGTCTTTTCCACCAGCTCAGCCTCAACCGACGGATGCAAATGCACAAAGCTGGAAGCCATCGCCACATTTCCATCGGCAGAATCCGTTATCGTCCAAACACAGGTTTCGCTTCGATGAATCTGCCGCTGGTGAATCACGCCGCCATCGTACCGCTCAAATCGTCCGCAAAAGCTCCAGGAGTTCGCGTCACCACTGACGTCCATGCTGATCGGTTTTGCCTGCCGAGCCATACGAAACGTGCTCCACACTTCTGATTGCTCTATGCCGTCAAACATCACTGTATTGTGCGCTCGCGTCGAACGGCAGTATTCGCGAAACCGATCTCCGCCGTACCCATGCACCCCGGAATCCACGATGAATGGCTGGCCATCCAACCACAATTCATAACTGAGCAAATCGCAATGCGCGTGAGCCGTGTTGTAATCCACCGAAGGTTCGCCAGCGTCAACGATGATCTTTTCCCGCTTATCCGCCGAAGCCCACAGGTAATAACCGGTTTGCGGAAAATTAGTCGCCGTTCGCGGGATTGATTCGACGACGCGGCTTGCCGTTTCCAAAATCGGCTGTGGCCGAGTTTCGACCGTGTTCGCCGAATCATTAAACAGAGCCAGAGTTCCGTCAGGGTAACTCATCGCCAACAGAACACCGGCCATCGCTCGCAACCTGGCTTCAATCTTTTGGTTGGGTTCAGTGCGACCGAACGCGCGCAGCAAAGCATAACTTTCCAGAAAATCCGCCAGCACCTGAGCGTGATACATCGGCGCACGTTCGTAATGCCCGCCGTCCGGCAACACTTGTTCATCCAATTCGCGCCACAACATCTTTTCGCCTGCGGCCAGCCAACTTTCGTTTTGAAAGAACAACCCGCCAAGAACCAATGCCTTGACGTTTTTCAGCAAGTGATTTGCCAGCAGGTGACGTTCCGGATGGCGACGCAAAAATCCAAGTTGATCGAACATGCTGGCCCGCCATCTGGCCAGAAACTTTTCGTCTTCAGTTTCAGCCACCAACGCATAAGCGTAAATCCAATTCACCACGCGCAGCGAAATCGGATAAGCGTCCCAACCGTCGCTGCGTCCAACGCGAGCTTCGTCAATCCAGCTTTCAATTAACCGACGACAGGCATTCCACGCCGAAGCTTCGCCGCGTTCAACCAATACTCGCGCAGCCAACGGCGCAAAGTTGAAATAATGAAGCTGATAATTCCACAGATGGCTGTCGTGCCGTTGATTCCAGCCCATCGGTTGAATCGTCAAGCTGCGATTCAAGAACGTGAACCGATTCTGTTCCAGATCGGCCAGCGTTTCGTCAAATTCAACCAGCGGCGTGTTCAAATGCGCGAACTGTTCGTTGAAAACTCTGCGGATCGTTCCAACCGATTCCGGCGAAACCGAAGAAGCCGTCGAACCAATTTCAGTCGGGCGAAAAGCCAATTGCGGCAACAGGCGATACAGTTTGAACTGAGAAACTCGCAACGGACGATACGCCAATTGCTCCCAACGCAAATGCTTCAGAGTTCTAACCAGCAACAGCAACTTTTCAAGACTCATCACGCTTCTCAGCCAACAAACTCGAAACCAGTTTAGGACTTACGCAAGTGTCAGTAGCCCGCGCGTAAGCAAGGGCTTTTTTCACCGATATCAAGCCCTTCCTGAAGGTCGGGCTACTGACACAGCAAATTTTACGTAAGTCCCGCAGTTTTGAATCTTGTCGAATTCTGTAAATCCTGTCGAAAAACGATTCCGGCTCTCAAATCTCAGATTTGAGATTCACTGCTTCCGGCTTTCCGTTCCGCAGCGAATCTTCAATCCGCAATGTGGCCAGCGTAGTCATTACCAAACTTTGCCAGCCAATCGGCATTTCGCTGCCTTCACGCGCTGCCGTGACAAACGCAGCCAATTCCTGATCGAAGCCTTTGTCTTGTGACATTCGCTTGGAAGTTTTGCGCTTGCCGTCGCGCCATAGTTCAAGCTGCCGAAAATCATCCAGAACCGCCGAACTTCCGCCGCCAAAAACTTCCACGCGCTCTTTCGGCATCGCGCGGTCGCCGGTGGCGAAATAATTGATATTGCCGACTGAACCGTTGCTGAATTTAACAACAATGCTCAACGTGTCGGCCCCAGCAGCGCTTCGATACGCAAAAACTTCCGCTGGTTCGGCTTCAGTCAGAAACTGCAGAGTATCAATGAAATGGCAAACTTCGCCGACGATCCGCCCGCCACCTTCGTCCTGTTGAATCCAGCTTTCTTTCGGAATCTCTCCGGCGTTGACGCGATACGTAATTGCCAGCGGTCCGGCCCCTTCAAAAAACTGTTTCAACTCCACTGACAGAGAAGAAAACCGGCGATTGAAACCTGTGAATACTTTGCCTTGATGCTGTTCGACGGCGGCAACGAGTTCGGCCAACGCTGCTTCGGTTGTCGCCAGCGGCTTTTCGACAAAAACCGTTTTGCCTGCGCGAATGGCTTCGGCGGTCATCGTTGCGTGCGTGTCATGCCGAGTGGCGATCAAAACGGTGTTGATGTCTTCACGCTGAAGCAATTCACGGTAATCGGTCGAACAAAACTCGAAGCCAAATTGTTCGCCAACAGCTTTTGCTGTGCGTCCGGTTGCGGTTGCCAATCCCACCAAACTAACTCCGCCGAGTTTTGCCAATCGAGGCAGCAACACGCTTTTGGCAAAGTTGCCCGCGCCGATTACCCCCAACCGAACGTCGCCGGCCTTGCGTGGGGAATGCAAACTCAGCAATTTGCCGCCCGGATTGCCAACCACTTCGGAATAAGTCAGCAGAATTCCCAAATAACTTTGTTGAGTTTTGCCGGTGATGATTTCGTAAGCCTGTTCAGCCTGTTCAATCGGAATACGATGCGTAATCAACCGATCCAGTTTGACCGATTTAGCCGCCACCAACCGCAAAAACTCCTGCATGTTTCGGCGCTCAGTCCAGCGCACGTAACCGATTGGGTAATCCTTGCCGCGCTCTTCGTAATCGGCGTCGTAACGTCCAGGGCCATACGAACGCGATAGCCGCAGTTGTAATTCTTTTTCGTAATACACCTTGCGCGGCACGTCCATTCGCACGGCACCGACCATGGAAACGATGGCGCGATCACGAGCAATCGCTCCGGCCAGTTCAATCGGATCGTTGGTGTCCGCCGCCGCGGTCACAATCACCACGTCAGCGCCAAACGAATCCGTGAATTGTTTGACTGCCGATTCAACGTCGTCACTACGCAACACCCCGGCGTCACAACCGAATTCACCAGCCAGCGCAACTTTGCTCGCGTCCAGATCAATACCAATGACTCTGCAACCGGCGGCCTTCAAAATCTGCACCGTCAGTTGGCCGAGCAACCCCAAACCGATGACCGCCACGGAATCGCCGAGCTTCACTTCCGCCGTGCGCACGCCTTGCAATGCAATCGCCCCTAGCGTGACAAACGCAGCTTGGTCAAAACTGACCCCGTCTGGAATTTTGACCGCCAGGTTTTTCGGCACAAAGATCGTTTCAGCATGCGAAGCGTAATTCATCCCCGCGCAAGCGACACGATCGCCCACCTGAAAATCGTCAACACCGCGCCCGACTTCGCGAACAACGCCAGCGCAACTGTACCCAAGCGCCACGGGCGTATCGAGCTTTGCTTTGACCGTGCGCAACGTTGCCATCAACCCATCTTTGCGAAATTTGCTAATGACTTGTCGAACCAAATCGGGCCGCTCTTTGGCTTTGCCCACCAGCGATTTTTGCGCCAGATCAACCGTCATTTTTTCGGTCCCGGCGCTAACCAGCGAAGAAACGTTGTTGACCAGAATGCCGCCGCTGCGACAAATGCTTTCCGGCACGTCATCCACCTTCAGCACACCGGAGCGAAAGTTTTGAATCACTTGTTTCATTGAGTTTTGTAATCAGGCTTTGTGCAAACCCTGCAACCGACAACCTGTCACTTGCCACCTAACAGGTACTTCCGATACCACGCATCGAAAATCAAAACGGCGAATAGTTCGTAAGCATTGTCGCGCCGACCTCGCCTGTGCTCTTCGCGAAGCTGCTGAATGTAATCGTAATCAAAAATGCCTTCGCGCTGAACGTAATCACGTGGCAGCAATTCGTCAAAAAAATGATCCAGCTTCGTCCGCATCCAACCGCCGAGCGGCACATTGAATCCCTTCTTGGGCGCTCGCAGATTTTCCGTAGGAATCAGGTCAGCAAAGGTTTTTCGCAAAATCGTTTTGCTTCCTGCGCGATTTAGCTTCATGGAAAATGGAATCTGAAACGCCAACTCGACGACGCGCGGATCCAGAAACGGCACGCGCAATTCCAATGCCCAGGCCATGCTCATCTTGTCGGAATATTCGAGCAAATTGTCTGGCAAAAAAGTTTCGACATCCAAATACGAAAACCGATTACCATCGTCCCAGTTCGCGGGAATATCGTTCAGATGAGTTTGCAGCACTCGATGCGACGCCAAATGGCCATTTGATTTGCTGAACAATTTCGCTTTGCGCTCTTCGTCCAGGTAATACACCCACTTCAGATATTGCCGCGCCGGATCACTGTCCAGCCCGGCCAGCAACGCTCGCACGCGATGCAATCGCCTGTCGTTGAAATCGTCCCGCTGCAAAGACAACGCAGCCAGTGCTGCCTTTGCCGCCACACGCGGAACCAGCCGCAGGTACTTCATCGCCTGCACCGCTCGATAACGCGGATAGCCGCCGAACAATTCATCGCCGCCCGCGCCAGAAAGAGCGACTGTCACAGATTCGCGCGTGTATTTCGACAACAGGTAAGTTAGAAAAAACGTTGTGTTGCCAAACGGCTGATCGAAATGTTCGATCAACTCCAGCATTTGTTCGGGGCGCGAAAGGTCAATCATCAGTTCGTGATGTTCCGTTGCGAACTTGTCGGCGACGCGTTGCGCTTCAACGCGTTCGTCGTAATAAGTCATTTCTGGTTCGTCGAACAACACGGTGAAGGTTTTGACCTGCTTTGATTGCGACGCCATCAATCCAACAATCACGTTGGAATCCACTCCGCCAGAAAGAAAAGCTCCCAGCGGAACGTCCGCCATCATCTGTTTTTCAACCGCGTCAGTCATCAACTGGCGCAGCTCAGACGACAATTCAATTTCGTTCGCCCGCGCGTTTCGTGTTCCCCAATCCGCGACGTTCCAGTACCGTTCGATCTTCACAATTCGCCGAGCACGCAGATCGTATTCCAGCCAATGGGCTGGCGGCAGCGCATGAATTCCGCGAAAGATCGTTTGCGGCGCAGGAACATACAGAAACGAGAAAAAGTCATGCGCCGATTGCCAGTCAATTTCCGGCGAATACACGTTCGCCGCCAGAATTGCTTTGATCTCAGACCCAAACAGCAACTGGCCGTTGGCTTCAGTGTAATACAAAGGTTTGACACCCAGATGGTCACGCACCAAAAACAGCTTTTCGCGCCGGGCATCATACAGCGCGAAGGCAAACATCCCGTTGAGCAGCTTGAAACCTTCCGAGCCGCGCTCTTCGTACAGATGCAACAAAACTTCACTGTCGGTTTGGGAAGCAAACCTGTGCCGTTGCGGATCAAGCCCGGCTTTCAATTCGCGGTAGTTGTAAATCTCTCCATTGAAACTGATCCAGATCGAACCGTCCTCGTTTTTCATCGGCTGACGACCGGACGCTGAAAGATCAATAATGCTCAATCGGCGATGGCCAAGCGCTAGTTTGTGGCTGGGGAAAACTTCCGTGGTTCCATCATCCGGCCCGCGATGCACCAAACTGAGCGTCATCCGCTCAATGACGCTCGATTCCATATTGCCGACGATGCCGCAGATTCCACACATTTTTGTTCAGAGTTTAGGAGTTGGGGGGTTGGGAGTTGGATAAAAGCCTTTGTTCGTAAATTTTCGCGGTAATTACGGCTTCGTGCATCGTCATTAAGGTGCAAAAAATCAACCCGGCGCGTCCGTCCAGAAACCCGAGCTTGACGAAATACATCCAGACAAACCGGAACACCGGGCGAAACGGCAACCGCGCCCACAATCGTTTGATGAACCGTTTGCGTTCAATCGGCGAACCGAACAAAGAAGCATTGACGCTGGTTGCTCCGGTTTCACCACCAGCCAGATTGGAGTAAACACGCGCTTCCCAGTTGGAATACCGATTATGCCGTTCGATGAAATGGTAAATGCTTTTGAAATCTTCGTGCAGCAGGTCGTGCTCCAAATACGCGGTTCGCCCGTCCACCAATACGTGTTCGTGAACTTCCACGTCTCCAGCGTTTTCCACATCCTCGGCATGTGGGCGTTCAAAACGTCCCAACTGATGCTTGAACAGCCGCATGTTCCAGCTTGGATACCAGCCACAATGTTTAATCCAGCGCCCCAGAAAAATCAGTCGCCGGTTCAAATAATAGCCATCGGCGCAATCAGGTTGACTTAACACCTGCGCAATCTCGGCTTTCAATTCGGGCATAACTCGTTCATCTGCATCGAGCAGTAAGACCCACTCATGTTTGAACGGTAAAGTTTGAAGCGCCCAGTTTTTCTTTTTCGGAAACCCTCCGGTGTAATCGAATTGGACGATCTTTGCACCAAACTGTTCGGCGAGTTCACAAGTTCGATCCGTGCTGTGCGAATCCACCAACCAAATTTCATCCGCCCAAGCGACGCTTTCCAGACAAGCGGCGATGTTCCGCTCTTCGTTTTTGACGGGAACGACAACTGAAACTTGAAGCTTGCTCAGCGGTGAAATCATCGTTGTTTGTTTGGTTCGGCAATCCGGCTGATCAGCGCCGTTAATTGCTGAACGTGTTCATTCCAGGAAAATTCACGGCTGCGCCCGGTTGATTGATGGACAATTCCGCAGGTTGCGACACGCGCCGCGTTTCCAAATTCGCAAAGAAAAAGAGCTTGTCCTGCACCAATGCTCCGCCCAAACGCGCACCAACCGTGAAATCGCTAAAGGTACTAAGCGGAGTGCGTTGCGCTGCATTATCACTGGGACTAAGCCCTGCCAGTGCTTGGTTTTTGAGAACAGCATACGCGGAGCCTGAGAGCGTGTTTGTGCCGGAGCGTGTAACAGAATTGACCAGACCACCCGTAAAACCGCTCTGCCGCACATCGAAGGGAGCAACGGAAACTTGCATTTGCTCAATCGCATCAAGGCTAATCGGCTGTGC
>ERZ650309.1145-NODE-1145-length-12606-cov-5.007330_pt1 | contig 12606 bp, 7 predicted proteins | sample MGYA00376245_ERZ650309 | MGnify/ENA primary metagenome ERZ650309 (study PRJEB26733, sample SAMN07839294) | wastewater metagenome | biome: urban; feature: wastewater treatment plant; material: waste water | place: USA: North Carolina | collected 2016-04-26 ...
AATCGCATCTTGAATGGATTTGAATTGCCCGTCTCCGTTGGGGGCAACCGTCGCATCTGCCGCCCAACCCCTGATCGCGAGTAAGCACACACATAGAAAGGTTTTCAACACAAAGGGACAAAGGGTCAAAGGGACAAAGGGAATTTCACTTCCTTTGCTGTCTTTGATCCTTTGATCCGTTGTCCCGTGGTGTTGAACCTTTGCCTCTCTATTCATCTTCCAAAACTCCATTGACGACACGATGAATTCCATTCTTCACATACTTTTCGCCGAAATTGATTACTAGCGCGAGTCGCAAATCCAGCAATCGCAAATAAGTCCGCGCTTGGACTTCAAAGATTGAGTTGTAGGCAATGACGGCCTTGTTTTCGACGATGACTTTTTTCTCAACTAGCATATCCAATCGCAGAGGGTCAGACATCGTGCGCCCTTTGTAGACAACTGGAACCGACATTTGACGCTCCACTAACAATCCCGACTTTCGCAGTTCCCAGTCCATCGCTACTTCGTAAAGGCTTTCCAGCAATCCAGGCCCGCCTAGCGTGCGATGAACTTCAATGGCTGCATCAACAATGTATTTGCTGATTTGATTCTCAGTCACGCTCGCCCTCTCTGAAACTGGCAATAGTGTGTTGCCAGTAATAAAGAAACTTTTTTCAACACAAAGGTTCAAAGGGGCAAAGGATCAAGGTTATTTTTGATTGAACCCCACTGGTTTTATCTCAAACTCTTTGTTCCTTTGAACCTTTGTCCCTTTGTGTTGAAACCAGTCCTGCTAAAACGACAGTTTAAAGCCGTACTGAATTTCCCGCCCAATGTAGCCCGGACGTTTGCTGATGACCTTGCCAAAGTTCGCGTTGTTGAAATCCACCACGGGGTTGTCCCAGTTGATCTGGTTAAACGCGTTGTAGGCTTCAACGCGGAACTCGAATTTATACCGTTCGTGGAAGCGGTAGGATTTGCTCAAGGTCATATCCACCTGACCGGTGTTGGGGCCCATCAACCCGTCGTAGGTCCAGGCATTCGTCCGTTTGACGTTGGCAGGATCAGTCGTCGCCCCTGTGGGCAAAGCCGCAAACACGGTTTTATCAAACCAGCGATCAAACGTCGGGTTATCCACTTTCGGATTGCCGCTGACGATCAGGTTTTGCGAGAAAATCAATTGACGGCCTGAGTACCAACGATTGGTCGTCGTCAATTGCCATCCGCCTACGGCCAGGTCCACTGCCGTCGGAGCGTCTTTGAGCAACCAGCGGCCTTTGCCGACCGGAATTTCCCAGGTCAGCGCGTGATTGAACCGATGCCGCGCAATCGGCAACGGACGCCACGTTAAATCTCGCGCAAACATCGCGCGATCATCAAAGAACTCGGTTTGCGATTCGCGTTGATACGCGTAATTCACCAACATGCTCAACCCTCTGGCAAACGGACGTTGCGCTTGCACCTTGTACGATTGCACATGCAAATCGCGCAGCGCCGTATTGGTTTGCGTAATCGCGCCGTACTGCGGATAGGGACGAAGCAACGAAGCCACCGTCACATTCGCTGAGCCGTTGCGCAGCGCGCCGGGGAACACGCTGGCCGTCAAATAGTTGCGGAACGGATTCGCCACTTGCGCATTCGTCACTGAACGCGGTTGTTCATACAGGAAGTTCGGATCGGCTTGATTGAGATCCACATCAATCGGCAGATTGAATCCGTTGTTGAAGAAAAAGTCGAAGCTGACGATGGTGCGGCTCCACACTTCGCGTTGATACGACAACGAGAAGCGGTCGTTGTTTTGCGGTTTCAGTTCATATTGATCCAGGCTGACTGCGTTACCCAGATTGGTATACCGCCCCAAGGTTTTTTCCGTCGGTTGTTGCAATGGGTTGGTCGCCGTCCCTGTCGTTGGGAATGGGTTGGAAGCCGTGGCCAACGGTACGCCGTTCAGCGGAGCGAGTACGGTCGAGATGGTTGAATAGCCCGTGTATTGATTGACGAAATCTCCGAGCGGATCGCGAATCTTCGACGAAGGCGACAGATAGCGCGCATACCCGAAGCGCAATACCGATTTGCTGTCGAGTTTGAATGCGCCGCCAATGCGCGGCATCAGGTTCAGGGCTTGCCGCGACCAGGCGTTGCGATTGTTTTCATCCGTGAAAATCCACGCGCCGTTGTATGTCGGTTTGTAGCCTTTTGAGCCAAGCAGCGTCAGAACTGCCGCAGGCATGTTCGGCGGAGTGGTTTGGAATTCAGGAATCGGATTGGTCAAATCCAGCCGTTGCGACAAACGGTTCTGACGATCCACCGGGCCGGGTTCGTATTCCCAACGCAATCCCAGGTTCAGCGTCAGGCGGCCATTCACTTTGAAATCATCCTGAAAATAGGACGAATAACCCAGAGTCACGACTTCCTGCACCGGAACGCGGCGACCGCTGGTGTTGTTGTCGAGCGCGCCCAGCAACATCGTCGCCCATTCGTTGCCCGAAGTGTTGATATTTGCGTTGGTGTTTTGGCTGGCGGAAAGCTGCGCGCGGAAGTTCAAATTGATCGGTTCAAACCGCGCACCTTTGCCTTTGTCCACACGCAATTCGCCGCCGAATTTCAGCGAATGATTGCCCGCATACCAGTTCATGCGCGCCGAACCGCCCCAGCCTTGCGGACGCTGCCAGAATTCGCGGCCCGAACGGCCAAGACGATTGGTGACGGTTCCGGTCGGAACATCCACTGCCGGGTAATAAATCAGATCGCGCGTCAGCAACGACGAATACCAGGGATTCCCCGGCCACAAAGCCTCAATGCCGGATTTGCCCAGGACGTATTCGTCGCTGGTCGCGAATTCGTCAATCAGTTTGTGGTAATTGGCGCGCAGGTTCAGCACCTTTGACGACGAGATCGTATAGACCGTGTCCGCCGCAATGCTCAAACCATGACGATTGCTGCCCGCAGCCGGAAACAATTTGCCCGACGTGTTGTCTTGCGGAGCTTCCAGCAAGCTGGTAACGAAATACCCATACCGCACAAACGATTTCCACTTTTCGTTGATGTTCCAATCAACGCGGTTCGACATATTCCAATAGTCCACGTTTTCCGTCTTGGTGCCTTGCCAGTTCAGGTCATTGCCCGGCAAGTTCGGCAACGGAATTTCGGCCATCAGTTTTGCCGCCGTCGGATCAAAGCGATTTGCCGGAATGATGTTGTTGGCAAAAATCGTGCGCACGCCGCTGGTTCCTGTGGCGCTGAACGGATCGTAAATCGGACGCGCACAAGTCGTTCCCGCAGCGCAGACGGCATAGCTGCCAATTCTGGACTGGCTGAAATTGCCTTGCCGTTCCAGTTGCGTTGGCACCGTGAGCTTGACGGTGATTGGACGATGATCGAACCACTGTTCCCATGACGAGAAAAAGAACAATTTGTTTTTGACGATGGGGCCGCCGATCGTGCCGCCGTACATTTTCAGATCGGTGCCGCGAAAGATGGTTTCGTCCGCGCCAGCCGTGCGCGGAATCGTTGGGTCACCAAAGGCGTTAAAGCGCGGATTGCGATTGTGGTAATAAGCCGAGCCGTGAAACTTGTTCGTGCCGGATTTCATGTTCAGCGTCACGACGCCGCCCGCGCTGTACCCGTATTCGGCATCTACCGCGTTCTTTTGAAACGACACTTCCTGCACGGCTTCGATCGAGGGCGTGTACGACGTTTTGTAACTCGAAGTCAGCGGCACGCCATCGAGTTGAATGTCATTGGCGCGCGTCGTGCCGCCGCCTGCATCAAATTCGTTGGCAAATGCATGGTGATACGGACGGTTTTCGCCATTGGCGTTTTCGCCACCATTGATGGTCGGATCGAGCGCGATGACGTTGTAAGGATTGCGCCCGCGCAACGGAATCTGGTTCATGATTTCGTTGCTAATGGTGGTTGTATCGCTGGACGAATTGAACTGCACCGCGACCGGCGTGTCCTGAATGGTGATGACTTCACTGACGCCTCCGACTTCCAACCTGGCGTCCACGGTCAGGTCGCCGCGATTCTGCACCAGAATGTTGCGCTGCTCGAATTTCTTGAACCCCTGCGCTTCGACCAGAATCGAATACGTGCCGGATTCGACAAAATCGAAAATGTAATGGCCTTCGCTGTTGGTCTGGCGATTGACTTCAACGCCAGTGCCGACGTTTCTCAGTGTGACTTTGGCGTTGGCCAAGGCGGCGCCGCTGATGTCCTGCACACTTCCCTGCACTTTGGCGCGGTAATCTTGCGCGATTGCCAGACTGGTCAGGCTCAATACCAAACTGAGAACCAGGCCGAGTGTTTTTATAGCTGATGGATTCATAAGGTCTCCTGTAACTGATGTTGCGCAACAAAGAAACGGGCAATCAGCTTGACACGGTTCCCGTCCCGACAGGGACGATTTGAAACTAGCCCGGCAGTTCACTGCCGGGAAAAGCCGTGAAGAAGTTCGCGTCCTGTAGGGACGCTTGAACCTTTCGTCAGTAGGGATTCAGGCGTCCCGATGGGACGCGGCAGAATGCCTCTCAGTTCCCGGCGATAAATCGCCCGGCTATTTTCAAACCGTCCCTTCCGGGACGAAGAAGCTGTCAAATTTTCGCCGTGAGTTCCCATCGCGTAACATCAACTGTAAATTCAATCGTAGTGGTTTCTTCGTGCCGTTCACCGGAACATTGGGCTTAGCTCCGGCACGACTTTCATCAATTCTGTCGCGACAAGTTTGCCGAACGTCGCGCTACCTTTTCGTGACAGGTGCGTGCGGTCGGGCGAACCGTCCTGGTTTTTCGCATCAAATTCAGCCGACGCGGTCGGGCCGAGTTTGTTTAACAGATCAATGCTGAGGACGCTTAGATCAATCAAGGGAACAGTTTTTTCCGCCGCTATCTGTCTGGCAGCAGCGGCATAGCTGGTCAGAACGTCTGCGGCAATTTGGCCGTCTTTGAAGTTTCGCCGCGCCAGCGAAGTCACCAGAATCGGTTTGGCTCCGGCCGCACGCGCTTCGTCAATGTATCGCCGCAAAAAATCTTTGTAGGTTGTTTTGGCGTCGGTTTCGCGCTCTGGCCCTTTGCCCGGCTGGTCGTTGTGGCCGAATTGAATCAACACGTACGCCGGACGTTGCGCCAATACGTTTTGCCAGTGGCCTTCGGCAATGAAACTGCGCGAACTGCGCCCGTTGCGAGCCAGATTGATGCATTCCACCTGAGCGCGGCATTGTTCGCGGAAGCCCACGCCCCAGCCAGAACCTTCGGTAACGGTGGAATCTCCGGCCAGCACGATGCGCGTCGGAACTGCGCCGTTGATGCGGACATTGTTCAGCCGAACATCGTGCGCGTATTCGTACACGCTCGACCGCGCGACGTTATCGAAGCTGCAATTTTCGACGCGAATGTCCGTGATCGGAGCTTTCTCAAATCCGCGCAGGTACAGCGCGTAATTGCTTTTCGCACTTTTCACGTCGCGGACGCTGACATTACGCACCGTCGGCATAAACTCGCCCGCCGCGCCTTCTTCGTAGGTGAAATCCACCGAGACGATGGAATCGCTGACCTGTCCAATCTGGACGTTGCGCATGTGGATGTTTTCCAGCGTGCCTCCGCGCACAGCGTTGGTTTTCAACCTCAGGGCGCGTTCCAGGTGCGGGCTGTCCATGCGGCAATTTTCGGCAAACACGTTGCGGACGCTGCCGGAAATTTCGCTGCCGATGGTCACACCTCCGTGGCCGTCTTTCATATCGCAGTTTTGAATGATGACGTTTTCGGTGGGGACATTGACGCGACGACCGTCTCCGTTGCGACCGGATTTGATGGCGATGCAATCGTCGCCCGTGTCGAAATAACAATCCTTGATCAACACATCCGTGCAGGATTCGGGATCACAACCGTCATTGTTCGGGCCGTGCGAATTGATGTGGACTCCGCTGACGGTGACGTTTCGGCACAACACAGGATGGATTTCCCACATCGGCGAATTGAGGATCGTCACGCCTTCGATCAGCACGTTTTGGCAGCGATACGGCTGAATGAAATTCGGGCGCAGAAACGAACCTTCGCCAAATTTACGTTCGCTGACCGGAACGTTCTTCTCGCCCATTTCGATCAGCGCCCGTCGGGCTTTGTCCTGATTTTCGGCATTGCGCGAACGTCCTTTCCACGGCCACCAATGCGTTTCGTCGGCCTGGCCATCAAGCGTGCCTTTGCCCGTGACGGCGATGTTCCGCTGTTCAAAGGCATAAATGAACGCCGAATAGTTCATCAGCTCGACGCCTTCCCACCGAGAAAAAACCAGCGGCAGGTATTGTTTGGGATCGCGGCTGAATTTGATTGTCGCGTTTTCGCTGACGTGTAAATTGACGTTGCTCAGCAAATGAATCGCCCCGCTCAGCCAGACGCCCGGCGGAACCACGACGCTTCCGCCCTTGGCCTTGGCGCAAGCGGCAATGGCTTTGCGAAAGGCTTCAGTGCAATCAGCCTGACCGCCTTCGACCGCGCCGAATTTTCGGATGTCGAAGTCCCGTTTGGGAAATACGGGCGGCTTAATGCGCCGCAAAATTTGCGGCACTTGCGCCCAAACATCCGGCGCGGCAGGTTCGGCCCCTGCCAAAGCAGACCATCCCGGTAAGGTCAGGGAGCCTGCCAAGCTCAATTTCAGAAACTCACGACGATTGTTCATCGGACTCCAGGCGATGGTATTCGACAGCGATTTGGTCTCGCTGTGCGGCGCGGAAACCAACAGCTCGCCTCCGCTTTTTTCAATTTTTGACTTCTTAGTCCAGCAAAGCTTTTTTCATTTCGTAGGCCAAGTGTGTCTCGACAGTCTTGTCGGGCTATGATGGCAGCCTTAATATGTCTTCGTTTGGTTTGGGGCAATGAGCCGTGCCTGAAATCTTTCCAAAAGAAATCTAAAATCGCAGGTAAGTTATTGAGTACGCACCGGATTTATAAATTCGACACCTTCAGTCTGGACGCCACGGCCAAAGTGTTGTTGCGTGACGGCCAGCCCGTCACCATGACTCGCAAGGCGGTCGAAACTCTGTTGGTGCTGACCGAAAATGCCGGACAGGTGGTTCCGAAAGACGAATTGTTGAAAACCATCTGGCCTGATCGCGTGGTCGAGGAAGCCAACTTGACGCAGAACATTGCCATGGTTCGCCGAGCTTTGGCGGTGGAACGCGGGTCAGCGGCTTACATCGAAACCTTTCCCGGACGCGGTTACCGTTTGATTGGCCCTGTCGCGCTGGATACGCCCGAACCGCCCCAAGCCAAAACGGATCAAGCAAGTTTTTCGCTCAACAGCTCGGAGCTTCCGGTTGAACCAATCGAGCAGCTACCGCCTGCCACGCTTCAGCCGACTTCTTCCCCTTCGAAGAAGTGGCCTGTCGTCTTGCTGATCGCCGCCGCGGCAACAGGATTGCTGGGCTGGTTCTTGTTGCAGCGCAATTCACCCGCCGTCGAAGCAGTGTTTCACATTACTTCCCTGACCCGACTGGCTGGCAAAGAATGGCAACCTGCCCTTTCGCCCGACAGCCAAAAACTCGCATTCGTTGCTGAACAGGACGAAGACCAGCCGCCCGAAATCCGGGTGCAAGTCGAAGGCTCCAACAATTCTCAGCGCATTTCTCCAGTTGCTGGGCATTACACCAGTCCGGCCTGGTCGCCGGATGGACAAGCCTTGGCCTATTTGCGCATTGGCAAAGAAGCGACCGAAGTTCTGACCACGGCGTTGCACAGCGACGGTTCAGCCGGAACGGAGCGAGTGGTAACTCGTTTTACGCCGCCAAATTACGGCTATCCATATCGTTTGCTGGACTGGTCGCCGGACGGACGCTGGCTGGCAGTTTCACATTCAGAAACGCCCGGCAAACCGAACGGACTGTTTTTGGTTAATCTGGCCACAGGCGAAAAAACGTCACTGACCAAACCGGCTGACTTGGTGGGCGGAGACCTTGATCCCCACTTTTCTCCGGACGGAAAACAAATCACGTTTGTGCGGCACATTCACCGATCGCATCAGGAACTGTACGCCATCCCTGTGACCGGTGGCGAAGCTCGTCCGTTAACCGCAGACGCCAAACAAATCAGCAGTCACGATTGGGCCAGCGACGGTTCAGTTGTGTTCGCTTCTGACCGAGGTGGCGAATTTCGTCTGTGGCGGCTGCATCCGAAAATCACCGAAGCCGACAAACGGTTGCAGCGAATCGAAATTTTCAGCTCTTTCCCGATGGAAGTGTCCGTTGCGCGTTCGGCTGCGAGGTTGGCTTATTCCGTGCAGCAGCAGGATCGCAACATCTGGCGATTGGATTTAAAAGATAAACAGTGGACGCGCGTCGTTGCGTCTTCGGCGCAAGACGCTTCGCCACAGTATTCGCCCGACGGCGGCAAAATCTGCTTCCGATCCGACCGCAGTGGAACGGAACAGCTTTGGATTGGCGATGCCAACGGAAACGACCAGACGCAACTGACCAAAGGCGAACTCTATCCTTCGGTCGGGCATTGGTCGCCCGATGGACGCCGCATCGTGTTCAACAACGCGCGCTCCGGCGAAATTTACGTCGCGGAACTGAAAGCGGCGGGAGATTGGCAAGTTCGCTCGACCGGAATCAATGGCGTGCATCCGATTTTTGCGCCGGACGGGCAATGGATTTTTGCGGGAACGACGCAGAACATTTTCAAATTTCCGGTCGCAGGTGGCCAGCCAACAACCGTCGTCAACACCGGAGGCTTTTCCATGAGCCTGTCGCAAGATGGCCAGCGCCTGTATTTCAAGCGCGAACAGAACGACGCCGTTCTGTGGCAGGCAAACACAGCGACGGGCGAACTGACGCGTGCGCTGGACGGATTGCTGCCGACTTGCACCAGTTGCTGGTCACTGACACCGACTGGCATTTATTACCTTGGCAGCGACAAAAGCTCCTTCGATGCCCAAGCCATTTACTTTCACCGCTTCTCGGCCAGCGCGGGCGAAGCCGACCGCCTGATCGTCAAATACCCTGAACCGTTGGCTCCCGTGGGCAGCGGCCCCTTTTCGCTTTCGCCGGATTTGCGATCTCTGCTGTGCGTGCGAATGAACAAATCCAACAGCGACATCATGCAGGTCGAACCATTCCGCTAACTGGATTCCTAACGAAAACAATAGACAGGATTTACAAGATTGACAGGATTGTTGGCGTCTCCAGTCAGTTCCTGTGTCCATCTTGTGAATTCTGTAAATCCTGTCTCAAAGTTTTTGGGCGCTGAAACTCCCAAAATCAATTTGCGGTTTTCCTGGGCGCGCTGGCCGGTTACTATTTCGGCTCACCAAACGTTATGACCAAATACCTGAGAACCAAAATCAGTCTTGCCGTTCTGGCTGTGGTGCTGCTGGCAACCAGCGGATGGCTCTATTTTCGCCGTCCCGAACCGGTGGAAATCGCTGCGTATGTGCCGGAATCCGCGCTGGCGTATCTGGAAATCAACAATTTGCCGAAACTCACTTCGGACATCACTTCGACGCGCGGCTGGCAACAGCTTGCTCCGGTGTACGGCATTTCCGACAAGCTGGCGTATTTGAGCGAAGCGGGAAAGTTCGGCTGGCTGGCCGGGTTGACCGGCAACAACGAAGCGGCGGTGTTTGCCAATGCCCAGGTCGCCATCGTCATTACCGGCCTGGAAGCGCGCGGCGAAGCGATCAAACCCCGGTTTGCCTTGGTCGTGTTGTCGCAAGGAAATGGAAAGGCGTTGCACGGTGTAATTGAAAAGCGATTGCCGGAACTGGCGAATGCTCTGCTCGGCCCAACCAAGCTACAAGTGACAGAACAAGCCGGCTTTCCACTCAGCATTTATCAATCCGTCAATGACCCGCAAAAAGAATTGGATTCGATTCAAGTTGGGGATGCTTGGATTCTAGCCAATAACATTGAAGCGTTGCGCGGCTGTATTAGCGCGAAGTTAAAGCGGCAACCTTCGATGGTCAATAATTTTTATCGTCAGCAAGCTCGCCCGGCGTTTGGCGCAAATGCCACTGCCTTCGGCTTTGTCACGGGCGAAGGCGTCAAACGATTGCTGCGGTTGGGAACCTACCTGGCTTCCAATGGAATTGTCGGCAAAGCAGCGTTGGCCGGAGCCGTCGGCGAAGTGTTCACCGAATTTTCCAATCGCACCTGCGACGGATTGGCTTACGGAGCCGGTTTTGAAAACGGGCAAATCGTGGATCGGTACATCACGCTGTTCAAACCCGAACTGACCGACAAGTTACGGGAAATCGTCAAACCGAATTCCGCCGACGCTCAAACGCTAACTGTCATTCCGGCTGCGACGCACGAAGCGACCATTTATAAAGTCACCAATCCCAGCCGGACGCTGGAAGAAATTGAAAAGGCCATTTCGGCACGCGTTGACGTCGCGCAAAGTTTCCTGCTGCATCAGTTTGTGCTGGGAATGCGCGAAGCGGCCTTCGGCGACAAAGCGGCGGACTTGACCAACGCTGCCATCGGCGACGAAATCGCCAGCTTCAACCTGACGAAAGAACCTGTGGATCGCGTCTGGCTGATTGCCGCACGCGACCGCGCGACGCTGGGTCGGCTAGCAGAAAACATCCTGACCCAGTTTCAAAACAAACAGATTGCCACCATCAACCGGGAAACGTTGAACGGCATTGAGTTGCTGAATTCCAGCGAACCGACGCGCGGTTCGGCGGCGTTCATCGGCAACTTTTTAGCCCTGGGCAGGCGCGACCAAATTGTCCGCCTGATCGAATTGCATCGAGCCGGTCAAAATTTGAAAGCTTCGCCGCAATTTGCAGCAACGGCAAAACTTGCCGCCAACATTCCTGCGCTGAGTTATTCTTCCGTCAAAGAAGAAAGCAATGAAATGATGACTGCTCTGGCCAGATTGGCTGGATTGGCAGTGATTCCGGCAAACGTTACGGCGCTGGATCAGTTGCCCTTCGCCGCCAGTGCGACTTCGGTTGGCGAACACGGTTTGCTCGTTGAGACTCGTTCGCCGTTTGGAAATTTTCCGTTTCTGGTGTCGTTGATTGCCGGAGCAAACAGCCCATCAAATCCATGACTGAAACGATCAACAAAAAACCAGATCGAGCCGACGTGCTGCTAAGCTGTCAAAACCTGACCAAAATCTATTCCGGCCGCACGGAAGATGTCGTGGTCTTTCGGAACTTGACCCTCGAAGTGGTTCGCGGAGAAATGGTTGCCATCGTCGGAGCGTCGGGCGTCGGCAAATCTACGCTGTTGCACTTGCTGGGTGGATTGGATCACGTGACTTCCGGCCAGATCCAGGTAGGCAAGTTTGACCTGACAAAAAATTCTGAGCTAGACTTGGCTCGCTTTCGCAACCGGCAGGTTGGATTCGTCTTTCAGTTTCATCACTTGCTTCCCGAATTTTCCGCCCTTGAAAACGTGATGATGCCGTTGCTGATCAACGGCGCAACAAAACGCGAAGCCGCAATTCGCGCAACGGAATTGCTGGATCGCGTTGGACTTTCGCCCCGTTCAGACCATCGTCCCGGTGAGCTGTCAGGCGGTGAAAAACAGAGAGTCGCGCTGGCACGGGCATTGGCGGCAAAACCAATGTTGTTGTTGGCGGATGAACCGACGGGCAATCTGGATGAACTTACCGGCGAAGCGATTCATTCCCTGATCAGGCAGTTGCAAATCGAAGAGCAATTGACCGCAATCATCGTGACACACAACGAACGACTGGCTTCGACCTGCGACCGCGTCTTGCGACTGGAAAACGGCAGACTCAACGAATTTTGAGTTTTGGATTTTGAATTCTGAGGTTAGTCGCCTTTCCGAAATTCACGATTCAAAACCAAAAATCCAGAATTCAATTATGTTCGAACGTTATACCGAAAAAGCGCGCCGAGTTGTCTTCTTCGCTCGTTACGAAGCCAGCCAGTTTGGCTCAACACAGATTGAAGCCGAACACGTGTTGCTGGGTTTAATCCGCGAAGATAAAAACTTGACCTACCGATTCTTTCAACGCTCCCACGCGACCGTTGAATCCATACGCCGCGAAATCGAAGGCCGCACGGTTCTGCGCGACCGCATCCCGAACAACATTGACCTGCCGCTTTCCGTCGAAGCCAAACACGTGCTGGCCTATGCCGCCGAAGAATCCGAACGGTTGGGCAATCGGCACATCGGCACGGAGCATTTGCTGCTGGGTTTGCTGCGCGAAGAAAACTCTCTGGCGGCAGAGATTTTGTACGAACGGGGCCTGCGTTTATCGGACATCCGGCAGGATTTGATGAGGCAGGCGAATATGGAACGTAACACGCATTCGCGCAAAGACACTCCGCACTTGTTTGAGTTCTGCCGAGACCTGACCGCGGACGCCGTCGAAGGAAAACTTGATCCGCTGGTTGGACGTGATGAACAAATTGACCGCGTCATCGAAATTCTTTGCCGCCGTACCAAAAACAACCCGGCGCTGATTGGCGAACCCGGCGTGGGCAAAACCGCCATTGTCGAAGGCCTGGCTCAACGCATCGTCAATTGCGAAGTTCCATCCTTCCTGGTGGACAAACGAATCCTGGCATTGGATTTAAGCCTGGTCGTCGCCGGAACCAAGTATCGCGGCCAGTTTGAAGAACGCATGAAAACCATCATGCGCGAACTGATGGAAA
>ERZ650309.1146-NODE-1146-length-12594-cov-3.495893_pt1 | contig 12594 bp, 12 predicted proteins | sample MGYA00376245_ERZ650309 | MGnify/ENA primary metagenome ERZ650309 (study PRJEB26733, sample SAMN07839294) | wastewater metagenome | biome: urban; feature: wastewater treatment plant; material: waste water | place: USA: North Carolina | collected 2016-04-26 ...
CTTAAAGGAACACCGCAAGGTGTCTATGGTCATGCACAAGAAGTAAGTTATGGCAAAGATACCCCCAGCGGTCATTGGGAAATGGCCGGCGTCCCTGTAACTTTTGACTGGGGTTATTTCCCAACAACCGAACCCACCTTCCCTGCTGCACTGACCGAGGCCTTGATTAAAGAGGCTCAGCTCCCAGGCGTTCTAGGTAACAGACATGCATCTGGTACACAGATTTTAGAAGAGCTGGGTGACGAGCATATGCGGACCGGTAAACCCATTGTTTACACTTCCGCCGACAGTGTTTTCCAGATCGCCGCTCACGAGGAAACCTTTGGCCTGCAGCGGCTTTATGATGTGTGCAAGATCGCTCGACGCCTGGTTGATGATTACAATGTAGGGCGCGTTATTGCTCGGCCTTTTCTGGGTAAGGATGCGAGAACTTTTAAACGAACTGGTAACCGCAAAGATTATGCGGTGCTTCCGCCTGCGCCGACACTGCTTAATCATATTGAAGCATTCGGCGGTACAGTTATCTCTGTTGGCAAGATTGGCGACATCTTTGCCCACAGCGGAACTGGCCGAGAGGTTAAAGCTGATGGCAACGACGCTCTGATGGACGCCACTTTAAAAGAAATGCAAAGCACAGGCGATAAAACCCTTGTCTTCACAAACTTTGTCGACTTTGACACTCTCTTTGGCCATCGCCGCGATGTAATAGGATATGCCGCCGCCCTCGAAGCATTTGATGCACGGCTTTCCGAGTTTAGAGCGCAGATGCAACCCGGAGATCTTGCCATTATTTCGGCTGACCATGGATGCGATCCTACCTTCCCCGGCAGTGATCACACGCGCGAACATATTCCCGTTATCGCCTTTGGTCCTCATATAAAACCGCAAGATATCGGCCGCCGGCAAAGCTTCGCCGATATCGGCCAAACGGTTGCCCACCATCTTGGCTTGCCGGATTTAAAGCATGGAGTATCCTTTCTTTAATACCAACTGCTTCGCTCTAATCAAAGGAACAAGAGAAAGAGGACACTCTTGAAGATTCTTAAAGCTGAACTTCATTGTCATTTAGAAGGAGCTGCGTCGCCGGACCTTGTACGCCGACTAGCCCAACGCAATCATCTGGCTTTACCTTCGTCACTTTTTACTGAAAAAAATGATTTTGCTTGGTCAGACTTTGTTGCCTTTCTTAAAGCTTATGATGTGGCCAGCAGTGCGATCAGAACACCCGAAGATTACCGCGACGTTACCTATGAGTATTTAATTGCCTCCGCTGCTGAAGGCGTCATCTATACAGAATTAATGGCATCACCCGATCATGCAGCTGCTTCCGGACTTGGCTATGCTGGCATGCTGGAGGGAATTGTCGCCGGAATTAATGATGCACGGTCCCATGGGATCGAAGGACGCATTATTATGACCTGTGTGCGCCACCTAGGTCCTGATCGCGCTTTGGGTGTGGCCAAGCAAGTCGCCGCGGGGCCTCACCCCTACATTGTGGGCTTTGGTATGGGCGGAGATGAAAACAAATATCAACCCGCCGATTTTCGCACCGCCTTCCAGATTGCCGTTGATGCGGGGCTTGCGTGCAACTGCCACGCGGGTGAGGTCGCAGGCCCTGAGTCTATCCGCGCAGCACTGACCCATCTACCCATAAAACGCATTGGTCATGGGGTACGCGCCGCCGATGATCCGAATTTGATGGTTCAACTAGCCGATCAAGGAATTGTGCTCGAGATTTGCCCAACCAGTAACATTGCGACAGGCATTTTTGCCTCTTATGCCGAGCATCCTTTGAAGACGCTCAAAGACGCTGGTTGCGCAATTACCTTGAACTCCGATGACCCGCCTTATTTCAAAACAACTATCGGCCGTGAGTATCAGATTGCCGCAGATCATTTCGGATTTGATGAAGTGGCGTTACGCGATATCACCTATACAGCGATTTCAGAATCCTTTGCCGAGCCTGAGCTTAAATCACGCCTTCTCGCTCGCCTTAAGTCATGACGGTTCGGGTTAAGATCTGCTGCATTGCTTCAAACGAAGAAGCGCGGTTGGCCATAGCCCATGGCGCGGCGGCCTTAGGCCTAGTTGGCGCCATGCCCAGCGGTCCAGGCTCCATCAGCGATGATGCCATTACCAAGATCTCGGTTACTGTGCCTCCGCCGATCGCGACTTTTCTATTAACCAGCCGCACTAACCCTGAAGATATTGTCGAGCACGTGAAGCTCTGCCGAGTGAATACGGTGCAGTTGGTAGATGCCATTAAGCTTGAAGATTATGCCAAGCTCCGCCATGGCTTACCCGGCATCAAGCTGGTACAGGTGCTTCATGTGCAAGGGGAAGATACCTTCAATGAAGCGAAAGAGATTGCTCCTTTGGTAGATGCTCTTTTGCTGGATAGCGGCAATCCCGGGTTAGCCGTTAAAGAATTGGGCGGCACCGGACGAACACACGACTGGTCCATTAGCCAACGCATTGTGGCTGCAGTTGCCAAACCGGTATTTCTAGCGGGAGGGCTTAACGCTGGAAACATCGCCCAGGCAGTGGAGATTGTGCGACCCTTTGGTGTTGATCTTTGCACCAGCGTAAGAAGCGATGGCGTTCTTGATCCAATCAAACTAAAAGAGTTCTTATCGGCTCTTCATCGCGGCACTGGGGGAAAATGATGACTAAGGCTAATAATGTTCATGTTTTCAATCATCCTTTGATATCACATAAACTATCTATTATGCGGGATAAACGGACATCAACGATCCTGTTTCGCCAATGCTTGAAAGAAATCACCCTATTAATGGGTTACGAATTAACCCGAGATTTACCTCTAACCTTAGAGCGCATTGAAACGCCTATTTGCCCGATGGATGCGCCAAAGATAGATGGAAAAAAAATTGCCGTGGTCGTGATCCTACGCGCCGGCCTTGGCATGGTGGATGGACTGACTGAGCTTATACCTTCGGCACGGATTGGCCATATCGGACTTTACCGCGATCCCCACACCAAACGCCCGGTCGAATACTTTGTCAAACTTCCCAATCCTGAAGGGCGGTTGTTTGTCATTTGCGACCCTATGCTTGCCACCGGTCATTCCGCTGTGGCAGCGGTAGATACACTGAATAAACGGGGAGTTCCTGACGAACGCATCAGATTCATGTCTTTGGTTGCAGCCCCAGAAGGCGTCGCCGTTTTGCAGCAGGCGCATCCCAAAGTCCCCATATATACGGCCGCTTTGGACGAGCGCTTAAACGATCACGCTTATATCGTTCCCGGCCTAGGGGATGCAGGCGATCGCTTATTCGGAACCCGATAATAAGGTTATATCTGCTTGGATCCAATTACCGTCCAACAGCGATGGGGTATAGAAAGGATTTCTTCCGGAAAATCTGCTTCGATGATTTTTCTTAAAGCATCATCAAATTCTTCAACTTTCTTTTTTGAAAGAGTCGCTTTCACTCCCGCACTTGCGCGAATTCTCCCTCTCCAAGCTTCTGGTTTATAGGGAACATCAAGATCAAAGGAAAAAGTTTCAATTGATCCAAATCCCGCTAAGGCCAAATCATTTAACCAGCGAGGATAAATCCCCGTACCACCGCTCATTGGCCATTGAGGATTGAATTTTAAAATTAACTTCTCCGTCGCCTCAACTATGTTTCCCTTAAGGGGCAACCAATCAAAATGTGCAATGATAACGCGTCCCCCTGGAGTCAGCAGCCTTAAACATTCCTGTGTTACTTCTGACGCCTTAAACCAATGCCAGCATTGGCCCGCGGTAATGATATCAAAACTTTCTGACGGCAAACCAGTTTGTTCGGCTGTGCCTATAAAATAACGCGTTTGCACCTTCAAAGCTGCATCGAGATTCTTAGCTTGCTCTATAAGCGCTTCTGAAGGATCTAAACCAACAGCACTTAAACCCCTCAAGGCTAAGCCTCGCGCAATGCTGCCCGTGCCTGTACCCAAATCAAGGACACGATCGGCTTTTTTTACTATTCTTTTTTGGATAAGAGTATCAAACCATTGATCAGGAAAACCTTGGCGATACCGAACATAATCAGATGCCGTCCGACCAAAGTCGACAACAGAACCGAATTCCCGAATCCCATCCTGTTCAATGATGGCGCTCATATTAAATCCTTCTGCGAAGAAGATGTAATCTACGATAGTATAATCTTAAGAGCAGTCAGAATCTAAATTTTTAAACATTAAAAAGATATTTATACAGCAATATCGGCCGTTGGTGCCTTACAACCAAATTCATGTGACAGCTGTCACACTTAGGTATGAAAAATCTGTCGCCAAAAATATCTACGCATGTATAAGGCAAACCGTTCGTTATTGCGCATCGCGTTTATCAGCTTAAGGAAATCTCATGAACAGTTTTTTTAATAAGTTTTTTACTTTCGGCGACTACTTGTTGGAGAGCGATTCCGTTGTTCTAGCTCAAGGTAACGACAACAAACCGGCGGTAAATGATTTAGCAAATGAAATTAATAACGAAGCAAAAGGTTTTTACACCCACTCACTCGTAATGAACGGGAGTGCCATATCTGAAGATCTTTATGGTTCTAGCGACGCTGATACCATCTACGGAAATTATGGAGAGGATTATATTTTTGGCGGCGACGGTAGCGACACGATTTACGGCGGCTACAATAGTGACTGGATTTTGGGCGACGCTGGAAACGACAGATTATTTGGTGATGAGGGGGATGATGCCATCGATGGTAATGATGGCACCGATTTTGTATATGGTGGTAGCGGGAACGATAGTGCCGGTGGCGGAAATGACAACGATTTCGTCTATGGCGGCAACGGAGACGACAGCCTCTATGGCGACAACGGAAATGACGTTGTTTCGGGCGATTCTGACAGAGATATGATCTACGGGGGTGACGGAAACGATACTCTTTTCGGCGGCGGCGACAGAGATTTTCTTTATGGCGACTGGGGTAACGATTCCATCAGTGGCGGCTATGATATGGATACCATCGCCGGTGGAGTCGGCAATGACATTTTATCCGGCGGTGACGGCAATGACACCGTTTATGGTGGCCTCGGAAATGATACCGTCCTGGGCGACGATGGCGCAGATATCCTTTATAGCAACGAACCTGGCTTCGAGGGGGCGGGTTCGGATACCGTCTACGGTGGTAACGATAATGACACCATATTCGGTGGCGAACAATACGACCGGTTTTTTGGTGGCGACGGCAATGACGGCATCACCGCAGGCTCCGGAGATGACGTTGCCTATGGAGGTGGCGGAGATGATACTGTCGAGGGAGATGGCGGTAACGACATCATCTTTGGTGACGGCGGCAATGATCGCTTAATCGGATGGGATGATAACGACACTATATTTGGTGGTGACGGGAATGACGTTGGCCATGGCAGTGACGGAGATGATTATATCTCGGGTGAAAATGGCAACGATTACCTTCTAGGCGATCGAGGTAACGATATATTATACGGCGATATTGGATCTGATTCTCTGGTCGGCGAATCAGGTAATGACAGTCTCCATGGTGGTGATGGTAACGACGAACTTTACGGAAATGATGATAACGATATTCTAAACGGAGGCGCTGGAAGAGATATCATCGACGGTGGAAATGGTAACGATACTTTCTATAGCAGCGCCGGCCTGGATTTAAATTTTGGTGGCGATGGAAACGACGTGCTGTTTTTCAATAGCGGCTCTGACGTAGAAGTATTTGATGGCGGCACCGGAGATAGCGACTCAATTGTTATGTCATATCTCTCTTGCAATATTGATAGCTGGCTGCACTTAACGTCGGGGAATTACAGTATGGGCAGCGATGGATTAACCTTGAATATGTCACAAGACTCTTCGGGTTATATCGAATTGAGTGACGGAAGCCTTCTGGCTTTCAGTAACATTGAGCACATAATCTTGCACTAAGCTTAGATAGAGCTCAGCTGGCTTCATTGTTGCCAAGATAAAGGCCGGTTTTACAAACCGGCCTTTTCCATTGGTTATTTTTATAAAAATTTAATAATTAAAATCTTATACAAATAACTCGTTGCATACAGGAAAAAAGCTCTTTACCAACAGACACCCTTAATCCCCAACAATAGGGATATACGCCATGAGTGGTTATGGATCTTGGGTAATCGCTGCCATTCTGATCATTATCCCCATTTATGGGATTTTTCTTTATAACAGCCTCGTTCAAAGTAAAAATCAGTCTCAAAATGGCTGGAAGCAAATCGATGTGCAGCTAAAACGCAGATACGATTTGATCCCCAATCTGGTTGAAGCCGCCAAAGATTATATGGGATTTGAGCAAGAGACGCTGCAAAAGGTTATTGCGGCTCGCAATAATGCCGTTGCATCAAACGATGGTAAAGCATCATTGGGTCTCGCTGAGGCTGAAAAGAATTTAACGCAGAATTTAAAACAATTCTTTGCCCTGGCAGAAAGCTACCCTGACCTTAAATCCAATCAAACTGTTCAGCAACTGATGGAAGAGGTTACGACAACAGAAAATAAGATTTCTTTTGCCCGTCAGTTTTACAACGATAGCGTCATGAGTTTTAACAATAAAACTCAAATGTTTCCTTCAAATTTGATCGCGAATTGGTTTCATTTTGGCACAATTCCTTATTTTGATCTTGGCGAAGAAGAACAGAAATTGGTCAAAGATCCCGTTAGAGTTAATCTTCGATAAAAAGACGATTGGGTAAAAAGCTATGGAAAGATCTGACTTTTTTTCTTCTATAGAAAAAAATAAACGAAGAACCTTTTGGTTTTTTGTGCTCATCCTTGCCGCTTGCTTTGCCACTGGGGCTGTAATTGAAATTTTATCTAATCCTTTAAGCCTAGTTTCTGGCTCTTCTTTTAGTTCTGCGCTTTCTCAGATGCCAAACTCTCCTATCGCTCATGCGCCCTCTCCGGTTTTTCAGGCTCTTAAAGGCGGCATCACATTTTTAATAATTGGATTTATTGTTTGCGGCGCAGTCTATCTATTTGGAAGTCCACTACTCATTGCCTTAGGGGGCGGCAAAGAGGCTTCTGAACAAGAAGAGCCAGTTTTGCATCATGTCGTAGAGGAAATGGCGATTGCTGCTGGCCTGCCTAAACCAAAGATCGCGATAGCAGACAAAGAGGAGTTGAATGCTTATACAACAGGCATGAATCCAGAGAATGCAACTATTGTTATTACACGAGGCGCTTTAAAAAACCTGTCTAGGGAAGAACTACAGGCCGTATCTGCTCACGAGATTGCACATATCGGTAACTGGGATACGCGCTACACAACATATGTCAGCATTTTCGTAGGATTAACTCTATTTGGAATATTCTTAGCGAATAAACTTCCTCAAGGAGCAAAGATCTATAAAAAGTTCGATAAGGGCGGCTACAAAGATAATGCTTGGATTATTAGCCTTATTTCATTTCTTGCAGCGGCTATGATGTGGATTGTTCCATTTTTAATGCGCGTGATGAAAAATAAGGCTGCCTTCGAAAGAGAATTCTTGGCGGATGCTTCGGCAGTCCAGTTTACCAGGAATCCAACCGCATTAATCTCTGCTTTAGAAAAGTTTAAGGCCGCTACCGCGCCCAGCACAAAGCTTTTAAACCCTGCGACTCAATTCTTGTCTTTTGCGCCGTATTGGGAAGCAGGTTTGTTTAGCGAGGTGTTTCGCAAACCGCCTCAACCGACTTTGGATGAACGAATTACCCGCCTTAAGGCGATAACCTAAATTCGTTACCGATAGGCTCGCTGAAGACTGATCAGCAAGTCGGGGCTAACGCCAAAAGCATCCCCAAGTATTTTAGACATTTCTTGAGAAATTTTACCTTTCCCGGAAACTATTTCATCCACTAATTCCAGTGGCCGACCCAGGATTTCAGCTAAATCTCTTGGTGACCAGCCGTGGGCGGCCAATTCTTCACCCAAAAATTCCACGATTGGGGATTCTTCTACAGCAAGCATTCTCATCATTATGCTCCTTGGCTTTCAACTGCTAAGGCTAGGTAACCTTTGCAAAATGATGGTTTCATATGTTGGTTAATAATTTCTAAAAGCCGCTTTCAGGCCAAAGCCAAAACCCACAGCAAATATCAAGCAGCCATAAATTTTGTTTCCATAAAATTTATGGCTTAATATTTATTGATGAATTTATTTATAATTATTGTAAATCTTAATAAAACCATGAATTGTATTAAATATTTTTTGAACTATATTGTAATTAGTATTTGGGTTTCATAGATTTTGCGTCCTATCCATCACTCAGTTAGGACACCCCCCTTATGAAAAAATTATCTTCTCTGCTGGCTAACTCAACCATTGCAGATTCCAATACTTTTCACATTTCTCCTATTCCGCCCCTACACATTCCTTCAGACATACCGATAACCTATCTCACCCGTTTTGGCGGAGCCGGTGACGACAACATTGTTGGCGATGCGGCCGGTGACATGATTTGGGGCAATGATGGTAATGATTTTATCCTAGGGCTTGGCGGCCAGGATACTTTGTTTGGCGGTAATGGTGATGATTGGATGAATGGAGGAGACGACGGAGATACATTAATTGGTGCGGCAGGTGACGACCGCATCGGTGGCGATGCTGGTGATGATGTTATCAACGGGGGCGACAACAACGATAAGCTTTATGGTGGCAGTGGGAACGACAGTCTTGATGGCTATTATGGTGATGACTTTATTGATGGTGGTGACGACGACGATATCATCATAGGTGGCGGAGGAAACGACACACTATATGGCGCCGATGGGCAAGATAGTATCAATGGCGATAGTGGCGGCGACATTGCTGATGGTGGTTATGGTGATGACATTATCAACGGCGGCGACAGTAACGACACTCTATATGGCGCAGACGGACAAGACAGTCTTATAGGAGGCGAAGGTAGTGATATTCTCTACGGTGGCGATGAATCTGATGTCTTAGAGGGCTATCTCGGGAATGACACTCTGTATGGCGGCGCTGGCAATGACATCATCAACGATGCGGATGGTGCTGTAGCATATGGCGCTGATGGAAATGATTTTATCGATCTCAAAGGCGGTGTCGCTTATGGCGGTGATGGCAACGACAAAATCTTAGGACAAACTTACGGCGTTGATATTTATGGTGGTGCCGGAAATGACATTCTTTCGCCTATGTATGGCGGTGGCTTCGTTTACGGCGATAGCGGAAACGACACGATTGTTGGATCAGGATATTGGCCCCATGGTGGTTTTTATGGAGGCACTGGAGATGATCTGATTCAACTGGGAGAGGATTCTTCAGGCGTGGCAGGAGAAGCTTTTGGTGGCCAAGGCAATGATATTATTTTTGGCAATCAATTTAACGATACATTATTCGGTGATGCCGGAGATGATCAAATCGTAGGATCTGATGGCAACGACACGCTTTACGGTGGCAGCGAAAATGATGGCCTTGCTGGCGGAGCGAGCAAAGACAATCTTTATGGCGGTACCGGCAAAGATGACCTTTATGGCGGCGCCGATAACGATTTTCTGTTTGGCGGCCAAGATAATGATAACTTAGAAGGCAGTTACGGTAACGATACGCTTTACGGCGAAGACAACAATGACCGGCTTTTTGGTGAATCTGGAAAAGATTTGCTTTTTGGTGATACCGGTGCGGATAGTCTTTTTGGCGGCGATGATAATGACTATTTAGATGGCGGCCGCGACAATGACTTTTTGGATGGCGGTGACGGCAATGATATCATGCTGGATACGCAGGGCAACAACACCTTCATTGGTGGTCATGGCGATGATATCGCAGTCGGGGGTCTCGGCGATGATGTCTTTCGGTTTGATACCGGTGACGGGGCAGACACTTTTTTTGGTGCCAGCGGTACCGACACGATTGAACTTCATGGTTTGAGCCTAGACGATATCACTACGTGGCTGCATATGGAGAGTGGCTATGGTTATGCTTACAAGGCCGGAAATCCTTACATCTCCATAGATATAGGTTCGACTGGAACGATCACCCTTGAGGACGGATCTACGCTGAATTTCTCGGATGTTGAGCTTATACACTTAGGTTGAACTGCTAATCTAAATAATCTCGACGAAGCCCGGCACCTAAGGTGCCGGGCTTTATCTTTGATCGAGAAAGCTAAATTAATTTTCTATTACGATCCGGAGAATTGGTAGCAGCGGAGGGATTTGAACCCCCGACCAAGGGATTATGATTCCCCTGCTCTACCACTGAGCTACGCTGCCCCATTGCCCTTAAGAGGCCTTATCTCGGCCAGGGCGGGTATAGGCGGCAAGATGGCTAAGTGTCAAGCAAACCCGTAAAATTGGCCCTTAAGCCGCGACTACGGCCCGCTCTGCGGCTGAAATCCAGCCCCCACCCAGAACACGGCTACTGACCTGGCCATTAGCATCTACGGCATAGACCACGCACGCCTGACCGGCCGAAATCCCATCCTGAGGCATGTCTAAAACAACCCGCGCTAGGCCGTTATCTTGCAGATAAAGGGTTGCTCCCATCGGCATCGCCATATTCCGCAACTTCACCGCCACCCGCAGCGCCTGATTTTCATTACATGCGAACAACCAGTTGCACTCTTTCAAGCTAACCGCCTCGGTTGCCAGAGCCTCGCGTGGACCGACCACCACCTGACGCTTGGTGACATCTAACCGCACTACATAAAGTGGAGCGCTGTCTGATGTCTCTGCACCAAGGCCTAAGCCTTTGCGCTGACCAATCGTAAACCGGGCAATACCGTTATGCTGACCCAACGCCCGACCTTGCAGATCGACAATCTCTCCTGGTTCCATAGCATCCGGCCGTAGCCGCTCAACAATGCGGGCATAGGATCCGTTAGGAACAAAACAAATATCTTGGCTGTCGGGCTTTGCGGCGACGACCAAGCCATGGCGCGCAGCAAGGTCACGCGTTTCAGACTTGGTAAGATCACCCAAGGGAAACCGCAAATAGGAGAGTTGTTCGGCCGTCGTCGCGAATAGAAAATAGCTTTGATCCTTAGTGCTATCCGCCGCAGCATGCAGCTCGGGACCCTCAGAACCTATCGCTCGGCGAACGTAATGACCTGTCACCAAGGCTGCTGCACCTAAATCTTTTGCAGTAGTCAACAAATCCCGAAACTTAACGGTTTGATTGCAGCGAATGCATGGAACCGGTGTTTCACCCCGTGCATAGGCATCGGCAAACTCTTCCATTACCGACTGGCGAAAGCGCGTTTCGTAATCCAAAACATAGTGCGGAATACCCAGCTTATCAGCAACTGCGCGCGCATCACGAATATCTTGGCCAGCACAGCATGCGCCCTTGCGATCAATGGCTGCACCATGATCGTAAAGCTGAAGAGTGATACCCGCTACATCATAGCCAGCTTCGACCATAAGCGCCGCAGCAACAGAACTATCGACGCCGCCGGACATCGCCACGACGATTCGGCTTCCTCTGGGAACATCAGATAAAAGAGAAAGTGACGCCTTATTCATTATTCAAGATCGACGCTATACGTGGAAACTTTCGCCGCAACCACAGCGGCCTTTTTCATTCGGATTGGTGAAGGTAAAGCCGCTTTGCAACTTATCCTCCTGATAGTCCATTTCTGAGCCCAACAGAAACATTACTGCCGACGGATCGATGAAAAGCCGAATGCCTTTATCTTCGATTACTTCCTCAAAGGCCTTTTTTTCGTCTGCGTATTCAACAAAATAAGATAGGCCCGAGCAACCCTTAGTTTTAACGCCAATGCGCAAGCCCGCAACCGGCTTTTCAGCCTTGGCCAGGATTGCCTTTACCCGGTTTGCTGCCGCATCTGTTAAGGTGATTGCTGAGCGCATGATCTTCTCCATTCTTCGTCTATCATACTATATGGGGCGCAGATGGTAAAAATCAAAAGAGATCCAAGGCCAAACGCGCATCTTCGCTCATTCTTTCTTTAGTCCAAGGCGGATCCCAGACCAGCTCAACCTCCACCTGACCTACTCCCGGTACCTTGGCAACCGCTTCAGCTACCTGTTGCGGCAGAATTCCTGCCACGGGGCAAGCCGGGGCCGTCAGGGTCATGGTTACTTTTACATTACCCCTGGGATTGATATCGAAATCATAGATAAGGCCCAAGTCATAGATATTTACCGGCAATTCCGGATCATAAACGCTGCTTAGTCCCTCAATCACCGCATCATCAGTTGCGATCGGCACCTCGTTTGGCAAAGGTACCCCCGCCCGAGCCTTACCATCAATACCCGGTTTGGCGCCGGGCATAAATTCGGCAAGGCCAGGGCCATCCGGTAAGCGCGCTCTGTTCATCGAAAAATCTCGCGAACTTTTTCCAAGGCCATTACTAACCGATCGGCTTCGGTCCGCGTATTGTAGAGTCCGAAACTCGCCCGCGCTGTACCTGGTAGACCCAACCGATCCATTAACGGTTGCGCGCAGTGGTTCCCAGCGCGAATGGCAACACCTTCACGATCAATAATCGTGGCAACATCATGAGGGTGCGCCCCTTCCAGGTGGAAGGAAATGATGGCGGTTTTACGAGGTGCCGTTCCAACAAATTTGAGACCTTCGATTGAAGCTAACCGCTGAGTGGCATAGGCCAAGAGAT
>ERZ650309.1147-NODE-1147-length-12582-cov-3.706953_pt1 | contig 12582 bp, 8 predicted proteins | sample MGYA00376245_ERZ650309 | MGnify/ENA primary metagenome ERZ650309 (study PRJEB26733, sample SAMN07839294) | wastewater metagenome | biome: urban; feature: wastewater treatment plant; material: waste water | place: USA: North Carolina | collected 2016-04-26 ...
CCTGGCGCTGGATAACATTGGCTCGCGCGCTGATGGCAATGACACATTGCTGATTCTAAATCGTATCGGCGGCAACTTGGGCATTGGCGCTTCAACACTGGGCACTCTTTTCGGCACTTTCTATGACGATGCCGAAAATGTATTAAGCTTCTCAATCACGGGTAACTGCCAGTTACGTAGCACAATCTCCAACAATTTCCCACGCATTGCGCCCCGGTTCGAGACATTCGTTCCGGCGGGTCGTACAGGGTGGTTAAAATTGGCCAGCCAGTCCGACATCGGTATTCTTGGAGCTGCAATCAACTTCAACCCGAATTCGGCAAGTTCGGCAGGAGCATTCAATCATGGTCACAACCTGCATGTGCTGACGCTATCGTCATCGGCAAGCTATGTGATGCCCATCTTCCCGCCTAGCTGCTAAGCCTAACGGGAACCATTCAACTCCAGGGCCGTCTGAGGAAACTCAGGCGGCCTTACTTTTTGCAGCGCGCCGACAAGCCGTTTCCCGCAATCAGGAGGGTGTAACTGCGATCAAGATGGAAACTCGTCTCACTGGGCCTAAATTCAAACATCGCTTGCTGGCAAACTTTTTCGTGCGTTTTCATATGACGCTGATTTTGGCTGCCGTTTGCCTGTCAGGGCTTTCTGTTAGCAAACTCCTGCTCGCCTTTGACGTGCGATTGATGTTTGCCCGTTATCTCATCGCAGTCTGTATTGCTTACGCAATCTTCTTTTTGTTGATACGGCTTTGGCTTTGGTACATCGGCATCAGCCCACGAGCCAGAATCGCAGTGTCGCACTCACCAAAACGCCCCACGTCTTCAAGTGATGGAATTTCATTTGATCTGGGTACAACTAACAGCAGCAATGAAAATGCCGACTGGTCAGGATTTGGGGGTGGAAGTTCTGGCGGCGGCGGAGCAACCGATGTATGGGCTGAGGCACCAACAAATCCAGACTGGACAACTGCATCCGGCAATCAGATTCCATCCAGAAGCGGAACATTCAATCTTGGATCGTCTTCCAGCAATTCGGGAGGAGGTTCTAGTAGCAACATCTTTGATTTTGACTTAGGCGATGATGGCTGTCTGGCAATTCTGGTTTTGCTGTTACTTACCGCATTGATCTTCGGAATTTTTGGCGCGGGAGTTTATTTGATTTACCAGGCTCCTGTGATTTTTACCGAAGTGGCTTTTGAAGCAGCATTGGCATCCGGACTTATCAAAGCGTCGAAACGCATTGTTTCTCCAACTGGAAAGGCAGCGTTTTCAAAGCTACACGGCTACCGTTTTTAATCATCCTGGTTCTCACTGCGGCTTTTAGTTTGGCTGCGCATCGGTATTGCCCCGCTGCAACCAAAATCACAGAGGTATTCACTACCTGTAAAGGTAATTCCCGTCAAAAATAAAAGTTCGGGATGTCATCTCATTACCACGCTACGGAGGCTAATCCATCGCGGCGGTGAGCTGACATCCCGAATCAAAATGGAATCTGACCTAGTTGGCAGCCACGGCAGCCGTATCGAAGACGATTTCCCGTTCGTCTCCCTTGAAGACCACTTTTGACAGCACCGCGCCTTTATCTGTGTTGGAAATGTAAGCTTGCGTTTGGTTTGGCTTGGATTCGCCGTTGCGAACGTTCGCCTTCACCGTTGCAAGCACTTTACTTTCATTCGAGATGGTGAATTCGTTGGTTTCGGCGTTGTACTTGACGCTGTAGCTCCCCGGTTTGAGCTTCACGTCATTGATTTGCGCCGGTTGCGACAGACTGATCGAACCTTTCAGATTTTTGCCGTCAGCAAATGCGAAAACCACGCCCAGCATTAATAGCAGCGACAGCGCCGCGCTTTTGAATACAATTGTTTTCATACCTTGAAATGCTCCTTCTCCATATCAATGAATTCTTTGATCGAATCACGCGACTGCGATTCCTGACCAGTGATCCGGAGCGGCGAATGTTGAAGCACGCTCACCCCATGAGACGGGAAATACTCCCCAAACAGGACATGCTCTGGCAAAAATTTTTGGTCTGCCCAACATTTTCTAAAAACTGAGGCGGCGCGACACTATGGTAAGCTGTGACCCTGGATGGGACCTCAACGTCTTTCAAGCAATAGATGGCAATTTCCGAATCGCAACAAATCACACATTTGCTTTTAGCCTGGGGGCAAGGCGATCAAGCCGCGCTCGAAACTTTAATGCCGCTGGTCTACGACGAACTGCGCAAAGTGGCCGGTCGCCATTTGCGTGGCCAACGTCCCGGTCACACGCTGCAAACCACTGCGTTGGTCAACGAAGCCTATCTGCGTTTGATTGACGCAAGCCAGGTGCAGTGGCAAAACCGCGCACATTTTTTTGCGGTGGCAGCCCACTTGATGCGTCGCATTCTGGTGGATTTCGCTCGCACACGGAATTACCTAAAACGCGGCGGCGGTGCGCAACAGGTATCGCTTGCTGAAGCGGTCGCCGTTGCGCCAGAACAAGGCGCAGATTTGCTGGCATTGGATGAAGCTCTGTCGCGGTTGCAGGCGCTCAACGAGCGGCAAGCGCAAGTGGTCGAGTTGCGCTATTTCGGCGGATTAAGCGAAGAAGAGACGGCAGAAGCGTTGAAGGTTTCGGTACGCACGGTTCGGCGTGATTGGAATTTCGCGCGTGTCTGGCTGCATCGCGAACTGACCGGAAGGGGAAGCGATGACGCCTGAACGATTTGCCCGAATCAGCCAGCTATACAGTGAAGCCGCAGAGCTTGTGTCCGAGGCGCGCACCGCCTATCTGGCTCAGGCTTGCGCCGGTGATGAAAAGTTGCGGCACGAAGTCGAATCATTGCTGGCGGAGGAAGATTTGGTCGGCGATTTTATGGGCGCGCCAGCCTTAAAAGATGCGGCGGCGCTGGTGACTCGCGAAACTCCTGGAACTCTTGTCGGCAAACAACTCGGTCATTATCAGTTGTTATCGTTTATCGGCGCAGGTGGCATGGGCGAAGTTTACGCTGCCCGTGACACGCGAATCGGCCGCAAGGTTGCCGTCAAATTGCTTCCCGCTGCCGTTGCGCGCGACTCCGACCGGCTGCGCCGTTTTGAGCAAGAAGCACGCGCCGTTGGGATGCTCAACCACCCGAACATCCTGACGATTCATGACGTCGGAACACACGAAGGCACTCCCTATCTGGTTTCGGAACTGCTGGAAGGCGAAACGCTGCGCGAACACCTCAAGCGCGGAGCCTTGTCATTGCCGCAAACCATAGTCATTGCATTACAGATCACGCGCGGACTCGCCGCCGCGCACGAACAACGGCTGGTGCATCGAGACTTAAAACCGGAAAACATCTTCATCATTCCTGACGGACATGACGGGCGATACGGGCGCGTTAAGATCCTGGATTTTGGACTCGCCAAACTTTCGCAGCCTTCATCAAATGGAAGCAGCCCGGCGTTGCCCGCCATTAACACCAACCCGGGGATGGTGTTGGGAACGGTCGGTTACATGGCGCCGGAGCAGTTGCACGGCGCAGAAGTGGACGCCAGAGCAGACATCTTCGCCTTTGGCGTCATTCTTTATGAAATGCTGGCGGGCGAACGGCCGTTCCGTGGCGTTTCGACAGCCGATACGATGAGCGCGATTTTGACGCAAACGACGCCGGAACTGCCTGCACCCATCGCCGGGCAAGCGCCGGGTCTGGCGCGCCTGATTTACCGATGCCTGGAAAAACAGGCGCAACACCGGTTTCAATCGGCAACAGATCTTTCCTTTGCGCTGGAAACTTTGACCATGCCGCTGCTTCATTCTTCAGGAGCAGCGCAAGCGGCGGCATCGGCTGCAACCGATAGCGATAACGCGCCGACATTGCGATTCCAGCCCGGCGCGCGTCGCCTGAATTGGCTGGGCTGGGCAGGCTGGGTTCTGGCCGGAATGTTTTTGATTTCGACCCTTTGGCTCTCAATCGGATTTCTAAGACACCCACCTGCCGCATCCAGGATCGTGCCGTTCACCAGTTTTCCGGGGCAAAAATCCAGTCCTGTCTTTTCCCCTGATGGCAACCAGATCGCGTTCGTCTGGGATGGCGGCCAAAATGCCGAGCGCGGAGTTTACGTCAAATTGGTTGGCGAGGGCGCACCGTTGAAAGTGGCCTCCAATCCAGGCTTTCAACTGGCGTGGTCGCCGGATGGGCGTTCCATTGCGTTTGACCGAATGGGCAACGACGGCGGTATTTTTACAGTCCCAGCGACCGGCGGTCCGGAGCGTAGGCTGACGGAACTCGGCGGCCAGTTTGCCTGGTCACCCGATCAAAAGACCTTGGCGATCGCTTATCGGAATTCGCCGCTGGAACCTTCCAATCTCTTGCTGATCACGCTGGAAACGGGAACCACACGCAGGCTAACGACTGCGCCAATCGGTTCCGTCGGAGATCAGGCTCCGGCATTTTCCCCGGATGGCAAAAAGCTGGCGTTTATTCGCAGCCCCGGCACACAGGTCAGCGATATTTATCTCGTTCCTATTGCTGGCGGTGAACCGCGACGACTGACGTCGGACAATTTGTTTCTCAGCGGCGGCTTAGCCTGGACGACGGACGGACGCGAAATCATCTTTTCCTCAACGCGCGGCGGACTGCCTACATTGTGGCGCGTAGAAACCGAAGATGGACATTTGCGCCGCGTGATCGGTATCGGAGAATACGCCCATCAACCGACGATTTCGCTGACGGGAAACAGGCTGGCATACCTTTACCGCAAGACAGACACGAATATCTGGCGCGCACCCGGTCCGCTTTCGACTGCGCCAGGAACAGAACCAGCCCGCCTGGTGGCCTCTACGCGCGAAGAAAACAGCCCGCAGTTTTCTCCTGACGGCAAACGCATTGTCTTCGTTTCCGACCGCAGCGGCAGCCGAGAAGTTTGGGTGTGCGACAGCGACGGAAGCAATCCGGTGCAATTAACCAATTTCGGCGGCAGCCACACCGGTTCTCCGCGTTGGTCGCCGGATGGGCGACAGATTGTTTTCGATTCGCGGCCTGCGGGACTGAGCAGTATTTATGTGATCAATGCGGCGGGCGGATCTCCGCGCAGGCTGACGGATGGCAATACTGAAAACGTGTTGCCGAGCTGGTCACGCGACGGACGGTGGATTTATTTCGGCTCCAGGCGTAACGGCGACTGGCAAATCTGGCGAATGACAGTTACCGGCGAGCAAGCCGAGCAAATCACAAAGAACGGCGGTTACGAAGCTTTTGAATCAGCGGACGGCAAGACGCTCTATTACGCCAAACGCGAACCGGGCATTTGGCGGCTCTCTCTCGCCGGTGGCGAAGAAACACGCATTTTGGAGCAAGGAAAATGGGGATGCTGGGCGTTGCTGGAACAAGGAATCTGTTTTCTCGATCAGCGCGCACAGCCGCAACCGACTCTGGAATTTTTCAACTTCGCCACTTCCCAGACCACGCGATTTGGCCGGTTGGAACGCACAGCCGCTTCCGGATTCTCGCTGGGACTGGCCGTTTCCACAGACGGACGATGGATTCTGTATTGGCAGATAGATGAAGTAGACAATGACATTATGCTGGTCGAAAACTTTCGCTGATTCTTCAACGATGGTGATTCGCCGATGGAATTGCTACGATTCAATTTCAACACCCAATCTACAAACCTGAAACTCAACAAGAAGGAGAAGCCTCACTCGCATTCAGACGATTGAGCCAGATACGATGAAACCATCACGAATCCGTTTCACGCTTGCCGCGCTTTTGGTTTTCACCTTCATTTCCTACGTCAATGCTCAAAGCCAACAACTGGAATTGACTGGGCGGATTGCGGATTCTCGCGGAGGCGCAATTGGCAATGCCCGCGTGTCTGCCGGAACCAGTTCAACGACTTCCGATACCAGCGGACAATTTACGCTGAAGCTTTCGCCGGGCGATTATGAACTTCGCGTGACGGTTGCGGGCTTCGCCGAACACAAACAGCGAATCAGCGTTAGCGCGGCGCAAACAGTGAACATTCAGCTTGAACCGGCTTCGCTGGCGGAAACCGTGATCGTCACCCCTGCGCGAACAGAGATTCGATTGAGCGACGCGCCTGCCAGCGTTTCAGTATTGGATTCCGAGGATTTCAGCAACGCGGCAGCGCAAACCGTGGATGATCTGCTGCGGCAAGTTCCGGGCTTCAGCATTTTCCGCCGATCCAGCAGTGTCGTCGCCAATCCGACAACGCAAGGCGTCAGTTTGCGCGGAGCCGGAGCGACCGGAGCGAGCCGAACGCTGGTGATGACCGATGGCGTTCCGCTCAATGATGCCTTCGGAGGTTGGGTGTATTGGGATCGTGTTCCGCGCACAGCGATTGATCGCGTTGAAGTCGTTCGCGGCGGATCGTCGGACTTGTACGGCTCGGACGCGCTCAGTGGTGTCATCAACGTACTGACTCGCCCATCGAATCGCGTGGTCAATGTGGAAGGAAGTTACGGCAATCGCGACACGGCGGACGTTTCGTTTTTCGCCGCTGACAAATGGAAAGGCTTCAACGCCGCGCTGTATGGCGAAGCCTACAGAACCGATGGCTATTTCATCATCGCGCCTGAATTGCGAGGCACGGCAGATGCGCTTGCCGCATCAAAGCATCGCGCGTTGACGCTGCGGCTGGGGTATGAGTTTTCGCCGGAGAATTCTTTCTTCGTGCGCGGTTCGCTGTTTGATGAAGATCGGCTGAACGGAACCGCGTTGCAAACCAACGACACTGCGACGGAATCGCTGGCCGTTGGAGGCCAGTTCAAAACCGCAGACGGCAGCAACTGGAATCTGACGCTATTCGGCAATCAACAACGCTATCACCAAACGTTTTCGACGGTTGCAGCCAATCGGAATTCAGAAGCACTGAATCGGCAGCAGTTTGTGCCTTCGCGCGATGCGGGGATTTCCTTTGGCTGGTCGCGTTCGTTTGAACATCAATTGCTGGTTGCTGGTGTAGACGTTCGCGGCGTGCGCGGAACCAGCGACGAAGCGGTGATTGCCAACAATCGAGCAACGACCTTTACCAGTTCCGGAGGCCGCCAACGCCGCGCGGGATTTTTTGTTCAGGATATGGTGACGATTTCGCCGCGCTGGCAGTTATCGGTGAATGCTCGCTACGACAACTGGCGAGATTTTTCGGCAGCGTCGGTTTCGCGCAACCTGACGACTGGAGCAGTCACGCCACGCTTTTTCGCTGCCCGCTCACAGGATGCGTTCAGTCCACGCTTGTCGCTGATCTTCAGACCGACGGAAAAAGTCTCCCTGCGCGCCGCTGGTTACAGATCGTTCCGCGCGCCGACGCTTAACGAACTGTATCGAGGCTTCCGCGTCGGCAATGTGCAAACCAACTCGAATGAAAATCTTGTGGCCGAACGGTTAACCGGCGGCGAACTCGGCGCAAGCTGGAACCTGACCAGCAACATCGTTACGCGCCTGACCGGATATTGGACCGAAACGATTAACCCGGTTTCCAACTTCACGCTGTCTGTGACGCCCGCGCTGATCACACGCGAACGCCGCAACCTGGGCCGCACACGTTCGCGCGGCATCGAAGCCGAAACCGAGTTCCGATTTGCTCGCTATTGGCAAGTCACTGCCGGATATTTGTTCGCTGATGCAACCGTCCGCCGCGCTCCACAAGACATCACATTGCAAGGAAACCTGATTCCACAGGTTCCGCGCCACCAGTTCACGCTGCAAACGGTTTATTCTCACCCGCGTTTTGTGACAGCAGCGATGCAGTTCCGCGCCACAGGCAGTCAGTTTGATGATGACCAAAACCTGTTGCCTCTCGGCAGTTTCGCATTGATTGATGTGACGGTCGCCAAACCTTTTGCCAAATACCTGGAAGCCTTTATTGCCGTGCAAAATTTGTTGGATGAACGCTTTGTCGTGGCGCGCACGCCGATTGAAAACATCGGAATGCCGCGCATGATTCGTGGAGGGTTGCGGTTCAGGTTTGAATAGCTATTCGGCTGAAATGAATGTCGGTGCTGTAACCGCCGTGTAATCCGTCGCCTTCTTGGAAAGCCGCGTGTAAAACCCAGCCGCGCTTCCGCCCAGCAAATAGACGCCGTAATTCGGCAACAACGTTTCCTGAGTTTGTTCGTCTTCAAGCGGCGCAACGTCAAAAAATCGCTGCACGATCCAATGACGAGGAATCAGGGTCGCCAACGCCAACTCCCAATCCTTTGGTTTGGCGAACGCGCCGCAGATGACCGAATCGCCTTCGCAGCCATAGACGGATTTCAGCACCCACTCTTCACGGTTGAGTTGATGCAAATCGAGTTTAGCCGCGCGCCGTGTTTCCGGAATCAGATCGGCAATCCATTCCCGTGCTTCGGCTGAAAACAATTCTTGCCGCTCCCACATCAATGCCATCGCCAGTTTGTTTTGCGTGATGACAGAACCGAACGGATTGATGACCGTTACACGCCCTTCGTTTTCGGCTTCCAACAACAACAGCAACTCACGGTCTAGCGGGTCAGGGTCTGGAAACTCTGCCTGATTCGTCCAGACGATTTCGCGTTCTCCCCACCAGTCGGTTTTGTAATGCCGCAAAATCAAATCCACTGGATGCCCCATCACCGTCACGCGCTGCTGATGATCCAGTCCCAAATTGAAAGGCGAACCAAGCACGACCTGGCAACCGCGCTCTTCCAACCACTTTTTGTAGATGGCGATCATGCTCAAGTCTTCGGGCAAGTCGGTCGGATAAATAATGGCTATGGATTGCGGATTGCGGATTGCGGATTGCGGACTTGCTTCGATCAACCTGGCAGTGTTTGAGGCGGCGATCATTTGCCAGAATCTTTCGGGAAAGATTGTGTTTGGATCAGTCGTATTGGTATGGAACGGATGAAGCAGTTTGTTGAGCAGCACGGCTTCAGCTTCGCCCGAAGGCGTATCGGAATTCATTTCGCAAGCTCGAATGCGGCCATCCGTGCAAAGAAACAAATCCACGCGCGCAATGCCATGCCAGCGTCCGCCCGAAGACAGCCACATCGCTTTTTGAAACGGCGTCAGCCCGAAAAATTCGTCCAGCAATTCCGGATGTTCCAAAACAATTTCGCTGACTTCGTTGAACAGCGCGCCAACGCGCTCTGCGGCGATTGCAAGCCGCTCGGCCTGCGGCTGGCTGAGCACAACAGGCTGCAATCGAAACCGCTCCTTGCCGCGCAACCACGGGTCCGAAAGCGTGTTTGTGGCGTACAGCATCCGCGCAAATTCGCCGTAAGTCAGATCAGCCATCATTGTCTTTTATTGCTTGGGCTTTTCGAAAACAAGGAAGTGTTGTTGCGGCAAAAAGTCTTTGGTTTCTTTCCACGTCAGGCCGACGGCGGCCATTTCTTTTTTGGCTTGGGCGACGGTCATTTTGTGAACTCGTTTGATTGGCACGTCCGGGTCTTCGCCGCGATATTCGATCTGGATAACGCGCCCACCGGGTTTCAATCCCTTGACGATGCTTTCCATTATTTCGCGTGGATACGAAAACTCGTGATAGGCATCTACGAACAGCACCACATCCACTGAAGCAGCGGGCAACTTCGTGTCCATCTCGGTTCCCTGAACGGTGACGACGTTGTCGGTTTTGAACTGTTTCTTGCGCTCTTCGATCATCGAAAGCATTTCGGGCTGAATGTCCACAGCCAGGACTTTGCCCTGTTTGACCAGCGGAGCGATGCGAAAAGTGAAATAGCCTGTTCCGGCTCCGATGTCCGCGACAACATCCGTCGGTTTCAAATTCATCTGTTTGACGACTTCGGCGGGCAATTCCGTTTGTTCGCGGTCAGCGCGTTCCAGCCAATCGGCTCCCTGATGCCCCATCACGTGAGCGATCTCCCGGCCCATGTAAAACTTGCCGATGCCGTTCGGATCGTGATTGGTTCGCGTTTCGTAAACAGTTTCTTTTCGGGGTGCAGATTGCGGCGCACCGGATTGCCAGGGTGGGCAACTTAGCAGCAAAACGAAGAAAAAGATGATCTGAGAAAATTTCATAGCCTGATGGACTGCCGTTAATGTGAAATCGAAAGCAAAACTTCAACTCTTTATAGCCCAGTATTGTGCCAAGTAGCCAGCCATTCAGAGCGTTGATCGCCCACACTTTCTGTCATCAAGCGTTGTCACCGTCCTATTGGACTTGACCACAGTCGTGGACAAACTACCTAGTGATGCGTGTAAATCTTGCCCGGACATCTGACAGCCAATTACTGAAATACTGAGACTTAGCCTGATTTATCGTACTGGCACAGCCATTGCTCAACGGCAAACTGTAGTAATCATCGCGCGGTTGGATCCGGCAACCAAATCGCGGAATCAGATGATGACTGAAGCGGGCTTTACGACACCAGGCAGGGGCGATTGGCGAGCGTCCAATTTTAATAGTCTCTTTGAACCATACATCTTGATCGCTCAAATTACGGACGCTTATGATACGTAGGTTACTGGTAGTTAAGTCAGAAATCGCCCCACATAAACTATGGTGTCAATAACCATAGCTCCCCTCCCCCCAACTGACTGCCGCAGTTTCGGACGGGTGCTAGTGAAGGATCTTTATGAAGAAATATCAGGTCGTTCTTTTTATTGCTCTACTCAGCTTGATGGCGGGCGTAGCCATGTACGCTTCCGATTCCCGCCAGAAATCCGCACCCGCGCAAGCGGCAGAAATTCTTCGGCTCAATATTCCGGCAGTCGTCCACGGGTTTGAAAAAACACCTCAATTACCGGACGGTGATCTGTATCTGTTGCCGCAACCGATGCAAATGGCCATTAGTGACGCACCGGAAGGCACAAAACTCTTTTCCTTAACAACGGCTTCATTTGGCGCAACGCCGGAAATCTTCGGGGCGCTGCAAACGACTTCGCCGCAAGGGTTTTCAGTTTCAATGGCAAATGCCAAAGTCACTGCCTTGACCTGCGCAGAATCCATTTGGGATGGCAATTTGGTGATTAGCGGAACGTCAGGAGCCGTCGGCGATAAAGTTCGCTTGTTTCTGCGTTACCCTGACGGCAATTCGGGGCCGGAACTTGCGCTCTTTACACAGGTGATGCACGGCGTGGAAGTCACTCAACTGCATCCGGATTTGAAACTGTTCGTCAATGATCGGTATGCGACTGGGCCGGCAACTCATCAAGGCGATTTCATTCCTTACGCCGCCGTCGCAGGCGATAGCGGCGAACGAACCGACTTGCTGACACTGGCTTGGCCGATGATGGGCTTTTCCGTCCTGCAAGGTTGTTTTCAGGTCGGCGTCGAAATTCAACGCGCGGATAATCCCGGAACAACTTCGGTCGTCGTGACGGATTTGGTCGTCAACCGCAATCGCACTCTGGGAGATGAAAGTTTGAATGGCGTTGGATTGTTGAAAAACGTGCGCAGCGGTTTTCCGACCGGGTTTCCCTGCACAAGCGCCTGCCCGTTCCCGGATGAAACCACGCAAAATCCGAATCAACCCAATCCAGGAAACGGCGTTGGCGGCGAATGCAACACCATCTGTTATCGCTCTCCACAATACTTCAAACTGAACATTGACAGTTTGCCGCGCGGCACAGTGTTCATTGGTGGCGTGAATTACAACCATCCCGTTAGCACAACCGATAGACGGGCGATGGGCATTGCGTTGCGAGGCGGCTTTACGCCGCTGCAACAGTTCAACCAGGAATATGTCACGGCGCAATTGAATGTGCTGAATGCCGGTGGCAGCGGCTCTGCCAGAGTTTTTTACGCGATGGAAGGTCCGCTGACTTGTTACAACCTGGTCTTTGACCCGGTAACACTTTCTGACGGTTTTGTACTGACGCCGGAATCGCAGCTTAAAGACCTGTATCGTGAAGCTCGGCTGTGCCTGAACACCAACAATGCTGCGGATATGGCGGCGTTGACCAAAATCTTCGACCTGCTGAATGGCAACAATCCGCTGAACATTTGCCACAATCAGTAACGTCGTCAACCGATATTTCTTCATTCGCAACGGGCCTAGAGCCTCCTCCTTTCTCAAACTCAAAAGGGCTGTTGAACCAAAATTCAACAGCCCTCTCTTTTTCTCTTCCCTTCAAATAACCTTACGGGCGAATGACCGTTCCATCCTTGCGGCGGGTCGTTCCCCAGTTGTAATCAAAATTTGGCGGGCCTTCCGGAAATGGGAATTTGGCCGCCAATTTTTCATCCACCTCAATTCCCAACCCTGGTTTTTCCTGCGCGAACATATAACCGTCTTTGACTTCGGGACAGCCCACGAAAACTTCTTTCGTGTTTTGCGGAAAGACATAGCCTTCGTGAATGCCGAAGTTATAGCTGGCCAGTTCCAGCGCCAGTTGGGCCGCGTGCGCCAGCGGCGAAGCATCCCCCGGGCCGTGCCAAGCCGTACGAACGCCGAAAAATTCGCTCAAGGCTTGAACTTTCCGCGCCGGACTCAAGCCGCCGATCTGCGAAATGTGAATGCGAATGAAATCAATCAGCTTGTCTTTGATCAGCGGCAGATATTCCTGCTGGGTGTTGAACAATTCGCCCATCGCAATCGGTGTCGCGCATTGTTGCCGCAACAATGCGAAGTGCGCGTTGTCTTCCGGTGGAAACGGGTCTTCGAT
>ERZ650309.1149-NODE-1149-length-12577-cov-5.153011_pt1 | contig 12577 bp, 10 predicted proteins | sample MGYA00376245_ERZ650309 | MGnify/ENA primary metagenome ERZ650309 (study PRJEB26733, sample SAMN07839294) | wastewater metagenome | biome: urban; feature: wastewater treatment plant; material: waste water | place: USA: North Carolina | collected 2016-04-26 ...
CGCTGCGATGTACGGCACCAGCGTCAGGTGCAGGCCCGCGCCGCTGGCCTCGCGCCATAGGTCGGCCTGCCAGCCCTTGAGCAGCGCATCGGCCGCCGCCGGATTCTGATTCACCAACTCTACCCTCGCCAGTTGCACCATCGCGACCAGATTCTCCGGCTCGAGCGACAGCACTTTCAGCAAGCGCTCCTTCGCATAGCCAGTGTCCGGATTCGAGCGCGACATGCCGGCGATGCGGGCGAGCTGAGGAACGCTCCATTTGCGTCCCGGATCGGCATGCATGGCCGCAAGACTGGCGGCAAGAGCGCCGTCCATCGCTCCCGCGAGCCAGCTCGGCTGCAGTTCCGGGCTGGCGGCCCACAGCCGTAGCAGGCGGATCAGGATCAGTTCGACGATGCGCGCGATCATCAATAGCGTGCCGCCGCCGGCGCCGCCGCCGTGCCCCGTCGCGCCCGGAGCGAGCATCGGCAGCACGACGAGCAGCGGCAGCACCGCCAGGTCCTGGAACAGCAGGATCGCGAAGCTGGCCTGCCCGTACGGCGTCGCCAGCTGCTTCTTCTCGCCGAGGATCGGCAGCACGAACGCGGTCGAGGACAGCGACAGCCCGAAGCCCGCGACCAGCGCCGCGCTCGGCGGGTAGCCGAGCAGCATGCCGAGGCCGCCGAGCACCGCGGCGCAGCCCAGCACCTGCGCGCCGCCCAGGCCGAAGACCGCCTTGCGCATCACCCACAGGCGCGAGGGGTTGAGCTCCAGCCCGATCAGGAACAGGAGCAGCACCACGCCGAACTCCGAGAAGTGCAGGATGCTCTCGACGTCGGTGATCAGGCGCAGGCCGAAGGGACCGATGAGCAGCCCGGCGAACAGGTATCCGAGCACGGTGCCGAGGCCGAGCCGCTTGAACAGGGGCACCGCGAGCACCGCGGCGATGAGCAGGATCGCGACTTGGTGGAGCAGGGTCATGTTGGGAGTCGCCAGGAGGGCAGCCCATCTTGCCTGGCTCGCTCTCGCACGGGCAAGAACCGCGTGCTCGGCGCCCCGGGCCGGCGGCTTGGCGCCTATAATGGCGAAATGAGCCCACACCGGCCGAGCCCGCCGGCCGGTCCGCCTCGCCGAGGCCGCAGCGTCGAGACAGAGGGTGAAGAGGGAGCGCAATGCTAGAGATCGGCCAGACGGTCGGCAACTATCGGATCGTCCGCAAGATCGACGAGGGCGGCATGGGCGCCGTGTACGAGGGTGTGCACGATCAGATCGATCGCCACGTCGCCATCAAGGTCCTGCACGCCGACCTCCTGCAGGACTCGCAGTTCGTCCGCCGCCTGGCCAACGAGGCGCGCGCCGTCAACATCATCAAGCACCCGGGCATCGTCGAGATCTCGGACTTCGGCCAGATCCCCGGCGGCTCGCCCTACATCGTCATGGAGTTCCTCGACGGCGAGTCGCTGGAGCGGCGGCTGCGCCGGCGCGGCAAGCTGACCTCCGAGGAGACCGCGCTCATCGGCTACCAGGTCGCCAGCGCGCTCACCGCCGCCCACGCCAAGGGCATCATCCACCGCGACATGAAGCCGGACAACGTCATGCTCGTGTCGCTGTCCGACGGCGAGGGCGAGCGCGTCAAGATCCTCGACTTCGGCATCGCCAAGCTGCGCGAGGAGCACGAGCAGGCCGAGCAGCAGAAGGCCGGCAAGCTGACGCAGACCGGCACGGTGATGGGCACGCCGCACTACATCTCGCCCGAGCAGTGCCAGGAGGCGCGCCTGGTCGACGACCGCGCCGACGTCTACTCGCTCGGCGCGATGCTCTTCCACATGCTCGCGGGCGAGCCGCCGTTCGACGGCAACACGGCGCCGCTCATCATGCTCAAGCACCTGAACAACCAGCCGCCGGAGCTGGCCAAGCTGAACCCGAAGGTGCCGCCGGCGCTGTGCGAGCTCATCGCCCGCACGCTGCGCAAGGCGCCCAAGGAGCGGCCGGCGATGTCCGAGGTCGCCGAGGGGCTGCTCGGCCTGTGCGATCGCCAGCTCGCGCTGCGCCTGGCGCCGACGCCGCTGTCGCTGTCCTCGAGCGGGCAGGTGCCGCTGCCGGGCCGCATCTCGGGCCAGGTGACCGCGGTGACGGGCCAGGTGACCCCGGCGCCGGCGCGGCCCTCGGGCCAGGTGACCGCGGTGCGCGAGTCCTACGAGGATCTGGTCGTCGAGGCCGAGGCGCCGCTGCCGGCGCACAAGACCACCGCGTTCACGCGGCGGCGGCCGCTCGTGCGGCGGCTGCTCATCGGGCTCTTGGTGCTGTCCGTGGGCGCGGGCGTGGGCGGCTACTTCCTGCAGACGCGCGTCCTCTCGCACGGGCAGAAGGCCAAGGTCGTATCGGCCGCGCCCGAGCCGGCGCTGGTGCAGGTCGGCGTGCGCAGCGAGCCGCCGGGCGCGATGGTGCTGCGCCAGCCGGATCAGCTGCCGCTCGGGCGGACGCCGTGGCTGAGCAAGCAGCCGCGCGGCGGCGTGCTGCGCCTGACCCTGCGCCTGCCCGGCTACCTCGACCGCGAGGTCATCCTGTTCCTGGATCAGGACGGCGAGCGCACCGAGCGCCTCGACCGCGCGCCGGGGCAGCCCGGGGTGAAGGAGCCGCCGCGGCGACCGGCGGCCCCGAACGGCCCGCGCCGCACGCACTGACCGCGGCCCCGACGCGCACGGGCCCAGTCCCCAGGGCGCTGGACTGGATCGGGTGAGACCCGCGCAGGAGCGCGGCGGGGCGCATCGAGCTCGGCTCGACGAAGAGCACGGGGAGGTGCCCCCCTGCCAGACACCGGAGCAGGTCCGAGCGCGAGCGGGGCGCATTCGTCACGTCCCTGGTTTCAATCTGCCGCGAAGGGGTCAAAATGGCTGCTGTGCCGCACCGCCCCAGCAGCCAGCCCCTCCGGTCTTCGCTCAAGGAGCGGATCCACAACCGTGTGTGGCACCACGCGCGGCGCAACGTGAGGCTTGTCCGCAGGCTCGGTCCGGCCGCGGTGCTGGCCGGGCTGTGGCTGGTCGTGCCGGCGGTGACGGCGCTGTGGATGGTGGCCTCGATCGGCCGGCTGTCCGACTTTTTGCACTCGCTGCCGCTGCACGGCGTGCACATCTGGACGCCGCTCATCGGCGTGTGCGTGGGCCTGGGGCTGCTCGCGATCTACGCCAACACCATGCTGTGCGGCTGGGTGTTCGGCTGGGGCGGCGGCTTCCTCTCGGCGATGACCAGCTACCTGATCGGCCTGTGCATCGGCTACGCGATCACGCGCCGCGTCTCAGCCCCCACTGTGAACACGCTGCTCGAGGAGCACGAGCCGGCGGCGCTCCTGCGCCGGGCGCTGCTCCACTCCAGCCCGCGGCGGGCCCTCCTGGTGGTCACGCTGTTCCGGCTGGCCGGCTTCCCGTTCCCGTTCGGTACGCTGGTGCTGACCAGCCTGGGCGTGCCGCTCGGGCGGCAGATCTTCGCGGCGCTCATCGGCCTCTTGCCGCGCGTCGGCACCGCGACGTGGATCGCGGCCACCGCGGCGGGCACCGGTGCGCGCGACCTGCAGTCGCTGGTGCGCGCCGACAACCAGCCGGTGCAGCTGCTGGCCGGCGTCGGGCTGTCGCTGGTGATGGTGGCGGCGCTCGGCCTCATCGCGCGCAACGCCATCAAGCGCATCGCCGAGACGCCGCCGCCAGCGGCCGAGGTCCAAGGTCACGGGCACGGAGATGGACACGGACACGGGCACGCGACGCCGGCAGCGCCCGAGCCGCCCCGCCCCAAGCCCTGAGCCCGAGCCCTGAGCCCGAGCCCTGAGGCCGGATCGGGTCCCGCGGTCCTCGGGAGATCCCGGGCCGGGCGCGCCTCGGTACTTTATCCACGCGCTGCTGGGCGCTTGTCGACGCCGCGGGCTTTGTTGCATGCTGCCGGCACGCCCGGCGCTGCAGGCGCCTCGTCACGGTGCGCGATGAGCGCGGCCCGATCGGTGGACCCCGAGCGCCGGCCCCGACCCCTACCGACCGGGCCCGCACGTCCCAAGGAAGCCCAAGGAGTTAACAAAGCGCCATGACCCACGGCACCCAGCACGTCACCGAGCGAGTCAAAGAGATCCTCTCGTACTATCCGTCGGACAACCCGGGCACGCTGACCAACCTCTCGCGCCTTTTGATGCACGGACGCCTCGCCGGCACCGGCCGCTTGGTCATCCTGCCCGTGGACCAGGGCTTCGAGCACGGCCCCTACCGCAGCTTCGGCATGAACCCGGCCGGCATGGACCCGGACTACCACTTCCGCCTCGGCATCGAGTCGGGCTGCAGCGCCTACGCCGCGCCGCTCGGCTTCCTCGAGGCCGGCGCCGGCCGCTTCGCCGGGCAGATCCCGCTCATCCTCAAGCTCAATAACAGCGACAGCCTGGCCAAGGTCGAGCCGTGCTCGGCGCTCACCGGCTCGGTCAAGGACGCGCTGCGCCTGGGCTGCGTCGGCATCGGCTTCACCATCTACCCGGGCAGCTCGGCGCGCAACACCATGTACGAGCAGCTGCGCGACCTCATCGCCGAGGCCAAGGAGGTCGGCCTGATCTCGGTGGTGTGGAGCTACCCGCGCGGCAGCGGCCTGTCCAAGGACGGCGAGCAGTCGCTCGACATCATCAGCTACGGCGCGCACATCGCGGCGCAGCTCGGCGCGCACATCGTCAAGGTCAAGCTGCCCAAGGACCGCATCGAGCAGGCCGAGGCGCAGAAGGTCTACGACGCGCACAAGCCGGCGCGCGCGACCCTGGCCGAGCGCGTCCGCCACGTCGTCGACTGCACCTTCGCCGGCAAGCGCATCATCATCTTCTCGGGCGGCGAGACCAAGGACTCGGACGCCGCGGTGCTCGAGGACGTGCGCGCCATCCGCGACGGCGGCGGCTACGGCTCGATCATCGGCCGCAACTCGTTCCAGCGGCCGCTCGAGCAGGGCGCCAAGCTCCTGCGCGACATCATGGACGTGTACAAGGGCTGAGCGCGAGCGCCCGCAGCGGCAAGGGCCGTGTCGGGCCTCCCGGAGGGCACGCCTGGCAGCGGCAGGGGCCGTGTCGGGCCTCCCGGAGGGCACGCCTGCAGCTGCAGGGGCCGTGTCGGGCCTCCCGGAATGCCCGCCTGCAAGCGCAGGGGCTCGCGGCATCGCCTGCGCGGACCGCCTGCGAGTGCAGGGGCGCGCGGCAGCGCCTGCGCGGGCCGCTTGCAAGCGCAGGGGCTCGCGGCATCGCCTGCGCGGACCGCCTGCAAGCGCAGGGGCTCGCGGCATCGCCTGCGCGGACCGCCTGCGAGCGCAGGGCCCTAGGCGAGGGTGCGCAGGCGGCGCGCGGCCTCTTCCAGCGCGTCGTCGGACTTGGCGAAGCAGAAGCGCAGGATGGTCTCGCCGATGGGGTCGCGGTAGAAGCTGGTGCCCGAGATGCTGGCGATGCCGACCTGGTCGAGCAGCTTGAGCGCCGCCTCCTTCGCCGTCGCGCAGCCGAGCTTGCGCGCGTCGCACAGCACGTAGTACGCGCCCGCCGGCCAGTACGGCGTCAGCCCGGCGTCGTTGAGCGCGGTGCACAAGACGTCGCGCTTCTTCTGGTACGAGGCCGACAGCTCGCTGAAGTACTCGGGCGGCGACTCGAGCAGGCCGGCTGTGGCGCCGTACTGCAGCGGCGTCGGCGCGCAGACGTACAGGAGATCGTGGGCGGTGGTGATGCGGCCCGTGGTCTCGGGCGGCGCGGTCACGTAGCCGACGCGCCAGCCGGTGATCGAGAACGTCTTGGACAGGCCCGAGATGCTGATCGCGCGCGAGCGCATGCCCGGCCGGCTGGCCAGCGGCACGTGCTCGCGCCCGTCGAACACGATGTGCTCGTAGATCTCGTCGGTGAAGGCGATGAGGTCGTGGCTGGTGCACAGGTCCGCGATCAGATCGAGCTCGGACAGCTTCAGCACCTTGCCGGCCGGGTTGCTCGGCGTGCACACGACGATGGCGCGCGTGCGGTCGCTGATCGCGGCCTCCAGCGCGTCGGGCTCGATGCGCCAGTCCGGCGGCACGAGCGGCACCAGCACCGGCTTGATGCCGAGCGCGAGCAGCGTGTTCAGGTGGTAGCCGTAGTAGGGCTCGAACAGGATCACCTCGTCGCCGGGCTCGCACAGCGCCAGCACCGAGGCGGCGAACCCGCCGGTGGCGCCGGAGGTGATGACGACCTCGCTCGTGGGGTCGTAGCGGAGGCCGTAGCTGCGCTCGATCTTTGCGGCGACGGCGGCGCGCAGATCGTCGATGCCGGCCGGCGGCGCATAGATCGCCTTGTCGGCGGCGATGGCCGCGGTGGCGCCGCGCGCGACCGGCGGCGGGGTCGGCAGATCGCAGACGCCCTGGCCCAGGTTGATGCCGTCCGGGCGCTGCGCGCACAAGAGCGACATCGCACGGATGTCGGAGATGACCAGCGAGCCGAGTCGGGAACCAATGCGCATGACGCAGAGGATATCACCCGCGCCGCGGCCGACGGGCGCGGATCGTCGGGCGCGCGCGCATCGGCTCGGCCCGTCCTGTCCTGGCCCGTCCCGTCCTGGCCCGTCCCGTCCTGGCCCGTCCCGTCCTGGCCCGTCCCAGACGCCGGGCGCGCCGCGCTCGCGGACGCCGACACAAGCGCCCGCTGCCACGATAAGATGACGGAGGGAGTAGCAGACATGCGGCTTCACACCCGGATCCTTGGCCTGAGCCTCTTCTTGTCCCTCGGTACCGGCGCGCTGGGCGGTCCCGCCGCGGCGCAGCCCGGCCCCGCCGCCAGCGAGCCGACCGAGCGCACCGTGGTGACCAAAGACGGCGCCATGTACCGCGGCGAGGTGCTCGAGTACGTCGTCGGCTCGCACATCACGCTCAGGCTCGACTCCGGGGAGAGCAAGCGCATCGTCTGGGACGACGCGACCCAGATCTCGCCGCCGCGGCCCCGGCGGTCACAGGCCCCGTCGTCGCCGCCGTCGGCCCCGCCGCCGTCCCCGCCGCCGTCCCCGCCGCCGACTTCACAGCCGTCGGGCGGAACCACCACCACCACTCCGGCCACGAGCTACGCCAACACCGGCATCGAGCGCACCGTGCTCACCAAGGACAGCGTCACCTACCACGGCGAGGTCGTGGAGTACGAGGTCTCGGACCACGTCACGCTCAAGCTGGCCACCGGCGAGGTCAAGCGCATCGGCTGGGCCGAGGCCAAGCGCATCTCGCCGCCGCGCCAGAAGGGCGACCCGTCGCCGCTCGGCTCGCCCGAGCGGACCCTGATCCTGCGCGACGGCACCGCCCTGCGCGGCGACCTGGTCGAGTCGGTCCTGGGCGATCACACGACGCTGCGCATGCCTGGCGGCGACATCCGCCGCGCCAGCTGGAGCGACATCAAGCGCATCCTCGTGCCGCTGCCGGCCGGCGGGCGCTCGCCCATCCCGACCACCGGCGAGCTGGTGGTGACCCTGGACACCGGCGCCCGCGTCGTCGGCGAGTACTTCGAGTACACGCCCGAGCAGCTGATCCTGCGCCACCCGAGCGGCCGCCTGCACGTCATCCCCGTCGCCGCCATCCGCAAGGTCGTGGTCAACGGCGACACCAGCTCGCCCTAGGGCGCGCGGCGCCTACGCCCCCTCGTGCGGCGGGTCGAGGCGCAGCAGGTAGCGCACCAGCTCGAGCTCGTCGGTCGAGACCATGCGCTCGATGTTGCCCTCGCGGCTCATGCGGCGCAGCTGCAGGCCGCCGACCGCGGTGGCGACGCAGGCGGCGCTGCGATCGAAGCCGGTGAGCAGCCGCGGCAGCACCTTGTGCAGCGCCGACTCGAAGCTCGGATCGTTGCGCCCGGGCGCGCGCCGCAGATCGCTGAGCAGCCCGCGACCACCGCGGCCCAGGCGATCGAGGATGCGGCAGACCTCGTCGTAGATGCGCTCGAGCTGGGCCAGGTCCGGGAACTGCCGGTCGGTGCGGGTGAGCCGGACCAGGGCCCCGCCCTCCTCCAGCGTCATCGTCAGGTACTCGTCATGGTAGAGGACCGCGGGGGTCTCGCGCAGGGCCGGCCGGACGGCGGGCGGCGGCGCGTTGGAAGCTGCCATGACGGTTCATGGTACCCGATGCGGCGTCCTTGCTAGCATGCCGGCGCATGGTCCCTGAGATCTTCATCGTCCTGACCGTCTTTATGACACCGGTGCTGCTGTTCTTCACGCAGCGCTACTTCCGCCTGCGCGAGAAGCAGCTCGAGGCGCAGTCCTCGGGCCGGCTGCTGGCGTCGGGCAGCGAGCCGCAAGACGCGCGCGACAAGCGCGACGAGCAGATCCGGGAGCTGCAGGCGCGCATCGAGAACCTCGAGTCCATCCTCATCGACCTGGACAGCAGCCCGCGCTCGGCGCTCGAGGGCGCACGGGCCCGCGCGGCCCGCTCGGTGGGCGCCGGCGGCAAGGAGCCGATCGCCCAGCTGCCCGCCAAGGCGCCCGTCGAGCGCACAGACGCCGACGAGTGAGCGCAGCGCATGAGAGTCGCCCCGACCGGACTCTGCTTCAGGCTCCCAAGAGGCGCTCCGGATAACGCAACGCGTTGCGCAACGGGAGCCATTCTTTACGCACCGCACCGTCGGTGAAGCGGCCTCTCTCCGGCGGCCCCGCGCTTGCATTTTCAGGTGCTGAGTCCTTCGGAGTGAACCGATGCCGCCAGATGCCAGCAGCCTGCGCGTCCACCTTCCCGCCGTCCCAAATCCGGTCTTGGAGGCGCCGCTGCTGCCCGACACGGTCCTGCAAAACCCGCTGCGCGGGGGGCGCATCGATTCCTACGCAGCGCGAAACAATCTACGCACCTCGCCGCTGTGGATCCTGCAAAAGTGTTTAGGCATCGCCCTGACAACGGTGGGATGGCTGGTGTTCCTGGGCGGGCTTGCCTACCTGATTCTTGCCGCACTGCACAATCACGCCGAAGAGCTCGGTCTGGGCCTCAGCGCCACCGGCACCGGGGCGCAGCTGTGTCTCGCCAGCTTCATCCTGGTCGCGACGGGCGTGCCGGTGTGGCTGTCCGCCGACCGCAAGGTCCGCGCCCGCGCCCTGGCCTGAGCGCCGCGCGCCTGCTGACCGGCCTCTCGTACCGCGGCCCGATCGGGTCGCTGTCCTTGTCTGCGCAACAGCCTGCCCGCCGCTTCCATTCCCCAGCCTTGTCGAAGACTTACTGACCGATCGGTCAACCCCCAGGACGTACGAAGCGCACGAAGCGCACGGCCGCTCGAGACTTTCGGGCCGCTTGCGCAGTCCGGGCGTCCCCGAGCTCGAAGGTTGACCGACCGGTCGGTCGGCTGCCGGGGCGGGCGCCGACTTGCCTGCCTCGCAACACCGGGCCACGATACGGGGCCGTCCGGCATCAAACCGGACCGACCAAATAGAATCGACCCGACCGGAGTCGATCCGAACGAATCGATCACACGGAAAGGATCCGCACATGATCAAAGCTCCCCGCTCCGCGCTGTCCGCCTCGCTCCGCCTCGCGCTGCTCGCTGCCCCGGTCGCCGCGTCCGTCCTCGTCGGGACGGCCGGCCTGTCGCGCGCCGAGGACAAGCGCGCCAGCCCGCATGAGCAGGTCAGCGCGGTGCTCGGCGGCAAGAAGGTCACCATCGACTACGGCCGCCCCTTCAAGAAGGGCCGCCAGGTCTTCGGCGGCGCCGGCGCGCTCGTGCCCGGCGGCCAGGTCTGGCGCACCGGCGCCGACGAGGCGACCGTGCTGACCACCGAGGGCGACCTGACCATCGGCACCCTGCGCGTGCCGGCCGGCAGCTATGCGCTGTTCACCGTGCCCGGCGACAAGGAGTGGACGCTGGTGGTCAACAAGGTCGCCAAGCAGTGGGGCGCCTTCAAGTACGACGCCAAGCAGGACCTGGGGCGCACCGCGATGAAGGTCGCCGCCACCGCCGCGCCCGTCGAGCAGTTCACCATCGCTCTTGAGACCCAGGGCGACAAGCAGGGCACGCTCAAGCTGTCGTGGGACAAGGTCGTCGCCACGGTGCAGCTGGCCCCGGCCGGCCGCTGAAGCGCGAGATCCCGGCCGGCGCTGCGCGCGTATACTGCGCGGATGTCGGCCGCTCCTTGTGAACGTCTGGCCGGGGTCCGAGCGCGGCGCCGGCTGCTCGCGCTGACCCTGCTCGCCGGCCTGAGCGCGCTGCTCGGCGGGACCGCGCGGGCCGCGCCGGCCGCATATACGCCGACGCTGCGCGCCCTGGCGGCGCGCGACATCCTGCAGCTGCCGATGACGACGGTGCGCTCGCTGTCGGACGCGGACAAGACGGCGCTGCGGCTGCGCCTGGACGAGGCCCGCGCCGCGCAGCTGCGGTTCGAGACCCTGGTGCTGCCGCGCGCCACCGCGCTCGCGCCGCGCGCCCGTGCCGCCCTGCCCGAGACCGCGGCGCGGGTCGTGGCCCTGGACCTCGTGCGCCGCCGCAGCGGCCAGCCGCCGATCGTGTACGGCCTGCGCCGCAGCGACCAGCTCGGGCTGCCGCCCACCCTCGCCAGCCTGTTCCAGGCCCGCGTGCTCAAGGCCAGCCCGGGGCCCGGGCCGCGGCCCCCGCTCCTGCTGCCCGACGCGTACATCAACCTCGGCGACCCGATCGCGCGCCTGGTCGCCCCGGTCCTCGTCGGCAACAACAGCCCCGCGGCGGTCCGCGTCGAGGTCCTGCCCAGCGTCCCCTTCGGCATGATCCTGGACGTCGACAGCCGCGTGATCTACCTGAGCGCGGTGCTGCTGGAGCTGGCGCTCGCCGACGAGGCGACGGCTGCGCCGCCGGGCCGCGAGCTCTCGAGCCGCAGCGACCTCGGAGCGCCCGCGGGCGGCGAGCCAGGCGATGACGACGAGGACGACGGCGGCGCCCGCCGCGATGGCAGCGACCGCAGCGCCGGGGACGAGGGCGGCCGCGGCGCGCGCCGCCGCGACGATCGCAGCGCGCCCTGCATCGTCGGCACGCTGTGCATCGCGTGCTCGCGCGAGAGCTGCAAGGACTGCGGCTGCCAGCGGGAGCTCAACAGCTTCTGCGATCGGTGCGACCGCTGGAACCGCGACTGCGCGCAGTGCAACAGCGGCTGCACGCGCTGCAACGAGGACTGCAGCAGCGGCTGCACCAAGTGCAACAGCGACTGCACCAAGAGCTGCACCCGCTGCAACAGCGACTGCACCAAGAGCTGCAGCAGCTGCAACAGCGGCTGCAGCCAGTGCGGCAACGACTGCAACCGCTGCAGCAACGACTGCAACAACTGCAACAGCGAGTGCTCACGCTGCAGCAGCGACTGCAGCCGCTGCGGCAACGAGTGCAACAGCTGCAACAGCGAGTGCTCGCGCTGCAACAGCGACTGCAGCCGCTGCGGCGGCGGATGCAACCAGTGCCAGCTCGCCCGGCCGCTGATGCCGCCGCCGCTGCCCGAGCCGCGGGGCGCGGCGCTGTGGGCGCGGGCGACGCGCGACAGCGTCCTTCTGGTGATGCCGCCGCTCGTGTTCCTGTTCCTGCGCCGCCGCCTGCAGCGCCGCCGCGCCCCCAGTGCGGCGGGGACGGCAGAGGCGGCACCATGAGGCCGTGGCTCGTCGAGGCGCTCTTGCCGTATCTCGGCCGGCTCGGTGCCGAGCTCCTGGTGCCGGACTACGGCGTGATGCTCAGCGTCGCCTTCCTGCTCTCGGGGCTGTTGACGCTGCGGCTCGGGCTGCGGCACCGCGTCGACATGGTGCGCGGGCTGCTCGGGCTGGTCGGCGTGTACCTGGGCGCGGTGGTGGGCGCGCACGTGCTGACCGCGCTCGCGCGCGTGCCCGAGGCGGTGCAGAGCGGCCGGCCGGGCGTGCTCCTGGCCGGCGGCATGACCGCGTACGGCGGCTTCTTGGGCGGCTGCCTCGGCTGCTACCTGGGCACGCGCGGCCGCGGCCACTGGGCAGTCTGCGACGTCGCGACGCCGGCGATCGGGTTCGGCACCGCGATCGTGCGCCTGGGCTGCCTGCTCGGTGGACTGGATGTCGGTATGTCCGTTGGCGTGCAACGTCGCCGCCGTCGGCGAGGGCGTCGAAGGCGAGCTGGGCGTCGACCTGGTCCCAGGTGGCGCCGGGGCGGGGGAGGCCGCCGGCGCCGGGCTGGATGTCGATGCCGACGACGAACACGGGGACGCCGGCGCGGGCGGTGCTGGCGACGCGGGGGATGAGCTGGTTGTCGAACAGCTTGACGGTCTGCTCGGGGTCGCCGGCGGCGTCGCTGCAGTTGAGCGGGGCGTCGCTGATGAGGACGATCGCGCGCGGGCGCAGGTGGTCGGGGTCGGTGAGGTCGAAGCCGGCGAGGGAGAGGTCGAGGCCGGCGCGCAGGGCGTGTTCGCCGATGTTGAGGGGCGCCGCGGGGAGGGCGGCGAGGATGGCCCCGGCCTGGTCGGCGGCGGGGAGGATGCGCGCGCGCGCGTCGGTCCTGCAGGGCTGATACTCGTTCATCAGGCCGACGGTGGGCACGACCTGGAGGCCGAGGTCGATGCGGTCGCCGAGGGCCTGGGCGAGGGCGTCGACGAAGGCGAGGACCTGCTGCCAGCGGGTGGTGCCGGGGTCGTCGGTCAGCGCCTCGGCCATCGATGCG
>ERZ650309.1150-NODE-1150-length-12561-cov-5.055174_pt1 | contig 12561 bp, 13 predicted proteins | sample MGYA00376245_ERZ650309 | MGnify/ENA primary metagenome ERZ650309 (study PRJEB26733, sample SAMN07839294) | wastewater metagenome | biome: urban; feature: wastewater treatment plant; material: waste water | place: USA: North Carolina | collected 2016-04-26 ...
CTGTCAAAATTACGACGCATATCTTAACAGCGAGAATACATCATAACCAGCCAGCTTTTCGCGGCCCGGCAAAAATTCCAGTTCGACCATAAAGGACAAACCGACGACGTTGCCGCCAAGCTTTTCGACCAGTTGGGTGACTGCTTTGGCCGTACCGCCCGTTGCCAGCAAATCGTCCACAATGATCACGTTATGACCCGCGCCGACCGCGTCGCGATGGATTTCCAACGTGTCGGTTCCGTATTCCAATTCGTAACTGACGCTTTCTTTTTCCGCAGGCAGCTTTTTGGGTTTGCGAACCGGCACGAAACCAGCGCCGATTTGCGCGGCAATGTATGGCGCGAAGATGAATCCGCGAGATTCAATGCCGATGACAGTGTCAATCGGACGGCCTTTGTATCGGGCGGTCAGTTGATCCAGCGCGGTTTTTAAGCCGGACGGATGTTTCAGCAAGGTGGTGATGTCGTAAAACAGGATGCCGGGTTTGGGGAAGTCCGGGACTTCGCGGATCAGGTTTTTCAACTCTAGTTCAATCGTGGAATCAGCGGGCATTTAAGTGCAGGTCTCCTTGGTTAGTGATCAATGCGAAAATCGCGATAGCGGCCAGTGACGGTTAAATCAGTTTCTTCCATGTCGGTGACTTCGGCCATCATCGGTCCAGTCGCCAGTTCGTTCTTGAATGCATCCATTGCGTCGCGGTCGCCTTCGGCCACAATTTCGACGCGGCCATCGGGCAGATTGCGAACCGTGCCCAGAACCTGATGCCGAGCCGCCGCTCGCATGGCGAAGAAACGATAACCCACGCCTTGAACCATGCCGTGGATGATGAACTGTCTGGCTACCATAGAAAATTTGAGAAGCGTTTGAAGAACTTGACTGCGCAAAAGCCGAAAGGCAAAGTTTCACAGGCATTTCGTACAGATCGCAATCATATAAACGAAGTTTTCTTGAAGCCGGAACTTATCCGGTGCGCTGCGGATTTGTCAATCATCGCAAACCTGCGAACTGACAGAGCATCATCAACTCTCCAGAAAAGGCTTAGAAGCACAAACCCTGAAATGGAAAATGAAATCTCTTCGTTGACGAGTACCAAAAACTCGCCGGCAACAGCAACCAGCATTTATAACAGCACTCGTCTTGCCGAAAGTTACGCTTATCATCGCCCGCCAGTGCATCCGGCCATTATCAAACGAATTGGAGAACGGCTGAGAGTTACGGGAAAACTGCACCGCGCGTTGGATGTCGGATGCGGCGCGGGACTTTCGACGGTGGCGCTGGAACCGTTGGCGGAAGTCTTGATTGGAATTGAACCTGTTCCGGCAATGCTGGCTTATCGCAACGTCGTTTCAACAAAGGCAAACTTTCTGGTTGGCCAGGCTGAACGCTTGCCGGTAGCGTCGCGCAGTTTCAATCTGATAACTGCGGCGGGTTCGGTTAATTACGCTGACCTGGATCTGTTTTTTCCAGAAGTCGAACGAGTGCTGACCGAAACCGGCGTGTTGGTCATTTACGACTTTTCCGCCGGTCGCCGGTTTGCGGACGATAACAGTTTGCAACGCTGGTACGCGGAATTCGAGCGCCGCTACCCTCCGCATCCCGGTTATGCGCTGGACGTAACGGCGCTGGATTATGGGAAATATGGGTTGCGACTGAACGCGTATGAGCCGCTGGAAGTTGCCTTGCCGATGACGTTTGCGTCTTATCTGGCTTACGCATTGAGCGAAACCAGCGTCGAACAGGCGATCAACAACGGCACACCGGAAAGAGAAATCCGCGACTGGTGCCAGCGCACACTGGCGGAAGTGTTCCCCAACGGCGCGCGCGAAGTGCTGTTCGATGCCTATATCGCTCTGGTGCAAAAATAGAACTTGGAGAAACGATGCGAAAGATTATGTTGGCAATTGGCCTGATTGGTGCGGCGGTGTTGGCTTCGCTAGTGACGACGGCTCAACACAAACCGGCGAAACGGCCTAACATTTTGTTTTTGTTCAGCGATGACCAAAGATTCGACACGATTCACGCGCTGGGCAATCAGCATATCGCGACGCCAACGCTGGATCGTCTGGTCGGTGAAGGCACAACCTTTACCCAGGCTTATTGCATGGGAGCCAACAACGGAGCGGTGTGCGTTCCTTCGCGGGCAATGATGATGAGCGGTCGCACGCTGTTTCGCATTTCCGAAAAGCTGGAAAACCAAACCACCTGGCCGCAAGTCTTTGCCGCCGCCGGGTATTCGACGTTTGGGATTGGAAAATGGCACAACCAGCCGGAATCCTTTCTCAAAACCTTCGCCGAAGGCAAAGCCATTTTCTTTGGCGGGATGAACGAGCCGTACACCATGCCCGTCCAAGACCTGGGCGCGGATCACCGACTGACTGCCAAACGCGAATCCGGCAAGCACGCCACGGAATTGTTCGCCGATGCCGCTGTCGAATTCATCGGGCGGCAGCACCGCGACAAACCGTTTGCACTTTATGTAGCCTTCACCTTGCCGCACGATCCGCGCGTCGCTCCGAAAGAATACCGAGCCAGATACGACGCATCGAAACTGCCGTTGCCCGCCAACTTTTTGCCTCAACATCCGTTCAACAACGGAGAGCTGACCGTCCGGGATGAACAACTGGCTCCGTGGCCGCGCACGCCGGAAATCGTCCGCGAACATCTGGCGGATTATTACGCCTGCATCACCTATCTGGATGCACAAGTCGGGCGCATCATCGAAGCGTTGAAACAGTCTGGCCAATACGAAAACACGATTATCGTTTATGCCGGCGATCATGGATTGGCCATTGGCAGCCACGGCCTGTTTGGCAAACAGAACCTTTACGAACATTCCATGCATACGCCGCTGATTCTGGCTGGGCCTGGAGTTCCGAAAAACAAACGCTCCGATGCCTTTGCGTACCTGCTGGATTTGTTTCCGACGATGTGCGATCTGGCCGAAATCAACACGCCCGCCGAAGTCGAAGGCCTGAGTCTGGTTCCGGTGCTGACGGGAAAACAGAAAACCCGCCGCCAGGAAATCTTCACCGCCTACCGCCAGGTTCAGCGCGCAGTGCGCGACCGGCAATGGAAGCTGATCGTGTATCCGCAAATCAACAAGACGCAGCTTTTCGATCTGAAAGTCGATCCATCGGAACTGAACGACCTTTCAGCGAATCCGAAGTTCGCCAAGCAGGTCGAACGAATGACAGAGTTGCTCAAGAAAGAACAAGCCGAATCAGGCGACACACAACCTTTGAGTGTTGCGAAGCCACAATCCTCCGAATTCGATTTCACAAAAATCAGGAAGTAGCTGAAGCCGAAGAGCGCACGGAGAAACCTGAGAGAATAATTCGCTCGGTGTTTCTGCGCGCGTTCTGTGGCTTCAAGCAATAAATAGTCTTTGGGTGGTCAAAGGTCTCGCCGTCATCTACACTTTCGCCCGACAATCTCCCAGTTGTATCACCAAAGGCTTTTGATAAAGCCACCAACCAATTACGGAAGATCAATGGAGTTTCGGATCAGGCTTGGTTCACAAGGCGTCTTACTTTCTTTCTGTGTAGCTTTTCTTTGGAGCTGCATCCTGCCGTCGGTGTTTGCGCAAGGGAAAAACGAGAGTCAAGTTCAGGCGCTCGTCCAACAGTTGCAAGACAACGATAAGCAAGTTCGTCTGGCTGCGATCCGAGAGATCAAGAAGTTAGGCGTTGAAGCGAAGGCCGCGATTCCTGCACTGACGCTGATCTTGAAAACGCCGGAAGACGATTTGCGGGAAAACGCTTCAGAGGCTTTGGGACGAATGGGCGCGGAAGCCAGAACGGCGATTCCAGCGTTAATCGAAGCTCTCAAGGATCGCGCTCCTGCTGTCAGAGGCAATGCTGCCTTCGCGTTGGCGCAAATTGGCGTTGAAGCCAAATCTGCCGCTCCGGCATTGAGCGAATTGCTGAAAGATCCGCAGCCTTGGCCGCGTGGTAATGCGGCGTTTGCGCTTGGACGGATTGGTGAGGCGAAAGCCTATCTGCCAGTCTTGGCGGGGTTGCTCAATGATCCGAATGACAATGTGCGAAAGGATGTCGCCGATGCGGTTGGCAGAGCTGGCGCCGAAGCTAAAGCGGCAGTTCCGGCGCTCATCGGTTTATTGAAAGACAAAAATGCTACCGTCCGAAGATATGCGGCTGAAGCACTGGGCAGAATCGGGTCGGAAGCCAAGGCCGCCATTCCAGGCTTGATTGAAACCTTACGAGATCAGGAGTTTGTAGTTCGTTCCTACTCCGCCTACGCGCTGAAACAAATCGGTATGGACGCGAAAGAAGCTGTTCCGGTGTGGTTGGGGTTATTGAAAGACGAACGCGAACATCTACGCAGTTATGCTGCGGATGCCTTGGGCGCAATCGGCCCTGTTGCAACTGCGGCAACGCCTGCGTTGATTGCAGCGCTGAAGGATCAGGACCGATTTGTCCGCGTCAGCGCCGCCAAAGCCCTGGGAAAGTTTGGCATCGAAGCCAAAACCGCAATCCCGGAATTAACCGTGTTGTTGAAAGATACAGAGCCGCTTGTCCGAGCCAATGCCGCTGAAGCTTTAGGCCGGATGGGCGCTGACGCGAAAGGCGCGCTGCCTGCGCTGATCGAATTGCAGAAAGATTCCGCAACGATTGTCAGGCTGGCCGTGGCGGAAGCCATCAGCAAAATCAATTCTCACTGAAACAAAAGCTAGAATGTCATCACCCGACGAATTCCGCTCTCAAGATAAAATCGCATATTTCCACATGCTTTGGGCTTCGCTGGCGTTTGCGGTGATGGCTGCGGTCAGCCATCTGGCCGGAGAGCATTGCGACTGGCAATTGGTCGTGGTGGCTCGCGCGGCAGTTGCGTTTGTCTTCGCGTTTCTTCTGGCCAAAGCCTTTGGCGTCAAACTCGTGGTGTTTGGTTCAAAGACATTGTGGGTGCGGTCGCTGGCGGGCAGCACGGGGATGATCTGCAACTTTTATGCGCTGGCGCATTTGCCGGTGTCGGACACGCTGACGCTGATGAACACGGCTCCGATTTGGGTGACGCTGTTGTTGTGGCTGGTGTTCAAACAAAAACCGACGGCGTCCATTGCTGCCGCTGTGGTGATCAGCGTCGTCGGCATCGTGCTGATTCAACAGCCGCATTTTCAGGACGGCAAGTTCGCTTGCTTTATGGCGCTGTGCGGAGCCTTTTGCACTTCTATCGCCATGTTGGGCTTGAACCGGTTGCAGCACATTGATCCGCGCGCCATCGTCGTTCACTTTTCCGGCGTGGCGAGCATCGCCACCACGCTGTTTTTGCTGGCGACCAATCGCAAGGATTATTCCGCGCAACTGACGAATAAGTACGCCCTGGCGTTGTTGGTGCTGGTCGGTTTGGGAGGCGTCGCCGGACAAATCGGAATGACGATGGCATTTGCCAAAGGGCAGGCTTCGCAAATTTCAGTTGTCGCATTGTCGCAGATTCTGTTCGGGTTGATTTTCGACGTGCTGTTCTGGAATCACCGAGTGAATATGATTTCTTTGGTGGGTATGGTTCTGGTGATTGTCCCGACAGCCTGGTTGATTTTGAGCAGGACTCCCAAACAAAGCCACGATTTGACGGAAGTCGAGATGGAAGACTGACAAATTTCACCGGATTCAGCTCACATCCCAGCCTTTTTGATGATGTCGTAACATTCGCATGACGCGGCAGCCAAACCAGCCAGGTCAATTATTGTGATTGAACCGCGCACGTAACGAATCAGGTTTCGTTGTTGGAGCGCGCGGGCGGCAGTTGTTACACCTTCGCGGCGAACGCCCAACATGTCTGAAATGAACTTTTGTGTCAGCCGGAACTTGTCTGAATCCAGACGGTCATGGGTCATCATCAACCAGCGGGCGAGTCTCGCGTCCACTGTATGAAACCGATTGCAGGCTGCCGATTGAGAGATTTGACTCAATAACGAATGCGTGTGGCGTAGCAATAAATCCGGCAACGATCCGCCCTGTTTGACCTGTTTGCGTAATGCTTCGGCTTTCATGCGCATGGCTGTGCCTGTTCCCTGTACCAGCGCCCGGTTGAACGAGGTGTTGGCTCCAAGGAAAACCTGAATGCCAACCATGCCTTCTTTGCCGACAAGGCCCACCTCCAGAGTCGAGCGTTTTTCCACTACGGAAAGCAAAGAAACTACGCCGTTATTTGGAAAATAGACGTGACGTATGACCTGACCGGGTTCATAGAGGATCTTGCCGAAAGATAACGTGAATTCTTCCAGATGTGGGCGAAGTCGTTGGTATTCCTGGCTGGGTAATGCGGCGAGCAACCGGTTGGTCACCGGCTCGCGTAACGTTGCTGATCGGGGCATGAAAAGTCTCCTTCTTTGCCTTGTCCAAGTGCTGTCCTGTTTGGGTAACCCAACAGACGGCATAAGGAGAAGGTCATCAGCCCGATCCCAATGTCGAATGGTGAACTATTGAGAAGATTTAGCGTGGCGACTCTATCAGAGGTGTGGCAGGTGGGTCTATGGGCTATCACACGCCCGCAGGTGGAGGGTTAGTTGAGCAAACGGTCGTATTCGTTTTTGACGACCCGATAACATTCACAGACTGTGGCTTCCAACCCTGGCCGGTCTAACAGCGTGATTGTTCCGCGGACATAAGAAATCACCCCGCGCGCTTGCAGTTGCCCGGCAGCCGTCGTGATCCCTTCGCGGCGCACCCCCAGCATATTGGCAATCAGATTATGCGTCATCACCAGCTTGTTTGAATGCAAACGATCGTAACTGAGCAACAACCAACGGCAGAGTTGCTGCTCAACAGAATGCAAACGGTTGCAAACGGCGGTCTGTGAAATTTGAGTGATTAAGGCCTGTGTAAAACGCAGCAGCAACTGTTGAAACGTGCCACCTTTAATAAATTCATCTTGCAACGGTTTCGCCTTCATTCTATAGGCGCTGCCCGCGCTCTGCACTACGGCGCGGTTGGGTGTCGTTTGGCCGCCCATAAACAGAGCAATACCAACCATTCCTTCATAACCTGTTACGCCTATTTCGGCTGTCGTACCGTTTTCCATCAAATAGAGCAAAGAGATGATGGAATCCGTCGGGAAATAAACGTGCGACATTTGTCCGCCAGATTCATAAATGACCTGACCTAAAGTCAGCGGGACGAACTCCAGGTACGGCAGAAGTCCCTGAAGCTCCGACTCGGTCAGCGCTGCTAATAGCCGATTTTCAACCGGGCTCGCAAATTGAGAAGCAGTAGATACTGGCAGTTTCGATATTTTCATATCAGGGAACCGTCGTTGCTAGCGTCAAAACAGGTTAGTTTTGATCTGTCGTTGAAATGAAGCTCTTTCAGAACATTCGAGCCTTGGAATTGATTTACGGTGCAAGATAACGTAACAAAGTATACTTTATATGTGCGCTTACACACATATAAAGTTCAAAAGTTGGTCACTTCTCCCACGACGAAAACCTAACCATCCACCTGGCAACTCACATCTGACGCGATCGAGATCATCCAATAATGTCTTTTGCCCAGAGTTACGGGCCCAAATCAATCATTTGGCTGTATGTGTGGTATCGCACCGACTAAGGCACAAGTGGGAGGTTAAAATTGAGCTTGTTGAAACACTAACTAAGATATTGAACATAACCCTAGTCTTGAGTTGAGAGCTGAGCCGTGAAGCTTGATTGCCAGGAGTTTTTCCAGGCAGTCTTGCTTTCATCAGATCAGGTTAGTATCCCTGTTGGTGTGGAGATGATGGTTGTGTCTGGAAGCATCTACGCGCCAAACATTTCTGCATACAACTGGGGAACTATTGGGATCAATTCTCAACTCAATACTGCGGTTCACTAGCGGGCTCATTTTTAGAAGACTGTCGTTCAATCAAGCTGGAAGATCAGAAGATCAGATGATAGCGCAGGGACAGCCTTGATATATCTGACTGATAATTGCAGAGCATTCACGTCAGTAATTGCTTTTTTTCGTTCAACTCATTCAGTCCTTTTCACACCATCTTTTTAAATTACACCGCGCCTAAATTTGCCCGACGGCAAAGGTTTGATTGAATACCGTTCAGGCGACGGGCCAGATGTCAACTCAGCCAATACCAGTATTACCTGCTGGTATAAGAGCAAGCGGGCGGCCTTACTGGTAAGATGAGGCACCCGCTGGTTCTTCATTGGTCTGATTGATGATAATCGTACGATTTTAGTCAGACATCTAGCCGCGACTGGAATAGAGCAACGACCTTACACAAACCAGTTTCATGGTTCATGTAAAAAACTAGCCACTTGCCCGGGATCACCGGCGAATCCGGACATACGTAACGACAACGGGATAAAGAATAAGCAGGAGAAACAATGACGAACACAGAGCGCGAGAACCTTGCGGCGTTGGCGCGCGAAGCCGCAGCCTTGCAAAAAGTTTGGCTGCGCGAGCGGGAAGAGAAGCTGGCGGTGCTTACCGCCTCCAATGCTGAAATCAAGCGGCGCTGGACTGAGTTGGATAAGGCATCAGCAACATCTACGGTGCCCGCCACACTTAAAAAAGCACCAGCTTAATGGGTCTTCCAAGGCTCAATCCCCAAATGAAAGTGAAAACAAAAAATGAAAATTCTGCTCTATAACCCGGACAATGGCGTGACTCGCAACTTCATGCCGCATCTGTGGATGTTTCTTTTGCAATCGCTGACGCCGCCCGATCACGAAGTCATTCTGGTGGACGGCAATGCGCACGCCATGAATGAAGAACAGCTCGTTGAGTTTGTGCGCGAACAAGGGATTGGGTTGGTTGGAATCGGCGCGATGACTCGCATGATTGCCAAAGCATATCGAATGGCCGATGCGATTCGCGCTGCCGGAGTGCCCGTGGTAATGGGTGGTCCTCATGTGACGGAAATGCCGGACGAAGCCTTGGGGCGTAATGGCGGGCCGAGGCATGCGGACGCCGTTGCGTTGGGTGAAGCCGATGAAACCTGGCCGCAGATTGTTCACGATGCCGCGCGAGGCGAACTCAAGGATGTGTATTCGCCAACGCTTGATGCCAAGGGCAAAGACATCAAGCCCAGTTTGCAGCCCTATCCTTCGATTCCCTGGGAAACGATGAATCTGGATCAGTTCAACATCGTTCCCAAAGTTTTCAATTCCATGCTCAAAGGCGTTGGGGACGGATGGGGAACGTTTCGGCTGATCCCTGTCGAATCCGGACGAGGATGCCCGTATGGGTGTGAGTTTTGCACAGTGACGGGATTCTTTGGCGATTCCATACGATTTCGGACCAATGAAAGCGTCGTTGACGAATTGCTGCGGCTGAAAGCGCGCGCCCGTAGCGAAAAAGGCCAGATCGCCGTCTTTTTCATTGACGACAATTTTGCCATCAATCCCAAACGCACCAAATCGCTCTTGCGCGACATCATTGCCGCCAATGCTCAGGTGCATTGGGTGGCACAGATCAGCGCCAATTTGTTGCGCGATGAGGAGCTGGTGGATTTGATCGCAGCTTCCGGAGGCAAATGGATTTTCATCGGCATGGAATCCATTGACCCGGCCAATCTGGCCGCTGTGAATAAAGGGTTCAACAAACCCGGTGAATATGCAGCAGTGCTTGACCGGCTGGCGCAACGTAACATTCACGCGATCACTTCCTTCATTTTCGGCATGGATAACGACACGGTTGGCACGGCAGAACGCACGCTTGATCAAATTCGTAGCTGGCCGCCGGGCTTGCCCGTGTTCGGCACGCTGATTCCATTTCCTTCGACGCCTCTTTATACGAAGCTGAAGGATGCCGGACGGCTGACGCGACCGTTGCATTGGTTGGAATACCAACCTTTCTGGATGGCGCACACGCCATTGAAAATGACCATTGACGAAGCGCAGTCGGAACTGAAACACGCGTGGACAAATTCATACAGCGCGGATGCCATTTCAACAGCGGTAAATTCCATTTCCCACCGTCCGGTTGGCCATCGCGTCAACCTTTTCATTGCCAGGATGTTCTTTCGTGGAATTTACTTCCCGCAGTTGAGCAAGTGGGCATGGACAAAACTGATTTTCCAGAACCGCAGCACCATCTATGGTCTGGTCAAAGCTGGAGCTTCCGCCTGGCGCACCGCGCGAAAGGGCAGAAAGTCTGATTTGCGGGTCCGTGACATGGAATCTTAAGCTTGAACCTGTTCCCTAAGGAGTAGTTTCATTCTGCGACGCCAAAAGGAAATACAATTATGATTCAGGAAACCCCTCAAGCTGACCTATTCAAGCAGCAGTTGCGGGATTCGTTGCAGAATGAAACTCTCAATTCACGAGCCCTCACAATTGAAAAACACGACCACGTTTACACGTGTGGCGACCATGACGAGACGATTTATTTCATCGAAAGCGGGCAGGTCAAACTGCTGATGAGCTCGCCTGAAGGGCGAGAATGCTTGCTGGCCATTCACACCGCTGGAGACATCTTCGGCGAACTATGTCTTTCAGGGTTAGGCGCGAGACTGGAAACCGCAATAGCAATGGAAGACACCGTCCTAAAACAAATCCCATGCTCCAGGTTTTTTTCGCGGTTGAATGACGACGCGCTGTTCGAAGGCTTCGTGCGATATCTGGCGGTGCGAGTTGCCGACCAACAACAGGTCATCGCCAATTTGGTAACAGTTGATAGCGAACAGCGATTGGGCAAAACGCTGTTGCAACTGGCACGCAAACTCGGCAAGAAAGACCCGCGCAGTATTCGCATCGAGCTGAAGATTTCACACGAAGAATTGTCGGAGATGGTTGGCACAACGCGCCCGCGAATTAGCACGTTTATGCAGCGCTTTCGCAACCTTGGATTGATTGAGACAAGTACCGACCATTTCCTGATCATCAAAGAACAGAAACTCACTTCTTACTTGACGCAGATCGCCTAGCGTCCCAGGAAATTTTGGCGGTAAATTATTTTTTTCAGGCCGCCTGTCCAATATTGAACAGAAACCATCCTCAAGTCAGCCTATTCTCTTAATGCAAGTCAGAGGGAAGTTAGTGAATTAGCACGCTCGACTCTGATGTTGCGGGCAAAAAAACCATGGAGGTAGATTATGCTTTGGACGATTATCGTTATTCTGCTTGTTTTGTGGCTGCTAGGTTTGGTCGGCGGTGTCGGCGGTTCGTTGATTCACGCATTGTTAGTGATAGCTGTATGCGTATTTATTTATAATATGCTCAGTGGACGCCGCACCATTGCTTAACCACGGATAACGCATTCAACTATTACCCATTGCTTAATTGAAACATCAGGCAAGAGAAGGAGTTGGCAATGTTACTGGATATTGGGAATAAGGTTGTTTATCCGTGCCAAGGCCCTTGCCGGATTAGTTCTGTTATTGAGAAGGTTATTGGCGACAAGCCGAAAAGTTTTTACCATTTGGCGCTCCTTGATGACAGCGGTGGCGAGTTGTTCGTTCCGGTGGATGGAATCCAGGCTGTAGGCATCCGAATGCTGCTGAAGAAATCCGAGATTCCGGCACTGATAAACAGGCTGATGATGAAAGCCGAAATATCCAAAGAACGGAAGCAGCGCGCCAAAGATATCTTAAAACGATTTACATCCGGATCAGTGTTTGACCTGGCCGAGATCGTTGAATCGTTGACTGAATTAGGTAAGGCGAAATCGCTCTCGCTTCGTGAAGATTGGACGCTGGTAAGGTCGAGAAAGCTTTTGATTTGTGAAATCTCCCAAGTGATGGGAGAGACGAAAACTGCCGCCGAAGTGCGAGTGAATCAGGCTCTGGAATCTAAAGCAACGTGTGATGCCAATAGGGTGCCGAATTATCTACCTGCCGTGACTGAATTTAGTCATAGCATGTAATTTGACCGGAAGGTCGTATTTCAGAAGTGATGATGGAAATAACTGGGTCGGTGGATGCCGACTGATTGCCTGTCCAGGCGCTATTTGTAAATCCAGCTATCATCATTTCTGAAACACGATCGCTTGAAATGAGTATCAAGCAAGGTCGGGTTGGGTAACAGCAGGAAAAATTTTGAGAGATCAGAGTGGCCGCATGGGGAGTAGTTAACTCTGATCTGGAGCGTGAGCCATAGTAGTAGGCTCTGCTCCTTCCAGGGTGGAAGATCAAATGCTAGACGGCTGATCTTCCACCCTTTTTTTCTTCGAAACCAACGGGTTTACTTTTTGGAATTATTCTGGCTTCGCGACACTCATCGCAATTTAGCTGGAAGTTACTCTGTAACGACATAGGAAAATGTTATGAAAAACATCGGAATTTATATCTTCGCAAAACGCTTCGGGCCATTGGCAACCGTTGCTTTGTTCGCTGCGGTTTTGGCAGTTAGCGCCAGTGTTCGCCTGCATCCGGTTTCAGCCCAGGATTCGAATGACCGGGCAATCAATCAGGCTCAGAGAGCAGTCAGGGATCAAATCATCAATCGAGAAGGAGGACGTGGTCAGACTGTGGTGTTTAACCGCGACGCCACTACGGAATTCAAATCGAACACAGAGATTCGTGTTCGCGGTACAGGCACACTCTCAAATAGCAACGAAACGCGTAACAACAATCAGCGTGACAACAACCAGCGTGATAACAATCAGCGAA
>ERZ650309.1152-NODE-1152-length-12543-cov-4.506086_pt1 | contig 12543 bp, 6 predicted proteins | sample MGYA00376245_ERZ650309 | MGnify/ENA primary metagenome ERZ650309 (study PRJEB26733, sample SAMN07839294) | wastewater metagenome | biome: urban; feature: wastewater treatment plant; material: waste water | place: USA: North Carolina | collected 2016-04-26 ...
TCGGATGTTGTAACTGTGGAATCCTCTCCGGTTGCGGTCGAATCAACAACACCGACTTCCTCCTCCTTGATCAACGGAGATCAGGTGCGCGAGTTGTCGCTCAATAATCGCAACTGGGTGCAATTGGTCGCGTTGTCTCCGGGAGTTTCAAACGACTTGGCTGATCAAGTCTATGTCGGAACAACCAATCCCAGCGGTCAGGCCAACACCATCAACATCTCCGTAAACGGCGCGCGAAGCAGCCAGAATACGTTCACTGTTGACGGTGCGGATGTGACTGACCGTGGATCGAACATCACCATTCAGGCTTATCCAAGTCTTGATTCTATTCAGGAAATCAAAGTTCTGCGAAGTCTGTATCCTGCCGAATCCGGGCGTAGCGGCGGCGGGCAGGTCAATGTCATCACGCGTTCAGGCGGTTCCAGTTTTCATGGCAGTGCCTATGAATTTCTACGCAACGAAGTGTTGAACGCCAATGATTTTCTGACCAACAGCACGTTAAACCCGGCGTTTGGCCGGACTTCTGACGGGAAAGCCAAACGGCCTCCATTCCGTTATAACAACTTTGGATGGACGTTCGGTGGACCGATCATGTTGCCGAAGAAAGTATTTGGTCCGCTAGGTTGGGATGAAGCCAAAGAAAAACTTCATTTCTTCTTTGCCCAGGAATTCAGACGCGACCGCCGAGCCGCTCCTGCCGCAACTGTTACTGTGCCTGACGAGAATTTGCGAAAAGGCGTCTTTCCGTTTCCGGTTTGCATCAATCGCCCGCTTTTGGGTGAAGCTTCCTGTACAGGGCAATTCATTTTGCCGGCCAACACGCCGATTCCTGCCAATGTCCTAAGCCCGACAGCGTTGGCTTACATCAACGGCATTTACAACAAACTTCCATTGCCGAATAGCCCTTCGGTTACCAATCCGTTTGGGTTGGTCACTGCAATCCCGAACATTGCAGATTTTCGGCAGGAAGTTTTGAAACTTGATTACACGTTCTCGCCTCGCTGGAACATGTATTACCGCTATGAACACGACGCGATTCCAACGGTTGACGGGAATGCGTTGTTTTCCAGCGGTTCGGGCTTGCCAGGGGTTTCAACGACCAAGACCGATTCGCCCGGCAAAACGCACACATTCCAAACCACATTCACCATCAGTCCGAAGTTATTGTTTGAAGGCCGTTACAATTACGGATACGGCGCAATTCTTAGCCAGAATGTCGGTACGCTGGCTTTGACGAACACAGCCGTTCCAATCACCTTGCCTTATGTCAGCACGCGTGACCGCGTCCCGACAGTTACAGGCAATGGCTTCACCGGCCTGACCAGCTTTGGCCCGTATGACAACTTTTCCTACAAGCATAACTTCAATGGAAGTTTGACCGGGATTTTGGGTAATCACACCGTCAAGGTCGGAGGCGTTTATTCGATCTATCGCAAGAATGAAAACGCTTTGGCAGGAAATAATGAAGGAATTTTCAATTCATTCTCTGCGACGATTCCGACAGGGCTGACCTTTCCGCAAAATTATGTTTTGCCGAATGGCTCTGTTCTGGCTGGAGCTTTAACGGCTACAGTTGCTGCCAACCTGCAACGCTGGGCCAACTTCCTGGTTGGGAACTCGACGGGCTTCACGCAATCTCATTACGATTACACCGCCGATTTGCGACAGAAAGCCATCGAAGCCTATGGGCAGGATGAATATCGCGTGAAGAACAATCTGACGCTGTATTACGGCGTGCGTTATTCGTACTTCCCGTCGCCGTATGACAAGAATGGGCGGCTGTCGAACTTCGATCCTTCGCTTTACAGCACAGCCAATGCGCCATTGGTTACCGGCGCTGGCAATCGCATTGCGGGAACTGGAAATTATTGCAACGGCATCATTGTCAATTCGCAAAACTTCCAAACCGGCCCGGCGGCTTTCAACTGCACCCCGACAGTGTCGCCCTATGGCGAATACATCATTAATGTTGGCAAGACCGACTTTGCTCCCAGATTGGGGTTGGCGTGGGATCCTTTCCACAAGGGCAAAACTGCGATTCGCACCGGTTACGGCATTTACCACGAACAGGTTCTGGTCGGCACGTTCGAACAGAACATTGGCGCAAATCCGCCTTATCAAGAAACCGTTACCGGATCGAGCGTAAGGTTGGATAGTCCCGGAGCAGCAATTGTGGCTGGGGCTACCGTTCAGGGGTTGCGTGCAATCCAAACGGATTGGCATACGCCGTACACGCAACACTGGTCTTTGGACGTTCAGCAGCAGTTGAGCAAATCCACTCTCGTGACTGTGGGGTACTACGGTTCAAAAGCCACTCACCTGATCGGTATCACAGAGCTGAATGAAGTGCAGCCAGGCAAAGCGCTCAGTTCGTCCTGTGCTCAGGGGAACAACTACATCGGACAAACCCCTGCACCTGCGCTGGTTCAGTGCCAGCCAGCCGGATATGCGTTCCGTAATTCGGCAACGGCAACTGGAAACCCGAACGCTTCAGGCGTTTTGGACTTGCTGATTTTGGATCAGCTTCGCCCGTATCGCGGCTACCGTTCTATTGCGATGATTCAACCGCGCTATAACTCGAATTATCACAGCTTGCAGGTGTCTGCTCAGCATCGGTTTTCGAGTGCGTCCAGTCTCAATTTGGCATACACCTGGGCAAAGAACCTGACGGATAGCCAGAATGATCGCTCGGCGTCTCCGCAAAATACGTACGACACCCGAAGCGAATATGCGCGCGCCGCGCTCGATCGCAGACAGATTTTGACGCTTAGTTACATTTACCAGCTTCCGTTTTACCGCACGCAGCAAGGCTTTGCGGGCAAAGCGCTTGGTGGCTGGCAGGTTGCAGGAATTACCAGTATCCAAACTGGTCTGCCCTTTACCGCGACTACGTCAAACCTTGATTACGCCGGGCTTGGTCTGATCAACACAAATCCTGCAGCCAGACCAAATCTGCTTTGCGATCCGAACCAGGGTGTTGTTCGCACGCCGCAGCAGTATTTCAACACTGCCTGCTTCCAAACAAATCCACCGGCTACAGGAACCGGGTCAACCGGTTTGCCAACTGTTCCGGGAACGGCTGGACGCGGCATTATCAATGGCCCCGGAACCAAACGCTTTGACTTCACGCTTTCCAGAACCGTGAAGTTCACAGAAAGTGTGAGGCTGCAATTGCGTGGCGAAGTCTTTAATATCTTCAATCACACGAACTTCAGAGGCTTCACCAGCACGAACGTCACCAGCACGGCTTTTGGCCAAATTGGCACCGTTCGTGATCCGCGCACGATGCAGGTTGGGATCAAGCTGCTTTTCTAGTTTTCAGACTGTTTCAAGTTGAAACGGCTTAAACTTACGACCGATGAGCGCCATTTGCAGTTTGCAACTTGGCATTCATCGGTCGTACTCTTTTGCATCTCGAAATCAACGCTTTCCCTTTTCTCGAAGTAAGGAGTTTATGAAGTTCATCGCACAATTGATTGGTTGGCTTCTCTTTGTTGTCCCAGCTTGGGCGATAACTGCTGCTCAGAGTAAGTCTCCGGCGACAATAGCTCGCGAACAATCGCAGGCCGTCGTCATCATCGAAGCTTTGGACGAACGCGGGATCGTCGTCGGACAGGGAAGCGGCTTCATCGTCACGCCCAATGGAGCTATCGTTAGCAATTTGCATGTTGTCCAAGGCGCTGCGGCGTTGCGCGTGAAGCTGCCGAGCGGTGACGTTTACAAAACGGCTGACGTGGTTGATGTGGACGATGCCAAAGACATCGCCATCATCAAGATCAAAGGTTTCAAGTTGCCGACCGTGGTGCTTGGCGATTCAGACAAAGCCGAAACCGGCGATTCTATTATTGCGATCAGCAGCCCTGAAGGCTTGGTGAATTCACTGACCACCGGTGTTATCAGCGGAGTTCGCCGCCTGGATACTCACAGAGTGTTTCAAGTCACGGCGCCCATCAGCCCAGGCAGCAGCGGCGGCGCGCTGTTTAATTCCAATGGCGAAGTGATTGGCATTGTGACTTATCTATTGAGAAGCGGTCAGAACATCAATTTCGCTTTGCCGGTCAATTACGCCAGAGGAATGATCAGCGATCAGGTAACGACCACGTTGGCAAAGTTGCAGCCGCTGCCTGTTCAACCGATGGTTCACCGCGGAGTCGAAAGCAAAGCCCTTGAGGTTTACAACACCGATCAGCCTATTCAGGAGCAAATTGTCGTTGCCACGCGCGGCAAGTTGGGAATGACCGAGCAGTCACCGGTTTTTGCCCGCCCGGATGAAGCTCTGGCGTTGTTTAATCGCCTGGTCGAAGGCATTGGCTTATATAACTACAAAGGTGTCGCTGAACTAACGCGCGCTGCCGCGCTGACGAAAACCAAAGATTCGGATAGTGTCGAAGAGTACACGGTCAAATATCTGAGCTTTCATCACGGAATGACCATTGGCTTCAACAAACCCGACCGCCTGCTAACCAGCGTTGAATTGCTGGTGAATTGGACGCTGAGTGAAGTCAAAAACACATTCGGCGATAAATTCAAAAAGCGCACCATTGGCAAACAGCAGGTTTTGGAATTTAGTAAGCAACCTTCCGGAAGGGAATTAACCGCAATCATGGATGGAAATGGCAATGTGCGCTCGGTCAGGTTTGCTAAAACGAAATAGTTGAGTCAGGTCACAAAGGAAAAGGCTCGCCGACGGAAAACCGGGCGAGCCTTTTGCTTTTCAAAGAGGATTGGGTTTGTAAAGCACGTAGACGGTTTGTCGCCGCGTTCCGCCGAAACCGAACCACGAACGATCTAGAATGTGACCTTTTAACGAAAAAGAATTTGAATACAGATTGATGAAGCCTGCCATTTCAAAGTCCACGGCATTCAGCCCAAATTCCTTTGGCCCCGCCAATTCGTCCCAAATGGCTAACGTTCCCCCAGGCATTTCGCGCAAGGTTTTGAAATCGCTTTCGCGGTTTCGTGTAAACGCAGGATTCTCCCAAGGATCATGATCGAACAATATACACGCGTAAGGTTTGCTCCAGATGAATCGAGTAATCTGAGGCTGTGAGGGCTGAGATTGCCAGAACGAGTGAGCTGTCTGGATCGCTACAGCGTCGCGCGACCATTCGGCTCCGTCAGCATAAACAAAATTCGTCCAGGCTGAAATCATCAACAAGACAACAACGAGGCCAAATTTCACTGGGCGAGACACATGAGAAAACAGCTTGACCATTTCGTTCCAACCAGCAAGCGTAATCAGCGCTATCGCAGGGGAAATTGCTACCAGATAACGCGGATACCCTGCTGATCCCAGCAAGCCATAGGCTCTGAAGATTGTGTGCAGCACAAAAATTAGCAGGAAAGAGGACGTTAGCGTGAACAACCGCCTCTGCTTCAGTAATAAGACCAAGCCATATACAAAAACTGGTAACAGGAACAACCCTACGACTTCGGGCAAGCGGCTGGGATAAGCCAACAATCCCTGCGCGCCATACTTTGTTCCGGTCATTGGCCAATTGGAAGGCCAGTTGTGTTTGATGAGCAGCGGGTCTTTGGTGATGAGTGTTGCCGCAAGCCACCAAATCAACGAGCCAGTCGCTAACCATAGAAGTTTGATTACGGATCGCGGATCGTGGATCGTAGTTTTGCTTAATTCCCAAATTCCCCAGAGTGCGCCCAGAAAAAATCCTTCAGGCCTGGCCAGAATCATTAACGATGCCACGATCATTCCTGCAATGGTTTTGCCCTTATGGTGAAGCCTTAGGGCAATAACAAAGACCAATGCAAAAATTGGTTCGGTCATTGTGTCGGCACAAAATAGAAAGAACGAAGGTTGAAGGAAGAGTAGGGCGATGCTTAATGGTGCACGCGGCAAATTGAATTCTTCCGCCAGTCGCCAGGTCTGCCAACCAATCACTAGACAAATCAAAAGTGTAAAAGCTCGGGCTGTTTGATATCCGATTACTGATGGAAAGGCATAAAGAAAGGTGAAAAGCGGACGTGCCCACACTCCGACGAACAGATCCGGATGTGTCCAGGCCCATCGTGCAAATAGAAAATGCTGCCCGCCATCCATCTGGCAACTATCGCTGAACAGAAACAACAACGTGGCTCCCAACGCTGCGCTGACTGTTAACCACAAAACAGCTTGAGCTCGTGAAGATAAGAAAGTCATATCGTTGCTGATGTTAGACGAATCATCGAAAGTCGTAAATGAATGCTCACACAATCGCTGCTTAATCGTTAATTTCACTGATGAGACGGTAAAGAATATTTTTTGCGGCTTTCCATCGTCGCATAATGCGTGAAAGTCGTTTGCTGATCAGTCAAAATGTAATGTCTACAGGGCTATTTGAATCGCTTATTCCTTAAAAGCCCAACATTCTGTAGCCAAGGTTGATGCAACCACAAGACACGTTTCCTCTCTTTTGCTTAAACGAGCAGATTTTTAATGGAATTATGTTTCATGTGAGGTTTCGGCTATGAAACTACTGAAAAATAGTGCTTTACAGGTTTTTAGATGCGTGGTAATTTCCGCGCCATCTTAAGCAAACAGTTAATTCGTTAGGTTCAAGTTCGGTTTCCGGCTTTGGAATTCAACCAACCGGATCAGATCAAAAATTGTGAAATGATTGTTTCAGTGGTCTAAGGACTAAAGGAAGAATCACGTTTGGCGCTTCAAAGTGACAAGCCACACGTACTGACAAGATCACGATGGATAACGTGTGTTTAGCATTTAGAACGCGTCAGAATCAAATTGACCTCCGAAGTCAAAGATCGTTTGCAAAGGAGTTTGTCTGCCAAGCGCCCCTGCACTTGATTGGCAGACGCTGCTAACTGAAGTGAGCCGTACGGATAGATGTGAGGCAAGCTTCGACAGCAGTTCGCAGAAGTTATTGAGAATGTTTAGCACTGAACCTGTGGTTGGTGCTATGAAAACCACAAAAGATAGATTTGGAGGTGTTGCTTGAAACGGGTAGCCAATACGTACTCAGCTAGAAATAATTCTGTCGCGGTTCGCGTTCAAGCCTTGCCAATTGGCGAGCGTTCATCTGTGGGCACGCGTGTAGAGAACTGGATCCCCAGCATTCCACATTATGCTTGGTTGGCAATGCTAACCTTGGCATTGTTGGCTTTATCAGTGACCACATTTCTGCGCGCTCAGGGAGCTGAACGCGAAGCTTTGAAGTCACACGCGTTAACTGTCACCCGCGCTGAAGACAGCAGAAGCGCCAACAGACAATTGAAGCTTCAGACGGAGAAAATTAAATCCGATCCGACTGTGAAAGTGCGCAAAGCACAGGAACAAATGCGTGGTGTGCGCTCGAACGAAATTGTGGTCGCAAGACCTTAAGAGAGAAAAGCATCTCGTAGTAAGTCGGGCAGTAAATTCAGTGAAGGAAAAGAGCCGATGATTTTGATTCACTTCAAAACCATCGGCTCTTTTCTTTTGAGCGTTCAGATTCTTATCAGATAACAAATAACTTTCACCACTTACACAACAATACAACCGAAAAAGAGCCGACGGAGGACTCGCATCGGCTCTACTAAAAACTTCAATAATCCAGAATGGCACTGCACCGGGGATTGCCTGGCAAACACTTGATGCCATTCATGTTTTTTTGGCAGCAACCAAAACGAATGGATGCGCCCAAACCATCAGTCTCCAAGGCAGTCTCTCACAATGATCTAGCCAACGGGGCACGAAGGTAGATCTTTGGAAAAACTTTGACCGCACTGTGCTGAATTTATACCTAGCGAGAAAGGAAGGCATCCCATTTCCTCTTTCCTCATTTCTCACCTGGCCCTTTTGCTATCCCACAGTAGCAAAAGGATGCCCCGACTCTAATGATAAAAAGACGAGACGTAAATAAGTATAACTACGTTATTTTCTAAGAGTTAGGCCTTGTTTTGTAATGTATTTATCAGAACTTGTTCTTTTTTTGCCATGAATCTAGGGGGGATCAAATGCTGAAGCTGAAGTCGTCAAGCTCTCACAAAGGCCGCGAGTCTGCTAAGCCTTTCAGCCATTGGTATGTCAGTTACAGAGTGTCCGGCAAATGTCGCAAGCTTTCAGTAATCTGACGGGTTGAGCCATTCGACAGATTTTCAACAATTCCTTGTCGCGGTTCAGGGGGCTGAGGAAGCGGCAACCGAAATTGTAATCGGCTGTTCGTTGTTCCCATAAAACTCGTTGACTGGTTTGGCTACGATTTCCTGAACACGTAGCCGGAGCGTTTCGACGTCGTTTTTACTCAAGCCTTCAGTTTCAATGGTGTCGTGCATGAAAACTGTGATCTTCGAGGGAAAGAGCTTCCAGTCGCCTTTGCGGCTGAATTCATACGCCCCGACGATGCTCATCGGAGCAACCGGATAACCATATTGAACTGCCATCCGGAACGCTCCGGGGTTGAAGTCTTGAACAAAACCGTCGCGTGTGCGCGAGCCTTCCGCAAAAACGATCAAGCTGACTCCGGAATCCAGACGCTCGCGAGTCAGTTTCATCATCTGTTTGTACTTGGCCAAATTTCCTTCGGGTGGAACGGGAACATTCCCGAACCGCCGCATCATCCAACCGTAAGCCGGTATCTTGAAATGGGATTCGTGTTCCAGGCCGCGAACAAATTGCGGAATCGCCGAATAAATGATGAACGCATCCCAAAGATCAATGTGGTTACAAATGAAAAAGCTGGTGCGATTTCGGTCGAAGCCCGCCGAATATTTGACTTCAAACTTCACGCCCGCCAGTCGCAATATGTTACGAAACAGCCAGCGCTGAGGCTTATCGTTTTTACGTGGATCAATGAACACGCCCATCAATACCAGCACCGAACACACCGGGAAGAAATGAGCAATGCTGATGATCCAAACAATGATTGATCGAATGCAGTGATATGCTTTCTGGAAAAAATTCAGCGACGCCCATGCGTGGCTGGGATGATTGCGGATGTCAGAGCGAATAATCATAAGTGGATGTCAGGCATTAGGCGTTAGGTGACAGGTTGAAGACAAAGGCGTTGGGGTCACAAGCGCCTTGTTGTCTAAAACCTGAAATCCAACACCAAACACCTGTTTCAAACCATAACGTTCAAGGCGGATGGCAGCACTTCCAGTGATTCCATTTCCACGGTCATCACTTCGCCGTCAACCATGATGTCCATAGGCTCGCCGAAATTCATCTCGATCTGTTTGGCTTGTCCAGTCCAAATTAGCGGATGATGAATGTGCGACCCGTCATAACACTTCGGGAAATTTTTGATGAAATCGAATCGGTCTGCCGACCAGCGCACGATTTCAATTTGTCCGCTGGCGGTATCGGCGTTCGGAGCCAGCATCATGTTTCCGCCAGTGAATTTACTGTTATTGAAAATTAGTAGCGCCGTGCTCGGCGAATCGGCCAGCGATTGGCCATTCAGTTTGAGCGGAAAGACTCGTTTGTGGAATCGCGCCAGCGTCAGCACAACCGCCAACCCGTAACTTGCCGCACCCAAGCGTTTGAACTTGCTCGCCAGTGTGCAGACGTCTGCGACGAAGCCCAGGCTTAAGATGTTGATGTAATACACTTCGCCCGCTTTGTGCTTCAGTCGGATCACATCACAAGGCCGTGAGCGGTTTTCGATAATCGCTTGCAGCGCGAAGTCCGCGCCATCTTTGGTGAAATCGCGCAGGAAGGAATTGCCCGTGCCAAGCGGTAGAAAGCCCAGCGTCGGAGGAGCATCATTCAGAGCTTCGGGGAATAACCCGTTGACCGTTTCGAATGACGTCCCGTCGCCGCCGACGGCAATGAAGCGACGATAACCTTGTTTGTACGCCTCGCGCGCCAACTCGGTCGCATGTCCTGAATGTTTGGTTTCAGCCACGTCAAACTTCACGCCCGACGCTCGCAGGCGATCCATTGTCGGCCCAAGCAGTTTAGCTGCTTTGCCGAAACCGGCTGCCGGATTGACGATTGCCAGAATTGAATCCTTCATCGTGTGATAAGCGAACACCTTTTCTACTTTGCTGAAGGGAGAAAAGAGCTTCTGTTGAAACCCAATGCTCAGTCAGCAATGCCAATTTCCAATCAATGCATTTCTGTGTGGATTTACGTGGCGCTTAGGATAGCGAAAACATCGTAAAAAATCTCGTTTGTCTCGTTGAATTGATCAAGTGGATTTTCTCAGGCTTTTACAACCACTCCGACCGTCCATCCGCCATCCACTGTGATTGTTTGGCCTGTGATGTAATCCGAAGCGTCAGATGCCAGCAGCACAGTGGCTCCGGCAAGTTCGGACGAAATGCCCGGACGTCCCATCGGGATGACGCTAACGGCGCTGTCATAGAGTTCCGGCTTGGAAAAGATGCTGTCAGTCATCTGAGTCCAGAACCGTCCGGGCGCGATGGCGTTGACGCAGATGTTTTCTTTGGCGAGTTCCACGGCCAAGCCACGAGTCATCTGGCGAATGCCGCCTTTGCTGGTGGCGTAGGGCGTGACGTTGGGGACGACGATTTCCGCCGCGATGGAACTGACATTGATGATTTTGCCTTTGTGCGCGGATTGCTGCCGCCGCATTACGCGTATGGCCTCCTGCGCGGCAAAGAATGAACCTCGCAAATTGATGTTCATGATCTTGTCCCAGTCTTCCACCGTGAATTGTTCGGCAGGCTGGCGCAGGTTGATGGCAGCGCAATTTACCAGAATATCCAATCGTCCAAAATGATCCGCCGTTCGGGTGACCATAGCGCGAACGGCTTCAACGTCGGCAATATCCGTGGGCAAAATCAACGCTCGCCGCCCAATGGTGCGAACCAGTTCAGCGGCGCTTTCCAATTCGCTTTCAGTGCGAGCCGCCAACGCAATGTCCGCGCCTGAATGAGCCAGCGCCTGAGCCATTCCCACGCCCAGCCCGCGCCCTCCGCCGGTGATCAGCGCGACACGACCATCCAACCGGAAGCTGGGCATTTGGAACTCACTGTCTAACAATCTTCGTCGTTCAGTCATAGAGAATAAATTTACCCACGAAGGCTCACGAAGAAAGCACAAGGAATCAAACTGGATTCTCAGGTTGATTTTTCAGCTTTGCGTGGCTTCGCGGGAAACAGTTTTAGAACATTGTTCTGATCGCTTCGATAACGGAATAACCCATCAGCCAGATAATGACGATGGACGCCACCCACAACCCGACGGTTTGCCAGGCCGGTGCAATGATCTGTTTCGGCAATCGCCGATATCGCAGGTAAAGCGTGCCGATGGCGATCACCGGCAACATCATTGCTTGAGCAATGCCGCCAATCCTGACCATTTGCACAGGGTCTTTGAAGCTGAAGACCAGCACGATGGGAACCAGGCTCAAGGTCAGCAAAAAGCCTTTGCGATAACGCACACGAGCTTCGCCGTCATCGGCTCGAAAAAATCCCATCAGTCGTGCGATGTCCGCAAAGATACGAGTATTCGCTGCCAGCGACGCGAAGATCGTTCCGTATAACGTGACGATGGCTCCGACATAGAAAATCCACTTCGACCAACTGCCCAGGGTTTGGGTGTAAATGTTCGAGAGCGTCGAAATCATATCGGCGTCTTTCGGCACCAAACCCATTCCGTGCAACACGCCTGCGCCCAGCAAGTAAAATGCGATGGTGGCGATGGTGTAAATCACCATGGAACTGATGATGTCCAGATGCATCACGCGAATCCATCCGCGCGCGCGTTTGTTCCATTCCGGCGTTTCTTCGCGTTTCCCGGTAAAGCGCGCGTAGCCTTTTTCAACGCACCAGTAGGGATACATAAACAATTCGCTGGCTCCGACGCCGGTAATGCCGAAAACGGCAACTGCATCGGCAAATCCAGTGCCCGGCAGTTTGAAACTGAAACCGCCCATGAAGGCATCCCACGAAAAGTATTGCGGCATGCGAATCAGCAGCAGTGCCGCCAGAAACGTCAGCATGGTAAATAAACCGACTTTGACCATCGCGATGCCTTCAATGCGGTCGTAACCGCCGCCCAACAACAGCGCCAACGTGATCGCCAAAAAGATCAGAATCCAGATTTTGACAGCGATGCCGGTCAGCAGAAACATCACTTGCGAAACACCGGCAAACATTGCGCCGACCTGAAACATTGTCATCAGCGTCATCACAATCCACATCCAGACGATCCAGTTCACTTTGAGGCGCGGGCCGGGAACGTGGTTGAAGCTTTCCAGTCCGGTTTCGCCTGTGGCAATGATGTATCGCCCCATTTCGGCTTGCACGGCGGGTTTGATGAAACAGCTCAGCAGGATGATCCAAAGTGCTGCGTACCCGACTTTGGCTCCGAGCGTGGTGGTGGCGATCAATTCGCCTGAGCCGACAATGGATGCCGCCAGAATGATTCCGGGGCCAATGCGGCGAAAGGAATCGAGCAAGGTTGATGGTGGTTCAGCTACATCTTCGGGGCGGAGTTGATAGGGATCTTGATTGTTGGTCATTGGAAATTGTGAGCCAGTGCCGCAATCGGTAAGGAGCTTGATGCCCCCCGTTCTTTCCCGGTCGCGGTGCTGACTTAGATGCGGATAAACAGTTTTTTCTTGTACATCCAGTACA
>ERZ650309.1153-NODE-1153-length-12538-cov-4.487463_pt1 | contig 12538 bp, 10 predicted proteins | sample MGYA00376245_ERZ650309 | MGnify/ENA primary metagenome ERZ650309 (study PRJEB26733, sample SAMN07839294) | wastewater metagenome | biome: urban; feature: wastewater treatment plant; material: waste water | place: USA: North Carolina | collected 2016-04-26 ...
CTGTGCCTTATTGTAGAGATCTTCGCCCTGCGGAATTGTTTGCAGCACATTAACACATTCAGTGTTTTTATGCTGCTTCAGATACAACATTGCGGTTAGCCAAACAGCATCGTATTTATAGGCTGAAATGCCTGAAGTAACTGCATTTAATAATGCCTGGGCATTTTCGTATTGGTTGGTTTCTATGTAACAGCGGCTGAGGATAAGTTTGAACTGCGCATTTGCAGTGTCTTGTTTTAATGCCTGTGTAAGCAATGGTATAACTGCAGTATACTGATGGCTGTTATAATAACCGGTTGCCTTTGCCAAATCTTGCTGGTTGGTAGTACCACGGCTTGTTAAAGAAATTGTTTCATGGCCTATGTATGCCGCATAAAGGTCGGCCCTATTATTTTTTGAAAACTGCCAGAATACAATACCAGCGATTGCAATAAACATGGCTGCAACGGCAGTAAGCTTGTACCATTTATTGCTGTTGAATTTTACGACCGGCGCTGCTGCATTTTTAAAATGTGGAGCACTTACCTGCTGTAATTTTTTTTTAAGTACTTCGCCACCAGTTTTATTTTTAAGAATGCCGGGCATTTCATTGTTCAGCACCTTAAATATTTGTACGGCTTCAGCCAGTTCAGCATCTTGCAGTAACTCCTTTTCAAAAGCTGCCAATGCATCACCCGTTAATTCGTTGCTGAGATATTGTTCTATTGTATGGTATTGCTCTTCCCTCATTTTTCTTTTACCAAAGCAGTGTTTTATATTCGGGTGATTGTTTTATCAATGCTGAAAGTTTACCCATACACTCGCTTTTTTTCTTTCTTATATAAGCATAAGTATTGTTGAGTAATGCTGCCACTTCATCCAAAGGTTTACCGCTCCATGCAAGTTCCAAAACTTTGCGGCAACCTTCGCCAAGTTGTTCGAATTTTTTTTCGAGCAATAACCTGCGTTCTGCCGGGTTGGAGCGGAATAGCCGCATGGTTCAGACTGCCCCTTCGCGCTGCGGTGGATAACGCAGTGCCCCGGTCGGGTCCTGCAGGCGTCCCGCATCCAGATGCATGATCGTCGCCGTGCCGACACGGCTCAGCAAATGGACATCGTGTGTGGCAACAACGATTGTCGTGCCCAATTTGTTCAATGCATCGAAAAGATAGAGCAGCCGTGCCGCCATCTCCGGATCAACATTCCCCGTCGGTTCATCGGCCACAAGGATATCAGGCCGACCGATCACGGCCCGGGCAATCGCAACGCGCTGCTGCTCTCCCCCGGAGAGCGTCGCAGGGCGGGCGCTGATCCGATCGGCGAGGCCAACCCAGGCAAGCATTTCACTGACAGCGCGTTCGATATCGCGTTCCGGCGTTCCGGCAACCCGCAAGGGCAGGGCGACATTGTCAAAGGCGGACAGATGCGGAATCAGCCTGAAATCCTGAAACACAACGCCGATACGCCGTCGGAACAGGGGCAACCGGTCGCGCGGCAGTGTGACCATGTCCTCGCCAAAGAGCCGGATGAGGCCTCTGCTGGGGCGCTGGGCAAGGAAAAGCAGGCGCAAAAGTGACGTCTTGCCAGCACCCGAAGCTCCGGTGAGGAAATAGAAACCCCCGCGCTCAAGGGAAAAGCTGAGATCGGAAAGCGTTTCGGTCCCTATGCCGTAGCGCAAACCGACGTTTTCGAACTTGACAATTGTTGCCATGGCCTTGCCGCTGTTTCCCCCCGCTTTCAATGCCCTGCAGCAACCCGCAGGTAAAGCACGACTTGGCGTTGCAAGACAGTCGAAACATGCTGGGGGCTTGCAAGTCGCCTGCGTTCGGTGCTTAGGACGGGCTTCGCAAAGGAATTTCTCGCACGCAATGATCCTCTCCTGTCCGGCTTGCAGAACCCGATATCTTGTGCCGGATACGGCCGTCGGCCCCAATGGCCGCCAGGTTCGCTGTGCTTCGTGCAAGCATAGCTGGTTCGCAGAGCCTGCCACGATTGACCCGACCAAGCCGGCGGTGCAGCTGTCGCAGCCAGTCAGCCCTCCATCGCCCGTTGCAACGACGCATCCCGAACCTCCCGTCGCTGTCCAGCCGACAGAGGATGCGGCGCCCGCGCCCTGGCAGGACGGTACAGGTGAACCGTCAGCCGGGCCAGATCCCTTTGCCCATCAGCCGCCGTTTCGGGCCCGCAGAAATCCGACACATCGTTGGACGATAGCCGCAGTCGCTGCTGCACTGGTCCTGCTGGGCGGCATTGTCGCGATTCAGTTTTTCGGAACGCCGAGCTTCATGGCTCGGCTTGGCCTGCCAGTCGGGACGGCTGAAGTGCCGTTGCTGCTTGAAGTTCCACGCAAGCCTGAGCGGCGGACGCTCGAGAGCGGAAACGAGCTGTTCGCAATCAACGGGCGGATCATCAATCCGACAGACCAGCGCCAGCGCGTGCCAGACATTCTGGCTGAATTGCGCGACGCTCAGGGCCGGGTTGTCTACAGCTGGACGATCATGCCCCCGCGCCGCACGATCGGACCCAAGGGCACAGCCGAATTCAATTCGGCAGAAGTTGATGTGCCAAAAGGTGCGCGTGCGCTGAATCTCAGCTTTTCCGGGTCTTTGGACAACTGAGCGATCGGCCGATTGGCCCTATTGGAACTCGACCAACCCCGGTTTTCCCCTTGATGACCCTGGAGGTTGCGCAGACCGGCCAATCCGGACGGCAGCGATAATCCGGGCCCGCGCAACAGCCACCACACGCAGCGCGGGACGGGGCGGTGTCGGGACAGTAACCGAAGCAAGGGCGATCGCGGCCAACATGGCCCTGTTAGGACTTTGTTTACCAATTCGCTCAACCCCGAAATTTGGTTAACGGGTTTCAACCGACCGCAAAGGGATGGTTGCAGGCAGCAAAGCCCTCTGCTAGGGGCGCGGGCCTACCGAGGCCGGGACTGTCCCGGATCTATCATGAGCGTGCGGTCGTGGCGGAACTGGTAGACGCGCAACGTTGAGGTCGTTGTGGGCGAAAGCCCGTGGAAGTTCGAGTCTTCTCGACCGCACCAGCTCTTCGGAAATCAGGGAATTGCAGCCTGTCTCGCCGCCGCCTTGGCCGCAATTGTGCCAAGATGCACGGACGGCGTGGCGCCGTTCACAATTGCAATGCTGCCGAGCACGGCAGAAACCCGGGCTGCATCAGCGGATGCAGGCGCGATGCGGATGGTATAGCGTCCGTATGGCACAGCTTCGAACAGGAAGAATCCGTCGAAATCCGTGCGTGCGGTCGCCGTGACCCGCCCTTCGACGTTGACAAGCTCAATCTCGACGCCACCAAAGCTGCCGCCGCCGGATCGAACGAGCGTGCCATCGATATCGCCGGCGCTGGCAAGCGGAAGTTCGATGGTAACCGCCACGCCAGGGCGCGGCGTTACAACAATCCCTGGAGTAGCGGGCTGAACCAGCGGATCGGGAAGCGAGGATGCATCGATTCCGATCAATACGGGCTGATATGGCTCAAGCGAATCGATGAGAACCTGGCCGTCCTTGCCGGTCAATCGCTCAACCGGCACGCGCCCCGCGGTCAATTGCACGTCATGTTCGAGCGGTTCGTCGCTCTGCCGGATGCCATCTCCATTGAGATCCCGATACACACGCGCAACCGCCTGCCCCTGGGTTGCCAGCCGATTGGACGTCATGCGCATCCCGCCATGATCGGTCGGGTCCGGCCCCAGACTGAACGCCAGATTGAGGCCGCCTGCAAGCGAGCCATCGCTTCCGGCTTCAACCGAGCCTGTAAGCGCCAGTTTTTCGAAACGGCGGACATAGCCCAGACCGACCCGCGCGCGCTTGAGCGGGCGATCATAGCCGATCTCGGCCCGCCAATCGCCCCGATAGCGATCGTCGCCGCGACCGGCAGACCATTCGGCAACCAGCGTCGCGTTGTCGAAGCGTGAATCGGGCCGCAGGCGAAAACGCGTTTCGCCACGCAGTCGGACCTTGCCGATCCTTGCATTGGCAAGAAGGGAAGCTTCCAGGATTCCCGGGGGTTCCGGCCCAAATTTGCGCCGTTCGTCCCGCCAGTTCACTTCACCCGTCAACGACATTCGGCCAAGGCTTGCAGAAACGCGCGCCGCTGTATCGAGGCTGTTCAGGCCCGAGGATCGGGTTGTGTAGCGCGATTCGAGATGCACAGGCAGGAAGGTGCTGCCGAGCTTGAAACTGTGATCGAGCGAAACGGTATGAAGCCCGGTGACGTCCACCAGAACGCGGTCGGACCGGAAACGGCCGCGTGCCAGCATGGATTCGGCGCTGAAATAGGTGTTGGACAGTTCTCCCAGAACCTGAGCGCGCAAAGCCGAGCCCCCGCTGCTGGTCTGCGAGGCCGACACTTCAACCAAAGTTGGCCCAACTGCCCGGCGCAGCGAAATTTCCGCATAGTTGCGGCGCAGTCCGTCCTCGAGAACAAGGCTGTGAACCAGAGCCGCGAGCGACGTCCTGGCATTGAGTCCGCGTTCCAGCCCGAATGTGCCGCGCCAACCACTCCTGCCGAAGCGACCGCCTCCCCCCAGTCCGATCAGGTCGTGACCATCGTCGTACACGCCCGCCCAGTAATAGGTCTTTCGCGGCGGAATACTGTCCAGCCCGACGGGCACGTTGCGACTTTCCCGCCGGATCTGGCCCTGGGGACCGTACAACACAATTTCGAAGCGATTCTGCCCATAGAGCAGCGGAACATCGAGGAACTCATAGCGTCCATCGGCCCGGTCATTGGCAAACATCAGCAACTGCCCGTTGCGATACAGTTCGGCATCCCAGCCTTGCGGCAATTCGCCTCTGAAATCCGTGCGGTCGAAGCTGTCGCGCCGTTCGACCGGCCGATTTGACAACATTGCCCCCCGCCCTGCACTCGATTGCGCGACGAGCGGCGTCGAAAATCCCGAAATATCGCCCGCCGCGACGCTGGTGGCCTTTAGCCCGCCCAGCAGTCGACCCTCGGGATCTGTCCTGTAGGCCTGAACCCGAAGGCTTTCGGGAACTCCCTTGCGTGTCGAGGAAAGCCGCGCGTTATAGGCAATTGGCCCAACTTCTCCTGCGGCATAAAGTTCATAACTGCGGTTGATCTGGCCAGTGCCCCGTGACCTGTCCTTGAGGCCGCCGATGCTGACAACCGCATCGACCGACGGCATGCGGACACCGCGGAATGGTGTTTCGCTGTGTGGAAGGCTCTTGAGGTCAAACGTCGCGACATTGCGGATCCCCGCTGCCCGCGCCCGGCGCTCCATCTGCAGTTCAACAGGCAATTTGGCTGTCGATTTGACAATCAGGAGGGCGTTGCCCTGATCCGCCTGCAGATTGATCCCGAGCCAACTGCCGAGCTTCGCTGTCGCGATGCACCAGCCTTCTGGCGTATCGAAAATATCGCTCGGGCCCAGCTTTGCGACTGTGTTCATGATTTGTACCGCACCGGCTTCGCGATCGATCAGCACGGTGTGGCGTTCGTCGAACGCCCACCCGGTTGCGCGGCGCAACTTCTTGTCGAGGCGGACCGGAATATCGAGTGCCATGATCACATCGGCGAGGTCGACACAGGTGCCGCCAGGAATCTGGTAGCCGCGTACGCCATCGCCAAGCCGATACTGGCCGAGGCGGACATCAAAAAGCAGCGCATCGTCGGAATTTGCCGTCCACCGCGCCTGTGCGCTCGCCATCCCGGGTTGGCCCAACCCGAACAGCGCAGCCGCGCCCAACAGGACGCGGCCAAAAATGGTGGAAAGGCGTTTCATGCGTATTGCCTGACGGCGTCCCCGATTACGCTAGCGAATGACCGCGTCGAGTGAGGCTATGGTGCCGCCGCCGGCCTCATTGTCTTCAAGATACTCGATCTTCACCGGGCCCATGAGCGCGGCCACCAGATCTTCGGGGATCGCGAGCTTGACCGTCCGCGCCGGAATTTCGGCATAAACCGCAATGCCGCGGACCTCGAAGACTGGCTTGGCAACGCCCGGCTTGGTGATGCGGATCTGGCCATAGACAGAGCGGCTGCCGCTTCTGCTGAGCGTGAAGGCAAGGGCTGGCCCCTCCTTTTCCCGAAGAATCCTGGGATTTGCGATCGCCGCGGTGGCCGCAAGGCTGCCTTGTCGGACAATGATGGGGATGGTCACGCCATAAATTGGGGTCAAGGCAATGGAAACGCCGTCCTTGCGACCGTTTCCCGATTCGACCGGCCGCGCATCCGGGATCGCACGAAACAGCATGTGCGCGCGATACTCGCCGTCCGGCAATCCTTGTGGAACACGGACGCCGATTCGGATCGACTGCGGCTGATTGGGCGGAAGCACGACGCGGCGTGGCGCATAGCTGATCATCGCAAGTGTCGCAGCATCATGCGCATCCGCCTTGGCAGGGTCGATCTCCTCAAGCGATCCGTCCGGCAGCATTCGGCGCAGCTCGAGAGAGACGCGATATGTTGCCGGCTCGCTGCCGATATTGTTCAGGACAACCTCAGTTCCCCGGGCGCCGTTGAGAATGATACGCGTCGGGGCCACCAGAAGATCCCCCGCAGCAAAGGCTGGTTCGGCATACAGAATGGAAAGCCCGGCAAGCCAGGCAAGGGCGCGCGCGCGCCGGAATGCGAACATAGAACATGACTCCAAGCCCAATGGTCCCCACGACCTGGCAATGCGGGATCATGCTCGGATTTGGTTGATATTCGGCTAACCAAACACCCAATTCAGAACAAAAAAGAGCCCGCCGACACGGGCGATGTGTCGGCGGGCCCTCAAGCCTGATTTAACGAGGCTTATTGGTAATCGACAGTTGCCGTGAATGTGCCGACATAGTCGCCATCCACCTGGTTCGCACCGACCGAAAGCGTGCCGCCGACCGAGAAGGACCCGGCGTTGGCAACCAGCGTTGCCGTGGTTGCGCTCGCAGACAGCGAGGCAGTCATCGTGTTGGCGCCCGAAGTCAGGGAAACCGACGCCGGAACGGAAATCGTCACGACCGCACCGGTCGTGCCGCCGATGGTGAAGCCGGCAGCCGTTGTCGCGCCCGAGCAGACAAGACCCGAACCGCAGGTGCGCGCACCGGAGGATGAAATCGCGACAGTCGATGCGGCCGCACCAGTCACGATCGTACCGAACTGAAGGTCGGATGTGTTGGTCAGCGTAACCTGACGCAGGATCTTTGCGCGCGCTGTTGCAGTTGCGGTCGCGGCATTGGCGGCTGTGGCACCGAGGCCGAGGGCTGCCAGAGTGGCAAAGGCGGCGACGGCCTTGAGCTTCTGAATCTTCATCGAAATAGTCCCCTAAAGAAAAACACGTTTCAGTCGTTCCCGAATGGAAAACACCCATTCCGATATCCGCCGTACATCGGCATCCTTTCACAATTTGCTTTGGGGCATGGTTAATCCGGCGGTAACGTCAGCGCCCGTCTTCCGGGCCAGTCAGTTGTATTCGACGGTAACCGGAATGCGGCCGCGGAAATCACCGTCGACGCCGTTGCGAACCGTCAGTCGCCCGCCAAAGGTGAAGACTAGTCGTCCATCGGCGCCGATGACGGGATGTGGCGGCAGGTCGCTGCGGATCTCAGTCACATCGGCTGTCCCGCCGAGGTTGGACGTCAAGAGAACGGCCCGTGGCAGATCCACGGTGACCGGTGCAAAGGGCTCACCCGTAACAGTGACGGTTCCAACAAGAGAAGGGCCTCCCAGTGCGGCGAGGCCGATCATCTGGCGACGGCCGGTGCGCGCTTCGATGGCAATGCTCCCGGAGTCGCGGTTCGTGTAAACGGCTGTGCTGAAATCAAGAGCGGCATCAATCGTGACCGCCAAGGCGCGTGGTGTGGCCCCGGGCACTGCCGGTCCGGCCGCACAAAGCTGGCATGAGGGTGCAGCCAAAGCCGCTCCCGGCAGGGGCAGTGCAAAGGTCAGCACGATCCGAATGAGCGTCCCCACGTTCATCATGCTGAATCTAAGGTTAAACTTTCAATATGAAGTTAACTCTGGCATGATCTCCTTTCGCGTAATCCCCTGTCGCGACGAAGCGAAAGCCAGTTGTGTCCGCTCCCACTGCTCGTATCAACGCCATCAGAACGGCCGCTCCGGCGCATGACATTCATGAGGCCTTTATTGACTGGGCGCAAAAGCGTGTCCTGAATCCGCGCGACTCAAGCCTTTTCGCCCGCATGGCGGCACGGTCTGGAATTGCCCATCGTTATTCCGTGCTCCCCAAAGGTCAGGATGGGGGATCGCCCGTGGCGCCGGACGGCTTCTATGCCGATGCAATACTGCCGCCCACATCGGCGCGGATGGCTCTTTATGGCGAACACGCGCCTGCTCTTGCGCTGCAGGCCATCGGAAAGCTCGGCGATCTGGGCGACATCACCCATATCGTGGTCGCCAGTTGCACGGGCTTTGTCGCGCCGGGAATCGATCAGATCATAGCCGAGCGTCTGGGCCTGTCTCCCTCCGTCGAGCGGCTGCTTGTCGGGTTCATGGGCTGTTATGCAGCAATTTCGGCGCTGCGCAGCGCGCGACATATTGTTCGGTCCGAGCCTTCTGCTCGTGTCCTCGTGGTCACGGTTGAGCTGTCGACACTGCATCTCCAGCCGGATTCGACCCTTGAGCCCTTGCTTGCAATGCTGCAGTTCGGGGACGGTGCTGCGGCAGCGCTGGTGACCGCAACCGGACCGGGCCTGACCATTGAAGATCCCTTTGCGGCGACTCTTCCCGATTCGGGAGACCTGATTCGCTGGGATATCGGGGATCAGGGTTTTGCCATGCACCTGTCAGGCGCCGTGCCGGGACGTATAGCCGAAGCCCTGCGCGAGCCCGGCTTTCGCGAGACGCTGACGGGCGGCATGGATCCCAAACTGATCGACAGCTGGGCGGTCCATGCCGGCGGGCGTTCGATCCTCGACGCTGTGTCGCATGCACTGGCCCTTGATGACGATGCTCTCGACATCTCTCGCGGCATCCTGCGGAATTTTGGCAACATGTCATCCGCGACGCTCATGTTTGCATTGGCAGGATTTGCGGACAGGCCCGTGAAGCATGGCGTTGCCCTGGCCTTTGGTCCCGGCCTTGCGGCAGAGGGATTCCTTTTCCGCGGGATCAATTGACATGTTGGCCCATCGATCGCTTCGCGATGAGCTGATGGACGATCCGGCTCTGGACCTTGCGACATATGCCGCCGTCCTGGGCGATCTTTCCCAGGTCAACACAATCACCATGGCACGCAGGCCGACGCTTGCCTTTCTTGACCGCGCGCTGCGCGGAGCCAAGACATTCCGCCTGCTCGATGTCGGGTTTGGCGACGGAGACATGCTCCGGGCGATTGCGCGCTGGGCCGCGAAGCGCGGGCTCCAGACAGAGTTGGTCGGTATCGACCTCAATCCCCGCAGCGAAACCGTGGCACGTGCTGCCACGCCCGCCGGGTTGGACATCGACTGGCGAACGGGCGACTATTCCGACCTCGCTGGAGAGCCGTGGGACGTTGTCGTGTCCAGTCTCGTTGCACACCACATGACGCACGATCAGCTGATCGCTTTCCTGCGCTTCATGGAGAGGCATGGCTCAAGAGGCTGGTTCATCAACGATCTGCATCGTCATGGCTTTGCCTATTTGGGCTTTCCGCTGCTTGCCCGGTTGTTTTTCTGGCACCCGATCGTCCGTCATGATGGCCAGTTGTCGATTGCACGGTCCTATCGTCCCGCCGAATGGTCCCCGCTGCTCAAGGAAGCAGGTATTGCACGCGCGCGCGCTTACCGCGCCTTTCCCTTCCGGTTATGCGTCGAAGCGATCCGCTGATCGTCGGCGGCGGCCCGGCCGGGACCGCAGCTGCAATCTCGCTGGGCATGGCCGGGGTGCGTCCCGTTCTGCTTGAACGGCAACGGGTGACCGGTGATGCTCTATGCGGCGGTTTTCTGAGCTGGCGAACGCTTCAATCGCTGGAACGGCTGGGCATAGTAGGCCTGGAGGGCCATGACATCGATCGGCTGCGGGTCTTTGCCGGACAGGCGACGGCCGAGGCTCCCCTGCCGCACAAGGCCCTTGGCGTTTCGCGACAGCAGCTCGATTCTCTCTTGCTGGCGCGCGCCGAAGCGGCGGGCGCGGGGATCGAACGCGGTGTTACAGTGCGCGAATGGCACGATGGCACAGTGGAGACTGCGGACGGCGCATCGCTGGTGCCGGAGACGCTGTTCCTGGCAAGCGGCAAACATGACATCCGCGGTCTTGCGCGGCCGCGACCGGACCCGGGAAGCCAGACCCTGGGCATTCGCGTCCGGCTGGCGGCGCATCCCTCTTTGGCGAGGCTGGTTGGCGGTGCGGTTGAACTGCATATGTTCGAGCGCGGATACTGCGGTGTCGAACTGCAGGAAGGCGGCCGTGGCAATCTGTGTCTTGCAGTCCGCAAGTCACGTCTTGCGGACTATGGCAGCGACCCGGAGGCCCTGCTCGCCGCCTGGGCGGCGGAAAGTCCCGCCTTTGGTGAACGCCTCGCGTTTCGTGAAAAGGGCTGCGACGCCATAGGCGCAGTCCCCTATGGCTGGATCGCGCGCGCGACGCTGCCCGGCGTTTTTCGGCTGGGAGACCAGTCCGCCGTGATTCCGTCGCTGTCCGGTGAAGGCAATGGCATTGCCCTGGCCAGCGGCATTCTCGCCGCCAATGGCTGGCTGGCTGGTGAAACTGCTGACCGCTTCCAAACTCGCCTCGCCAGAGCGACGACGCGCCCGATCGGCATAGCCCGCTGGCTGTGGCATTGGGGCGAGCGCAAGGATACTGCCCGATTGATTGCGGGCGGCGTCCGTTTTGCGCCCTGGCTGGCTGGCCGATTTGCCGAATGGACGCGGATTTCCCATTGATTGTGATCCATTGGTCTCCCACATTGAGGACATGGAACGACTCAATCTCAGCGAAGCCGAATGGCGGGAACGTCTGACACCGGAACAATTTGCCGTGCTGCGGCAGGCCGGGACGGAACGCGCCTTTGCCGGAAACCTCAACTACAACAAGGCGTCAGGCCGCTATGATTGCGCAGGATGCGGCAATCCCCTGTTCGAAAGCGACCGCAAGTTCGATTCGGGGTCCGGTTGGCCGAGCTTCACTGCGCCCGTGGGTCCGGACGCAGTGACCGAACATCGTGACATCAGTCACGGCATGGTGCGCGTGGAAGTGCGCTGTGCAAGGTGCGATGGGCATCTTGGCCATGTCTTTCCCGACGGGCCGCCAGAAGATACGGGGCTGCGATACTGCATGAACAGCGTCGCGCTTGATTTCAAAGGCGCGGAAAAAGGCTGACTCTTGCGGGCGAGTCCCGTGCGCCCTATCATCGCTGACCAATGGCTCGCCGCAAAACCGCAAATCCTGCCCGACCTTGGTATGTCAGGGTCCTTCGCTACACCCTCTTCGCTGGATTGGCAGGGCTCGTCGCGCTGGCAATTGCCGTGGGCGTCGCCTGGTCGACCCTTCCATCCTATGAGGAATTGAAGCAATCGCCCAACGGACAGATGATCCGCGTGCATGCGGCGGATGGCACCGTCATCATCTCACTTGGCCCCAGTTTTGGCGCCTGGCTGCCCTATTCCGCCATTCCCAAGGTGATGACTGACGCCATGGTGTCGGTGGAGGACCGGCGTTATCGCTGGCATCCCGGCGTTGATCCGCTTGGCATAGCCCGGTCAATGATCGTCCGCGTCGAAAAGGGGCATTTCACGCAGGGCGGCTCAACCATAACGCAGCAGTTGGCCCGCAACGTCTTCCTGACGAATGACAAGACCTGGACGCGAAAGATCCGCGAAATCATCCTTGCGCTCGCGCTAGAGCGGAAATTCTCGAAAGATCAGGTCCTCGAACTCTACCTCAACCGCGTCTATTTCGGGGGCGGCGCTTATGGCATCGATGCTGCCTCACGGAAATTCTTCGGACATCCGGCAAACCAGTTGAGTCTCGCCGAGGCCGCGATCATCGCGGGCCTGGTCAAGGCGCCATCCAACTATTCGCCGACAGCAGATGCCAAGGCCGCGATCGGCCGCGCGGGTGTCGTACTGGCCGCGATGCAATCGGCCGGAGTGGTCACCGCAGCCCAAGTCCAGGCTGCCGATCCGGCCAATGTGAAATTGGCACCGGAACAGAACAGCACGTCTGTTCGTTATTTCACCGATTGGGCCCTGCCGCAGCTCGAAACCCTGATCGACGAAAGCGAGGCACCGATCGACGTCTGGACAACGATCGACATCAACATGCAGCGAGCTGCAGACGCCGCGATCCGGGCCAATGCCCCTCCGGGAACTCAGGGCGCCTTGGTTGCGATCGACAGGGACGGCGCTGTCCGCGCGATGGTTGGCGGAACCGATTACGTCACATCGATTTATAACCGCGCAACCCAGGCTGTTCGTCAACCGGGATCAGCGTTCAAGCTTTTCGTCTATCTCGCTGCGCTGGAAGCGGGCTTCAATGCCGAATCGCCGGTGGTCGATGAGCCTGTGGACATCAACGGCTGGCGGCCACGCAATTCCAACGGCCGATTCGCAGGGGACATGAACCTGCGCACGGCCTTTGCCTACTCGGTGAATAC
>ERZ650309.1154-NODE-1154-length-12537-cov-4.137318_pt1 | contig 12537 bp, 11 predicted proteins | sample MGYA00376245_ERZ650309 | MGnify/ENA primary metagenome ERZ650309 (study PRJEB26733, sample SAMN07839294) | wastewater metagenome | biome: urban; feature: wastewater treatment plant; material: waste water | place: USA: North Carolina | collected 2016-04-26 ...
ATCGGCGTGTCCGCGCAGGATCAGCGGCTGTACTACCTGCCGGCTTCGGCGGCCTCGACGCCCGCTGATCTCGGGCCGGCCATCGACAGCGTGCTCACCGCCGCCTGCCAGTAGGCGGACCGGCCGCTCACGCCACCGTGACGGCCTCGCCGCCCGCGCGCGCGCCCTCGCCTGCACGCAGGAGATCCTCATCGAGGTCAACCTCGCCGGTGAGGCGCAAAAGGCCGGCGTCGCCCCCGAAGCCCTGCCCGCCGCGCAAGCGCTGGAGATTGCGACGCTCGGTGGAGCCAAGGCGCTCGGTCAAGCCGACCAGCTTGGCAGCCTGCAGGTGGGCAAGCGAGCGGACGTGGTGGTGATCGGTCAAGGCGCGCCCGGTCAGCTTCCGGTTCATGATCCGGTGTCGCTGCTGGTGTATGGCAGCCAAGGCAGCGATGTCCGTCACGTCTTTGTGGAAGGAGATCTGCTGGTCGAGCACGGTCAGCTAACGGCGCAGACGGGACTGGATGTGGAGCGACTGCGGGCCCACAGCGCGGAGCAGATGCCGGTGCTGCTCCGTCGCGCGGGTCTGCGCTAGTCCGACGCGCGGGGGGCGCGTGTGTCGGCAGCGGACTACTTGAGCTCTTTGCTGCCGATGATCGTTAGGTTGGCGCCGACCTGAACCTGCACGGGCTTGCCATCCACCACAATGGTGGCCTTGCCGGACAGATACCAGCCAAACGAGCCGGTGGAAAACTCCTTGGGCTCCGCAGTCAGCGGCACACCTTCCACCGATACGCTGACGGGCTTGGCTTTGGTCTTAAACTCCTCACGAGTCACTGGGCATGGGGACTTGGCCACGGGTCACGCTCCTATCCAAGAAAAGACTGAGTCCCACCGTAGCACGAACTGCGCCCAGATTTTGCGGCTTTGTATGAGATCCGCGCAGGCGTAGAACCCACGCAGACTCCGCGCAGAAAGGAGTCCTCTGTTTGCCAGAGCGTCCGACTACAGACGCGGCTTGTGGGTGATGTTGTACTTCTTGACCGAGATCTCTGCGCCCTGACCAAACAGACGGCTGCCATCGACGCTGTTTTGATCCACAAACGTCTCGGGTGCGGGCTGTCCCTGCGCGGGGTTGTAGTAGAAGCCCGGTGCCACCGAGAGCTTCGCAAGTCCGCCGCGATGCAGCGTATTGGCATCCAGCAGCGTAAACAGACCCATTCCGCAGTTGAGCTGATTGAGCGACACTTCCGTCGGCGTCCCGCCATGATCGAGCACCATGTTGCTGCGATCGATCGGCAGACCGACACGGCTTACGCGCTGCACTTCTCGACCATCCACTTCCCAGCGCACGGTGTTCGATGCCTTGTCGTAAGAGATTCCGAGCTTGTGAAGCTCTCCCGGACAGTTGTCGGCCACGCGCTTGGCAAAGGAAAAGGCTGCGTAGTCTCCCAAGACCTCTCCGCGACCGAACGGAAGCCGCTCATAGAACGCGTAGATTCCTTCGTTGGTCATAAAGAAGTCGAACACCATGAAGGTCTCGACATCGATCGAGTTGAGCGCAAACGAAGCAAGCCGCAGATCATCACCGGGATTACTGACTGCATTCCCAAACGGATGACCGCTGGTTCCGTACGTATTGCCACCCACCCACGCCTCGCAGCCGACCTGACGACTGGTGGTTGCATCGAAGCCGGGATATCCCTTGCTGGATACGTTGGTGCTGTAGACCAGCCACTTGACGTGATCGACACCACCGGGAAGTCCTACTGAAGACTGACTGGTTTCCTGAACCACGGTGCTGGTAAAGGAAGGCTGTCCGGTGGAAGGATTCACACCCTTGGACACCACGCGGAGTCCTTGGCTGCTGGTGCTTTCGATTCCGTCATCGCCTGTAAACGCGGGGCCGAAGGTGAAGTAGCTCCACTTGCTGGTGGGAGACGTTGCCGAAAAGCCACTTCGGAAGTCGTCGTACAGCTGCGTGGATCCCTTGCTCTCCTGTTCCAGTTGATCCGCAGAGAGGTCTTCCGCTACCTCGGCATTGCCGCATGCAGAAGCAAACAGAGAGACAGTCAATCCCATCACAGCAGCCACATTCCCGAAGCGCTTCGACATGGAAGACCCCTTTGTTAAAACACCATCACCAAAGACACACTACGGCCAAGCAGACTCTGTGCTTTCCCGTCCGACCTCACCGACTCGGTGAGCCCTCGGGAAACAACGTCGCTGAACGCGAACCGTGGGACTCCGATTCCTACTTAGAAGAACGTCGCCCCACTTTCGATAGTACCAGGATCAGTTTCACGCTCAAGTGATTTGTGAATCGATTTGGGAGTCCGATTTGGGGACTCCCAAGTGACTGATTTTTCGACGGAAACGGACGATGTGAAATGGTTCACAAACTACAGAAAGTAGTTCGTTACAAACGCGTCACGATGTGGTCCAAGACACGCGGAACAGACAACGCTTCAAGATACTTTGGGAATCGACTCTGTTCGCTGTGTTTGGCACTCCGTACTGCGATCCCGATCGCCAAAAGGAGTGCCCCCAAACCCAAAGGGAGTCCCTAGCGAGGAAAGACACAGCGTGCGCCTTGACCGTCGCTGCGCGCTGTCTCTGGGGTGTGAAAGTCCCGCCACCAAGCCTTCAGCTCTTTGGCCTGGCTGCTCTGAAAACCGCCGCCGCGCCTGCTGCGGGTGACACCGCTCAGTGGTCCGAGTGGATCGGTACAGCCCATCGCACAGTCTCGGTACGTGCTGTCAGAGTAGTAGTCCGTCACCCATTCCCAAACATTTCCTGCCATGTCGACCGCGCGACTTGCTGAATAAAGCTGCGCACCTTGTCGACTGGTGGACACCGCAGGCCACGGCTGAAGAAGACACCCACTGCCTGCATAGTTTACGCCGGCTGCACAACCGAGCGGCTGAAGTCGGCCCCACGGATACGTACGCCCATCGCGACCACGCGCGGCCTTTTCCCACTCTGCTTCCGTCGGAAGCCGGCCCCCTTGGAAGCGACAGGCGGACTCTGCTTCTGACCACAAAAGACACGTCATCGGCAGCGCTTCATTATTGCCAGCGGACTCTGTCCACGTTGCCAGATCGAGCGTACAGCGTAGCTCAGTCGACTTGGGACAGCGTCCAGCGGCTACGCAGGCGCGATACTGACCGACAGATAGCTCGGTGGTGCTGATACACAGTGCGTGATTGATCTGGACGGTGTGGAGCGGCTGCGCACTGGCGGGACAGTCTGCGTCGGACGCATCACAGCCGCGCGCAAAGGAGCCCGCACCAACATAGACTGTTCCCGATGGACAGCCAGGGTCGGCACAGACTCCTTCCACACATGCGCGGAGTGAGGTTTGGGAGTCGCAGTCATCATCGCTGCGACAGACCGTTCCCGGATTCACGTTCGTTGGCATGATTCCATCACAGCCCGTCAGCAAGCACAGAAGGGATACCAAGCGGAGAGTTTGTGACATCTCCTCAATTGTCTACTTGGTCTTGGCGCGTGCCAAAAGGCGAATGGGCGTACCGACGAAGCCGAACGTCTCGCGGAGCTGATTCTGCAAGTAGCGACGATAGGAAAAGTGCATGCCTTCGGTGTAGTTGACAGACACCACAAACGTCGGCGGTCGCGTCTGCGCTTGCGTGATGTAGTACAGCCGAATCGGCTTCCCTTGAAACAAAGGAGGCGGATGCTTTTCCACAATCCCCGCAAAGAAGCGATTGAGCGCGCTCGTCTTCACACGGCTGGCAAACGAGCGATAGCAGCGCGTCGCTTCATCCAGGATCTTGAGCACTCCCTTTTGCGTGTGCGCCGAGCACCACATCCGGTGCGCCCACGGCACAAACTGAAGCTTGCGATCCAGCTCCGACTCGATTTCCTTCATGCGCGCGGCGGGCACCAGATCTCGCTTGTTCAGCGCAATCAGCAGCACGCGACCCGCATCGGCGACAAGTCCCGCAATGCGCGCGTCCATCTCACCAATGCCTTCGCTCGCATCGATCACCAGGACCGCGACATCGGCTCGTTCAATCGCGCGCTCGGCCATCGTCATCGCGATGCGATCACTTGGCTCATGAACGCGAACGCGACGACGGATTCCAGCGGTATCGATGAGAGAAAAGCGCTGGCCTCCGTGCAGAATCGGCGTATCGATCGGATCGCGCGTGGTTCCCGGTGTCGCATCGACGAGCATTCGCTCTTCTCCGCACAGCGAGTTTACGAGCGACGACTTTCCAGCATTCGGACGACCGACGAGCGCAATGCGAATCACATCCTTGGACAGATCCGCTTCACTGACGGTGTCTGGACCCTCTTCTTCGGCTTCGTCGTCCTCTTCCGCAGACGCATCGATCGCAGCCAGCGCATCTTCCGACAGCGCCGCGTCGTCGTACTCAAAGTCATGCAGCGGAGGCTCGACATGCTGGGCCTCTTCGATCGGCGCGGGCAGCTCTTGCAGGATCGCTTCGAGCAGATCCGGCATGCCGCGACCGTGCGCCGCAGAGACTCCGAAGATCTCTTTGCAGCCCAGCTCGTACATATCGTTTACGTGGCTTTCGTGACGAGGCCCGTCGATCTTGTTCGCGACCAGCAGGATCTTCTTTCCAGCGCGCGTCGCGCTCTTTACCCATGACAGCGCTCGCAAGCCTGAAGCCGCCGGGAAAATTCAGAATGCGCGTCGTTTTATTACCGAAATCCCACAGTGGTGAGGCCAGAATCAGCGCATGGATTTTGTCGCCGTGTTTGGCGCCGAGATAGGTGGCGATGAGGCCACCCGTACTCGTGCCGACGACGATGATTTTTTTACCCAGTTTCGGCATCATTAGCAACGCTTCTTCGCAGCTCTGGATGTACTGCTGGAAGGTGACGGCGGCCTGCGCCTCTGCGCTCAGGCCATGGCCGGGCAGGCGCACGTAATACAGGTTCGCGCCGAGGTTTTCGGCCAGCCTGTCAGTAACCGCTTCACCTTCAGCGCGCGATGCGCCAAAACCATGGATGTACAGAATTGCTGTACCGTCGTTCTGCTCGTTGTGCACGACAAGCTTTTCAGCCATGTGCTCGGGCACGCCGATCGCGCGTGAGAAATTATGCCGGCGTTCGTAGTATTCGGCGAAGGTGTCTGCCGTGATTTCCTGCCTGTATGTATATTGCAGGTCGGCCTGCCGGCAATACGCCCTCCCGTAAAATAAGGCCCCCGCGACAAGAGTGAGGTAGAGTACGATGCGGCGCATGGCCCAATTGCACTTGCCGTGTGAGATCGACGAGCGGAATTTGTGTTGACCCGGATCATTGCGCTGCAATGATCCGGGAAAATACAAATGAAATCCAAACAGAAAAAAACACTCGTTCTTGTCGACGGCCATGCGATGGCGTACCGTGCGCACTTTGCCTTTGCGGGACAAAATCTGACCGATAGCGAAGGCCATGCGACAGAAACGACCTTTGGTTTTTTCCGCATGCTGGCGAAACTGATCGCCGACCGCAAGCCTACGCACGTGGTGTTGTGCTTTGATCCGAGCCGCGAGATGAACCCGCGCTATGAACTTTATCCCGACTACAAAGGGCACCGGCCGCCGATGCCCGACGAGCTGCGCCGGCAGATCGACGACATACAGAAGATTGCGGCGGAGCTCAACCTGCCGCCGCTCATTATCGAAGGTGCTGAGGCTGACGACACGATCGCCTCGATTATCGAACAGCACAAGTCAGATTTCGACGCCATTGAAATTGTTTCGGGTGATAAAGACCTGTATAACATGCTCTATAAGAACGTGGTGATGCTGCGTTCCAAAAAAGGCGTGTCGGATTTTCTGGAGATCGACGAAGCGTGGGTGAAAAAGGAAATTGGCATCACCCGCGAACAGGTGCCCGACTACATGGCGCTCGTGGGCGACACCGCCGATAACGTGCCCGGTGTTAAGGGAGTGGGAGAAAAAACAGCGGCAAAACTCATCGCCGAATACAAGACTCTCGACAAGATTTACAAGAATATCGCTAAAATCAAACCTGATGGCCTCAGGGCCAAACTCGAAGCCAGTAAAGACAATGCGTATATTTCGCAGCAGCTTGTCACGCTGCGCAAAGACATTCAGCTCAAAGTCAAGCCGGATGCGATGGCGCTGGCTTTAAATCCCGAAAGCGCGAACCTTTTCAAAAAGAAAAAATTGCCGACGGTTGCGAGCGAATGGGAGAAATTGTTGAAAAAGACCGCGGGCACGACTGGGCCGGCAGCGAAGTCCGATGTTGCAAAAGACGACAAGGGCTCGCCGGATGCAGATGTCGCGGCCCCGGAAATAAAATTCTGCCAGCACACGCTCACCATCAAAACAGGGCAGGAGCTGGATACATTGCTGGGGAAGCTATCGAAACTCGTTGAGATCTGCGTTGATACCGAAACCACGGGACTCGCGGTGCACGACTCGCAGATTTTTGGTGTTTCACTTGGATGGCTCGAAGGCAAGACGCTGAAAAGTGCGTATATTCCGCTGCCCGATGGTGGCGAGGCCACGCTCAACGGCGATTATGCTGATGTCGACGACAAGAAGATTCTTTTGCCTAAACTCAAAACCTTTCTGGAAAACAAAAAAGTCGCCAAGATCGGCCAGAATATCAAATTCGATATCCAGGTGTTTCGCGCGGCGGGTATCGAGGTCGAGGGCTATGCCGACGACACGATGCTGATGTCGTACCTCTTGAACCCCAACGTGCGCCGCCACAATATGGACGACATGGCAGAAGACCACCTGCAATACAAGACGGTGACATTTTCCGAGCTCGTCGGTAAGGGCAAGTCTGCGCTGCCGATTGGCGCAGTGCCGCTCGACCGCCTTTCACACTATGCGTGCGAAGATGCCGAGGTAACGCTTGCACTGCGCGACGCGCTGCTGCCGAAAGTACAAAAGGTGAACCTGGAAAAAATCTACCGCGAGCTCGATGTGCCGCTCTCGAAGGTCCTGGCAGATATTGAGTTCACCGGTGTGCACGTCGACATGGAACACCTCGCGGAACTCGGCAAAGAGTACCGTAAAAAAATCGCCGCAGCCGAGAAGAAAATTTACAAGCATGCGGGCGAAGAATTTAATATTGCTTCGACGAAACAGCTGCAGACAATTCTGTTCGAAAAATTGAATATCGATTCGACGCGCAAAACAGAGAAGGGCGCGATGTCGACAGACCAGAGCGTGCTGGAAGAGCTCAAAGATGCCCACCCGATTATTGCGCCGATTTTGGACTATCGGTTCTATACCAAGCTACTGGGCACCTACGTCGACGCGCTGCCTGCGCACAGGAGCGCCGCGACCGGTCGTGTTCACACTTCGCTTTCGCAGGTGACTGCCGCGACCGGTCGGCTTTCCAGTATCGATCCTAACCTGCAAAACATACCCGTCAAGGGAGAAGAAGGCGCAAATCTGCGCGCTGCTTTTATCGCCGGCAAAGGCCGCCGCCTTTTGAGTCTCGACTATAGCCAGATCGAGCTCAGAATTCTCGCGCACTATTGTGAGGATGCAAACCTGATCGCAGCATACCAGAACGGCGAAGACATTCACGACCGCGCGGCGTATATGTTGTTCCGTTCGCGCTTCGACGAAAAGAAGGGCGATTTTTCCGGGGCTGCGCGCGACGTCATTTTTGAAGTCAACCCGGGCGATCTCAAAAAAATGAAGGCGATTCCGGCTTTTGCAGATTTTCGCTCGCAGGCGAAGGTGCTGAATTTTTCGATCGTGTATGGCGTCACCGAGTTCGGCCTGGCGCGTAACCTGTCGATCACGCGCGGCGAAGCGAAAGAACTCATGGCAAACTACTTTGCCGCGTTTCCGGGTATCAAGACCTACATGCAGCAGACCATCGAATCGGTGCGCGAAAAGGGCTATGCCGAAAACCTGTTTGGCCGGCGCCGGCTGATCGGCGAAATCAAATCGGCAAACCATTTCGTGCGGCAGGGGGCCGAACGCCTTGCGATCAATACCCCGGTGCAGTCGACGGCCGCCGACCTGATAAAAAAGGCAATGATTGTCATACACGATAAACTTTTGGCAAAAAAAATGCAATCCCGCATGGTGCTGCAGATCCACGACGAACTGCTGTTCGAAGTGCCGCCCGACGAAGAAAAAGAGCTCGAAACCATGGCCAAACGCGAAATGGAGCAGGTTGTGGCCCTGAAGGTGCCGCTCCAGGTTTCGGGCGCCTTTGGCCGCAACTGGAATGAGTGTAAAGGATAGCTTGACGGAGTGTCAAAATAACACGTTGTGCCACGGGCTGCGAATGCAGCCCATGGCACAACCTTAGCTCGGGTGGTGGAATTGGTAGACACGTACGCTTGAGGTGCGTATGCTTTACAGCGTGGGGGTTCAAGTCCCCCCTCGAGTACATTCATAACCCTGACCCCCGCAAACCGCGGCGGCAGGCTTGACCGCCGGGGAACCAACCCCGACCTTCGGTAACAACGCATCCAGATCAAAGTGACGTAGATTAGCAAAGAACGAATACTCGTTCAGATAGGCAGTGGAGTTTTCCGGCCTTACCCAAACATAGGCCCCGAATGATCGTTTCAGTATAGAGTTCTTACCCTCCGCAACGTTGGAGTGCACACCGTTCTTACTCCACCGGTTCTTGGCAAATCGGTAACGCTTGTCTTTTGACCTGGCGCCATGGTTCACCATCCGGTGATTGCGGCCGGGGAAACCTCTATAGCCCATATCAGTGAAGAGGGGAGTGGAAACCGGCATCAGTTTCTTCAACAACGGATTCAAAGTGGATGCTTGTTGATCGGAAACGGAATCATAGAAGACCGGTCCCTGTTTCCGGGCAAAGGTATTCACCATAGTGCCTACCTGGTCCCCACCAAGGGATTCAGACCGGTATATAGATGCAGTCTGTCCTTTTCTCTTAAAGCGTTTCCGGCCTTTATTTGCAGTAGCGGCACAGCTATAGAGCACCACAACATCGGTCTGCGGAACGGCGCGGTCCCTTACTAATTCTGTAAGGTCTGCATTCCGGTCATCGGGGAAATTGAAACCGGCAAACTCATTCTTAAGGTCTTGATATACCTTCTCTTTCATTCGGGGTAACACATCGGATGCAAAGAGTTGAATCCGGCGCTTCAGTAACTTAGCCCCGTGCATAGACACCCCTAGTCGCCGGCCTATCTCTGAAGTAGTAAGAACGGCCGGATACCGGACCTGTGCTTCTTTCACCAGATAGGAAAACATCCACAGCGGGTGTTTCATTTGCTCTAGCGGGGTACCCACCAGCATGCTCTTCTGTTTATGACAGACCGGGCACCGGAGCATCAAATGCCTCTTACCATCCGGTTCTCTTAGTTGCTTACCGCAACAGAACTTCGGATAGAACCGGGCTAACAGCTCACCGGTCAGTGCTGTATAGAAGGGTGTGTCTACAGCTATGCTATCCCGGGGTTCTTTGGCCTTATGTAGGGTATGCGGTCGTTGGGCGGAAAAAATGTGGCGCAGCGGGTGGTCTGAGCCGCAGGCGGCTTCTGGCGTGGGCATGATCCTATCAGAATTGACTATTCTAGCCGGTAAACAAGGATTTATCATTGCTCAGCCATATAGGTTCTATGGCCAGTAATAGGTGCATGAGGAGCCAATGATCCGCGAGGCTAAATTAGGACAGCTTGAAGTCTTGACTGAAATGAACATCACGCTTCGTGCCGATGAGCAGATGGATAATGCGATGTCCCGTTCGGAAGTCGAAGCCCGGATGCGGAACTTCATAACCGGAGAGCAGTATCAGGTCTATACGATCAACTCCACCGGAGCTATCGTTGGCTATGCTGTGGTCGGCGTCACTCGGAAACCGTTATATCTGCGGCAGTTCTTTATCGAAGCCCCGAAACGGGGGCAGGGGCTGGGCACGCAGGCTCTTACTGAGCTGCGGCACCTGCTGTCTGCGGACCGGCTCGATGTAGAGGTGATGGTCTGGAACCCCCGGGCCATCCGGTTCTATGAAAAGAATGGCTTCAGGACGAGAATGGTTGGCTTGAGGCTGTGATCTACTCAGTCGTATTTGATCCGATCTTATAGGCATAGATGATATTAGACTCATCATCACCACCACCGTTACCGCCCTGGCACCCCTTGGCTAAGAAGTGTTCTTCGATCGCGCGGGCTTCTTTGTCGGAATCGGCATTCCGATACGAATAGGCATTTGTACCTTTCACGACACCATGGTCTCCGAATAACCTGCTCTCAACGTCCTTGGTGATACCGCAATACCACTCTTGGTATTTGCCGCCGTACTTCTGGATTTGAGCTGTTATCTCCGCTGTGATCTGTGCGCTTTTCATGGTTGCAACAGGATACTCAATGATTGCCTTTGCGTCCATTTAACCGGCTGAATGATGCAGAGAAAGCTTTTGCCTGTGGAACAATATGCTGCAATACCGGTCGCTTATTCTAACCAGAAAGTCATTGACCATTAGACTCTGGTGAATCAACCAAGATTTCCCGATAACGTGAATGCCCATTCGTCCAATGGCAGGACGGTCTGGCGCTGATTGCGTTCCTTGTGCTACGCAATCCCCGCCAAACGACGCGGGTTCGATTCCCGCATGGGCGAATACGGAACTAATTCGACCACTTGATGGTCTGCAATATTATGAAAGCCGGAGAATTCGAAGCCGAAATCACAGCGGCTCGCGCAGCGTACTTTCACGCAGCCGATGAAGTTCTGGGTAAGCTGCACCGGCAATATGGTGAAGTGCCGGATGTGCTCCGGCGCCTACTCAACAGGCAGCCAAAGAATGTGGATAACTCTGAAGACATTCCGCCCTGTAAAGATTGATCTATTTGAAGTTTTCCACAATCGTTTATCAAACCTGAAAACCCGTATCGTTGAAAATGTCTTGCGGTTGTGTTTCCGCAAATACTTTCATGCACCGGGCTATGGATTCTGAGAAGATACCGACACTGGCGAAGAACTTTCCTGACGTGCTGCTTGCGCTATTGAAACGGATGTCACCCGCTGAACGAGAAGTCGCATTAAAAGACTTCGAAACTCAGTCACCAAAAGAGTTCAGAGCTTGGTATACGTCAGAAGTTAGAAACGACCTAAGCTCAATTCAATCACCTTAAGCGATTAATCTCAGTTCAGCTGCAAATAGTATTGAGGTTGTTATCCTACATTAACTCCTTTACTTTCTCAACATCGCCTTTTGCAAAAAGCAGCCAAAGCTGCTGAATTTTACTTAGCGGCAGTTTCTTGCTGGTTAGAGCCTTCTCAGGAATATCCAGATTATACAGTCGCACCGTAAAATCTTCAAACGCTTCTAATACATCGCCGTCTTCATTGGTTAGCCATGTGTTGGGATGCTCAGGGTCAGATTTTTCTAATTCAGTCAGGGCTTTTGTTATATCTGCTTCCGTCGGTCGCGAAATCGATCCTGACCATCTTGTTTCTAATGCAACATCAAATGTGGTCATAGTTTACCCGCTTTGTTACTGCCCCCATATCGAGTAGCCTCCTATCCCACCTGGATGTAACGTCTTCCAAAATATGCTTCCGGAGGTATGCTGAAAACCGGGCACTAGTTCCATGACGCCTCTTTGCAAGTTATGGTGCCAAGTCCAATCCGGTGGGCTAATACCCAAGGGTCCGCCACGTGCACCTTGAATGGTTGTTCTCAGGTTTGGAATCATGTTCTCCATTTGCGCCGCGAATTCCGGTGACGCATCCATTGCATTTAAAAGATTCCGATTTGCCTCTCTAAAATGCGCGGCGCGGGAACCGGGTACAATATTCCTTATAATTGTCTGGTAGCCAACCGAATAGTATTGGCCCGTCGCCGCTGCTTCCGTTTCAATCTGGCCCGCAATACGCGGCGCGGCGACAGCCGCTCCCACTCCTAAGGCTGACATGCCCCCGGTAGCGGCGAATGTCGACAATGACGCCGGGCCATATGCCGCCGCAGTGGCTGCTATCGCTGGCGCTGAGAAAATGGCTGCGGCTGCGAGTGCCACACCCCCAACCACACCTAGGACAATCTTGTCTTCTCTCGGTAGATTATCCCAACTAAAATCCTGCCATTGCGGTCCAACCGTTGGCCGGTACAGGGCTTCCTGATACTGTTTGCTGAAGAAGATATTCGCAACTAGGCCAGAGCCGCCCAAAAGGCCACCAAGACCACTGCCGCCACCGGCGTCGCCAGAACCGCCAATGTTTCCGTAACCGCCGCTTCCGTAGCTGCTGCCTGCGCCATTGCCTTGATTGCCATCGGGCGCAAACGTAGATACAGGAGTATTGCTACTCGGAAGCACCCCGCCGACATGTCCACCACCGCCGCCATTGCCGTTTCCACTGTTAAAAGTGAAGGTAAAACCGCCGTTGTTGTCGAAGCCAAAGGAGAACTCCCAGTGACCGGTCGGATCAACCATGCGAATCGGATTACCGGCAACATATTGGTACCGGTTGTAAGAATGCCCGCTCGTGGGGTTGGGCACCATCGTATCTGCTGTCGTGAACTGGCCAATATTGGGATCATAATACCGAGCATTGTAATAATAGAATCCCGTTTCCGGGTCGTATTCCTGCCCC
>ERZ650309.1156-NODE-1156-length-12520-cov-14.947854_pt1 | contig 12520 bp, 12 predicted proteins | sample MGYA00376245_ERZ650309 | MGnify/ENA primary metagenome ERZ650309 (study PRJEB26733, sample SAMN07839294) | wastewater metagenome | biome: urban; feature: wastewater treatment plant; material: waste water | place: USA: North Carolina | collected 2016-04-26 ...
ACCTTGCCGGCCTTGTGGCCCTTGCCGACGACCCGGATCCACGTGTCGCCGTGCGCGTCCGAGTCGATCGCGCCCAGTCGCGCGCCCACGAGCTCGCTGATTCGAAGGCCCGTGGCGTAGGCGAAATCCAGCATGAAGCGCAGCCGCTGCGCGGCCGGCTCGCTCCAGCCGTAGGACCACTCCAGGCCTTCGGCGACGACCCGGACGAGCTTCCACTCGTGCTCGGTGAAGGCGTGAGACGTGTCGAGTTGCGCCGGCCGCCCGCCTCGCACCTTGACGCCGGCGAACGGGTTGGCCAGCACGTAGCGCTGCTCGATGAGCCAACGGTACAGGGCGTTGAGTACAGACAGCGCATAGGCTGCCGAGCGCGCCGACAGGTCGCCAGCGAAGGGGCGCCACGCAGGCGACGACCGCGGCTGCGGTGGGCCGACCCAGCGTGCGCGAGGGCTCGGATGACGCAGGAAGGCGCGGTAGGCAATGGCGTCCTCGGTGGTCAGTGACGACAGAGCCCGCCCGCGCTCGACGATCGCCCACAGGATCAGCCGTTCGGCCTCCTTGCGGTAGGCCCGCTGGGTCGCCGCCGACTCATGCAGCGACAGCCAGGCGTTCACGGCCTCGTAGTCGTTGCTGGCGTCGAGCGCACAGCTGGCCCGCGGCGCTCGGAAGGTGCCCCGTGAGCCATCGACGTCCTCGGGGACGACCAGTCGCTCCCACGGGACGAGTTCCTGGGCCCGATTCACTGTCACCAACGCACGAGCGCGTTCGGTGAGCGCAGGATGCTGGGCAAAGAACGCCTCGATGTGGCGGGCGCTTGCCGGCCCGAGCCCAGCGATGCCGACCCACCAGCGCCGGCGCCTCGGCACGCGCAGGGTCAGGTCGGCAAGCGTGCGGAAGCCCGCAGCGTGAAGCACGCCTACGAGCCGCGCGGGTAGCCAGCGCTCGACGGCGTCGCCAATGAGGGGCTGCGGCGGTGGCATCCCTCGCAACGTCTCGATGGCGGCTGCGGCGGCCTTGGCGAGTTTCCGGTCGGATGGACTGGCCGCCGACAAAGTGGCGGCGAGGTCCGCCTGCGCACGGCCCGTCGCGAAGGCCACCAGCTTGCGCTTCACCCGCCCGATCACCGAGCGCGCCGTCGCGCCGGCAGCCCGGCGATCGGGCAGATAGCGATCCACGGCGGCGCGGCTGGGTACTCCTTGAAGCCACGCGCGGAATGCGGCCAGCGCGGCCTCGTCCGGCCAGGTCGGGTCTGAGGGCGAACCCGATGGCGCTGACAGCGCGATTTCCATGCGTGCCAGTTTAGTTCTGCGGCGAGTATGCCAAGCTAATGTTGTTTATCTTGGTAGAACCGCCAAAGCCACGGCCTATCCCTTACCTCGGCCGCCGTGCGTCGTCTGCAGGCTACTGTCTTTGTCCCGGCAGCTTGGTTGATCCCGATGCTGTCAGCCAGCGTGAGCTGCGCAGACCCCAGCTGGGGCCCGGGTCTGCATCGAGATGAACTGCGCCAGACCGGTCGTTCGCCGGCACCCGCCATCGGCCAGAAACGGTCAAACGAGGACGCGCCGCTGACCCGGCACTCGGCTGGCGGGAAGCTCAAGCACAGCATAGCCAGCTAGCCCAACCCCCGGTCGACGATGTGTCGGGCGACATGAAAAGCGGTCAGTTCTGAATGTCGTTTGACAACGATGTTCGCTTGGCGGCGGAGGCTGGCCGCAGCACTGCCCCATGCGAGCGCTTCAGCTGACCGCCGGTGCGCTAGCTAGCTCTCCGTCGACCGGGTTACCCGCTCCCAAAGGGTCGTCTGCCGCCCGCCGGACCACTGTCCGCTGCGACATCAAATCTGCGAACTCGCTGGCGGCTCGATGCGAAGCACGACAGCCCGGCCCCGCGCCGCGCGGACGCGCCAGATACAGAGAACCTGCGGAAGTCACATCGGCTCCGCATCATGTCGCGTATCGTCCGCGCAGATAGTCGAGGTAGGGCCTCGACGCTTCGTTGACGTACGGCGACAACATCACCAGCAGGTGATACGCCACAGCCCTTGTTCCAGAAACGGATCCTTGGGCCCCGACGGGCAGGAGGTTCTCGAATGAATGCCATGCCGTGTTGGCGAGCACGGCCTGGAGGACCAGGGCCGTCAACTGCTCGTCGGTGGCGTCGATGACCTGCAGACCGCGCAGCTTTTCGAGCACGGCGCGCATGGCGGCAATGCGCCGGCCGACGAGTTCGCGCAGCGGAACGACGAGCGCCGGATACTCCCGCACGAGAAAGTCGACGTCGCGCAGGATGAAGCGGTACTGATCGATCACCTCGAGCGCGAGGTGCATCGTCATCCACAGGTCCTCGATGGCCTCGACGGACTCGTGCGAATCTGCGAATGGCCTTAGCGACTCGGTCAGCCTGCGCAGCAACCAGGCGACCAGTACCTCCTTCTTCTTGAAGTGGTAGTGAAGATTACCCGGGCTGATGTCCAACTCGGTGGCGATGCGGTTGGTCGAAACCTGCGCCAGACCCTCGTCGTTGAAGAGGTTTCGGGCCGTCTCCAGGATGCGGTCGCGAGTTCTCACGAATCAACGACGGTCGCGTCCCTTCGGCGCCGGCCCGAGCGCCTCCAGCCGCTGTTGCAGGTCCGTGATCTGCTCGCGCATTCGGGCGAGTTCCACCGCATCGGGAAAGCCCAAACGCCGCAGCGCCGCGGCAACGCGCTGGTCGAGGACATCCTCGAAGGCGGGCAGGGGCGTGAGCGCACGTAGACCCTTGTTGAGCAAGGACTGTCGCGCGTCAAGCAACTGCCCTGCCGCCTGGAGTGCTCGCTGGCGTGCTCCACCTTCGGCGGCCGGCCCCGTCGGGTCCGGTGATCGCCGAGGTGAGGACGCCGCGCTCCTGCGCCGCTTTGCGGAGAGAGGCTCCTGCTTTTTCATGAGGCCTGCAGACAGCCGTAGGCAGCAACCGGCGTCAGGCGCGGCGGCCTGCTGTGGCCTTGCGGCGCGCCGGCTTGCGCTTGGCAGGCGCAGGCGTCGCGACGACGACATCGCCTTCGATACGCGCAGCCGCCTGCTTGGCGCGCGCGGCGACGAACCCGGACGCGTCCCGACCGGCTGCCGCGATGGGTTGCACGATGACGATTGCGCTGGAGAGCGGCAACGGCGCGAGCATGGCTTCGAGGCTCGTCACGCGCCCTGACAACCGATCGACGCCGGCAGTTGCAGCCTTGACGACCGCCTGCACGGCCTGCGTCGACAGCTTGCTCAGCGCATCGACGCCTTTGGCGTAGAAGCCGCTGACCTCGCGCTGCGCGGCGACGAGATCGTGGCGCAGTTGTTCGCTCAGACGCGCGCCGCCGCGTGCGACCAACCCGTCCCACCCGGCGTCGACGCGACCGATGACACGGTTGCCCCCGCTGCGGCATGCGCCGATCAGGGCCTCGGCGGTTTGGCCGCAGGACTGCAGCGTTTCGTTCGCCGCGGCAGACAGGTTCGAAGTGCTCATGCTCGTTTCCTTTCGAGGGTTGGTACGATGGACCTCGCGTGCTCGACCGAGCGTGTCATGCGAGAGCCTGATCGGCATTGTTTCGATCGGTCCTAGAGCTCGAAACCCACAGACGCGCGAAAGTTAGAGCACGAGCACTACGCGGGGGCGGAGTCGCCCGCTCAGCCTTCGTACTTGAACGACAACTGAACGCGGGCCCGGAACGCGACCACCTTGCCGTCTTCGACCTTCATGTCCAACTTGCCGACCTCTGCGACGCGAAGGTCGCGCAGCGTGTTTGCCGCTGTCTCGACGGCGTTGCGCGCCGCGTCTTCCCAGGACTGGGCGCTGGTGCCGATCACCTCGGTGATGCGATAGACGCTGGACTCGCTGCTTGCACTGGGCTTCTTGGCCATCTGCTCTCTCCTGACGAATGCGTTGAGTTCAACGCGGGTTGATGGATCGTTTTGCCTTCGTCGCCTCTGCTTTCTCAACGGGGGGCCGCCTTGGCCGCGGCTCGAAGCATGTTGCCGGTTGAGAGTCTGCGAAGTTGGAGATGCCGCGCGACGCGATCGGCGTGCGCGCTCGATTCAACTCCCGGCAGCCGGAGCAGCGACAGTCCGATCACAACCTCTCCCTGACGCGCTGCAGCTTCGAGGCGCGGGCGATCGCCTGTTCGATCAGGTCCTTGGCATGCTCGGCATCTCCCCAGCCGTCGAACTTCGACCACTTACCTGGCTCGAGATCCTTGTAGTGCGCGAAGAAGTGTTCGATCTGCCGCCACAAGATTTCAGGCAAATCCGTGTAGTTGTGCACGCGGCCGTAGCGCTGCGTGAGGCGGCTGACTGGAACCGCAACGATCTTCTCGTCTCCTCCGCTTTCATCCACCATCTTGAGCACGCCGACTGGCCGTACTGCGATGGCGCAGCCTGGCATCAGCGGGCGTGTATTTGCCACGAGAACATCGCAGGGATCGCCATCCTCCGAGAGCGTGTGTGGGATGAAGCCATAGTTGCCGGGATAGCGCATCGGCGTGTAGAGAAACCGATCGACGACGAGCATGCCTGCTGCCTTGTCCGTCTCGTACTTGATCGGCTCGCCGCCAACCGGCACCTCGATGACGGCATTCACTTCATTCGGTGGATCGCTGCCGATCGACAGATTCTCGAGGTGCATTTGGCGAGCCTTTCGACTGGGGACATTGGCGCGATCACTTGGGGGGCCGTTGGCGTAGGGTGGACTGCATTTGCCTGAACTCCAAGAGATCGGCTTGCAGACGCCGAGCCAGGACGGCGAGCGCTTCTCGTTGGGTCGAGCTGGCCAGGGCCGCCATTTCGCGCACGCTGGCCAGCGTCAACTGCACCGCGCCGCGCGCCAGTTCGTCGACGTGCGCGACGGTCTCGCGCGCGCCTGCGTGGCGCATCAACTTGCTGACCGCGCGCAGCTCGGAGAGGGCTTCGCGCAATGTGTCGATGCGGCGCTCGAGCAGCGCCTGCACGCCGGCGACCGACATACGGCCCGCTTCGATCAGCGCGCGCGCGTCCTCGCGTCGCGACTGGGCCAGGGCCGCGGCCACCTGCGTGAACGTGGTCGGCCCGGCCTGCGGCTCGGCTGCGCTCGCCACCGTCTTCTGCGGGCTGCGCTTCTTGGCGGGTGGTGCCTTCGCAGCGGCGCGGCGCAGCTGCGCCGGCTTCGATGTGCGTGCCTTTGCCGGTTTTGGCGCGCCCGCCTTCTCGCGATCGGGCTTGCCGACGATTGCCTTGCCGCGACTCACCGGGGCCGCCTCTGGTCCGCCGCACCGCGGAAGCCGACCGCCATCTCGAACGCCCGGCGCGTGAACGACAACACCTCGGCGAAGTCCTCGTCGTCGAGCTGGCGCGCGGCATCGTTGCCGCGGTAGACGTTGGCGAGTTCGCGTTCGCGCGCGCCCTGGACCGCGAGCTTGCCGACGCCCAGCGACTCCAGCGTCTTCCACAGCTCGGGGTTGTATTGGCGCGTGAGCGACATCGCCACCGGGATCGGATCGTTGCGACCCAGCACGCCGGCCAAGCGCAGCACGATCTCGAACGGCAGGGTTGCCACACCGCCTTCGGCCTCCTCGAGCAGCTTGGCATCGCCCAGGCCGACCGCCTCGCTCAGCTCGCGTGCCGTCATGCCGGCCGCCTCGCGCCAGCGCCGCAACTGGGTGCCGGCCTTGGCGACCGCCTGCTTTCGCTTGGGATCCTTGACGCGCGCCTGCGTGAGACTGAGACCGATGTCCGCGGCGCTGCCGGTCACGCTCAGCAGCGTGTCGGCCCACGAACGCACCTGGCGCGCCAGTGCGAACAGCGGCAGGTCGGGCGTGGCGGTCTTCGCGCTGGCGGCGCGCTGCCGGCCCCGCGGCGCAGCGACGGTCTTGCGTGGCACGTCGTGGTCCCTCCGTCAGGTGCGCAGTGCGGCCGTCAATTCGGGAACCGCTTCGAACAGGTCGGCCTCGAGCCCGTAGTCGGCGACGCTGAAGATCGGTGCCTCGGGATCCTTGTTGATCGCGACGATCACCTTCGAGTCCTTCATGCCTGCCAGGTGCTGGATGGCACCGGAGATGCCGCAGGCCACGTACAGCTGCGGCGCGACGATCTTGCCCGTCTGCCCGACCTGCCAGTCGTTGGGCGCATAGCCTGCATCGACCGCGGCCCGGCTCGCGCCGAGCGCGGCGCCCAACGCGTCGGCCAGAGGCGTCAGCACTTCGCCGAACTTCTCCGCCGAACCGAGGCCGCGTCCGCCGCTGACGATGATCTTGGCCGCCGTGAGTTCCGGGCGGTCGAGCTTGGCGATCTCGGCGCCGACGAAGAGCGAGGTGCCCGCGTCCTGCACCGCCGGCGTGAGCACCAGACGTGCATCGCCTCCATCCACGGGCGCGGCGTCGAAGGCCGTGGTGCGTACCGTGAGAACCTTGATGCGGTCCTTGCTGCGCACGGTGGCGATGGCATTTCCGGCGTAGATCGGCCGCTCGAAGGTGTTCAGCGACACGACTCGGGTCACGTCGCTGATCTGGGCCACGTCGAGCCCGGCTGCCACGCGCGGCGCCACGTTCTTGCCATGGGCCGTTGCCGGAAAGACGATGGTCTCGTACTCGCCGGCCACGGCGAGCACCTGGGCGGCGATGTTCTCGGCCAGCTGTCCCTCCAGTGCCGCCGCATCGGCATGCACAACGCGCGCGACGCCTGGCACGGCGGCGGCGGCCTGGGCGACCGCGGCGGCTTGGTGCCCCGCCACCAGCACATCCACCGAAACGCCGAACGCGGCGGCGGCCGTGACGGCATTGAGCGTGGCCACCTTCAGCGACCGGTTGTCGTGTTCCGCGATGACGAGGACGGCCATGGCAGGTTTGCTCCTGAGTGTGTCGAGGGTGATAGCGAGCGCGTCACATGCCGGCGTAGTTCGGTCCGCCGCCGCCTTCGGGCGTCACCCAGACGATGTTCTGCGTCGGGTCCTTGATGTCGCAGGTCTTGCAGTGCACGCAGTTCTGCGCGTTGATCTGCAGCCGGTCGCCGCCGTCGGCGTTCTGCACGAATTCGTACACGCCCGCGGGGCAGTAGCGGCTCTCGGGCCCGCCGAACTGCGAGAGGTTGATCCGCACCGGAACCGTGGCATCCTTCAAAGTCAGGTGCGCCGGCTGGTTCTCTTCGTGGTTGGTGTTGCTTACGAAGACCGACGACAGGCGGTCGAAGCTCAGCCGGCCATCGGGCTTCGGGTACGCGATGGGCTGGAAGCCGCTGGCCGGCTGCAATGCCTCGTGATCGGCCTTGTGGTTGTGCAGCGTCCAGGGCGGGCTGGTCACGCCGAGCTTGGGCAGCAGCCACTGCTCGACGCCGGTCATCACCTGACCCACCGTCTTGCCCTTCTTGAACCAGAGCTTGAAGTTGCGCGTCTGCAGCAACTCCGCGTTGAGCCAGCTCTTCTCGAACGCCTCGGGGTAGGCAGTGAGCTCATCCTGGGCGCGGCCCGCAGCGAGCGCTGCCGCCATCGCTTCGGCGCAGAGCATGCCGGACTTGATCGCCGCGTGGCTGCCCTTGATGCGCGCCGCGTTCAGGTAGCCGGCGTCGCAGCCGATCAGCGCGCCGCCCGGGAACACCGTCTTCGGCAGCGCCTGCGGCGTGCCGTTGTTGATCGCCCGCGCGCCGTAGCCGATGCGCTTGCCGCCTTCGATGTGCGCGCGGATCGCCGGGTGCGTCTTCCAGCGCTGCATCTCCTCGAACGGACTCAGGTACGGGTTGGCATAGTCGAGACCGATCACGAAACCGAGCGTGACCTGGTTGTCCGCCAGGTGGTAGAGAAAGCCGCCGCCGAAGGTGTCGCCCGCCATCGGCCAGCCCGCGGTGTGCACCACGCGGCCGGGCTGCGCCTTGTCGGCAGGCAACTCCCACAGCTCCTTGATGCCGATCGCGAAGGTCTGGGTGTCGCGTCCTTCTGTCAGCTTGTACCTGGCGAGCAACTGCTTGCCCAGGTGGCCGCGCGCGCCCTCGGCGAAGACCGTGTACTTGCCGCGCAGTTCCATGCCGAGCTGGAAGTTCTCGCCAGGCTCGCCTTCCTTCGTGATGCCCATGTTGCCGGTCGCCACGCCCGCGACGCATCCCTGCTCGTCGTACAGCACCTCGGCCGCGGCAAAGCCCGGGAAGATTTCGACGCCGAGCGCTTCGGCCTGCTGCGCCATCCACTTGACGACGTTCGACAGGCTGACGACGTAGCAGCCGTGGTTGTGCAGGTTGCGCGGCACCAGCCAGTCGGGTGTGCGCGTGCTGCCGGTTTCGCTCAGGAACAGCACGTCATCGCCGGTCACCGCCTGGTCCAGCGGGGCACCCCGCTTCTTCCAGTCCGGGAACAGCTCGTCCATCGCGCGCGGGTCCATCACGGCGCCCGAGAGGATGTGCGCGCCGGGCTCCGAGCCCTTCTCGAGCACGACGACGCTCGCGTCCGGCGCAAGCTGCTTCAACCGGATCGCGGTGGCCAGCCCGGCCGGCCCGGCGCCGACCACGACCACGTCGTAGTCCATGGTCTCGCGCGGACCGTGGGCGGCGATGAGTTCCCGTGTGCTCATGGTGATGCTGACTCGGCCCTGAAGAAGCTCAGATAACCTTCGCTTCGTTCTTGAGCTTGTCGACCAAGGCCGCGACGTCGGCGACCTTGACACCGGCCTTGCGCCCCGAGGGTTCGCGAACCGACAGCGTCTCCAGGCGCGGTGCCACATCGACGCCGAGGTCGGCGGGCTTGAGTACTGCCAGCGGCTTCTTCTTCGCCTTCATGATGTTGGGCAGGGTGACATAGCGCGGTTCGTTCAGGCGCAGGTCGGTGGTCACGACCGCCGGCGTGGCGAGGCTCACTGTTTCCAGCCCGCCGTCGACTTCGCGCGTGACGCGCACACGACCGTCCTCGACCTCGACCTTGCTCGCGAAGGTCCCCTGCGGCCGACCCAGCAGCGCGGCGAGCATCTGGCCGGTCTGGTTGCAGTCGTCGTCGATCGCCTGCTTGCCGAGAATCACCAGCGCGGGCTTCTCCTGCTCCACCAGTGCCTTCAACAGCTTGGCCACCGCCAACGGCTGCAGCTCGTCGCCTGTCTCGACCAGGATGCCGCGGTCGGCGCCGATCGCCATCGCGGTGCGCAGCGTCTCCTGGCATTGCGCCACGCCACACGAGACGGCGACGATCTCGCTCGCCACGCCCTTTTCCTTCAACCGCACCGCCTCCTCGACGGCGATCTCGTCGAAGGGATTCATGCTCATCTTGACGTTGGCGATGTCCACGCCGGTGCCGTCGGCCTTGACGCGCACCTTGACGTTGTAGTCGACGACCCGCTTGACGGCGACGAGGATCTTCATGGCAGGGCCCCCAGGTCAGAACTGTTCTTCGGCGAGCGCCATCGTGCTGGCGCCGGCGTGCATGGTCGCCTCGGCGAGCCCGCGCGCCCGCGACAGGTCCTGGTCGGCGAAGAAGCGCGCCGTGGCGACCTTGGCGCGGTAGAACGCCGCATCACCGTCGCCGGCCGCAAGCTTGCGCTGCGCCGCCAGCGCGGCGCGCCCCATCTGCCAGCCGCCGCACACCACGCCGCACAGGTGCAGGAACGGCACCGCGCCAGCCAGTACCGCGTTGAGGTCCTGCATGCCGGTCGCGAGAATCCAGCGCACGCTGTCGGCCAGGCTCTTCGAACCCTCGCGCAGGCGTGCGCCGATCGCGTGAAGCTGAGCATCGTCGCCGGCCTCGAGCTGCTCGCACACGGCGTCGATCTGCGACAGCAGCGCCTGCATCGAGCGCCCGCCGTCGCGCAGCACCTTGCGCCCGATCAGGTCGTTGGCCTGGATGCCCGTGGTGCCCTCGTAGATCGTGGTGATGCGCGCGTCGCGCAGGTGCTGCGCCGCGCCGGTCTCCTCGATGAAGCCCATGCCGCCGTGGATCTGGATGCCGGTCGAAGCCACCTCGACGCCGGTCTCGGTGCACCAGCCCTTGAGGATCGGGATCAGCAGATCGACGCCGGCATGCGCTGTGTTGCGTTCCGCGTCGTCGCTCGCACGGTGCGCCTGGTCGAACATCGCCGCCACCACATAGGCCAGCGCGCGCATCGCCTCGACGCGCGACTTCATGCTCATCAGCATGCGCCGCACGTCGGGGTGTCGGATGATCGGCACGCTCGGGCCCTTGGGCGCCGTGGCGTCCTTGCCCTGGACGCGATCCTTGGCATTGGCCAGGGCCTGCTGGTAGGCGCGCTCGGCCACGCCCAGCCCCTGCACGCCGACGCCGAAGCGCGCCTCGTTCATCATGATGAACATATATTCGAGACCGCGGTTCTCCTCGCCGATCAGGTAGCCGATCGCGCCCGGGCCGTCGCCGAACGCGAGCACCGCGGTCGGGCTGGCGTGGATGCCCATCTTGTGTTCGATCGACACGCAGCGCACGTCGTTGCGCTCGCCGAGCGAGCCGTCGTCGTTGACGAGGAACTTGGGCACCAGGAACAGCGAGATGCCCTTGACGCCCTCCGGCGCCGTGGGCGTGCGCGCGAGCACCAGGTGGACGATGTTGTCGGTGAGGTCGTGCTCGCCGAAGCTGATGAAGATCTTCTGGCCCTGGATCAGGTAGTGGTCACCATTGGGCGTGGCCTTGCTGCGGATCAGGCCGAGGTCCGAGCCGGCCTGGGGCTCGGTCAGGTTCATCGTGCCGGTCCACTCGCCGCTCACCATCTTGGGCAGGAAAGCCGCCTTCTGCTCGTCGCTGCCGCGCAGCTTGATGGCTTCGATGGCACCGGTCGTCAGCATCGGACACAGGGAGAAGGCCATGTTGGCCGACTTCCACATTTCCATCACTGCCGTGGAGACGAGCTTGGGCAGACCCTGGCCGCCGAATTCCGGCTCGCCGGCCAATGCCGTCCAGCCCGCCTCGGCGAACTGCTTGTAGGCATCCTTCCAGCCGGTGGCGGTATGCACGACACCGTTGTCCCAGCGGGCGCCTTCCTGGTCGCCGCTCCAGTTCAGGGGCGCCAGCACGCCGCCAGCGAACTTGCCGGCTTCCTCGAGAATCGCATCGACCACGTCGGGAGCGGCATCCTCGCAGCCCGGCAAGGCCGCCACGGCCTCGAGATCGGCCAGCTCGCGCATGACAAACTGCATATCACGAATAGGGGCGTTGTAAGAGCTCATTGTATTTTCTCCACGGAATGTTTTTTTAGGTTTGGGCGACCCGAAGGCCGGCTTACTTGTTCAACAAGTAACTGCGGTCATCGAAGCTCGCCACCCATTCCGGGTGATAGACCACCAACAAGGTCAGCGTCATTCCCGACAACCAGGCTTCTGCAAATCCCAGCAGCAGGAAAAACGGGAGGTATTCGGACAACAGCAGATCCACCGGGTAAGCACCGGCGGCAGTCAGCATCAGCGACGCGACAAGACCCTGGACGAGTACGATCAGCGCAGCGCCGATGAAGGCATTGACGAAGATATAGACAAAGAAATGCTTGGGCAAGCAGCCTTCGACGATACGGAAGTAAAGCCTGCTGACAGCGACCGGAACGATCCCCATGACCAGCAGATTGAGCGGATAGGCCGCCCATTCGGTACTTCCGTTGAAAGTGATTCCCGCGAGAGCCAGCGCCATGACGACGATGGCCAGTTGAGGCCCGAAAATCAGGGTGGTCGCCATCGCCCCCAGCAGATGGAGGTTGAGACCGGGACGCACGCCGGCGTTCAGACTCCACAGCAAAGTCAGGATGACCGCCGAACCCAGCAGAGCGTTGAGTTGATGCCCGTCAGTCAAGCGACGCCAAGAGGCTGTCCGCAAAACCCACGCCGCGACCCCAATTCCGCAGACGATGGCAAACACATGCCACTCGACGGAAAAGAGATCGGGCGCGAAGTTCATTCAGTCAGACCCAGGTCTGAATGCTTCCTCAGACAGCGGCCGTCAGTTGCGGGACGGCTTCGAACAGATCGGCCACAAGACCGTAGTCGGCCACCTGGAAGATCGGGGCTTCCGGATCCTTGTTGATCGCGACGATCACCTTGGAATCCTTCATCCCCGCCAAGTGCTGAATGGCGCCGGAGATACCAACGGCCAGATAGAGCTGGGGCGCGACGATCTTGCCGGTCTGACCGACCTGATAGTCGTTGGGCACATAGCCGGCATCGACGGCCGCGCGGCTGGCGCCCAAGGCAGCACCGATCTTGTCGGCCAGCGGCTCGAGAACCTTGTGGTAGTTCTCGCCGCTGCCCATGCCGCGACCGCCGGAAACGATGATCTTGGCAGCACCCAACTCGGGGCGGGCCGACTTGGTCAGCTCGCGACCGACCAGCTTGGTCAGACCCAGATCGGCACAGGCCGCCACCTGCTCGACCGCCGCCGAGCCACCCTCGCCCGCTGCTTCAAAGGCCGTGGTGCGCACGGTGATCACCTTGACCGCATCGGACGACTTGACCGTGGCCAGCGCATTGCCGGCGTAGATCGGACGCACGAAAGTATCAGCGGATTCGACGGCGACGATTTCCGAGATTTGCGCCACATCCAGCAAGGCGGCCACGCGGGGCAGCACGTTCTT